>Ga0335085_10006998_pt1 | contig 17632 bp, 17 predicted proteins | sample Lox_Sample_45_FD_206712 | JGI IMG/M metagenome (GOLD analysis project Ga0335085, IMG submission 206712) | Soil microbial communities from Loxahatchee National Wildlife Refuge, Florida, United States - Lox_Sample_4.5 | ecosystem: Environmental > Terrestrial > Soil > Wetlands | place: USA...
GCGCCCGGGCGGCGTCGTACCGGAACCCGGCCGCGGCCAGGTGCAAGGGGGTGTCGCCCCGGTAGAGCCAGTGCAGCTCCGCGAGCAAGAGATCCTCGTCCATGCGCTGGGCCGCCGCGGCCGGCGTGATCCGGGACGGGTCGTTCGCCAGTACCGCCTCGAAGATGGCTTCCACGCGTCCAGCATGCACGAAGGGACCGACAATTCAGCGCCGCCCGGTTCAGCGCAGTCCGGTCAGCACGGCTCGCACAGCCTCGAGCAGGACCGCCTCGCCGGCTTCGGGGCTGTCGATGAACCAGCCGGGCAGCGGGCTGCGCACGGCGTGGGTGAGCTCGATGCTGGTGACGCCGTGGATGGTGGTCCACAGCAGGTACGACGGCCGGACCGGGTCATCGCCGGTCAGCAGGCCGCCTGCTTGCGCACGTGCCACCTCCTCGACGAGCGGGGTGAAGGTGAGGTTGAGCGCCCAGGACCGCAGCTGCGGCGCGGGGTCGAAGCCGGGCAGCGGACGCTCGAACATCAGCGCGTAGAGGGCGGGATTGCCGAGCGCGAACCGCCGGTAGGCGGTGGCGATCGCGACGATCGTTCGGTGCGGGTCGGCCCCGGCCTGGTCCTGGTCGGCCGAACGGGCCCGGGGGGCAGTGATCGCGTCCGCGAGCAGTTCGAATCCGCGCCGGTAAATCGCCTCCAGCAGGCCGGCCCGGCCGCCGAAGCAGCTGTAGATCCCCATCGTGGACGAGCCGGCGTGCTGCGCGACCCGGCGCAGGGTCAGTTCGGCGGCGCCGCGTTCGTGCAGCACGCGCAGCCCTGCGACGATGAACCGCTCGCGCCCGCCCAGATCGGCGGCCGGATCGGCGGCCGGATCGCCGGGCGGATCGCCGGGCGGATCAGCGACGGCTCTTGCCATGGTCTGGAAGGTAGCGTATAACAACCGTTATAACACTTGTCCTGCCCCGGGAGGAAGCGTGGCCGGGTTCCGCAGGATCTTCCGGTCGCCCGCGGGGAGGATCACCAACCAGACCCTCCTCGTCGCCCTGGTGCTGGTCTTCGGGACCGGCGTGGCCACGGTCGCGATCGGATCGCCCAGCGGGCGATGGGCGGCCATCGCCCACGGCGTCGCCGGGCTGGCGATCCTGCTGCTCGTCCCGTGGAAGAGCCGGGTTGTCCGGGGCGGCCTGCGCCGCGGCCGCGCTACCCGGTGGGTGTCGCTGCTGCTCGCGGCGCTGGTCGTCATCACGTTCGTGGCCGGTCTTGGCTACGCCACCGGGCTGGTGCGCTCGATCGCCGGCCGGCCGGGGCTGTGGGTCCATATCGCGGTCGCGCTCGTCCTGGTGCCCCTGGTCCTGTGGCATGTCGTCGCCCGGCGGATCCGGCCGCGCCGGTCGGACCTCTCCCGCCGGACCTTCCTGCGGGCCGGGCTGCTGGGGGCCGGGGCGGCCGGGCTCTACTTCGCCGCCGGTTCTGCCCGAGTCGGCGGACTCCCCGGGGCAGGCCGGCGCTTCACCGGCTCGTACGAGACCGCGTCCTTCGATCCGGACGCGATGCCGACCACGAGCTGGCTCGTGGACCCGGTCCCGGCGGTCGATCCGGATAGCTGGCGGCTGACCGTCGTGGACGGCACCGGTCGGTACGAGCTGGGGCTGGACGAGCTTTCGGCGTCCGGCGCCCGGTTGCGGGCGACCCTGGACTGCACCTCCGGCTGGTACTCCCGGCAGGACTGGAGCGGCGTGCCGGTCAGCGCCCTGCTGCGCAACACCGGGCAGGCCCGGAGCCTGCTCGTGCACTCCGTCACCGGCTACTGGATCCGGTTCCCCGTGGGCGACCTCGGGCAGCTGCTGCTGGCCACCCGCGTGGGCGGGACTCCGCTATCCGCCGGCCACGGATACCCGCTGCGCCTGGTCGCACCCGGCCGGCGCGGGTACTGGTGGGTGAAGTGGGTCGACCGCATCGAACTCCAGACGACACCCTGGTGGTGGCAACCGCCCTTCCCGGTGACCTGACCGCGGATGGCACCGTGTTAGCAGATAGCCTTACCCGGCTTCGGCGCGGTCCTAGGTTCGGAGCGGAATCCAGGTTCCGTGGTCGACGAGGCGAAGCCGCGCGGTCAGGCCGGCGTCATCGAAGGCGCGGACGAGGTCATCGCGTCCTTCGCTGAAGTGGGTCCAGCCGTCGTAGTGGGCCGGGATGATCACGGCCGATCCCAGGATCGCGGCCGCGGCGGCCGCGCGGATGCTGTCCAGGCTCAGCGCGCGGTTCCGGAACCTGGCCGGGACGCGGGCGGCGCCGGCGTGCAGGACGGCCGCGTCGATGGACGGTGTGCGCCGGGCGATCTCGGTGACGGTCCCGATCGAGGCGTTGTCCCCGCTGACGTAGACGACGGGCAGGTCCGGCCCGGACAGGACGAAGCCGATCACCTCGCAGTTGACGAATCCGTCGGCGTCCCGCTCGGCGTCCTCCGGGCCGTGCACGGCGGGGACGGCGGTCACGACCAGGTCACCGCCGTCGGGACGGGGCACGGTGTGACTGGTCCAGGGGGCCAGGCCGGCGGCCGGCGGGCCGAGGCGCCCGGCTCCGCTGCGGGTGGTCAGCACCAGCGGGGCGGCCAGGGCCAGGGCGCGGCCGCGGTCGTCCAGGTTGTCGGGGTGGTTGTCGTGGCTGACCAGCACCAGGTCCACCGGCCCGAGCCGGTCCTCGCTGAGCACCGGGCCGGCCGTCTTGGTGAGGTAGCCGTGGGGACCGGGGTCGTCGAAGGTGGGGTCGCTGACAATGCGCAGGCCGCCGACGTCGAGGACGGTGGTCGGGCCGCCCACCACCATGGCCGTGCATTCCTGCCGCGTCATCACGGGCTCTACCCTACGACTGTGGTTCCTGGGCGGTCTTGTTCCCGGGGAAGCCGGGGCGACCGGCCCGCGGATCATGCGGCAGCGTCGGCCCAACACCATGGAACTGCACTTTCACTGCGTCAGAGCGCAATGGGATCCGGGGTTTCATCGCATGCTGGCCGGCGTCCCGGCATCCTGTCCCGGAGCGGGACGCCGGGCCGGGGCTTCACGACGCCGGCCGGGCCGGCGCGGTTACGCGACGCGCGGGACGGACGGCTGGGGTTCGGTACGGTGGCGGGCCAGGTGGGGCGGGGTGCGCGAGGGCTTCTCCTTGTAGACGAAGGCCCGGCGGAGTCCGGCGTACGGTTCGCCCGGGTCGAAGAAGTTGCGGGCCATGACGGCCAGTTCGGCGGCCCGGTAGGCCGCCAGCGGGCGGTGCTGCCCGGGCGCCGCGAGCCGGCCGGTCTTGGCGGTCAGCAGGGCCGGGCAGGCGGGACTGCCGACGAGGTACTCGGCCAGGGCCGCGACCTGCGTGCGGAAGGCGGCGGGGTCGCCGGGGATCACGTGGTCGACGAGGCCGGAGCGGAGCGCCGAGGCGGGAGTGACCGGCAAGCAGGCCTGGGTCAGCCGGGCCGCCTCGGCGTCGCCCACGCGGCGGGGCAGGGTGTAGGTCCAGTACTCCGAGCCGTGCAGGCCCATGAGGCGGTAGTGCGGGTTGAGGATCGCGCCGGACCGGCACCAGACCTGGTCGGCGGCCAGCGCCAGCATCAGCCCGCCGGCCGCGGCGTTCCCGGCCAGCGCGGCCACGGTGAGCTGCCCGGTGTTGGTCAGGATCGCGTGCACAAGGTCGTCGATGGCGTTGATGTTCCGCCAGGATTCGGCGGCGGGATCGGCGGCGGCCTGGATCACGTTCAGGTGGATGCCGTTGCCGAAGAAGTCCCGGGGCGGGCCGAGCACGATCACCGTGACCGGGCGGGCCTGGGCGTGCCGGTAGGCGGCCAGCAGACGGTGGCACTGGCCGGTGCTCATGGCCCCGCCGGGGAAGCTGAACTCCAGGTAGCCGACCTCGCCGGACTCGCGGTAGCTGATCTGCCGGTAGGTGCGCCGGCCGGCCGGCAGCGTCAGCGGGGCGGGGACCTGGGGTACGCCGTCCAGCTGGGCACCGAGCGCGAGGGTGGCGGGCAGCTTGAAGGTCTTCGGGCCGCCGGGCGCCGGACGCCGGCGCAGCTGCGGGATCCAGACCGCCGCGTCCGCGGTGGCCCGGCAGATCGCGCCGTCCCGCCGGGCCAGGATCGTCCCGGGCCGGCCGCGCAGCTCGTCTTCGGGGTACCCGCCGTACAGGTAGTACTCGGTGTCGCCGATCGTGTCCAGCACGCCGGGGCTGGAGTCGGCGGCGCGCAGCCTGGGCAGTACCGCCTCGGTAGTTTCGGCCGCCCAGTCGATCGTCCGGTCGGACTGGCGGCAGGGCGGCCGGGAGGCCCCCGTGACGTCCGTTCGGCCGTAATCCAGTGGCACGGGCCGGTACCGGCCGGTGGCGAACCGGGTCACGGCCAGCAGCACCGCCTCGGCCGCGGCGTCCGCGACCTCGGTCCGGTACGCGGAGCCCTTCGACCCGCCGGGCATCGTGAACTCGACGCTGGCCCAGATGTCACCGGCGTCCATCTCCGCGTTGGCCTGCAGCACGGTGACACCCCAGCGGGCGGCGCCGCCCATGATCGCCCAGTCCAGCGAGGACGGGCCGCGGTCACCCATGGGGCCCGGGTGGACGATGAAGCACGGCCAGGCCGACCAGATATCCGCGGGAATCGCCCTGGTCAGCATCGGGGCGATGACCAGGTCCGGGTCGTAGCGGCGCACCCCGTCCCGCATCACCTCGTCTCCCAGGGCCAGCTCGACCGATACCTCGTGCCCGCGGTCGGCGAGTTCGGCATGCACGCGCTGCGTCATGCTGTTGTAGGCGCTGGCAATGAGCAAGATCCGCATCGACGTCCCCCCGTGACGGCCTTTCCCTGGCGGAGGCGGCCAGGGCGGTTCTGATACACGGGGGACCTCGGACGGTTCCGTCCGTCAGGCGGTCCGGTGCAGGATCGAAACCGAATCGCTCAGGCAGAGCCGGGCGAGCACGGGCAGAATCGCCAGCCCGGCCGGCAGGATGCCGGCGGGCGCCACGGCGCCGGCGTCGACCAGGTTCTCCAGCGCGTTGCCGCCGGGGTACCCGATGCGCTCCAGTTCTTCGAGGTCTCCCGGCCGCTCGCACCGGTAGTAATCGGCGAAGGCGCCGATGAGCGCGTCGGCGGCGACCCGGGCATCCAGGCCCGGGACGACGCCGTCCAGCGCCTGGATCAGGACCGTGATCACCTCGCCGAGCGGGTCATCCCCCACCGCCGCCCAGACCGTGTCCACGAGCGTGCGCTCGCCGAGCAGGTACACCGGCCCGTCCAGCGTCGGAAACTCCGGTACGTCGTCATCCCAATCCGCTCCGGTACTGTACATCGAAGCCTCGGCACGCGCGTACGCCAGCTCGGCTTCGGCGATGGGCGCGAGCACGCCGAGCAGCATGCTCACCGCCGGGTGATCGAGGGTCAGGCCGTCGAATACCACGGCGCGGACCAGGGCGCTCATCGCGATGTTCCAGTGCGCCGGATCGGCGGCGATCACCGCGGCGTCCGGGATCCGCGCAGTCAGCAGGCACGGCGCGTCCTGCGCCTCGCCCAGGTACGTGCCCTGGAGGAGCCGGTCGCCGAGCGAGCTCTCAGGCCATGGCGGCGTTTCCGCCGAAACGGGTTCAGCGTCGCCGCGCCACGCCGGGAGCGCATCGGCCTCGCGCTCGACCCGCCTCCCGGCCAGCTGCACCAGCTCGCCCAGGCCACCGAGAAGCTGGTCCGGCCTCGCGGCTTCGGCCTGGAAACCCTGCCTGACCTTCCGGGAGTCGGGTCCGGCCCGGCGCTGTGCCTTCTTACGGTTGCTGGCGCGACCCACGACACCTCCACGATCCGGTTGCCTACGGACATTACAGGGCTCGGCCGACGAGCGCGGTCGTCGTCGGGCTGGCTGGGTGAGTACCTGGTCTACCGGTCTGAACCGGGTTCGGCGGTGGCCCGGTAAGATCCGCGGCATGACGGGGTTCGCGGAGCAGATGCGCGCGGGCGACGGGGTCTGCCGGCGAGGGCTGTGGCTGACGTTCCTGAGCCCGTTCGGCCTCGAGTTGGCGGGCGGTTGCGGCGCGGCGTGGATCGGGATCGACGTCCAGCACGGTGATCTCGATATTGCTGACGTCGCGCCGCTGGCGCGGGTCAGCCCGGTGCCCGTGCTCGTCCGGCTGGCGTCGCACGACGAGGCGCAGCTGGCCCGGGTGCTGGACGCGGGGGTCGACGGCGTGATCGTTCCCGCCGTCGAGTCGGCGGGGCAGGCCGCGGAGCTGGTGCAGGCCGCCTATTTCCCGCCCCGCGGGCGGCGCAGCATGGGGCTAGCACGGGTTTCCCTGCTCGGACGGCGCGACCAGCCGCTGCTGCTGCCGATGGTCGAGACGCGGGCGGGCCTGGACCACCTCGACGACATCCTCGGGGTCGACGGGGTGGACGGCGTCTTTGTCGGGCCCTACGACCTGACGTTGTCGCTCGGCTGCACGTCGACGCTGGACGACGCGGTGGCGCCGGCTATCGTGTCCGTGCTCGACCGGACCCGCGAGCGGGGTCGCATCGCCGGGATCTTTACCGGAAACCGCGAGCTCACCGGGCTGCTTCCGGCCGTCGACCTGCTCGGCGTGGATACCGACGCCGCCGCCTTGCGCGCCGGGCTGAAGCTGATGTTCGGCTCCGGCGGGGGCTCGGGATTATCTGCCTTGTGACGAGGATCCGTCCGGGCCGTGCCGGTCCCAGTGCCCGTCGTCGCGGGCCTCGCGGCGGCTGCGGCCGCCGACCAGGAGCCTGACCACGATGATGGCCACGACCGGCACCCACGCGATGTGGAGAAGGTGACCGCTGATCAGGGCGAGCACCGCGACGACGGCGAGGATGGCGACCGGGGCGAATGGCACGCGGGCGGGCCAGGCCCTCGCGGCGCTGGCCGGCGCGGCGCTGGCCGCGCCAGTGGCGGTGGCGCCAGTGGCGGTGGCGCCGCTCATGGGGGCCTGGCGCCGCGGCAGGTCGGTGAACAGGGCGGCCAGGTCGGCGGTGGTGCGGGCCTGGAGGGCGCGGCCAGTACGGTCCTCGAATCCACCTGGGGGTGGAGGGAAGGTCAACCCGGTTACCCGGGACGGACCGGGGGTCCGTGGCTGTGCAGCACCTTCGTTTTGTCCTTGCTCCAGGCGGTCGTGGTGCCGTCGGGGTTCAGGACCAGGGTCCAGCCCCAGCGGTGGATCACCACCTGGTGATGGAACGGACACAGCAAGATGCAGTCCTTGACCGAGGTCTTGCCGCCGTTGGCCTTGTGCTTCGTATGATGCACCTCGCACGCCGACGCGGGCTGGTTGCAGCCTCCCGCCCACCGGCACCGCTGGTCCCGGAGCATCACCGCGTTGCGGATCCCGGCCGGGACCGTCTCGGAGTACCCGATGTCCAGCGGCAGGCTCGGCCCGGCCAGGCGGGCGCCGAGCTGCCGGCGGCGCAGGAAGCTCGCCAGCCCGCCCGGCCCGGACAGGAGGTCGACAGCCTTGCCGATGACGGCTTGCTCGAGCGCGGCCCGGGCCTGGCTGGTATCTGGGGCGCCGGCCCGGCGGTGGCTGTCGAGCTCGACGCAGAGCCGGACCAGGTCCTCGAGGGCGGCGGGGTTGAGGTCGCCGGTGACGATGGGGGCCATGGCCGCGTCGCACGCGATCGCCTCGGCTCCGTCGCCGTCCAGCCAAGCCCCGCCGTCGCTGCCGCCTTCCGACGCTTGCGCGCGGTGCCCGGCCCACTGGGCGCGGACCTGGGCGGTCCACTGTTCTTGCAGGGCGGAGCTGCCGTCCAGCCGGAGCAGGTCGGCCAGGGAGATATGCGCCCACACCTTGACCGGCTGCCCGGCCCGCTCGGGGAGCAGGTCACTGGCGGCCAGCCGGCGCATGGCCTCCTGCAGCGCGTCGTGGTACCGCTGCTCCCGAGTCCGGGTGTCCTCCGCACCCGCCGGGGCGGACAGGGCGTCCAGCACGGCATCGACGACCGCGGCGCATTCCGGGGTCAGGTCCCCGTTGAGGACCCCGGCGCCCTGGAAGGTGGTCACCAGCCGCACCGCGCGGTCCTCGAAATCCCGGTCCGGGTCCTCATCGGGCAGCTCCGAACGCGCCCGCTCGTACATCTCCGCGAACAGGCCGCCCAGCTCACGCAGGTCCATCCCGGCCCGGGCGGCCGACAGCAGGATCGCGTCTGCGGCCGGACGGCAGTCTTCGGGGAGCTTGTCGGTCCACTGGCAGATCGTCCGGCCGTACGACTCTGACAACTCCCCCGCCGTCAGCGCGGCGAAGACCTGCCGATGCCCGGCCGCCCGCCGCGTCCACGCAGTGTAGGCCACGGCGGTCGCCTTGGTCACCCCGGTCTTGTGGATCAGCCAGGCCCGCGGGCTGTAGTCCGCGTCCGCGGAATAGCCCTGGGCGGCGGTGAAGGCGCACAGGACCGAGGTCCGCGCCGCCGTGCCGACCGCCGTCGCCTGCTCGAGCACCCGCAGGCAGCGCGCCTGCTCCTCGGTCGTCATCGCCGTGGCATCGGCCGCCGCCAGGTACCCCATCGCCGACTGCAGCATCTCCAGCGCCTCATCGGCGCTACCCGGCGACACCACGCTGCTCATCGCGGTGTGTCACCTCCTCCCGATGCTCGCGGACTGGCGGACGGGCTCCTCTCCCCGGGTCATACGACGTCGGGTTCGGCTGTTCAACGATTGGTCCGATTCTACTCTCAGGGAAGGACATTTTCGCGGAAGCTGGCCAGATAGAAGGATGCTAATCGAAAAAGGTAGCTATGAGTTCGGAGGGTGTCCCGGGGTACCTGGGACTCGAGAGAGCGGCACGTCTACTGGTCAAACTGGCACGGTATTCGTGGCTCGCATGCCCAGCGCGGAACCCCAGCGGTCAGGCGTGGAGCTCGTCCAGGTGCCGGTGGATATCGGAGGCGAACCGGCCGATCAACCGGGCGAAGTCGCGCTGGTCCTCGGGTGACCAGTCGGCGAGCAGCGTGATGAGCCATTGATGACGGGCGAGGAGGAAGCGGCTGATCGCCTCCTGCCCCTCGGCGCTGAGCCGCAGCCGGCACACCCGCGCATCCTCGACGCCCCGGGCCCGGCTGACCAGGCCCAGGCGCTCGAGCCGCTGGGCCTTACGGGTCACCGCCGGGGCGTCGATGCCCAGCCGTTCGGCCAGATCGGTGATGCGCAGGCTGCCCTGCTCCGCGTGCAGCGCGTAGAGGATCGCCAGCCCGGCCTGGTCGATGTCGAGACCCGCCTGCTTGAGGACGAAATCGTGCAGCCGGGCCTGCCTGAGCCGTCTGGCCAGCAGGTGCAGCGCCGACTCGATGTCCGCGATCGTCTTGTCGTCCACCGGAACCTCCTTCCAGGGAGGCCGGCCCAGGCCGGACACGAGGCCTTAGCGTAGCATATTAGTTGTGTGCGGCAAGCAAATGACCACGGTCAGAATACTTGCCTGCGTCAAGCAACATCGATTCGGGGGGATCACTACGGGGTGACGGTACATGCACGTGATAGGGGCGTGGGGGCACGCCCGTGGTACGGGGTCACGCGACCGGCTCACGATAGGAGCGACGGGGCACGTCCGTAATACGGGGCGACGAGACAGGGCCGCGATCGGGGCGGCGGAGCACGCCAGCCCGGGAGGCTGGCGGCCGGTGGCCAGCCCGGGAGGCTGGCGACGGGTGGCCGGACTGGCCGGCTGGCGGCGGGTGGCCAGGGAGCTCGGGCTCGTGGCCGTCCTCCTCGCGGCTTACGAGGAGATCCGCTGGCACTTGGTGCAGGCGGGCGGCGCGGCGGCCAGTCACGCGCTGTCGATCGTCTCGGCCGAACGGGCCCTCGGCCTGTTCCGCGAACGGGCCGTCCAGGCGCTGTTCACGCGGTGGGACAGCGTCACGGACGCGTTCAACACGTACTACGGGGGTACGCACTTCCTGGTCCCGGCCGCCATCTTGGTCTGGTTGCTGCTGCGTCATCCCGAACGGTACGCCCGCGCCCGCACGGCCCTGGCGGTGATGACGGCGGTGGCGTTCGTCTGCTTCTGGCTCTACCCGGTGGCGCCGCCGCGGCTGCTGCCGGCCAGCTTCGGGTTCGTGGACACGCTGCGGGCCGGGGGATCCGGGCACTTGGAGAGCAGCCTGATCAACACGGCGGGCGACCAGTACGCGTCGATGCCCAGCCTGCACGTGGCCTGGGCGGTCTGGTGCGCGCTGGCGCTGTACCCGATGTTCCGCCACTGGGCCCTGCGTGCGCTCGCGGTCGCGTATCCGGTCATGACCACGCTCGTGGTCGTGGCGACCGGCAACCACTACTTCCTCGACGCCGCGGCGGGCACGCTGCTGGCCTGCCTGGTCTGGGCCGTCGTTTCACGGGCGGCCCGGGCCGGCGGCGGGCAGGGACCGCAACCCGGCGATCAGGATGGCGGCGCCGAAGCGGAACGAGAGGTCCTGGCCGTCGGGTTCCGCGGTGACTAGGTCAGGCCGGCGGCTGGCGTTTCAGCTTGCGGGCGGCTGCCGTGGCATGGGCGACGCCGCCGGGTGCGGAAATGCGGAACGCCACGTAGCTTCCTGTCGTGTATGCACCCGGCATGTCACGGACCTCCCGCTGGTCAGCCTCCCGCGTGAACCAGACCGTCCTGGCGTCCAGGGACAGGGTGAACCTTCCCCTGGTGTAGTCCCTCGCCGGGTCGACCCAGCCTAGGTAGACCTCACGGGGTCCGTCACCTTGACGCTCGGGGACGGCCGGGACATAGCCCATCGCCCGGAGCGCGACGTCGGTCTCGCGCACCGGGGCGCCGCCGCGACGGACTAGTTCGGCCAGCATGCCCCCGACCGTGCTGATATCACTGCCGGCCGAACCGGCGAGGTCGGCTGGGTAGGTCACCTGTACCTCGGTGATCGTAGGCACGAAATCGCGCTTGTTGTTGGTGATGAACCGGTCAGCGCCCATGCCCACGGCGGTGGCCAGATGGGTGGCGTCCGCAGCCTTGAGCCGGTACCGACCGGACAGGGCGGTCGCAAGTTCAGCAGTGGCCCGGTCGACCGGACGTAGGTCCAGCCTGGCCAGCAGTGCGGCGAGGATGCGGACCTCGTCGACGGCACCGTCGCGCAGCGGCCTGCCGAGGACCTCAGGGAGCAGCAGGACCGAACCAAGACCCGCCGTCGCCGGAGCCGCGGACCGGAACAGCGCTGCAACCTGCTCGCCCAGCGGATGACCGGGTACAGCGGCATAGATGAGTACGTCGGCGTCAAAGGCATCCACTACCGGGCATCTCGCTCGGCTCTGATCGCAGCGATCAATTCCTCGGCCCGCTGCGCGGTCAGCCCGGTGTCTTCCGGCCATGGCTCTGCCGCCGCCTGGGTGAGCAGTTCATGGATCCGCCCCGCGTCCTCGAGCGCGGCGTCCGCCCGGCGGTTGCGCAGCACGTCGGGCCGGACCAGGACGGCCACCGTGCGGCCGTGCCGGGTGATCGTGATTTCCTCACCACCCTCGACACGGGACAGGAGTTCGGGGAGGGCAGCCCGGGCTTCGGAGACGGTCATCGATGCCATGACAGAAATTGTACATCGTTGTACATAAGCGTACGACTATCAGCCAGGCCGCTTGCTGAGCCAGATGGAGATGCGGGCGGGTTCCAGGGCGGCATGGACCGAACGGGCCAGGTCCTCTGTTACCGCGTCGGCGTCGAGCTCTTCAGTTCCGGGAACGTTACCGCTGCGCGGTCAGAGCATCAGGATCAGCATGTAGCCCATGGTGATCCCCATGGTCATCTTGCATACCACGGCGCAGCGAGGGGCGAGGTAAGGGCGCGCGGGCTCTGGGCTGCCGCTGCCGTAGCCGGGCCTGAGCCCGGACTCCGCGCTGGCCGGGGCGGTCGCGAGGGCGGGGGCGCGGGCGTGCAGGGTCACGCGGTCGCCGAGACAGACGACGTAGCCGAACAGGTACAGGGCCAGCGGCAGGGTCAGGAACGAGAAGGTGGACTCCGTCGAGGTCATCGTCATGCTCATGCCGCTCGTGGCGGCGCCGGCCGCGGCCGAGGCGGGCAGGATCAGGAACATGAAGACCATCGCGGCGCACTCGACCAGGTGCGGCAGGGGATGGGAGGAGCGCCAGGGGCTGGGCTGGGCGCCGCGCCGGCCCTGGAGTATGCGGCAGCCGAACCACACCGCGGCCGCGGTGAAGACGACTTCCCAGATCGCACTGGGCAAGGTGTGCAGGCCGGAGACGAGCATCCCGGCCATCGCAACGCCCATGATCACGTGGGCGCCGTCCGTGTCGAGTTCGGTCGGACGACGCCCGCGGCGGGCGACGACAAGGCGGCCGGCACAGTAGACCGCGACGGCGAGGCTCGCGGCGGCGAAGATGGCGGTGAGCCAGGCGGGGCCACCCATGTCAGGCCTCCTTCCTCGTTACTGCGGGCCAGAAGGCCAGGGCCAGCAGGGCCAGCAGCGGGCCGGATTCGGGGTCGGTGGCCATGCCGGTAAAGAGCTCGCCCATGCCCTGGGCCAGCCACAGCGCGGCGGCCAGGACGACGGCCAGCACGATGGCGGTGCGGAAGGCCGGCGCGGGCAGGTAGACGGCGACGGCCACGAGGGCGAGCAGGACCGCGAGGACGATGGACGCGGCCAGGCCGTGGTGGTTCAGCGCGCCGGCGGCGTGGGTGTCGATCCAGGCGAGCCAGACCGGGGCGCCATCAGCGCCGTCGGTGAGCATGTCGCTGATGGCACCGGGAGCGCGGGACGAGGGCAGCAGCGCGAACGCGGCCAGGCTGCCCCAGAGCACAAGCCAGACGGCCCGGGCCGGGCGGTGGCCTGTCGCGCGGCCGGCCACTGAAGGCGCACCGGGGTCGCGGTCGGCAGGCCAGAGCAGGACGGCGAGGATCGCGTAGAGGATGACCGGTCCCGGGGCGCCGTTGACCGGGCGGGCGGTTCCGGCCAGGATGCCGCCGAAGCCCTCGCCGAGCCACCAGACGGCCAGCGACCACGCGATCGACGCGGCGAGCGCGAGCTTGAGGGTAGGGCGCCAGGCGATGCCGAGGCCCAGGGCCAGCTGGATGGTGGCGAAGACGGCGTTCAGCACGACCACGTGGTGGCCGATAAGGCTCGCCGACCAGGTGATCGGGCCTGCCACCACGCCGGGATTGCCGTGCGCGCTCCCGGCCAGCATGTCCGGGAAGCTCTGGGTGAACATGGACGGCTGGTACTGCAGGATGCCGTCCAGCACCCAGATGACACCGAGGGCGAGCTGGAGCTTGCGGCGCGCATCGAGCGCGGCGACGCCGGCCGTGTCTCCGGCCCGGCCAGCGGGCCTGGCCTGAGCGCGGCCGACCGCGAGGCTCTCGCTCACAGGTACCCCTTTGCGGAATTAATACGACGGTAAAAGACGACTTGCGGATCAGGCAAGAGAATGGTCGAATTGCAGGCTGAATACCGGGTTTCGGAACCCGGGCCGGGTATTAGATAAACCCCTCACGGGTATTAAATAAACCCGGCCCGGGTATCTTCCAAATTTCGGTTACCGCCGCATTCAGCTGGTGAACGTCGGGTCGCCGCCGCGGACCGGGGCGACCCGGCCCTTCGGCTCCTCCCAGTCCTCCTGGCGGCCGAGCGCCGTCATGTCCAGGTAGGTGTAGGCGTTCCCGACATATTCGGTGCCGCGCGCGAAGGCCGAATAGGTGTGGAAGATCTCGTCGCCGTCGCGCAGGAAACAGCTGTAGCCGGGCATCTCGGCGGAACGGTCGCCGCCGAGCAGGTCCGGTTCGGCCCGGTAGTTGTACTCGGCCTGGCCGCGGTCGGCGTCCAGGCTGACCTGGTAGTCGTAGTTGAAGTCGCTGCCGTGGGTGGAGTACCAGGGGGTGACGGTCCAGCCGCGCTCGGCCGCCGCGGCGGCGAGCTTGCCGTACGGGGCGCGGGAGGCCAGCACGAACGCGGTGTCCCGGGAGGCGACGTGCCTGAGCACGCCCGGGGAGAGCTCGTCGATCGCGGCCGAGCAACCCGGGCAGGGCTTGTCCCAGTCCGGGCCGAACATCACGTGCTGCACGATCAGCTGCCGCTTGTCCCCGAACAGCCGGGCCAGCGTGACCTTTCCGTCCGGGCCCTCGAAGACGTACTCCTTGTCCACCGTGACCATGGGCAGCCTGCGCCGGTCGGCGTTGAGCGCGTCATGGGAGCGGGTGAACTCCTTCTCGCGCGCCAGCAGGCGGCGCCGGGCCTCGAGCCACTGCTCGCGGGACACGACATCGGGAAGACTCATCGCGAAACCTCCTGTGAGTGAACGGGTCAGGGGTTCTGACTTCCGTCACAGGGACGACGAACCGACGAGCCGCATATGGACGGTTGCCGACGGAGACTTCGCGGCCGGGACGCGGACGCGGGATCGCTAGGTTCCGCGAGGATCGAAATCCCTGGTGCGGGCGTCTGCGAGGAAGGCCGACCATCTCATGGGCGGCAGCCGGAGTACCACCCCGTCCGGATTCACGGAATCGCGAATTAGCACCAAGCCGCCGGCGACCGCTACCTCCACGCAGTTACCGCTACCGGATCTCGTGCTCCTGCGCCACACGATGCACAGTTCTTCGAAGTCGGCCACGTGCCCCCCTCCCCGCCAGGGTGGCGGTACCTCCGTTGGCATCAGCCGAGGGGACGATACGGAGTGTCCAGCCAGCTTGCGGGAGCGTAGGTGAAGCTGCTCCAGTCCGAGCCGCCATCATGACTCAAGGTGCAGCATCCATTTGCATCATGGTGCAGTTTAGGTCAAACCGGGCGATCAGGCCAGCGTAGTGTCAAACTGCAAGTTCTGGACGTTGCCGGTACACCCCGTACGATTTGGCGATCATGCCATCGCGGCTGCGGCTTCGAGTATGAGTCCGACAGAATCCGAGTGCGCGAGCGACTTCTCTGTGATGCGCTGGAAGAGCTTCAGGAAATCCTTGGTTTCATGGGGATCATCAGTGATCAAAGTGTCGCCCTGCCCTTCGACGAACGCGACGTTTTCATCGGGCGTATCGTCGAACTGTACGACTTCGAAAGGTCCCTCCATCCCGGGATGCAGGCCGCCCGAGAACGGGACGATTTGTATTGTCACGTTTGGCAGCTTCGCCACATTGACCAGATGCTCGAGCTGTCGGCTCGTGACGGCAGGGCTGCCCATCCGGCGGCGGACGACAGACTCGTCAAGCACGAAAGAGAAATACGGCGCATTTTCGCTGGTCAGAAGATCTCTGCGCTTGGTACGGAGCTCGACCAGAGCTGCCACTTTCCTAGGCGCGGTCTTTTCATCGTAAAGAACCTGGAGAACGGCCGACGCGTACTCATCGGTCTGGAGAATTCCAGGCACGAACATTGTCTCGAATTGAGAGACTGCAGATGCCGCCGATTCGTAGTCGATCAGCTCGAGGAGTTCCGGCGGCGCGACATCGCTATAGTGCCTCCACCAGCCAGGCTTCCGGGCCGCCCGGGCCAACTCGACCAGTTCATCTGTGCGCTCTTCGTCCGTGATGCCATAGTACGGAAGGAGCACCTTAAGGTCATTAACGCTTATACTGGACTTTGCTTTTTCGATTCGATTCATTTTCGACAAAGACCAGTCCATTGCCTTTGCCACCTGTTGCTGAGTCAGCTCTCTGTTTTGGCGCGCTGCTAGAAGCTCTGTTCGAAGACGTCGACGTAGCAGTAGCGGACTCGTGCTGTCTTCCATTATCGGTCCCCCTCACTGCCGATAACTTCGGCTCACTGCGTGATAGGCGGTCAACCGACAGGTCGCAGACCGACATGTCGCATCAAGCTTGCGGAAGCCTATACCGCCAGCACCAGAAATCACGGAGGAATCATGGTTTTCCCTACGTGTCGCAGGTAACGTATCGGCAACTTCCGCTGCGCCAGTTCACAGCACGGCTGCGGCCAGCCTCTCGCCCCACCCCACCACGAGCCACGCTGCGTAACCAACGAAGCACGAAAGGTCTTAAGTTATCACGCAGAGTGGCAGTGCGTCAAATGACATATGTCATTTTGAAGCTTCCCATACTACAGTCGGCAGTATGGGAAGCACCCATATGACTAGTGTCACCAGGAGGAGTCAATGACTCTGCTGATCTTCCTCGTGGGCGCGCTGACGGGGGTTCTCGCAGGCGGGGCGATGTGTGTCCGCTACCTCCGATCTGCGATCGCCGACGACATCGGCCCGCAGCTCAAGCGGATGCAGAACCAGCTCGACAACATCGAGTCTGCCGTCAACCTCGCCCTGGCATCGCGGTACGCCGAGCTAAGCCAGCTTCCCTGGCCCCCGGCGATCCCTGCTCCAAGGGGGAACAACGAAGGTCGCCGCTAGCGGTTGGCGCCGCGGCCGACAGCCCGGTACTCCCCCCGACCGGATTCACGGGATCGCGGATCAGCACGGATCCGTCAACGGCCGCCACTTCTACGCAGTCACCGGAATTGGAGACGGCACTCTTGCGGCACGGAATCTTGCGGTTCCTGGATATCGGTCACTTATCTACCGCCTGTTATATGGTAGATCTCCGTCGGAATTAGCAACTCGCGAACGCATGCATAAAGTGTCCAGCCAGCCTGCGTAAGTACCGGTGAAGCTGCTTCGGCTGAGCCGTCTCCGCTCTGAGGACTGAGTCGGCAGCCTTCAGCCTCATCACGGAGGAATCCATTACCGGAGCAGGCGGAAAGGCCCGAGGGGTGGCCGTAGTATTTAGATTTTTGCCAGCCGGAACTCAGCGAAATCATTGCTGATATATTCCAGCTTGAAGGATTGCTTGTGGTCGACACCTGAACCGTATACATGTATGTCAACCCGGTACGTTCCACGATCCAGTCGCCAGGCGGGGTAACCGAATGCGTCATGAACATACGATTCAGATGAAAAGGCAAACGCCTCTCCTCCGCTGAGGACCGCGACGGCGACTTCTTCTCCTGCGCGGCTGGCCGGTATATCGCGATATCTGGTTCTCTCGCTGACGCGTGAAGCAACTACGGTTTCGGGAGGGTAAGGAACTGATTTTATGAGTTCCTGGTGGTTAGTCCAGCGGCCGGGGACAGTTGGAATTACCCGTTCGCCCGTTCCCCAGCGAAAATAGTCAATGTCAACAACGCATCTTTGTACAGCCTGACGCGTCAAGAGCTTGGCAAGTGGCCCAGCAAGAGGCTTGTTGCGGATCTGGACGACTGCAAATGTCCACGGGGTAGGTCCTGCGGGTATCCATTGAGACGGGATGATCTCAAGGCGCGGCCGCTCAAAGGCCTCGATCGCGAATGGGACCAGGACCGAGGCGCCGAGGGCGGCGACCGCGAGGACAAGCTCAATACCCATAGACCGTCACCCCCTTCTCGGTCCTGGCCGTTGCAGGGTAATGCACATAGGACCACTACAGACCCGGCTAGGACGAAAGAGAGCTTCAGCGCATTCTCACCGGTCGACAGATCTCTGCGTCGGACGCAAAGATCAGCCAGAGCGGTCGCGCGCTCAACAGCGAATTCCTCACCATAGAAAGCCTTCAGAACGACGGATGCGTACTCCTCGGTCTGGAGAATTCCAGGAACGAACATTGCCTCGAATTGACTTGTGGCGGCTGGTGCGGATTCACAACCGGTCGGCTTGAGCAGCGCGGGAGGCATGATAACGCGGTACCCCCCCCCCGCCACCGAGGCGGCCCGGCG
>Ga0335085_10006999_pt1 | contig 17630 bp, 9 predicted proteins | sample Lox_Sample_45_FD_206712 | JGI IMG/M metagenome (GOLD analysis project Ga0335085, IMG submission 206712) | Soil microbial communities from Loxahatchee National Wildlife Refuge, Florida, United States - Lox_Sample_4.5 | ecosystem: Environmental > Terrestrial > Soil > Wetlands | place: USA: Florida...
TGCAGGACCATGATGTTGCGATAGTCGATGTGGACGCAGGCTCGGCCCAGTTCGAGAACTTCGCGGCGCACGGAATCGTATATCGAAAAATCGAAGAGCTGGTTGCCGTAGTAACCCAAGTTCCGGCGAGCCACTTCTCCCGTCTGCAGCCGGTAGGTACCGACGAGCCTGCCGGTTTCGAGGTCGCGAACCATAAGGTGGTCGCAGAAAGAGTCATAGGGGTCGATATCGAGGCCGGAACGATCGGAAGTGGAAAGCCCCTCACCCAGTTCGAGATTAAAGACGTCGTAGCGGAGGCGTTGGCATTCGACCAAATCCTCCGGCGACTGCGCAAGGATGATGCGGAAGAGGGAAGTTTCGGTTAAGAGCGGGTCGGCGGATACCGTTCTCACAGTTGACCTCGGGCGAAACCGAGTTTCGCTTGGAGCAGGTTACGACAGTGTTGCTACTGGGTCATTTTCACGTTTTCAGCGTTACTGATAAGCAACAAAACACGGCTAATATCAATTTTACTGAGAATGAGCGGGAAAAGAAAGGTAGGGGCGCCAGCGAAGAATCCAATCAGGTATCAGGTATTGGCCGCGGCGGTGGACCCGCGAATAATGAGCTCGGGCTTCACGACAATTTCCGCAGGGTATTCCGTCTGGCGGGGAGAATTAATCCGCGAGAGCAAGGTTTCCGCAGCAATCACGCCCATCTGGCGCAAGGGCTGGCGGACGGTAGTTAGTCCCGGATTCTGGTAGGCCGCGCTCTGGATGTCGTCAAATCCGATGACCGAGACGTCTTCAGGCACGCGTTTGCCCGATTCGCGGAGGGCCTGAATGGCGCCGATCGCGGAGATGTCATTGAAGGCGAGTAGGGCCGAGAAGGGCTCGCCACGCTCGAGGAGCGTGCGCGTCACGCCATAGCCGACTGCCGGAGAGGGAGAGTCGCCGGCGAGCTGAATAGTGAGCTTCTCGCGAACGGCGATACCCAGTTGCCTGGCGACAGAATGGAGGGCGCGCCAACGGATTTCAGTGTCCGAACTGAAATCCTGGCCCTTGATCAGCGCGATGCACGTGTGTCCGGCTTTCTGAAGGTGCTGGAGGGCCAGTAGAGCAGCGAGATTGTGGTCGAGCACGATGTTGGTGACGCCCGGGACTTCCGAATGTCCAGAAATTGCCACTGCGGGAATGACGTTAGAGCCAGTTAAAACGGTGTCGACAGCGATGATGCCTTCGACCGCGCGTTGTTGCAGGAGCAATGGGTATTCCTCAATCAAGTCGGCGCGGTGGCGATGGCTGACGACGAAGTAAAAGTAGCCCTCTTGGAGGAGGTGATCCTCGATCCCAGAAAGCACCAGGGCCGCATAGCCTTCGCTGACCTCGGGAACGACTACGCCAATGGTGAAGCTTCGTTTTTGGCGCAGCGAGCGTGCCATTAGATTGGGACGGTAGTTCAGCTCGCGAGCGGCAGCGCGCACGCGTTCCTGGGTACTGGCAGGGATGGATTTGGCACCGGGAGAGCGGTTGATGACGAGTGAGACAGTCGCGGACGACAATCCAAGATGGGCGGCGAGTTCCTTCAAGCTGATGGAAGGAGTGGCCACTGGTGCGCCGGTGATGGCGCTTTTCTCTTTGGTGCGTACCATCCGGATCTTGAGGCGTAGTCTGTCACAAAGGAGGGCAAGGGAGCAAGGACGGGGAGGGGGGCAGGTGGAAAAACTGGTTGCGGATATAAGAATGTGATAGATTGAAGCTAATAAATCGATTTACCATGGCACGGTATGAGCGGGATGGATGTGGTTGACAAGCGAATCACGAAAGACGAACCACGACCGCCGAGGTCAGGTAGCACCTGTTCGGATATTCCGTCCCCTCTTTAGGAACAAACGAAAGGGTTTTACGCCGGGCCAGTGTGCCATGGAATCCAGAAAAGTACGACCCTGAATTAGAAGATGTTCATAGTTAAGGAGCCTGAATCACGTGCTGCCCCAATGTCTGCGCCGAATGCTTCTGATCGGCCCAATGTTATTGCTGGTTGTGCCCTTTGCAAGGGGCCAGGAACAGACGCGCGCGCCGGAGTTTCGTGGCCTGCCGGTAAGGACAAATCTCGGCGATGTGGCGATCGAGAAACGAGTGGAATCGCTTCTTAAACAAATGACGTTAGAAGAGAAGGTGGGCCAATTAGTGCAATATTCCGTCGGAGCGCCCACCGGGCCCGGGACAGGTCGGGGCGATTATCAAGACATGATCGCGAAGGGGCAAGTTGGCTCGCTTTTCAATTTGGAAGATGCGGCGTCAGCTAACAAGTATCAACACATTGCGGTGGAACAATCGCGGCTCCACATTCCCCTGTTGTACGGTTTAGACATCATTCATGGATACCGGACCGAATTCCCAGTTCCGCTGGGACTGGCTTCGACCTGGGATCCTCAGCTCATCGAAAAGGCGGCGCGGCTCGCGGCACAGGAAGCCTCTGCGTCCGGAGTCCGCTGGACATTTTCGCCGATGGTCGATATCGCGCGCGATGCGCGCTGGGGCCGGATGATTGAGGGGGCGGGAGAGGACCCGTATTTAGGAAGCGAAATCGCGCGAGCTTACGTGCGCGGTTATCAAGGGAAAAATCTGAACGCGCCGGACAGCATAGCGGCTTGTGCGAAGCACTACGTCGGCTATGGCGCTGCCGAGGGCGGGCGGGACTACAACACGACGGAAATCTCCGAACACACCTTGCGCGAGGTGTATCTGCCGCCGTTTTATGCCGCGCTAGACGAGGGCGGGGCCTCGATAATGAGCGCGTTTAACGCGCTGAACGGAGTGCCAGCGACTGCCAATCCGTTTACGCTGACGCAGATCTTGCGGAAAGAGTGGCGCTTTCCGGGAATGGTGGACAGTGATTGGGGCGCGGTAGGCGAGTTGGTGGCGCACGGAATTGCGAACGACGGGGCAACGGCGGCGAGGAAGGCGCTGAGTGCCGGAGTCGACATGGATATGGAGAGCAATCTGTATCACGAGCATATGCTGGGGCTCGTGAAGGAAGGCAAAGTGTCAGAGGCGGAGTTGGATGAGGCGGTGCGTCACGTACTTCGGGTGAAGTTCGCGTTGGGGCTTTTCGACAAGCCGTACACGGACGAGACACGCGCGAACCAAGGCGCGTTGCCGGAGGCGAGTTTGGAGTTAGCTCGTACCGCTGCGGAACGTTCCTTCGTGCTGCTGAAGAATGAAATGCTGGGTTCGCGCCATTTGTTACCGCTCAATGATGAAATGCACACGGTTGCGCTGATCGGCCCGCTAGCGGATGACGCCGGAGAGATGCTGGGGTCGTGGGGAGCCCATGGGCAAGCGAAGGACGTGGTCACGTTGCGGAGCGCGCTGACGCAGCGATTGGGTGCGGATCGGGTGAAATACGAGAAGGGCGGCGAAATCCTGACGGCCACAGACGAGCAGATCAGCGCGGCAGTGGCGGCGGCGCGTGTGGCGGACGTGGCCATTCTGGCGTTGGGCGAAGACGCCGGCGAGATGACCGCGGAAGCAGGCTCGCGGGCACATCTGGTCTTGCCGGGACGCCAAGAGGAATTATTGGAGCAGGTGGCGGCAACCGGGAAGCCGGTGGTGCTGGTATTGTTCAGTGGAAGGCCGTTGACGTTGACGTGGGCATTCGCACGCATCCCGGGCGTGATTGCAGCTTGGTTTCCCGGAGTACAGGCTGGTCCGGCGCTGGTGCGTACGATTTATGGGGAATCAGTACCGAGCGGAAGACTGGTGGTGAGTTGGCCACACTCGATCGGCCAGATTCCCGATTACTATGACGCACTCAGTACCGGGCGTCCTGCCGGCAATACGGATTTGAGCAAACCGCCCCACGAGGGCACGGAAAAATATGTTTCGCGGTATGTGGATGAGCCTAACGCGCCGCAGTTCGCGTTCGGTTACGGGTTGTCTTACACGGAGTTCCGCTATTCGTCGCCTGAGCTTAGTGCAACGAAGTTAAGCGCAAGGGAGCTGGCGACGGACCTGCGGTCCAGGCCGTCGGACGCAAAAACGGTGATGACGGTTAGCGCGAATGTGACGAATTCAGGCAAAGTTTCCGCCGTGGAAGTCGTCCAACTGTATGTAGGGTTACGAGGCACGAGCGTGGAGGAACCGGTGCGCGCGTTGAAGGGATTCGAACGAGTATCCCTGGCCCCCGGTGAAACCAAGAAAGCGACGTTCTCTTTGACGCCGGAATCCTTCGCGTTGTGGGATATTCACAACCAACGCACCGTGGAGCCGAGCCTGGTGCGGATTTGGGTGAGTCCCGATTCTCAACACGGTCAGCCGGTGGAATTCGAAATCACCGAGTAAGAGGGATCCATTCCATGGCTATACCTCGAATGAATCGCAGAGAATTACTGCGATTCTGTGGGCAGGGCGTGGCGCTCGCTCCGTTCGCGTCGCTGCTGGGGTGCAAGCCGAGCAATCTCAAAAGGGCGGGGCTTGCGGCAACGCCGTACCAGGGGACGGACGAGCAACTGCTTGAGGAAATCCAGCGGGGTTCGTTTCAGTTTTTCTGGAATGAAACCAATCCCGCTACCGGGCAAGTTAAGGATCGCGCGCTATTGAATGGCGGCGATACCCGAACAATGTCCAGCATTGCGGCGACAGGGTTTGGACTGGGCGCGTTGTGCATCGGGGATGCCCGGGGCTATGCAAAGCCGGCGGATATTGTGAAGCGGGTGCGCACCACGTTGCGGTTTCTGGACGAGAAGGCGCCGAACGTTCACGGATTCTATTACCACTTCATGGACATGAACACAGGACAGCGGTGGGAACAAGTGGAGCTGTCGTCGATTGACACCTCACTGTTGTTGTGTGGAGTCTTGACCGCGCGGCAATATTTTCACGATGCGGAAATTCAGGATTTGGCGACGAAGATATACGAACGGGTGGAGTGGCCGTGGATGTTGAATGGCGGGAAGACATTCTCGATGGGATGGCACCCGGAATCGGGGTTTCTGAGCGCGCGGTGGGAGCATTACTGCGAGCTCATGATGATTTATCTTCTGGGTATCGGATCGCCGACGCATCCGGTGCCCGCGGAAACATGGAATGCCTGGACGCGGCCAACGATTACGTACCAGGGGCTGACGTATATTTCGGGAAATGATCCAATTTTTACGCACCAGTATTCTCAAGCGTGGTTCGACTTTCGAAACAAGAAGGATGCGTACGCGAATTATTTTGATAATTCCGTGACGGCAACCAAGGCGCACAAACTGTTTTGCCTATCGTTGGCGAATAAATTCAGCGATTACACCGATGATTTGTGGGGCATAAGCGCTTCGGATTACGCGGGGGGCTATACGGCGTGGGGCGGCCCGCCCAAGCAGGGGCCCATCGACGGCAGCATAGTGCCGTGCGCTACGGGAGGGTCTCTGCCATTGTTGTTTACGGATTGTATGCGGGTGTTGCGAAATATCCGCGGCACCTACGCAGCAAAGGCTTGGGGGCTGTATAGTTACGTGGATGCCTTCAACCCGCTTTCGGACTGGTATGACGCCGATGTGCTGGGAATCGACCTGGGCATCACCATGATCATGGCGGAAAATCAGCGCAGCGGGTTAATCTGGAACAGGTTCATGAAGAACAGTGAAGCGCAATCCGCAATGACAAAGGTGGGATTCCACCAGGCATGAAGCAATGCGGCGGCTGCTAATTCTATTGGGAATCGTGGTGCCGGTGGCGTTGGCGCAGGAAAAGCCGGCGCCGACTCCGCAAACCGCAAAAACGGAAAGTACGATTCGGTTCGAAGAGATCGCACAAAAAGCCGGACTGCACTACATCACCGCAAACGGCAATACGGAAAATAAGAATCAACCGCAAACGATGGTGGCGGGCGTGGCGGTGTTCGATTATGACGGCGACGGTTATCTGGATGTGTATCTGGTGGGTGGAGCGGCAATCCCGTCCTTGGAGAAGGAAACGCCGGCGTATTGGAATCGATTATTTCACAACAATCATGACGGTACGTTTACGGACGTGACCGAGAAGGCAGGACTGGCCGGGGCGGGATATGGCAGTGGTGTGGCCATCGGGGATTACGACAATGACGGCTGGCCGGATGTGTTTCTGGCCAACGTGACGGGGAATCAGTTGTTCCACAACAACGGGAACGGCACTTTTACGGATGTTACGGCGAAAGCGGGAGTCGGCGGAGCGAACTTAAACGGAAAGAAAATGTGGTCGGTGGGAGCGGGGTGGTTCGACTACAACAATGATGGGCTGCTGGATCTTTTCGTGGTGAATTATTGCGTATGGGAAGTGAATAAGGATCCCTACTGCCGAATCAAGGAAGGCGTGCGCGGCTACTGTCACCCGAAATATTACGCGCCGACGCACAACACGTTGTATCGCAACAACGGCGACGGAACCTTTACGGACGTGTCTCAAGAGACCGGAATTGCGCAGCAGATGGGAAAGGGAATGAGCGTAACTTTCGCGGACTACGATGGGGATGGCTATCTGGACGCGTTCGTGGCCAACGACACCACGCAGAACTTCCTGTTCCACAACATCAAGGGCAAAAAATTCGAAGAGACGGCTTTGTTGGCGGGTGTAGGGTACGCTCCGGACGGAAGTGCGCGGTCTGGCATGGGAGCGGATTTTCGCGACGTGAACAATGATGGCTTGCCGGACATCTGGCACACGGCAGTGGAGCATGAGGAATTTCCGTTGTGGATCAATGAGGGTAAGGGCGAGTTTCAGGATATGACGGTGGCCAGCGGATTGGGCAAGACGAACGATATGTCCGGTTGGGGAAACGGCGTGGCGGATTTTGATAATGATGGGTGGAAGGACCTTTTTGTGGCGCGCGCTAATGTGATGGACAACATCGCCGTGCAGAATCCCGGGCGAAGCTACCCGGAGCCGAACAGCATTTTCCGGAATCTGGGAGATACGAAATTTGTGGATGTGGGTCCGGAAGCTGGGCCTGATTTTCAGCTGCCCGGGGCGCACCGGGGAGTCGCACTCGGCGATCTGGATAACGACGGCCGGGTGGACATGATGGTGTCGGTGCTCGACGGCCCGGCAAAGCTATTTCATAACATCTCCGAGAATGGCAATCACTGGATTCTTCTGAAGCTGCTGGGGACGAAGAGCAATCGCATGGGAATCGGCGCGCAAATCAAGATCACGACGGAAGACGGCAAGCAACAGTGGAACGAAGTTACGACGGCCGTGGGTTATGCTTCCTCGAGTGATCCGCGAGTACACTTTGGGCTGGGAAAGAACGAGAAGATTAAGGAAATCGAGATTCGCTGGCCCAGCGGGATCAAGCAGATATTGAAGGACGTTGCCGGCGACCGCATCCTGATCGTTGAGGAACCAGCAAAGGAACAAGCACCGCTCGGCTCTCTACGCGGCAATCAATAGGAAGCGCTGGAGTCGTTCGTGGACTGCTGGCTGAGGCGTTGAAAAGCGTTGCGCGCCTTGGCGGCTTCCTGCTTTCTGCCTGCGCGCGAATAGGCGGAGCCCAGCGCAAAATAGATCTTGGCATCTTTGGGGAAAGCTTTTTGGGCGATTTCGAGATGAGGAATGGCTTTCTGGTATTCGTCGACGTCCAAATAGAGCAAGCCGAGCAGGTAATGAGCAAACGGTAGGCGGGGATCGAGTCGCACGGCCTGTTCAGCGTAGGGAATGCCCGCCGCAGAGTTTACTTTGTACTCCGTCGACGCGATTTCCAGGCGGGAGTTAATGTCCTTGGGATTGTTTTTGATTTCTTTCTGAAATTCTGCGACCGCGGCAGCGGGGTCGTTGGCTTCCGCGAGAAATTTGCCGAACACATAATGGATGTTTGGGTACTCCGGATATTCGGCGGTTAACGCCGAGTACTCCTGGCGCGCTTCGTCGTATTTCTTCTGAATGGCCAGGCATTCGGCATGGCCGGCGCGCTGGACGATGAGGGCACCCGGCGAGCCTTCCGGAGGAGCGGTTTTGGGATCAATGCGAAAGACGGCCCCGCCTAGGGCTTTGATGGCGTCGGCATTGGCGATGGTGTCTTGGCAGAGACCACCCAGTACGGTCTGCGCTGATTGAAACCTGCCGACGCGGAGCAGAAGCAGGCCATCGTGGTAGAGCAAGACCCGCCGCAATTGTTCGTTGGAAGAAATATTCAGAGTTTTCGCTTGTTCGAGGTGCTTTAAGGCGGCATCGTCCTGGCCTAGTTCGAACTCGCATAGGCCCAGCATGGCGAAGGCGGTGCCATCTTTCGGTGCGAGTGGAATTAATTGCCGAAATGCCGCAGCCGCCGAGTGGTAATTGTTGCGGTCGTATTCGATGGTGCCGAGCGACCACCAGCCTTCAGCCCATTGGGGTCGCATGGCCAGAGCTTTCTTGTATAACGTGACGGCTTGGTCCAGTTGGTCGGAATCGCGAGCGGCGGCAGCGCGCTGGGCGATGGCGTCAAAACCTTCGGAGGGTGGATTGGACTGAGGAACTGCCCGGGGCAGGGAACCAAAGGACGCCGCGACCAGCAAAACTAGCAACGAAATGGCGGTGCGCCAAGGCGGACGTGGACCGTTGCGAGGTTGATGCGCGCACACGGCGGTAGCGAAGCGAGGCATAGGCCAGAGTCTAGTGTAAAAGAAAAACTGCCAACGAGATTGCTTCCCGGGGTGGGGGACTCGTTGGCAGCTTTTTCGGTGCATCGCGGAGGCGCCAGGGGAAGCGCCTCCGGAAGAGGTTAGAAGCTGAACCGCGCCTGGAGTTCGATGGTGCGGCCGCCGAGAGCGCCAGTGATCTGGCCGAACGTTGAATTGGGGACAAACTGTAGTTTCTTGGGATCCCAACTGGCGATGACCTTGTCGATCTGACTGATATCGAGGTTCAGGTTGTTAAACAGATTATAAGCGTTAGCGCGAAATTCAAGCTGCGCGTTCTCACCCAGAATTGGCATTTTGGGTAGGCCGAAGGCCTTGCTGACGGTAGCGTCGACGTCGCGATAGCGCGGCCCACGCAGTGAGTTTCGCTCGATTCCAGGGGCTTGCGGAGCACCAGGACACACTTGCGGGAAAGGCAGTGAGCAGGTGGTGAATCCAGGCGCGCTGAAATACGTCGTGCTGCCGTTGGGGAAGTTGGTGCCAGTGCGCAAGAACGCCGAATTGCTGTAATCGCTCTTTGCGCCGCCTAAATAGGCGACGGGAGCAAGTTGCGTGCTACCGCCGTTGGTGCAAGCCCCGTTCGCATAGATAAGATTGCAGGTGGTGTTGTAGTAAGGCGACCAAGGATAGCCGCTGTGCCAGTTGAAGATGCCGCTGATGGTCCAACCGCCAAGGACTTTCTTCTGCCAGCCCTCCTTGAAGAAGTCTGGTGTGTAGATACCCCAGAGTTTGAACGCATGCGTGGCATCAAAGTCGGACGGGCCCCAATCGAGCTTCGGATTCCATTGGTAGAAGTTGATTTCATATGGACCCGAGGCATTGTCCATGCTCTTGGAATAGCGATACTGCGCATCGATCTCGAAGGAACGGGCGAAACGATGCTGCAGTTCAGTGAGCAGAGCATTGAAGTTGGAGTTAGCGTCGTAGCTGTAATAATCGACGTTGTTGATCTGCGGATTGAGGGCAATTCCTTGCGCGCCATAAATCAGGTTCAAGTTGGACTGGCGGGTAAGGTGATGAGAAGTGCTGCCCTGGTAACCCACCGTGGCCACCCAGTTGTGCCCCAGGTCGTACTGCCCCTCCAGGGAGTAGCGATAAGTATAGGTGGTTGGGAAATGGGACGGGAAGGCCGTTACGCCGACGGGTGAGCCGCCGATCGGAATGTTGTTTTGATCGAACGGAGCGACCGTGTTCGGGTTGGCCGGATACGGTCCGAACTGGTGCGGATCCGACGGGAAGTCGTAAACGACGTTTGAGCCGGTCAGGAATGTGCCGTTGTTCGTAAACGGGATGTTTCCCCAGCCGTTCAGCGTGATGGCTTGCTCTGGTGCGGTGTAACCGATACCAAAGCCGCCGCGAATAACCAGCCTGCTGTTCATCTCGTGGTGCATCACGGCCCCAGGACTCCATGCAAAGCCGAGTTGCGGTCCGAAATTGCCGGATTGTGAGTTGTAGAGGTTTCCGCCGATGCGCATATACATGCCGGTCAGAGGATTCGGCTGATCGCCCAAAACCGCGGTGGACAGTTGGTTGCGGGTAAAGGATACGGGGCCGAAGTAGTCCCAGCGCAAGCCGGCTGTCAAGGTCAAGTTGGGCTTGGCCTTGAAACTGTCCTGGATGAAGAAGCCGTAGAAGGTCTGACGAGAGTCTTTGCGGACGTCGGTGGGAACGCCGGTGGTCGGATTGAAGACGCCGGTTTCCGAATAGGCCGCGTCGTTAAGGAAATCCCAATAGTTCTGGAAACCCCAGTTGGGACGAGCAGACCACGGAGCATCCTGCACGAAGTGCAGTTTGGTGAGTTCGCCGCCAAACTTGAGAGTGTGACTACCTTGTACCTTGGTCACCACGTCTTTCGCGCCATAGGTCCACTGGTCGAAGATACTTCCCGCCGCGCCCCCGAGAGTGTTGCCTTGGGTGTTCACGGTGCCGATGTTGTTGCCATTATTGGGATCGCCGATGTAGGCCGGATTTGGCAGGCCGAGAGGGCTCTGAGGATTGTCGGCGAGTTCGTTCCAGCGCCAACCCGCGGCGTTGATGCGTGCCTCGTTGATGACCGTAGGGCTAAAGGTGTGAGTCCACAAGCCGGTCATCGCCTCGTTGATGGCGTTATGGTAGAAAAGGTTCGCGGGACGCGGATTGTTAAACGTCGTGGTGTTCACCGGAGTGTAATAGATGTTGTAGGCGAACAGGTCCTTGCTGGTCGGGTTGAAATCGATGCGACCATTGAACTGCTGGTTGGTTTGATCGTTGGGGCCGGTTGTGTTTACGTACGCGATGTCGGCAACACCATCGAGATTGGCTGGGCTGCCGGTGCCATCGCCGCCAAGCCCGGGATTCAGGTTATTGACGAAGCTGGGGTCCGCAGTTCCGAGGGGAAACTTGGACGGGTCCAGAGGCTTCCCGATGTCCAACCCCTGGCCGGGAATCATGTTGCAGTTTGTGCCTTGCACCAGACCGATGGAGGCACACGATTGATCGACGACACTCGTCGATGATACGGCTTCTCCGGGGAACGCCCCATAGCGTGCGGCAAGGCTTCCGCCAGGAGCGGACTTCAGCAGAGCCGCGGTTTCGAACCAGCCGCTGCTGACATTGGTGCCGCTGTTGCGAATGGTCTCGTACGCGAAAAAGACGAAGAGTTTATTCTTGATGATTGGGCCGCCAATGCTACCGCCCCACTGATTGAAGCGATTCTCGTTAATTTGTGGTGTTCTCGGGCTGTCTTCGGTGCCGTAGAAGGGCTGGTAGGCATTTAGACCTGGACGATCCGCCTTGAAGAACGCGCTGCCGTGATAAGAATTGGTGCCACTTTGCGAGATAACCTGGATTTGTCCGCCGCCGAACCGTCCGCTTTCCGCGTCGTATTCGTTCGTGACTACGCGGACTTCTTTAACCGAGTCTTCGTTCGGAGTAATGATGGCCGCCGAGCCCCAGGAAACGCTAGTGATATTGATGCCGTCGAGGGTGACGTTGTTGGAGTCCTGCCGACCGCCATTGATGGTCACCTGTGGTCTATTTTCCGTGGAGAAGATGCCGCTGCCGCCGCCGCTTCCGCCAGGACCCGCGTTTCCGGGCTGCGCGAAAGAATCGCCGGATGCGTTGCGTGAAGCATCGCCGAACGCCCCGGGAGCGAGTTGTACGAGTTGGAAGACGTCGCGCCCAAACGAAGGGAGAGCCTGAATCTGCTGGCTGGTTACAGTACCGGCGATCACGCCAGATTCCGTGTCGATTGGCGGTAGTTCGTTGCCGTTGACGGTGACCGACTCGGAAACTTGGCCAACGTCCAGCGTGACATTCACCGCGTTGTTCTGTTCTCCGACAATTCTTACGTCGTCCAGAACCTTGCGTTTGAAGCCGGTCTTTTCAATCGAAATAGTGTAGAGACCCGGGGCCAGGCGGCTGACCGAGTAAACACCGTTAGAGTCGGTAGTGCCTACTTGCACCAGCCCGGTGTCTTTTGCAGTGACGGTGATGGTGGCGTCAGGAATCGCGGCGCCTTGGGGATCGAGAACCGTTCCCTGAACGCCAGCGCGGTATTGGGCGTGAACCGCGAAGGTTACTAGAAGCGTGAGAGCGAGAGCAAGGATGCTGCGTGAAAGAATGCGTGAAACGGACATGCGTATTCCTCCGCTCGACGAAATTGCACCGGGAAAGTTTTTAGCGGAAGTTGCACCAAACCCGCTAGTAAATCGGTTAAGCAGCCAGTGAGAGGGAGTATATGAATAGGCTTTTTGAATGTCAAGCATCAAGTTTTCGGGTTGCTGATAGGATGAATGAAAAAAGGTGGTAGGGAGGGAGGCGTCGCCAAATTGGGGTACGCCGAGTACCGGGTACCCTTCGGAAGCCGACCGACTGAGAGAGAGTGGACTTAGGGCTTCGACTCCAGCAGGACGAATCCATTGGCCGGGACAGTGAGGATGAAATGCCCGTTGTGGAGAGACACGCGCTCGGGAGCCATAAGTGCTGATTTACGATTGAGCTGGAGAATCTGGTCGGCGGTGGGGTATTGCGGGGCAGCCATTTGTTCATAAATGGCCAGCGTATTGCTGTGGTCCGCGTCGATTCGGGAGAGCAGCAGGTGGCGCGGCGCTTTGGCTCCCGAGAAGGTCAGATCGTAGGTATGTGCGATTCCGGGATGATCGGGAGGCAACAGATTCCAGATGGCGATGGCCAGCGAGCCATCGGGCCGCCGGGTAACAAGCGTATTCTCGGCGGGATTGGCGATCCTGATGATTCCGAGTCGATGAAAGAGCTCAAAAGCGTAATAGCTTGGCTTCTTGATGCCTCCAGGCGCGATGAGGCCGAAGCCACCGTAAAACGGTTCTCGCGGAGGGCCGTTTTCCTCGAAGACGTCGCTGAAAGTCCAACGAGCGAGCATATCGAGCCTACCGTCGCAGTCGCGAATCGTTTGCGCGGTGGCGGTGGCTGAATAGCTGGTGTCGCGGGCGTGAAGCGGACCGTAACCGGATACGTTCCACTCGGTCCAAAACAGCGGCAAATTCGGGAACGCCGACGCCTTGATCTGGTTGTGTACTTTCTCTACCGCTTTGCAGGCGCGCTTCTCGATGGGGATTTCGTCGTGGGTGCCGAAGAGGTCTTCGACGGTGTCATCGGAGTAGCCGTGGGTGGAGACGAAATCTACGGGGACATGGTTCTGTGAGACGTGGCTGATGAAGTCGTCGACCCAATGGGCCGAGGAGGTTGCAGGTCCGCCGACACGAAGCCGGGAATTGACGGATTTGAGGGAGCGAGCGGTGTGATCGTAGAGTTCGAAGTAACTGGACTGCTTGGGATCCCCGGACCAGAAATCGATGTTGGGCTCGTTCCAAACTTCAAAATACCATTGCGAGACTTCATCGATGCCGTAGCGGGCGATTAGGAACTGGGCAAAATTGCGGATCAGCGCGTCCCACTTGGCATAGTCTTTTGGCGAAGAGACATTCTGCTTGTACCAGAAAGGGTGCAGGTCTTGGCGCAGCGCAAGTTTTCTGGGCATGAAACTGATTTCCACGAAGGGGCGCACGCCGTTGGCAAGCAATCCGTCGTAAACCTGGCCGACGTAGGAGAAGTTAAAGATGGGCGTGCCGGTTTCGTCTTCGTCGTAGACGCCGAGTTCGTCGTGGAAGATGGCGTGGAAGCGGACATAACGGAAATCGGTGATCTTTTTTACCTCGCGGAGGTCACTTCGGTACGATTCGCGCAGGCTCAGAATCGCCCGGCCGGAACCAAAAGCCTGTTCCCAGTAATGGGGGAAGGGCGTAGTTTTGGCAGAGAGATCGATCACCAGAGGCAGCGACGGCAGTACTTGCGCACGGATGGCAGGTGCAGGAGTAAATAGTGCGGCGGCAAGAAGCAGGGTGGTTGCGAATTTCTTGAACATATCAGGGAGTCCTCGATATCGACGGTGAGGATAGCATATGGAATTGGTAGTTAATCGATTTACTTAGCGGGATTGTGTTCTCGGCAAGACGCGGGTTGGAGTACACTCGCGACATCCGGACTTTTTGCTGGGGGATGAGCGTCGTTCAAGGGAAGGATCATGTTTGCAAAAAATCGCATCGGTGGATTGGCCGTACTGAGCTGCGTGTTGTCTCTTTCTGGGCTTTTATTCTCTCCTCGGGCGATTTGTGACGAGGACTATTACCGCTACACGTATTTCGACAATAGTCTGACCAACGATTTTTATTTTTACAGCAGCGCCTTCGCGGTTGCACCGAGCGTTCTGGCCCAGAATCACAACAAGTTGCCAGTCGAAAACAAACTCTTTCGTACGCCCCCGAACGCGCTTCGACTAGAGTGGCAATCGCAACCAGGGGGCGGTTGGGAAGCGGCCGTGCACATCGTGGACGTGCGGAATCGCTATCCCGGGTTCATCGGAGACACGCTGTCGTTCCGGTGCTATTCGCCAGTGGCCATCGAACCTAGCGATCTTCCGCTGCTAACATTGGCCAATACTAGTGGGGGCCTGCAGGTGGCAGAATTTCCCGGGAGTTTCAGCGTAGCGTTGCCGCTGGGAAAATATGCCGGGGCAATTCCCGCCGGCCGCTGGGTTCAAGTACACATACCGCTAAGGGATTTCGATAGCGCGTCGATCTATCCGTTCCACGCAGCTTACTTGCAGAGCATAATTTTCCACCAAGGAAAGGCGGACGGAGTTGCTCACACGTTAATCGTGGATGAAATCCGGATTGATAGCGACGCGGCCCGGAAAACGGGGGAACCCGCCGCGAAAGCGCCGCTTGCTCCGGAAAACGTGCGCGCCAAAGGGTACGATCGGCACGTTGAAGTGAGCTGGAGCGCACCCGAAAGTTCACGCGTTGCGCACTTCACGATTTATCGTTCTCTGGAGGGTGGGAAGTTCGAACCGGTGGGCATCCAGGTTCCCGATATTTTGCGCTACGAGGACTTTCTTGGGAAATCCGGGGTGAAGGTGCAATACAAGGTGTCCGCATCGGACCGGGAATATCGCGAATCGTCGCTCTCTAAAGCTGCCGGAGCGGAAACTCGTGAGCTCAGCGACGACGAGTTGCTGACGATGCTGCAAGAAGCGTGCTTCCACTATTACTGGGAGGGCGCCGATCCAAATTCTGGCATGGCGCGGGAAAACATTCCCGGCGATGACCGGGTTGTGGCGACGGGCGCGAGTGGCATGGGAATCGGTGTGCTGATCGTGGGAGTGCAACGTGGATTCATTACGAGGAAGCAGGGAATCGAGCGTTCAACGAAAATCGTGAGCTTTCTGGAGAAGGCGCAGCGGTATCACGGGGTGTGGTCCCATTACATGAACGGAAGCACCGGGAAAACCATGCCGGTGTTTGGAATGCTGGACAATGGCGGCGATTTGGTCGAGACATCCTTCCTGATGGAGGGACTGTTGGCAGCGCGGCAATATTTTCGAGGCGACAGCCCCGAGGAGAGTGCTCTGTACAAACGGATCACGCAGTTGTGGGAAGGCGTGGAGTGGAGCTGGTACCGGGAAAATCCGCAAAGTGGATTTCTGTACTGGCACTGGTCGCCGGACTGGTCGTGGGCCATTCACCATCCGCTGATCGGGTTTAACGAAGTGATGATCACGTATCTGCTGTCGATCGCTTCGCCGACGCACGGAGTTCCTGCCGATATGTATTACTCCGGGTGGGCCAGCCAGTCAGAACGAGCGCAGGAATATCGCGCCGGGTGGGGCCAGACAAAAGATGGCGACCACTATTTCAATGGGAACACCTATTACGGAATCAAACTAGATGTAGGGGTAGGATCGGGCGGGCCGCTGTTCTTCACGCATTATTCTTTTTTTGGTTTCGACCCACACGCGCTGCACGACCGCTATACTTCGTCCTATTTCGAGAACAACAAAAACATCGCGCGCATCAATCGCGCTTACGTGATGGCTAACCCGAAGCACTTCGAAGGATACGGTCCCGATGCGTGGGGACTGACGGAGAGCGATGGGCCGGACGGCTATGTGGCGCACGCGCCGAATGCCGCAGATGATCGGGGAACGCTCACGCCCACTGGGGCCCTGGCTTCGTTCCCATACACGCCGGAAGCGTCGATGCTGGCCCTTAAGCATTATTACCGCGATCTGGGGGGTGAATTGTGGGGTGTGTATGGTCCGCGCGACGCGTATAATCCTGGACAAAATTGGGTGTCGCCCATTTACATGGGGCTCAACCAGGCACCCATCGCGGTGATGATCGAGAACTACCGCAGCGGCACAGTGTGGAAGGCGTTCATGGCCAATCCGGAGATTGCGGAAATGCTGAAGAAGCTGGCCGCTGTCACCGCCACGAAGTAACGACGACGCAATTGTCGGGCGGCCAGCAATGAAAGTAAGACGGAGAGGATACTTCGATGATCAGAGTGTGTGGACGACTGCTACTGATTCTGTTGTTCATTTGCACGGGCGCTTACGCGCAGACCGAAGCATCGCTTAAGGAACTGACCGAGCCTCACGACTACGTGCAAAAAAGGGTTTCGAGTTACGACCGTTCCGGAGGGAATGAAGATTTTCGGACGATCGCGCCCGGGAAAACGTTAACGATACTCGACGAACCGGGTCCCGGAATCATCACGCATGTCTGGTTCACGTTTGCCTCGGACGAAATGTACCATCTAAAAAAACTGGTATTGCGCATGTACTGGGACGACGAATCGACGCCTAGCGTGGAAGCTCCTATTGGAGATTTTTTTGGATTGGGGCTGGGCGAATACTTCACGTTCGAGTCCATTCCGCTGTCGGCGGCGCCAAACCACGCGGTGAATTCCTATTTCCCGATGCCGTTTCAGAAACACGCACGAATTACCGTGGAAAATGCCGGCCAGATGAAGCTAGAGGCGCTGTACTTCAATATCGATTACCAGGCTTACGCCAAGCCGCTGGCCGCGGATACGCTGTATTTCCACGCGCAGTACCGCCAAGGCTCGCCGAACAAGGGCTTGGCCGGCGACTGGACGAACAACGGTGATCCCCGGCAGAACGATCGAAAGAATCTGAACGGAGAAGGGAATTACGTCTGGATGGAGGCCACCGGCCGCGGCCAGTTCGTCGGAGTCACGATGTCTGTGCTGCAGAATCAGGATTACTGGTGGGGCGAGGGAGACGACATGTTCTTCATCGACGGGGCAAAAGAGCCGCAGATCACCGGCACGGGGACGGAGGATTATTTCCTGGGCGCCTACGATTTCGGAGGCAAGCCCTTCTCTTATGGGCTATATGGCGCACCGGTTGTGGGAGAAGAAAAATCCGGAAGCCGGAGCAGCGTGTACCGCTTTCATCTCGACTCGCCGATTCCATTTACCAAGTCGCTCAAAGCGACGATTGAGCATGGCCACGCGAATGGCAGGTCTGACAACTATTTCTCAGTCGCCTATTGGTACCAGACGGAGCCGCATGCTGCGTTTCCCGTATTGCCGTCAGTGGAAGAGCGCTTACCACGACTGCACATGGTGGGCGGACCCGGCAACGCGGCACAATAAGACTCAGGCTCCGGACAGTTTGGCTTCCAGTTCG
>Ga0335085_10007000_pt1 | contig 17629 bp, 15 predicted proteins | sample Lox_Sample_45_FD_206712 | JGI IMG/M metagenome (GOLD analysis project Ga0335085, IMG submission 206712) | Soil microbial communities from Loxahatchee National Wildlife Refuge, Florida, United States - Lox_Sample_4.5 | ecosystem: Environmental > Terrestrial > Soil > Wetlands | place: USA...
AGGCGTCGAAGACGCGGCGGATGCCCTCGAGGGCGTCTATGCCGGCTCGAACGTGTCGATCACGGCCTCCGCGATCACCCGCAGCGGCCGGCCGGAGACCTGGCTCGCCCGGCGCAGCCGTGCAAAAGCGTCGGCCTCGCTCAGCTTCTCCTTCTCCATCAGGAGGCCCTTCGCGCGCTCGATCGCCTTGCGTGCGGCGAGCGCCTCCGAGAGCGAGTCGGCCTCGGCGCGGACGGCCTGGAGCTCCTCGTGCCGGGCCCGCGCGGTCTCGATCGCCGGGATCACGTCCTGCTCCCGGAACGGCTTCACCAGGTAGCCGTACACGCCCGCCTCGGCGGCGCGGTCGACGAGCTCGCGCTGGCCGAACGCGGTGAGCATCACGATCGGGATCGGCCGCTCCTCGAGCATCTTCCGGGCGGCGTCGATGCCGTCGAGCCGCGGCATCTTCACGTCGAGGACGGCGAGGTCCGGCTGGTGCTCGCGGGCGAGCGACACGGCCTCCTCGCCGTCCCTGGCTTCCGCCACGACCTCGTAGCCTGCCCGCTCGAGCAGGCCACAGAGGTCGAGGCGGATGATCGTTTCGTCCTCGGCGACCAGGATGCGCATGCGCACCCGAGTCTAGAGGCGTCGCTCAGTACCCGATGAGCGCGTCCTCCGTCGGGCGGCGAGACGGTCGCCCAGTTGAGGACGGTTCCGGCAGTCGTCGGGGCCTGCGCGACGACGATGAACGTGACCGAAGCATTCGGAGCCAGCGTCACCGTCGCGTTCACGTCACCGGCGCCGGAGGCGGGCGTCGCGCCCGGCGCAGTCCAGCTCGTGAACGTCATCCCGCCGGGCTGCATGTCCGTGACCGGCGCCGCCGTCACTGCCGACGGGCCGTTGTTCGCCACCGTCACGGTGTAGGTGGTCGTCGCACCGGCGGTCAGGGTGTCGGTGCCGTCCGACTTCGTGATCGAGAGGTCTGCCCGCGGCTTCAGCGGCTTCGTGTACGTCGCGCTGCCGTTGTTCGGGTTCGTGTCGTTCGCGGGCTGCGACACCGTCGCCGTGTTGACGAACGAGCCCGTCGCATTCGCGTTGACCTGGTCGACCACGGAGAACACGTCCGACGCGATCTGCCTCCTCGAGGTTTTCGGACCGCGGATACCCCTGCAGAGCAGGCATCGACTGGGGGCGGCGGCGACCCCACCCCTCCACCGAGAGATCAGAGCGGGAAGCGGACCTGCGCGCGCGTGCCGTCGCCGCCCCGGAGGTCGAGCGTGCCGCCGAGCTCGTCGCGGACGAGCGCACGGACGATCGAGAGGCCCGTCCCTTTCGGCGGCTCTCCCGGGATGCCGGCGCCGTCGTCGGCGATCTCGAGCAGCGCGTTCCCCTCCTCCGCCCGCAGCGTGACGCGGACGTGCGAACCGCCGTGCTCGAGGGCGTTGCCGAGCAGCTCCGAGAAGACGAGCGCGAGCGCCGTCGCACGCTGGCCCGCCAGGAGGACGGGCTCGAGCTCGGCCGTGACGTCGCGAGCCGCGCCCACGCCCTGGACGAGCATCCGCCGCAAGCGGTCGATCAGCTCGGCCAGGTCGACGTCGTCCTCGCGCTGCTCGGTCAGCACCTCGTGCACCGCTGCGATCGCGAGGATCCGGTTGACCGAGTCCTCGAGCGCCTTGCGCGGGTCGACGTTCTCGGTGTCGCGCGCCTGCAGGCGCAGGAGCGACGCCACCGTCTGCAGGTTGTTCTTCACGCGGTGGTGGATCTCCTGGGCGAGGACGCCGCGCATGACCGCCCGTCCGTGCTCGAGCGCGACTGCCGCCTGCTGCGCGATCGACGCGAGCAGCTCGCGGTCGTGCTGCGTGAACGGCGTCGCGCGGTCGGCCACCAGCTCGCCGATCTGGCGCCCGCGCCACCGCAGCGGCTGGCGGATCGCGTGCGCGTCCGAGCGCCCCTCCGGCCACGCGATCCGCCCGTCCTCCAGCACGAGCGCCGCGCCGGTGGCGTCCAGGGCGTCCATCGTCGTCTTCACGATCGCCTCGAGCGACTCCTCGAGGTAGAGCGACTCGGACACCGCCTCGGAGATCCGCGCCAGCGCCTCCAGCTCGTGCACCCGCCGCTGGGCCTCCTCGTAGAGCTTCGCATGCTCGATCGACTGCGCCACCTGCGCGGCGATCGCGAGCAGCAGCTCGATCTCGTCCTCCCCGAACTCGTGCGACTCGCGCGTGCGGATGTTGAGCGCGCCCTCGAGCCGCTCGCCGCGTGCGAGGATCGGTACGGCGAGGATCGACTCGTACTCGTCCTCGGGCAGGTTCGGGAAGTTCTTGAACCGTGGGTCGAGGTTCGCCTGCGACGCGATCATCACCGGCGCCCGGTTCTCCGCCGCCGACCCGGTGATCCCCTCGCCGGGCCGCATCCGGGGCCGCTGCGTCATCTGCTCGACCCGCGTCCCGTGCGTCGCCCGCAGCACGAGCTCCGCCGTGCGCCCGTCGTAGAGGTAGACGAAGCAGGCGTCGGCATGGAGCGCGTCGGCGACCTTGGTCGCCACCTGCGACAGCACCTGCTCGAGATCGAGGGTCGAGTTGACCGCCTCGATCGTGTCGGTGAGGAGCTTCAGGTGACGTTCGCGCGCGTCCATCGTCCGGGACAGGATTTACAAATCCGTTACGTAGCCTGGCGGAATTCCCCGACAGAACGGGAATAGCGTCCCACACAGATGAGCGCAATCGCATTGGATCTCAGGAACACGGCGGGGTACCTGGTCGCCGACGCGCGCGGCCGGGTGGTGGGGAAGGTCGAGTGCCCGATGTATGGCACCTCGCCCGAGGTGCCCGACGCACTCTCGGTGCGGTCGGGCTTCCTCTCCCGGCGGCGCCGGCTCGTGCCGGCGGACACGATCGAGCTGATCGACGGAGGCTCGAAGGTGATCGGCCTCCGCATCGACCGCGACTCGATCAGAACGTTCCTGTAGGCGTCACAACACGGCGAGGTACCGGTCCCGCTCCCACTGGGTGAGCTGGACGCGGTAGTCGTCCCACTCCGACCGCTTGAGCCTCACGTAGGCGTCGAAGATGTGGTTGCCGAACGCACGGCGCATCAGGTCGGAGTGCGAGAACTCGTCGATCGCCTCGCCGAGCGTCTCCGGCAGCGACACGATGCCGCGCTCCTGGCGCTCCTGCGGCGAGAGGTGGTACAGGTTCGTCTCCATCGGCGGCGCGAGCTCGTAGCCGCGCGCGATCCCCTCGAGGCCCGCGTGCAAGAGGGCCGCAAACGTCAGGTACGGGTTGCACGCAGGGTCGGGGCAGCGGATCTCGGCACGCGTCGCCTGCTCCGAGCCCGGCTTGTAGAGCGGGATCCGGACGAGCGCCGAACGGTTCCGCTGCGACCAGGCGACGTAGACGGGCGCCTCGTACCCCGGCACGAGCCGCTTGTACGAGTTGACCCACTGCGCGAAGACGGCCGAGATCTCGCGTGCGTGCTTCAGCAGGCCCGCGATGAACTGCTTCCCCGCCGGCGACAGGTGGTACGACTCGTCCTGCGAGAAGAACTGGTTGCGGCCGTCCTTGAACAGGGACATGTGCGTGTGCATGCCCGAGCCGTTCTCGCCGAACAGCGGCTTCGGCATGAACGTCGCGTACACGCCGTGCTTGGCGGCGATCTCCTTCACGATCAGCCGGTAGGTGACGGTGCTGTCGGCCATCTCGAGCGCCGGCGCGAAGCGCATGTCGATCTCGTGCTGGGACGGCGCGACCTCGTGGTGGTGGTACTCGATCGGGATCTCCATCGCCTCGAGGGCCTTGATCGTCTCGTAGCGCAGGTCGGTGGCCGCGTCGAGCGCGGTCATCGCGAAGTAGCCGCCCTCGTCGAGTCGCTCCGTGCTGGTCGAGTCCTTGAAGAGGAAGTACTCGAGCTCGGGGCCGACGTTGAACGTGTCGAAACCCATCTGCTTCATCCGCTCGAGCGCGCGGCGCAGCACGTGCCTCGGATCGCCCTCGTAGGGCTCGCCGTCGGGCTTGACGACGTCGCAGATCATCCGGCCGACCTTCGCCTCCCCCGGGCCCTGGGGCAGGATCCGGAACGTCGACGGGTCCGGGATCGCGACCATGTCCGACTCCTCGATCGCGTTGAACCCCGTGACGGACGAACCGTCGAAGCCCATGCCGTCGTCGAGCGCGCCCTTCAGCTCGCTGAGCGTGATCGCGAAGCTCTTCAGGTGCCCCTCGATGTCGGTGAACCAGAGGAGGATGTACTCGACCTTCTCCTCCTCCACCCGGCGCAGCACCTCGCGGCGCGCCTCCGGGTCCGACGTCGCGCGCGCCCTGCTCTCGATCATCGCCATCGCTGAGCCTCCCTTCGAGTTTGACCGCGCCGACTCTACTCGCTGCTACGCTTTGGCGAGACGCAGCCGGAGGTGCGGCTGCGGAGGCAACGAGGCCTCATGTCCGGGCGGCAGCAAGGGCCCTGGGACGTGGGGCTTTTTTCGTGGTCCGAAGGCGATCCAGCAACCGCGGGAGGCGGCATGTCGGCAGAAGAGAAGCTGTACGTGAGGAACGGCGCCGAGACGGCGACCGAGCCGAAGGATGCACTGGAGTGGAGCCGCAAGACGCAGGCGAAGCTCGTGGACCTCAAGTTCACGGACCTGCTCGGCTCCTGGCAGCACATGACCCTGCCCCTCTCGGCGTTCGACGAGGACGCCTTCGAGGAGGGCCTCGGCTTCGACGGCTCGTCGATCCGCGGCTGGCAGGGGATCTCCGAAAGCGACATGCTGCTCGTCCCGCAGGCGGACACGGCGCTCGTCGACCCGTTCACCGAGGTGCCGACGATCTCGATCCTCTGCGAGATCATCGACCCGCTCACGCGGGAGCCGTACGCGAAGGACCCGCGCCGCCTCGCGCGCCGCGCCGAGGAGTACCTGCGCTCGACCGGCATCGCCGACACGTCGTACTTCGGCCCCGAGAGCGAGTTCTTCGTCTTCGACTCCGTCGCCTACGACATGCAGGTGAACCGGGCCTACTACGAGGTCGATTCCGCGGAAGGCCACTGGAACTCCGGTGCGCCCGGCCTCGGCTACACGGTGCGGCCGAAGGAGGGCTACTTCCCGCCGGCGCCGAGCGACACGCTGCACGACCTACGCAGCGAGATGGTGCTGATCCTCGAGAGCCTCGGCATCCCGTGCGAGTTCCACCACCACGAGGTCGCGACCGGCGGCCAGTGCGAGATCGACATGCGCTTCGGGACGCTCACGCGCATGGCCGACCAGGTGATGACCTACAAGTACGTGGTCAAGAACGTGGCGCGCCGGCACGGCAAAACCGCCACCTTCATGCCCAAGCCGCTCTTCGCGGACAACGGCTCGGGCATGCACTGCCACCAGTCGCTCTGGAAGGAAGGCGCGACGCTGATGGCCGATCCGGCCGGCTACGCGGGCCTCTCGACCGTCGCCCGCAACTACGTCGGCGGCATCCTCGCCCACGCCCCGGCGCTGCTCGCCTTCTGCGCGCCGACCACGAACTCGTACCGGCGGCTCGTCCCCGGCTACGAGGCGCCGGTGAACCTCGTGTACTCCCAGCGGAACCGCTCCGCCTGCATCCGGATCCCGATGTACTCGGCCTCGCCGAAGGCGAAGCGGATCGAGTTCCGCTGCCCCGACCCGACCGCGAACCCGTACCTCGCCTTCTCGGCGATGCTGATGGCGGGGCTCGACGGGATCGAGAAGGGCCTCGACCCGGGTGCGCCGGCCGACTACGACCTCTTCGAGGAGTCGCACGGCAACGTCCCGCAGGTGCCGGGGTCGCTCGAGGAGTCGCTGCGGGCGCTCGAGGCGGACCACGCCTTCCTGACGAAGGGCGGCGTGTTCAGCGAGGACCTGATCCAGACGTGGATCGACTGGAAGCGCGCCAACGAGGCCGACGTCGTCCGCCTGCGGCCGCACCCGGCCGAGTTCTTCCTCTACTACGACGCGTAGGCCGGCCGCCTACGAGCGGGGTCAGGTCCCAGACCTGACCCCGTCTTACGCGGCGGCCGCGCCGAACGCGGCCAGGTACTGCTCCCAGCGCTGCGGCACCTTCGGCGCCGCGAGCCGGATGAAGAGCACCGGCGCGGGCGGGCGCGGCGGGTGCGAGAGCTCCATCTGCGCCTCGTGGAGCAGCCGGTTCCCCTTGCGCAGGTTGCACGGCGCGCACGAGGTGACGACGTTCTCCCACACCGACTCGCCCCCGCGCGAGCGCGGGATCACGTGGTCGAGCGTCAGCCGCCCGCTCGCCGTGCCGCAGTAGACGCAGCGCCAGCCGTCACGCGCGAAGAGCGCCCGGCGAGAGATCTTCCGCTGCACGATCCGCGGAACGCGGACGTACGAAAGCAACCGGATGACGTGCGGCCACGGAAACCGCGCCGTGGCCGAGCAAAGTGGTCGGTCGAGCTCTTCGACCACCTCCGCCTTCCCCTTGTGCACGAGCACGTGCGCACGTCGAAGAGAGCACACGTTGAGTGGCTCGAAGCTCGCGTTCAGAACCAGAACCTGCTGCACGTACTCGAAAAGTACCGCACACCGTCCGGAACGGCCATTGCGTGACGATCGTCACCTCCCCATCGCGCGCTCGACCGCCTGCTGCTCCTCCGGCGAGAGGGCGACCGCGGGGCGGCCGCGGTCGATCTCCTTCATGTAGATGCGCGCGTAGTCGCGGCCCTGGATCGCCGTGATCACCACGCCGGTGCGCCCGGCGTCGAGCAGAGCCAGCGAGGCGGACTGGTGCCCGCCCGTGTCCTCGTACGCGTCGTAGCGCACGATCGCCGTGTTGGCGACGGTCTCGTCGACACGGCGGTCGACCCGCGCGAGCCCGGCGGCCACCTCGTCCACGGCGCGGTGCAGGTCGTCGATCCGGGCCTGCAGCGAGACGGCGAACTCGACCAGGTCCTTGCGGCTGCCGCCGACGAGCGTCCGCTGCGCCTCCCTCAGGCGGCGCACGCGCGTCCAGGCGAGCCAGGCGAGGACGAGGCCGGCGAGCCCGAGGACGATCCCGAGAACGGCGACGAGCGCGGCGGCGTTCCCGGAGAGGTGCATCAGTGGCGGCGCCTAGCCGGGAAGCGAGAAGATGACCTGGTACGACGCGGAGTTGTTCGCCGTGTTCGTCTCGCCCGGCACCTTCGCGACATCCACCGACACGGTCGTCTGCGACGCGAACGGCACCTGGCCGAGGTCGCTGAAGGTGACCGTCTGATCGGTGCCCGGGTCGATCAGCTCCACCTTCTCCGTCTTCGTGATCGGGCCGCCCTGCGCCGCCGGCCGGTCGATCTTGAGCGTGACCGGGATCTGCACCTCCTGGGAGTCGCCGCCGTTGTGGATCGTCACCTGGAAGACGAGGCTCGAGCTCGTCGTGACGGTGTTCAGCGTGCCCTCGGTGAGCACCTCGGACGTCCCGCTCGTGCCGTTCGGAAGCGCCGAGGTGGAGACGATGTTCGTGCCGTGGAGGCCGGACGGCGTCGCGTTGCCGGCGCCGCCGCCGGAGATCCGCGTCAGGATCTGCGCCATCGCGTGCGACGTGATGATCAGGTCGGGCTGGCTCAGGAACTTCGACGCCGGCACCGTCACCTGCCGCACGCCCTGCTGCTCGAGCAGGTTCTCCGACGGCGCCTGGAAGAGATCGGCCCAGATGACGTCGCTCGCGAGCAGCCGGTAGGCCTGCTGGCTCAGGTCGTTCGCCTCCGTGTCGGTCTTGCCCTTCGCCGCGAACGCCTTCGCGAGCCCGGTCAAGCCGCTGACGCGCAGCTGCAGCGCCTGGATCAGGTTGCCGTGCTCCATCCGCAGCCTCCCGGGCGGCGAGAGCTTCTGCGCGGCCAGGACGTTCTGCTGCTCGGCGGAGGCGATCGTATCCAGCTTCCTGCGGATCGCCGCGACGCTGAGGCCCGGCGTCGTCAGCACCGTGACCGTCTGCCGCCCGTCGGTGTTCGACTGGCCGGCGATCGCCGCGACGCGATCCATGTACTTCCCGTAGCGCGAGTGCTTCGACTCGCCCGCGCACGAGGCGATGAGCAGCGCGAAGACGAGCACGATGAAGATGCTCAGGAACACGGCGCCGGCGAGCCGGAGGACCGGCGTCAGCGTGTGCGGGGCGCCGCCGCCGCCGCCCGAGCCGGACCCGCGCGGCTTGCGCTGCGGGAGCCGAACGCGCGAGGACTGAGGACGCTCGGCGGTGACAGGCTCTTCGTCGAAGAAATCGAACTGGATGTCGTCGTCGGGCGGGTCCACGCGGAGCTCACGTCGAATGTAGCTCTCACTTCGGTCGCGAAAGGAGTTCTCCTGGCCGCGAAGTAGAACCGCCCGTGGGGTCCTCTGCGTCGGCTGCTGCTCCGGACCTGATCCTCGGCCGGTACCGCCCGCTCAGACCTCTCGGGTCTGGTGGCATGGGCCACGTGTGGCTCGCGCGCGACGAGCGCAACGGGCTCGACGTGGCGCTCAAGATGGTGGCGCGCGAGGGACGCGTCGCCGAGCGGGCAGAGCGCGAGGCGCGCGCCGCGGCAGCGCTCCGCCACGCCCGCTGCCAGCGGATCTACGCGCTGGCCCGAGACCCGAACCACGTCTACATCGCGTACGAGTACATCCCCGGCCGCACGCTCCGGCAGGCGATGGCGGCGCGCGACCTCTCTGACGCCGACGCGATCGAGGCCGCCGCGCAGATGCTGGAGGCGCTCGCGCACGCGCACCGCAAGGGGATCGTGCACCGCGACGTGAAGCCCTCGAACGTGCTGCTCGCCGAGGCAGACGTGGTCGACGTGCGGCTCCTCGACTTCGGATTGGCGCAGATGGAGGAGTTCGACACGCTCACCGCGATCGGCGACGTCCCCGGCACCCTCACCTACGTCTCACCGGAGCGGCTCGACGGCCAGATCGCGACCGCCGCTGCCGACGTGTGGGCCGTGGGAGTCGTCCTCTGGGAGGCGCTTGCGAGCCGTCACCCGTTCCGCTCGAGCAACTCGGCCGGCACCACGCGCCGCATCCGCGCGGGGGCGCCGCCGCTCGAGGAGCTCCGGCCGGACCTCCCGGCGCACGTCCTCCAGGCTGTCGCGCACGCGCTCGACCCCGACCCGGACCGCCGCCCGTCGGCGTCGCGGCTCGCGTCCGAGCTCCGGGGCGCGGCCCGCGGGCGTGCGCGGGCGCCGCGGGGGAAGGTGCAGCAGCCGGCCTCGCCGCGCCCGGAGCGGCTGCTCGCGACGGCGAACAGCCGGATCCTGCCCGCCCTCGCCGGAGCGGCCTGGACGGGCTGGGTCACCTCGAGCCTTGCGTTCTACCCCTCCGGCTGGCCGCTCGGCCTGACCGCGATGACCGCTGCCCTCGGGCTGGTGCTGCCGCGTGCGGCCTTGCCCTTCGCACTGGTCGTGTCGTTCTTCCCGCTCGCGAACATCTCGCTCGGCCTGGCGCTCCTCTTCGCGCTCCTCGCCGCGTGCTGGACCGCGCTCACCTGGCACGACCCGCGCGGCAACATCGCGCTCGTCGCGGGCCCCCTGCTCGGCCCCGTGGCGGGCCTGGCGCTCCTGCCGCTCGCGGCGCAGCTCGCGCGCGGCCCCATCCGGCGGGCGGCGCAGGCGGCGGCGGGGACGCTCCTCGCCGTGCTGACGGCCGGCCTCGCGGGCCACGACCTGCCGTTCGACGGCGCCGCGCCGCCGCTCGGCCTCGGCATCACGGGCAGCAGGCAGCCGGCGGCGGTCGCAGCGGCGCTCTGGCGCCCGCTCGCGGCGCATCCGGTCGTCCTCTGGGAGGCGGCGGCACTCGGGATCGCGGCCGCCCTGCTGCCCTACCTCCGCGGCCGCGGCCCCTGGGTCGCCGCGGCCGGCGGCGCCGCGCTGCTCGCTGCCACGGCATTCGGTGCACCGGCCGCGTCGTTCCTGCCGCTCGCGGCGGCCGCCTGGATCACCGCCGCGTTCCTCGTCTTCACGGGCGGCGCCGAGGCGCCGGACGTCGCGGCCTCGACAACCGAGCGGTCGGGGCCGACGAGGAGCAGGGACTCGCGGTTCCGCAGCCGCGAGATGGTGCCGACCTTCTCGCCGGAAGGGCTGTAGATGCCGATCTGCGCGCCCACGTAGCGCTTCGCGTCGACGTCGACGCGTCCCACGTGGCCGAGCTCGCCGAGCTGCCGCTCGAGCGCGCCCACGTCATGGAAGCCCTCATCCGACACGGACACGAGCAGCCAAGGCACGCGGAGCGAGCCGAGCAGCCCCTCGAGCGCCGCCGGCGCCCGGCGCTTCGAGTTGTACGCGCTCCGGTGCTCGGTGCAGTCGACGCGCTTGTTCGCGACGCCGTAGGTGTCGGGCGCGTCCCAGCGGACGAGCGTTTCCCAGACGTGGTAGTTGGAGAAGAACGAGTGCTGGTTGTACGGCGGGTCGAGATAGACGAGGTCGACGTCGAGCTCCGGCGCGAGCTCGTTCGCATCGAGTCGCGAGACGCTGCCGGCGGGCCCGTGGACCGGCTCCGGCAGCCGGAGCTCGAGCGGGTTGAACGACCGGGGCGCCCACGACTTCAGGTACGCCATCTGCAGCCCGGTCGTGCTGTCGACGCGGTCGGCGGCCTCGAGCAGGGACGTCAGGAGCACGCCCCGCTCCACGCGCGTGAGCTCGTACCCGTCGATCGCGTCGCGGATCGCGTCCACCCGGGCGCCGTTCTCCGGCCGGAGGTACCGCGCGCGGCGGCAGAACGCCTCCGTGAAGTAGCCCTCGCGCCCCTCGAGCCGCTGCAGCTCCGCGAGCAGCCCGCCGAGGCGCACCCGGTCGAGCGAGCCGTCGGCGACGACGTAGGCCAGCGCCAGCACCTCGGAGTAGGTCGCGAGGTCGTTCGAATGGACGCGCAGCCCCAGCCTGCGCAGCGCCTGGCCCACGCGCGTCGTGCCGGCGAAGAGGTCGCAGGCCGTGCGAACCGGCAGTCGCGAGACGATCTCACCGATCAGCGGCACGAGCGTCCGCTTGGAGCCGATGTACTTGATCAAGCACCGGACGCTAACCGGGGCCGCAGACGGCGTCTCTACACTGGTTCCGACCCGGCGTGAGCGTCTTGCGCAGCCTCGAATCGAAGCTCGAGTCCCTCTTCGAAGGGGTATTTGGCCGTGCGTTCAGGTCGAACGTGCAGCCGGTCGAGCTGGCACGGAAGCTCGTGAAGGAGATGGACGACCACCGCAGCGTCTCCGTCTCGCGCGTCTACGTCCCCAACGAGTACACGGTCTACCTGTCGCCCGCCGACCGCGAGCAGTTCGCGGGCTACGAGGACCAGCTGCGCGAGGAGCTCTCGGACTACCTCACCGAGCACGCGCGGCGCGAGCGGTACGTGCTCCTCACGACGCCGCGCGTGAAGCTCGAGACCGACGCCGACCTCGACGTGGGCGAGTTCGGCATCGCGACGCGCCTCGTGCGCGGCCCGCGGCCGGAGAGCGACGCTCCGGCCACCCAGGCGGCGCCCGGCGCGACCATGATCTACAAGGCTCCCGAGGGGGCCGAGCCGCCCCCGGAGCAGCCGTTCGGGCCGGCGACCGCGTCACTGACGATCGACGGCCAGCGGCACCCGCTGCCCGACCATTCGGTCGTCCTCGGGCGGTCGAAGGACTGCGACATCCGGCTCGCCGACCCGAACGTCTCGCGGCGGCACGCAGAGGTGCGCCCGGCCGACCCGGGGTACGTGATCGTCGACCTCGACTCGACGAACGGCATCGAGGTCGACGGCAAGCGGGTCAAGGAGCTCGAGCTCACCGACGGAATCCGGTTCAACCTGGGTACGACCGAGGTGTTGTTCTCGGAGGAGTCGTCATAGGTGCCGCTCGCCTCGGTCGGAGTCGAGACAACCCTCCTTGTCCTCAAGATCGCGTTTCTCGTCCTGCTGTACCTGTTCATCTGGCGGATCGTCAGGTCGGCTGCGCGCGACCTGCGGCTGCCGCAGGAGTCGATGATCCTCTCCCCGCAGCAGGCCTCCGTGCTGCTCGCACAGCCGGTGGCGCGTGAGCTCGGGCGGCTCGTCGTCGTGGAGTCGAGCGCTCTCGAGGAGGGCGACGCCTACGCGATCGACTCGACCGCGCTCACGGTCGGCCGCGGCGACGACAACGACCTCTCGCTCCCGGGCGACAGCTTCGCCTCGTCGCACCACGCCAAGTTCGAGCCGCGCCGCGACGGGGTCTGGGTCGAGGACATCGGCTCCACGAACGGCACCTTCGTGAACGGGATCCGCATCTCGAACGGCGGCCGGAAGCTGATCCCCGGTGACGTCGTCCGCATCGGCGAGACCGACCTGAGGTTCGAGCGATGAGCTTGCTCACGTTCCTGAGCCGTCCAGGACGGCGCGAGCCACGCGCGCGCGCCGCTTGGAAAGTGCATGTAGCACGGCCGTGCGGCGCGCGCGTCCTGGATCGTGCCGTCATGGGCGGCACCCTTCGGCGGAGCCCGGCTCCGCCGGGCGGGAGCCGAAGGGGGTCAGGGACGTGAGGATCGAAGCCGCGGCGGCGGAGTCGAATGTGGGGCGCAAGCGCCGGCACAACGAGGACAACTACGTCGCGGTGCCGCGGACGGGGGTCTTCGCCGTCGCCGACGGCATGGGCGGCGCCCAGGCCGGGGAGATCGCGTCGGCGCTCGCGGCCAGCGCGATCACGGACACGGCTCTCGATCCGCAGGCGACCGGAGAGGAGCGCGTCGTCGCGCTGATCAAGGCGGCGAACCTCCGCGTGCACGAGCGGGCGACGGCCGACTCGGCGGCCTCGGGCATGGGCACCACGATGACGGTGGCGCTGCTCCAGCAGGACGGCTCCGTCGCGATCGGCCACGTCGGCGACTCGCGCGCCTACCGCCTGCGCGACGGCTCGCTCGAGCAGCTGACCGACGACCACTCCCTCGTTGCCGAGCTCGTCCGGCGCGGCGAGCTCTCGCCGGAGGAGGCGGCTGTCCACCCGCAGCGGTCGGTGATCACGCGCGCCCTCGGCACCGAGCCGGACGTGGACGTCGACGCCTTCTCCGTCGAGGCGCGCGACGGCGACCTCTTCCTGCTCTGCTCGGACGGCCTGACGACGATGGTCGACACCCGCACGATCGCCGAGATCCTCCAGCGCAACCGGACGGAGCTCGAGTCCGCGACGCACGCGCTGATCAAGGCGGCGAACGACCGCGGCGGCGACGACAACATCACCGCCGTCCTCTTCGTGGTCGGCGAGGGCGACTCCGACGACACGCAGCAGCTTCCGGTCGCCGGAGCAGCGCACGACCCCGACGACGAGGACACGCTCCATCCGGAGGACGGCGTCCGCCTCCCGGATGCCCTGATCGCGCCCGCCCCGCCGCACGAGCTCACGGACACCGTCGTCGCGCCCCCGCCGCCGGCGGCCCGCGACATCACGATGATCGTCTCCGCGGACGAGCTCGCGAAGGCGCTCGAACGGAGCTCGGCGGTTGCCGAGGCAGACCCTGCGCCGGCCGCCGGCCTCGCCTTCGCCTCGACCCGTCCCGCGGAGGCATGGCCCGCGCCGAGCCCGGGCGAGGACGGGCAGTACGCGGTCGAGCCCGAGGAGCGTGCCTCGATCTTCCGGATCTTCGTCGCACTGCTCGTGATCGTGGCGCTCGCCGTGGTGATCGTCGTGTTGGTCCTCGACGCGCTCCCGCGATAACCCGCGCGACAGAGTTGACCGAAAGAAGCTGAGTTGACCGAGAGAAACCGGGAGCTCGCGTATCTCGTCGCCGTCGGCGCGCTGACCGGCCTCGGCTTCGCGAGCGTCTACATCGCGCGGCAGGCGGTCGTCGGCTGGAGCTCGCTGACCTACGCCGCCTTCTTCGTCGGGCTCTACCTCGCGGCGCACCTGATCGCGCGCTTCACCGTCCCCCACGCCGACCCGTACCTGCTGCCGATGACCGGCTTCCTGACCGCAGCCGGGCTGACGGAGATCTACCGCCTTCAGCCGAGCGACGCGTTCAAGCAGGGCCTCTGGATCGTGATCGGCGTCGCGGTGTTCGCGCTCGCGCTGATCACGCTGCGCCACGACTACCGCGTCCTCGAGTCGTACAAGTACCTGTTCGGCGTCGGCGCGATCGCGCTGCTCTTCCTGCCGCGCCTGCCGGGCCTCGGGGAGACCGTCAACGGCGCCCGGCTCTGGGTGCACGCCGGCCCGTTCCAGCTGCAGCCCGGCGAGCTGTCGAAGATCTTCATGGTCATCTTCCTCGCGGGATACCTGCGCGAGAAGCGCGAGGTGCTGGCGCAGGGGCGGCTCAAGGATCTCGGGCCGCTCCTCGTGATCTGGGCGGCGACGATGCTCGTCCTCGTCGCCACCAACGACCTCGGCTCGGCCCTCCTCTACTTCGGGATCTTCCTCGCGATGATGTACATCGCCACGGGCCGGCTCTCGTTCGTGCTCGTCGGCCTCGGGCTCTTCCTCGCCGGGGGCTACGTCGCCGACCGCAAGATCCCGCACGTCCACGAGCGCGTCGTGAACTGGCTCCACCCGTGGACGAGCCACAAGGTCTTCTGCCCGCTCTCCGGGACGCTGGCGCTCCGGCAGGACTGCCAGAGCTACCAGGAGGTAAAGTCGCTCTACTCGATCGCGAACGGCGGCTTCGGCGGCACGGGGCTCGGCAAGGGCACCTTCACGACGCCGAACGGCACGCCGCTGATCCCCGACGTGAAGACCGACTTCATCTTCTCGGCGCTCGCGCAGGAGCTGGGGCTGATCGGCATCTCGGCGATCCTGCTCGTCTTCATGGTGTTCGTCGCGCGCGGCATGCGCATCGCGCTGCGCGTCGACGACGGCTTCTCGAAGCTGCTCGCGGCCGGCCTGACGTTCGGCTTCGCCCTGCAGGCGTTCACGATCGTCGGCGGGATCGACCGGATCATCCCGCTGACGGGGATCACGCTGCCGTTCATCTCGTACGGCGGCTCGTCGATCGTCGCGAACTTCCTGCTGCTCGCGGGCCTCCTCCTCGTCTCCAACCGCGCCAATACATGAACCGTCGTATCTCCAAAGTGGCCCTCGTCGCCCTGATCCTCCTCGCCTCACTGATCGTGGCGACGACCTACTGGCAGACGTGGGCGACGGGTGGCCTGGCCGCACGCGAGGACAACGAGATCCAGCGCGTGGCGCAGTTCACCATCGACCGGGGGAAGATCTTCGCCGCGAACGGCAAGACGATCCTCGCGACGAACGTCAAGCGGAAGAGCAAGGACGGCCAGACGCTCTACTTCCGCACGTACCCGGGCCACGACCTCGCCTCGAACGTGGTCGGCTACTCGACGCAGAGCCGCTCACGGACGGGCATCGAGCGGCAGGAGAACAGCTACCTGACCGGCTCGAACGCCGACCTCGGCACGATCCTCGACACGGTCGGGGACCGGCTGAAGGGGACGACGATCAAGGGCAACAGCCTCGTGCTCACGATCCGGCCCGGCGTCCAGTGGCTCGCGCAGAAGCTCCTGCGCGGGAAGTGCGGCGCCGCGGTGCTGCTCGACCCCAGGACGGGAGCGGTCGACGCGATGGCGTCCTCGCCCGGCTACGACCCGAACCTGATCGAGCAGCCGGACGGCTATGCGAAGGTGCAGGCGACGAAGAGCCCGTGCCCGCCCGAGCCGGCCGCGCCGCTCCTCAACCGGGCCACCCAGGGCCTCTTCCCGCCCGGGTCGACCTTCAAGACGATCACCGCCGCGGCGGCCCTCGACGACCACGTGTACAAGCCGGACTCGACCTTCTACGACCCCGGCTACTGCACCGAGTACGGCAAGCAGGTCAAGAACGCGCTCGACCAGAACGGGCCGGAGGCCTACGGCACCGTCAACTTCGTCGAGGCCTACCAGCACTCGATCAACGCCGTCTTCTGCAAGATCGGCATGGCGCTCGGAGCGAAGCGGGTGCTCGAGGAGGCGAAGAAGTTCGGCTTCTACTCCGTGCCGCCGCTCGAGACGCCGTCCGACGCGCGCTCCGCCTCCGGCCTCTACGAGAACGGGAAGCTCTTCGACCCCACGACGAGCAAGGGCTTCTCGCGCGTCGACCCCGGCCGGCTCGCCTTCGGCCAGGACAAGATGCTCGCGACGCCGCTCCAGATGGCGCTCGTCGCCTCGACGATCGCGAACGGCGGCATCCAGATGCGCCCGACGCTGATCCAGAAGGTGCTCTCGCCGGGCGGCTCGGTGATCAAGCGGCTGCACCCCCACGTCCTGCGCGTCGCGACGAGCCGGTCGACAGCCGGTGCGATCAAGAACATGATGGTCGAGGTGGTGCAAGCCGGCACGGGGACGCAGGCGCAGATCCCGGGCGTCGTCGTCGCAGGCAAGACCGGCACCGCCGAGACCTGTTCGTGCAATACCGTGTACGACGCCTGGTTCATCTTCTTCGCCCCCGCCGACCATCCCGTGGTGGCCGGCGCGGTCGTCGTCGAGAACCAGAACAACGGGTTCGGCGGCGCGATCGCGGCGCCGATCGCGAAGCAGCTGATGCAGGCGATCCTTCCGACCGCGTCGAAAGCGAATCCCTAGGCCAATGGTGACCAACCTCGAGGACCGGCTCATCGGCACCCGCTTCGACGGGCGCTACCGGATCGTGCGCAAGCTCGGCTCCGGCGGGATGGCGGAGGTGTACCTGGCCGAGGACGAGGAGCTCGGGCGAAAGGTGGCGCTGAAGATGCTGAACGAGCGCCACGCCCGCGACGACCAGTTCGTCGAGCGCTTCAAGCGCGAGGCGCGGAACGCGGCCGGCCTCAGCCACCCGCACATCGTCCGCATCTACGACCGGGGCCAGGCCGAGGGCACCTACTACATCGCGATGGAGTACCTCGACGGGCAGACGCTCAAGGAGCTGCTCGTCCGGAAGGGCCCGTGCCCGCCGCTGACGGCGATCAAGTTCGCACGCGAGATCCTGAGCGCGCTCGCCGAGGCGCACCGCCACGAGATCGTCCACCGCGACATCAAGCCGCACAACGTGATCGTGAGCCCCGACTGGAACGTCAAGGTGACGGACTTCGGGATCGCCCGCTCCGGCGCCTCCCAGATGACGGAGGCCGGCTCGATCGTCGGCACGGCGCAGTACCTCTCGCCCGAGCAGGCGCGGGGGAAGCCGGTCGACCAGCGCTCCGACCTCTACTCGCTCGGGATCGTGATGTACGAGATGCTCACGGGCCGTGTCCCGTTCACGGGCGACGCAGCGGTCGAGATCGCGATGAAGCACCTCGACACGATCCCCGACCCGCCGTCGAAGCTCCGGCCGGAGGTCTCGCACGACCTCGACGCGGTCGTGATGCGTGCGCTCGCGAAGGATCCCGCCGACAGGTACGCCTCCGCCGAGGAGATGGACGGAGACCTGGCGCGGATCGCGCGGGGCGCGTCGGTCTCGCGGCGGACCGAGGAGGCGATGACGCAGGCGCTGACCGCCGGCGGCGGGACGACCTCGGTGATGACGCAGGTCGTGCCGCGCGAGGTCGTGACGCCGCCGCCGGCGCCGCCCGCGTACCGGCCGCCGGCCTACTACGACGACCGGATCCGGCGCCGCTCGCCGTGGCCGATGCTGCTCGGCCTGGTCGCGCTCGCGGTGGCGGCCGTCGGCGGCTACCTGATCTACCACAAGGTCAGCACCGCGATCGACAAGAACACCCCGGTCGCGGTCAACAACGTCGAGCTCTCCCCCGCGAAGAACGCGGAGCTGATCCTCCGCCAGCAGGGGCT
>Ga0335085_10007002_pt1 | contig 17626 bp, 14 predicted proteins | sample Lox_Sample_45_FD_206712 | JGI IMG/M metagenome (GOLD analysis project Ga0335085, IMG submission 206712) | Soil microbial communities from Loxahatchee National Wildlife Refuge, Florida, United States - Lox_Sample_4.5 | ecosystem: Environmental > Terrestrial > Soil > Wetlands | place: USA...
AACGGATCGCCGGCCAGTCGCGCGGCGATGCGCGGCACGATCCCGCCCGCGAGGTAGACGCCGCCGGTGGCCAGGATCGCCAGCGCCACGTTGCCGGCCAGCGCGCCCAGGCACGAGGAGAACAGGTCGAGCGCGGCGCCGCACGCCGCGTCGCTGCCCGCCAGCGCGTGTCGCGTCACCACGCCCGCCGGGTCCTCCCGCGTCATGTCCTCGCGCACCGCCGCCTGCTCGACCGCCCGACCCGACCACACCAGGAAGCGATACACGTTCACCAGGCCCGGCCCCGACAGCACCCGCTCCCACGACACGCGCCCGAACTCGCGCCGCAGGTACGAGGCCATCTCGTACTCGACCTCCGAGCGCGGCGCGAAGTCGGTGTGCCCGCCCTCAGAGGGCAGCACGCGATAGGCGGCTCCCTCCCACACCACGTGCGCCTGACCGAGCCCCGTGCCCGGTCCGATCAGCGCGATGGGCCCGTGCGGTTGCGGCGTCCCGGCCTGGAGCGTGACGAGATCGGCGGCGCCCATCGCCGGCACGCCGTACCCGACCGCCGCGAAGTCGTTGATGAGTGCGGTGTGCGGAATGCCGATCGCGGCGGCAAGGTCGGTCGTGCGCACCACCCACGGCAGGTTCGTCGCGCGCCACTCGCCCGCGACGATCGGCCCCGCGACGGCGAAACACGCGCGCTCGGGCCGCGGGCCGGCCGTGGCGAGGAACGCCGTCACGACCGGCGCCAGGCCGGGGTACTCGCGGCTCGGGTAGCGCTGTTCGTGCACGATCGAGACCGTGCCGTCGGTCCACTCGGCGATCGCCAGCCGCGCGTGCGTCCCGCCGATGTCTCCCGCCAGAATCCTCACGCGGCGAATCTCCCGCCGCGCAGATCCGCGGCCGCCTCGGTGTCGAGCATCCAGGTTCCCTCCAGCGCAAGCTGGATGGGCAGTGCCTGCGGGTCGGCGGGCCCCAGCGCCGCCCGCGCCACGATGGCGGCCTTCGCCGGGCCGCTGGCCAGCACGAGCACGTCCCGCGCGGCGGCGAGGACCGGCGGCGTGATGGTGAGGCGGGTGGGCGGCGGCTTGGGAGCGTCGCGCACCACGGCCACCAGCCGCCGCCGTTCTCCGAGCAGCGGCGAGCCGGGGAACAGCGAGGCCGTGTGTCCGTCGCCGCCGATGCCGAGGAGAAGGATGTCCAGCGGCGGCACCAGGAGCCGCGCGTATTCGGCCGCCGCCACGTCGAGGTCGCCGCGCTCGGCCGGCACGCGATGGATGCGCGCCGGCGCCACCGCCACGCGCGAGAGCAGCGCCTCGCGCGCCATGCGGAAGTTGCTCTGCGGGTCGTCGGGCGGCACGGCGCGCTCGTCGCCGAAGAAGATGTCGGTGGCCTCCCACGGCACCGCGCCCTCCGGCATGGCGGCGAGCGCGCGGTACACCGGTTCCGGCGTCTCCCCGCCCGACAGCGCGAGGCGGCACGCGCCGCGCGCCGCCACGGCCCGGCGCGCCGCGTCGGCCAGCCAACCTGCCGCGCGCGCCGGCAGCGCCGCCCGCTCCACCACGATCAGGCGCGGCTTCCGCGCGGCGGACGGATCGGGGGCGCCGGCGCTCACGCTTCGGGCACCGCCGCGAGCGTGTCGGTCAGGCGCGGGGCGCGGGCCGTCGGCTGGCCGCAGGTCCGGCACGCCGTGAGCACGCCCATCTTCACCACGTACTCCAGGACGGCGCGCACGTACGTTGCCTGGCTCCACGTGAGCGGCGAGACGGACAGCGGCGCGCCGGTGTACGGGTGGATCTGCTCGGCCATCACGCCGGAGGGGAGCGCGCGTTGCGCCGCCCACTCGATCAACTCGAGCGCCCGGGCCGAATGCTGCGGCGTGTTCGAGCGCAGCAGATACCAGCGCGCGAGCCACATCGTGGACACGAACCACGGGTTGCCCGGCACGCGCTTGGTATCCTGCTTCTCCACCTGCCAGTAGTAATCGTTCTCGTAGCGCGCCAGCCCGCCGATCTCGGTCTGGACCCACAGCCGCTGCTCGACCTGCGTGAGCGTGGACTCGAGCTGCGGATCGTCGGCCGCGAGCACGCCGAACTCGACCAGCCCGAACAGGCTCGAGTCCACGGTCATGTCGAGCGTGTACCCGTTCGGCCCCGGCGTGGCCATCCGCGCGAACCGCCCCTCCCCCGGGTGCCAGAGCACCGCGCGCAGGGCTTCGAGCATCCGCGTGGCGCCCGCGCGATAGCGCTCCGCGTTCTCCGTCTCGCCGAACGCGCCCGCCACACGCGCGGCGGCCCGGAGGCCCGCGATGACCGCGGCCACGGTGAAGGTGTGGACGCCCCACCGCTCCTCCCACAGGTCGTGCGAGGGCAGCGGCAGGCCGCTGTGCTCGTCGACGTAATCCAGCAGGAACGCGGCGGGCCGCGTGACCAGCGACCGGTAGAACGGCGCCGTCTGCTCGATGCGCTGGAACTGCTCGAAGAACTGCCACAGCGCCCAGATCACCAGCGCGGTCTCGTCCTCCTGGATCGGGAGCACGGTCTTGCCGTCGCGCACGTACGACTGCCACGAGGAGCCGAGAAATCCGTCCGGCGTGTACTTGTGCCGGAGGTAGCCGCGCGGCGAGATCACGCGGTCGCAGAACGCGAGAAACTTCTCCGGCGCGTCGGAGTGGCCGGCGCGCATCAAGGCCAGCGCCACCAGCGCGCCGTCGCGCGGCCACACGTACGAGTAGGTGTCGCGCGCGAAGTTGGTGATGTCCGAATCGTTGGCCGCCACCACGCCGCCGCCGTCGTCGATCTGCGAGCGGATGATGATGAGGCTCTGCTTGTAGCGCTCCTCCACCAGCGCCGGCAGCACGGCGAACGAGCGGCGGTCCTTGCGCACCCAGAGCCGCCAGTAGTTCCGGGTGCGGGCCAGCAGGCCGGCGGGGGTCTTGTCGCGCACCACCTGGTCGATGATCGACACCTCGCGGAAGTCGCGGCCGGCCGCCATCCAGTAGTCGAGCGAGTCCGTGGCGCCCGGTCCGAGGTGCAGCGAGATCCCGAGGGTCGAGTCCACCGACCCCTGCGCGATCGGGTTGCCGCCCAGCACGCCGTCCTCCGCGTCGCGCCAGGTGCCCTCGTAGCCGCCCGACTCCTTGATGCCGCACGCGAAGCTCTTGACGCCCACTACGCCGTCCACGGCGCAGTTGATGAGGAAGTAGCGGTCGTCCTTGTAGTGCAGCAACGACTCGGTCTCCGGCGCGTACAGCGCGGTGTCGCCGACCTCGGTGCCGCTGATGTGAAAGTCGTGATGGAAGAACACGCGGACCTCGCGCGCCACGTTGTGGAGGTTCACCACCTCCACGTGCCGCAGCAGCACGTCCTCGTAGAAGTCCACCGCGTCCTCGCAGCGCAGCACGATGCCGAGGTCGTCACTGCGCGCGACGACCTCGGTCGCCATCGAGTCCGCGGCGTAATTGCGGGCCAGGTGCCACTCGGCGCCGACCCAGCTGAAGCGCCCATCGACCCACACGCCGAACCGGAACGGGTGGCCCGAGGCGTGGTTCTCCTTGCCGACGTACGGGAAGTACAGGTCGGCGATGCGGTACTCGAGGTCGAACGCTACGAGCAACGATCCGTTGGACAGCGGCACGTCGCGCGGCATGGTGGCTCCACTCAGGAGGACGGAAAAACCGACCACCGGGCTGGCAATGTAGGTGGCCGGAGCGCGACCCCGCTACCTTTCCCCATGCCCTTTACCGCGTTCGATCTCCATCCCGCCCTGCTCAAGGCCGTCAAGGAGCTGGGCTTCACGAGGCCCACCCCGATCCAGGAGCAGGCCATCCCGCCGGCCCTCGCCGGGAAGGACGTGCTCGCCTGCGCCATGACCGGCAGCGGCAAGACGGCCGCCTTTCTGCTCCCCATCGTCCAGCACGTGATGGCCAAGCCGCGCGGCACCACGCGCGCGCTGATCCTGGCGCCGACCCGCGAGCTGGCCGCGCAGATTCACGCGCACCTGGAGGAGCTCGCGGTCCACACGCCCGTGACCGGCGCGCCCGTGTTCGGCGGCGTCGGCATGTCGCCGCAGGAGCACGCGTTCCGCAGCGGCGTGGACATCCTGATCGCCACGCCCGGCCGGCTGCTGGACCACTTCCGCATGCCCTACGCGAAGCTCGAGAAGCTCGAGATCCTGGTGCTCGACGAGGCCGACCGGATGCTCGACATGGGCTTCCTGCCCGACATCCGGCGCGTGCTGCGCCACATCCCGGCCAAGCGCCAGACGCTGTTCTTCAGCGCCACGCTGCCGCTCGAGATCGTGAAGCTGTCGCGCGACATGCTGCACGCGCCCGCCACGATCAACCTCGAGCGCAAGTCGCAGCCGGCCGTGGGCATCACGCAGGCCGTGTATCCGGTGCCGCGCGAACTCAAGCCTTCGCTGTTGCTGGAGCTGATGCGGCGCGACGAGATCCACAACGCCATCGTGTTCTGCCGCACCAAGCACCGCGCCAACCGGCTGGCGGAGTACCTCACGCGCAACGGGATGTCGAACGCGAAGATCCACGGCAACCGCAGCCAGGCCCAGCGCACCGAAGCGCTCGCCGGATTCAAGAGCGGCAAGTTCCGCGCGCTGGTCGCGACCGACATCGTGGCGCGGGGCATCGACGTGGAAGCGCTGGGCCACGTGGTCAACTTCGACGTGCCCGATGCGCCCGACGACTACATCCACCGCGTCGGCCGGACCGCGCGGGCCGAAGCGACCGGCGATGCCTTCACGTTCGTCGCGCCGGAAGAGATCGCCGAACTCCGGGCCATCGAGCGCGCCATCGGCAAGTCCTTGCCCATGGTCACCCTGCCCGGCTTTGATTACCTGCGCAGCACGACCGAAAAACTCGAGATCCCCCTCGGCGAGCGGCTCGCGGCCCATCGGGCCCAGCGTCGCGGCGGCGGGAGCAGTGGCGGCGGGAGAGGCGCGGGTGGCGGCGGCGGCGGGGGGCGGCGGCAGCCGGCGCGCCCCGACCGGTCGGCGGAGGTGGCCGAAGCGCAGCGCAAGCGCGCGGAAGAGAAAGCCGCCCAGCCGGTGTCGCGCCTGCACCGGCGGCGCACCCGCTAGCGCGTCAGCTGGAGTGGTCGTGCACGATCATCCAGCGGCCGCCGATCCTCTCGATCACCAGCGACGTCGGCCCGCGCGCGGTGACCGAGTCGCCGCGGGTGAGCACGTAGTAGGCGATGGCGTTGACCGCGCGCGGCCCGATCACATCCACCTCGAGATCCTCAAAGTGCAGTGAATCCCGCGGGACGCCGGGCGCGAACCGAGGCAGGTAGCGCGCACGGATCGCGTCCCGGCCGTGCACCACCCCCCGCGGTGTCACGTAGGTCGCGTCCGGCGCGTAGTCGGACATGAACCCATCCAGGTCGCCGCGACTCCAGGCCGCCGCACCGTGATCGAACAGCGCTACGATCGCGCCGCGCACCGCCTCCGGCGCGGGCGCGGCGGCGTGGGCCGGCGCGCAACCCGCGAGCAGCACGGCCGCCGCGAAGTACCATCGGGTCATGAGTGGTCTCCGTTCATCCGAGCGCGCGCTTCATGAAGGTCGCGAGTCCCCACCGGGCGCCGCCGACCAGAATGACGGCGAGCGCGATGACCACCGCCACCATGGGCATGTGCGGGACGCCGGGCGTGAGGGCGCCGCGCATCCCTTCCGACACGTACACCAGCGGGTTGATCAGCACGGCCACCTGGACCAGCGGCACCGCCGTGAGGCCGCTCCACGGGTAGTACGCGCAGCCGAACATGATCAGCGGCGCGACGACGATGCCGAACATGAGCCCGATCTGCTGACCGTCGATGATGGTGCCGAGCACCAGGCCAAGCGCCGAGAACGCGGCGGCGCCGAGCAGCGTGACGAGCAACGCCACGCCGAAGTGCGCGCCCTCGAGTCCCGCGATCGGTCCCATGATCAGCCGCGCCACCGGCAGGACGAACAGGGCCGCGAGCAGTCCCTGCGCCGTCCCGGCGACGATCTTCTCGATGGCCACCAGGCGGAGCGGGACCGGCGCCAGCAGGCGGTCCTCGATCTCACGCGTGAAGCCGAAGTCAGCGACCATCGGCAGCGCCACCGACTGGACGGACGACAGGGCCAGGCTGACCGCGATGATCCCGGGCAACAGCGCCGTGGTGTAGCCGCCCGCCACGAATCCCATGCGCGGCAGCAGGTAGCCGAACACGATCGTGAACAGAATCGGCTGCATGGTCGTGCGCAGCAGAAAGTACGGCAGCTCGCGCCGCACGACCGTGAGGTCGCGGCGCAGCAGCGCGAGGAACACGCGCCCGGGCGTGACGTGGGCGCGCGGCTGGTCAGTCAAGCTTTCTCCCGGTGAGCGAGACGAACAGGGTCTCCAGGCTCGGCGGACTCAGGTGGATGTCGGTGATGGCGAGTCCGGTCCGCGACGCCGCGTGCACCAGGCCGCTGATGACCTCGCCGGGGCGCTCGGCGCACACCCGCAGGATGTCGCGCGAGGAGCTGACCGAGAGGATGCCCGGCAGCGCGCTGGTCGCTTCCGTCAGGTCCGCCGCATTGCCGTGGACCGTCAGCTCGATGAACGTCCCGCCCGGCGCCTTGGCCTTGAGCGCCCGCGGCGTGCCCTGGGCGAGCAGCTGGCCGCGATCCATGATCGCGATCCGGTCGCACAGCTGATCGGCCTCCTCCATGTAGTGCGTCGTCATCACGATGGTGCGGCCTTCTCCATGGAGCGCGCGCAGGATGTCCCACAGCGACAGCCGCGCCTGCGGGTCGAGGCCGACCGTCGGCTCGTCGAGGAACAGCACCTGCGGCTCGTGGATCAGCGCCCGAGCGATCATCAGCCGCTGCTGCTGGCCGCCCGAGAGCTGGTCGACTTTGGCGTCGCCCCGCGCGCCGATGCCCATCTGGTCCAGCAGGCGCTGCGCGCGCTGCGTCGCGTCGGCCCGCCCGATGCCGAAGTACGCCGCGTGGAACACGAGATTTTCGCGCACCGACAACCCACGGTCCGGATTGGGCCGCTGCGGCACGACGCCGATCGTCTGACGCACGCGGACCGCCTCGGTCACGACGTCGGCGCCGCTCACCCACGCGCGGCCCGCGCTCGGCAGCACGCGCGTCGTCAGGATGCCGATCGTCGTGGTCTTGCCGGCGCCGTTCGGGCCGAGCAGCCCGAAGAACTCCCCCGACGCGACCTCGAGGTCGAGCGCCGCCACCGCCACGATCTCCGCGCCGGCCGCGAGCGAGCCCGCCGGAGCATTCGGACCCGCGCGCCGCCGGCCGCGCGGCACGACGTACACCTTGCGCAGCGCGTTTGTCCGGATGGCCGCGGCGCGGCCGGCCGGGAGACTCAACCGCCCCGGATGCGCTGGGTGAGCGCGGGCACCAGGCCGAGCAGGCGGGCGTACAGCGCGAGCTGGCCGCGATGGTACCACTCCTGCTCCACCGCGTGGTGCATCCACGCCAGCTTGGTGCCCTGCCGGCCGTCGAACCGGGTGTGGAACTGGAGCAGCGCCAGTTCGCCCTGCTTGCGGAACCGCCGCTCGGCGTCGCGCATCTGCGACCGGAGCAGCGCGAGCAGCTGCGCCTTCGTGCGGGCGCGCCACGCGGGCTTGGCGTACATCGCCAGCAGCTTGGGCCACGGCGCCCGCCGGAGGTTGGTGTCGGGCCGGGTGAACTCGCCCGTCGCCATCATGGCGATCTCGAGAATGTGCTGGACCTGCTCGCGGACCGACCGCACCTCGGGGGTCGGGCGGAAATCGAAGCGGTTCGCGGGGATGTTGCGCACTTCGTCGATGATGCCGTCCCGCACGTCGCGCCACGACTCGAGCAGCTCGTCGAGCTGCGAAGTCAACGGCATGGGCCCCGAGCCGGTTGGAGGTGGCACTAAGCTGGATCGCCGGGGCCGAAAGAGAAAGAGGCCCCGGTCAGGAGCCTCTTTCGGACCACCGTGAGTGAGGCGGTCGGCGGCTAGTGGCAGCCCGTCACGGCGTGGGTCACGAGGTTGAGGTTGCAGGTGTTGGCATTCACGTGCAGCGTGACGTTGCCTTCGGCGTCGGCCGGAAAATCCACCTCGACGCGGCGCGTGTAGGTCAGCGTGCCGTTGCGGTTCGTGCCGGCCACGGTCAACGTGCCGCTCAGGTTCCGCACGATCATCCCCGAAACCGGCCACGGGTTCGTGCTGTGCGGCAGGTCGAACACCAGTGCGCGCACCGAGTCCACGGCGGATTCGACGCTCGAGCGGCTGCCGGCGCTGGTCGTGAAGGTCAGCGAGTCGAGGGCGGTGCCGACGGCGTCGTGGGTGCGGGACGTTTCATGGCCCAGGAGGCCGCTGATCACGCCGTCGCGCACGCGATGGGTCGCGGCACTGAAGAAGGTGCCGGAGCGCGAGCCGTCGACCTCGAAGTGGAACACGACCTTCGCGGTGGTGGTGTCGTTGCACTCGGCCTGCGCCACGTCGTCGGCATCGTAGCAGGTATGCGAGCGGTCGCGCACGATCTCGCCGGAGGAACCTTCCGCCGCCGCGGGCGCCGAGGACGAGGCCAGGCCCGCGTCGGTCTCGCTGCTCTCCAGGTAGCCGATCTCCGACGCGATGACGTCGCCGGACGACGACGCGACGTCCTGAAGCAGCTCGGTGTCGCTGACCAGCGGAGCCGTCGTGGAGTCGCTGCACGCGACCATGCCGCACACGGCGGCTCCAAGTGCGACGGCGAGAAGCGTGGTGCGTCTCATTGGGTCACCCTCCTCAAGGTTCAACGTTCTACACCGTCCGACGCGGAGGTTGCGCGGGCGTTAAGCGCGTGATGGCGATCACGGGAACGAGCACTAGGGAAAAAGCGAAGGCCCGCCGAGGGCGGGCCCGAGAAGTAGCAGGGGAGGGACTCGAACCCTCGACCCCGGCATTATGAGTGCCGTGCTCTAACCACCTGAGCTACCCTGCCCTGCGCTGCCCAGCAAACCGACACCACCAGAAACGCGAAGCTAAAAAAAGCGGCCCCGGCCCCCCAAAGCAAACCGGCCGGCCCTGACAGGGACCGGCCGATGCGAGTAGCGGGGGCGGGATTTGAACCCGCGACCTTCGGGTTATGAGCCCGACGAGCTACCAGGCTGCTCCACCCCGCGTCGTGAGGCGAAAGCTAGCGGCGGCCCGGAAGAGGGTCAAGCAGTTGGGGGCAGCGCGCCGTCCACCAGGGAGACCAGCCGCGACACTTCCGTCGCCGCCTCGCCGTGGCGCGCAATGTCCTCGCACAGCACCCGGATCCTTCCGGTCACCTCCGTGTCGGCTTGGGCGGTCGCGCCTGAGGCCCGGAGGTTGGCGACCTGGAGCCACAGCGTCCGCAGCAGGTCTTCCAGCTTCGCGCGGCGCGCGGCCGCAGCGTCGAGTCGCACCGCGAGCCGGCGCGCCAGCTCGAGCTGCCCGCTGAGCAGCGTGCGCATCTGGCGGCGCTCCTCGCCCTCGCCCGGCGCCTCGGCACCCAGGCCGGCAAGCCGCTGCTCGAGCCGCGCGGTTTCGGCAGGGTCGGCGTCGTGCGCGAGCGCGCCGATTTCGCGATCCAGCGTCTCGAGCGAACCCAGCAGCTGGCGCGCCGCCTCCGCCGCGTCGCTGGCCAGCTCCCGCGCCGGACCGGTGAGCGGCGGTACCGCCGCGGCGATGGCGCGAACATACCCGGCAGCGCCCTGCGGCGTGGCGAGCTCCGCCCGGGGTTCGGGCGCCGGCAGCAGCAGCCGGGCGATGTGCGGCTCGCGCCAGAACCGGTGGCGGCGATCCGCATACTTCGCGCCGCCGAACACGAAGGCGGCGCGGTCCTGCACGCCCTTGAGCCCGTGGCGCCGGGCCCACCAGTATCCCACGCCCATCGCGCCGTAGGCCGCCACACCGAAGCCGCCGAAGCACGCCGCGGCTACGACGCCGGCCAGCTGCTTGAGCGCCGGCGCGACCGGGGCCAGCCAGACCAGCTCGGCGACCGCGCCGACGCACATGGCCGCGAAGGCACCCGCGAACACCGCGCGAATCCTCCGTATCGCCGCGGGCAAGCGCGGCCAGATCGAATGCCGGTGACGCAACCGGGCGGGCCACCAGAAGCGCCACTTGGCGGGCTCACGCAGCGCCATGCGAAAGGCATCGCGAAAACCAATGCCGTGCCGTCGCGCCGCGAGCGCCGACGCGGCGGCGCCCACCGGAAGCAACAGCGGCACCAGCATGGTCGCCCAGGAGAACCCTCCGTCAGGGTACTTCCACAATTGCGAGGCCAGCGTAATGACACCAATGACGCCGGTGGCCGCGGGCGTCGCGAACAACGCCGACCGGACGCCCTCGACCGCTTCGGGCAACTCGTCCTCGTCCTCGGCACCACGCGCCAGAGCACGGTGGAGCGCGGCGCCGTCCGGCCACCGCCCCTCGCGTTCCTTGGCCAGGCACCGCATCACCGCCATCGCCAGGTCGGGCTCCAGTTTCGGCACCAGCGCCGACAGCGGCACCGGGTCCCTGGTCATGTGCTGGAGCATGACGTGCCGCGGATCGTCACCCTCGAACGGCAGCCGGCCGCTCAGCATCTGGTAGCCCATCACGCCGAGCGCGTAGAGGTCGCTGCGCCCGTCGATCTCCCGCTCGCCGGCGGCCTGCTCCGGACTCATGTAATGCGGCGTGCCGATCGCCGCTCCGACGTCGGTGAGCGTCGCGCCGCCCCCCTGCGCCTTCGCGACGCCGAAGTCGGTGAGCATGGGCCGGCCCGACTCGTCATCCATCAGCACGTTGTCGGGCTTGACGTCGCGGTGCACGACGCCGAGCCGGTGCGCGTAGTCGAGCGCGTCGGCCAGCTCGCCCACAATGCGGCGCACCTCGTCGGCCGGCAGCCCGCCCTGGCGCCGCATCCGCTCCGCGAGCGACGCGCCGCGCACGTAGCCCATCACGAAGAACAGCGTGCCCTCGACGTCGCCGAAGGTGTGGAGCGGGACGATGTTGGGATGGGTGAGCTTGGCGGCGGTGCGCGCCTCGCGCCGAAACCGTTCGCGGCTCTCCGGCGACGCCGCGGCGTCGGGCGGCAGCACCTTGATGGCCACGAGGCGATCGAGCGCCTTTTCGCGCGCCAGGTACACCGCGCCCATGCCGCCCTGACCGATGAGGCGGACGATCTCGTACTGGTAGCCGAGCGCCTTCTCGAGAATAGTGCGCAACGGATCGGCCGGCGCGACCACCGCCGCCACACCCGACAGCCGGGCGCCGCACTTCAGGCAGAAGGCGGCGTCGGCCGGGAGGTCGGCGCCGCAGGATGGGCAGGGCACAACGTTAGGATACGCGCCGCGACGCGTGGTCGCCAGAGGCGCACTCAGGGATGCGACGAATCGCCCGGCACGACCTGATAGATGATCTCCCCGGGCCGGATCATGCCGTACAGTTCGCGGGCCGCGCGCTCCTGGGTCGCGCTGTCGGTCGCCAGGGCGTGCTCCAGGCGGGCCAGCGAGTCGACCTCGATGCGCAGCCGCGCGATGGCGTCGTGCTGCTCGCGCACGCGGCCTTCGAGGTTCAGCAGGTCGGTGGTCCCGTACTCCCCGCCCTGCACCGCGAAGGCCGCCATGCCCAGCACGACGACGCCGGCCAGGATGCGTTTCAGCGGCGGTATAGCGACTTCCCGGGATAGAACGCCGCGTCGCCCAGCTCCTCGGCGATCCGGAGCAGCTGGTTGTACTTGGCGATCCGGTCCGAGCGGCTGGCGCTGCCGGTCTTGATCTGGCCCACGCCGGTGGCCACCGCCAGATCGGCGATGAACGCGTCTTCGGTCTCGCCCGAACGGTGCGAGATCACGTTGCCGTAGCCGGCGCGCTTGGCCAGGTCGATGCACGCCAGCGTCTCGGTCAGCGTGCCGATCTGGTTGAGCTTGATCAGCACCGCGTTGGCGATCCCTTCCTCGATGCCGCGGCCGAGCCGGTCCATGTTGGTGACGAAGATGTCGTCGCCCACCAGCTGGATCTCGTCGCCTAACGCCTCGGTGAGTTTGGCCCAGCCCTCCCAGTCGTCCTCGGCGAGCCCGTCCTCGATGGACACGATGGGGTACTTGGCGCACCAAGCCTGATACATCGCGATCATCTCGTCCGCGCTGCGCGCGACCTTGTCGCTCTTCTTGAACACGTACTTCCCGTCGACGAACCACTCCGACGGCGCGGGATCGAGCGCGATGGCCACGTCCTCGCCCGGCTGGTATCCCGCCTCGGCGATGCCGGCCATCAGCATGTCGAGCGCCGCCTCGTTCGAGGCGAGCGTCGGCGCGAAGCCCCCCTCGTCGCCCACCGCCGTCGACAGGCCCTTCTTGGACAGCACCTTCTTGAGCGCGTGGAACACCTCGACGCCCATGCGGAGCGCCTCTTCGAACCGGTCGGCGCCCACCGGCACGATCATGAATTCCTGCACGTCCACGTTGTTCGACGCGTGCGCGCCGCCGTTCAGGACGTTCATCATGGGCACGGGCAGCACGTGCGCCATCACGCCGCCGAGATAGCGGTAGAGCGGCACGTCGCCGTCGCGCGCGGCCGCGCGCGCGGCGGCCATGGATACCGAGAGCAGGGCGTTCGCGCCGAGGTTGCTCTTGTTGGGGGTGCCGTCGAGATCGAGCAGCTGCTCGTCGAGCCCGATCTGGTCGGACGCGTCGAAGCCCTCGAGCCGCGGCCCGATGACCTCGTTCACGTTCTTGACCGCTTCGAGGACGCCCTTGCCGCCGTAGCGCTTGGGGTCCTTGTCGCGCAGTTCGATGGCCTCGTGTTCGCCGGTGGAGGCGCCGCTCGGCACGGCGGCGGTGGCGGAGTTCCCCGAGGCGAGGACGACTTCCGCTTCGATGGTCGGATTGCCGCGGCTGTCGAGAATCTCGCGCGCATGGATGTCGATGATCGTAGTCATGGTGCGAAGGTTAGATAGAGTGAAGGAACGCGTCAACGCGCGAGCGTTTGCGCGCGCAACATCTCGACCGCCGCGCGCACGCGCTGTGCCAGCGTGTCGCGGTCGTCATAAGTGAGGCCGGTAGTCGGGATCGGCGCGCCGACCACGATCCGCAGCGGCCGCGGATGCACGACGACGCTGCCCTTGGGCTGAATCCCGAACGCGCCGTGCACGTAGATGGGCACCACCGGCGCCGCGGACGCGATCGCCAGGACGAACGGGCCCTTCTTGAACGGCAGCATCTCGCCGGTGCGGGTGCGCGTGCCCTCGGGATAGACCAGGACCGGCAACCGCTCCTCGCGGATCCGGCGCGCGGCCAGCTCGTAGGCGCTGAACGCCTCCTTGAGGTTGCCGCGGTCGAGCGGCACCATCCCGATCGCCGCCATCGCCCAACCGAACACGGGGATGCGGAACAGTTCGACCTTCGCGATGAACTTCGGATCCACCGGCAACGACGCCATCAACGCCAGAATGTCGAAGAACGACGCATGGTTGGCGGCCAGCACCTGCGGCACGCCCGGCACGATGTGCTCGGCGCCCTCGACGCTGACGCGCACACCCGCCGCCTTGAGCACCGTCGCCGCCCAGTTCCGCTGGGCGCGGTCGTAGACGTTGCCGGTCACGCGCCGGACCCCGAACAGCCGCGCGAGGATGGTCGTGCCGCCGTACCACAGGGTCGCCAGCAGCAGCGTGACGAGATAGAGAGCGGTGCGCATCAGCCTCGAAAGTGGTCGTGACCCGGCGGCAGGGCGACCGGCACGCCGCCGGCGCTCGCGCGGATGCCCGGCTCGGCCTCGATGACGCCGATCGCGGCGATGGGCACCGGCGCCGCCGCCAGCTCCGCGTCGCTCACCGACTCCGGCACCGCCGCGAGCAGTTCGTACTCCTCGCCGCTCCCGGCGGCGAACCGCCACGCCGGCTCGCCGAGCGCGGCGGCCGCGGCCGCCGCGTCCGGATGGACGGGAATCGCGTCGCATGCCAGCCGCGCCCCGACGTCCGAGGCCGCCAGCAGATGGCCCAGGTCGGCCGCCAGGCCGTCGCTGATGTCGATCATCGCCCGCACACGGTGCTGTGCGAGAAACCGCGCCGCCTCGTGGCGCGGCCCGGGCCGCGCGAACCGGTGCCGCGCGCCCGCGGCGGGCTCCCGGCCGGCGCGCCAGGCCTCCAGCGCGGCCCGCGGCCCGCCGAGCTGCCCCGTCACGACCAGGCGATCGCCCGGCCTGGCGCCGCGCCGTCGCACCGGCGCGTCGGCGCGGCCGATCACGCAGCAGTCGAGCAGCAGCACCGGCGCGCGCGACAGGTCGCCGCCCACGATCAGCGCGCCCGCGTCGGCGCACGCGTCCGCCACGCCGTCGGCCAGCCCGTCGAAGGTGGCCTCGGGTTCGCCCGCGGGAGCGCCTAACGTGAGCAGCAGCGCCATCGGCTCCGCCGCCACGGCGGCGAGGTCGGACAGCGCGGCCGCCGCCGCGCGATAGCCGATCTCGGCGGGCGCCAGCCAGGCGCGGCGGAAATGCACGTCCTCGACCGACACGTCGAGCGACACCGCCAGCAGCTGGCCGCCGGCCTCCAGCAGCGCGCAGTCGTCGCCCAGGTCGTGCGCGCGCTGCTGCCAGCGCCGCGCCAGCCCGCGGATCCGGTCGAACTCCGCCCCGGCGCCTAACGCCGACCCGAAGGGGCTCATCGCTCGAGCGCCCGCTTGTCGTAGCGCACCAGGCCGTGCGCCGTCGCCACCCACACCCACCGGCCCGCCGCCGCGATGTCGAAGACCGGCTGCGGCACGTCGTCCGGCGACGTCATGGTGACCCAGGTGCCGGCACGCGGCGCCAGCCAGGCGACGCCGTTGGTGCCCGCCACCCATACCCCGTCTCCGTCCATCGCGACGGCCACGAACCGGCCCACGTTCGGCGTGCCCGCGCCGACGTCGCTCCACACACCGCCCGTCCGCCACAGCACGCGCGTCTCGGCGAGGAGCACGATGGTGTCGCCGCGCACCGCGAGGTCCACCACCGGCAGCCGCAGCGCCGGCCCGCCCACCGCCGGCACCGGTTGCCGCGCGCCGCGCGGCAGCGCCAGCAGCCCGAGCGCCGACCCGACCCACAGCGTGTCGCGCGACACGGCCAGCGCGCCGACCGCGGCGCCGAACTGCGTCGCGCCCTCCACCGTGGGGCGGTCGGCGTCGTCCACGAACGCCAGTCCCGCGCTGGTCCCCACCCACACGCCGCCCGAATCCGCCGCCAGCACGCGCGCGTCGCTCGACGGCAATCCCTCGGCGGACGTCAGGCGCACCGCCCGCCCGCGGCCGAGTCGCACCACGCCCGCGTCGCTCGCCGCCCAGACGCCGCCGCGCTCGTCGATCGCCACGTCGCGCACGAACGGACCCACGGCCGCGTCGCGCGGGTTCGACTCGAGCGGCGTGATCTCCGACAAATCGTCGCTCACACAAGTGACGCCGCGACGGCCCGAGGCTCCCACCAGCGCGCCGGCCGCTCCCAGCACGTCCGTGCCCACGCACACGCGCCCGTGCGCCACGGTCATCCCGCCGGCGCCCGGCGCGAGTAACCCGGACGGCAGCTGCTCGACCGCGTAGCCGACCGGATCGAGCCGGAACGCCCCGTTCCCGTCGGTCGCGAGATAGATCTGCTGATCCACCGGCGCCATCGCCGCGCCGGTCAGCTGGTAGGAGCGCAGGTCCGCGTCGGTCGCGATGCGCGCGAGGGCCGTGGGATACGCCGGCGCGACCCGCCGCAAGTCGGCGATCCCGAGCGGGGCGATCCGGTGGCCGGGCGCCGGCGGGGTTCCCGGAACGCCGACGAAGCCTCCCGGGCCGACCTGGACCCAGCCGGCGCCCGTGTCGAACCACGCTCCCGACGTGGGATTGTCGCTGTCGAGCACGACCGCGGCGGCGCCGCCGGGCAACAGGCCCGATTGCCATTCGTGGGTCAGCGGCCGGTACTCGAACCACTGCGCTCCCGCGGCCAGCCAGGCCGTATCGTCCAGCGGATCGGCGACCATGCTGACGACGCCGCCGCCGGGGAAGTTCAATGGCGGGACGGCGGTTTCGCGCCATTGCAGCGACAGGCGGTCGTACACGACCAGCGCGGTGGGCGTCGCCGCGAACACCATGTCCTGCGACGCGGCGATGGCGGTGACGTACGAGAAGTCGGTGAGCAACGCGCGGTCGTCGGGCCGCCACAGCCGTGAGGCCTGGGCGCGCACGGCACCCGGCGTCGCACCGATCGCGACGCCGCACAGGGGCGCCATGACCCGGAGGAACGCGACGCGCGCTCGGACGGTGCGACCGTGCCTCCGCGCGCCTGGTCGCTCGCTCATCGGACTTCCGGCGGCTCCAGCCTGGCGAGCACCGGCGGATCCACGGCGCCCGGCCGCTCCGAGAGCTCACGCCACAGTGGGCTGAGCACGCCGAGCAGGTCGTCGGGCCTGAGGCTGCGCACCGAGCGATGCTGCGCGACGTCCTCCGCCGCGCGCCCGTGCACCCAGGCCGCCGCGGCGCCCGCGATCTGCGGCGGCGCGCCGCGCGCCAGCCAGGTGGCGGCCATGCCGCTCAGGATGTCGCCGGTGCCGCCGGTCGCGAGACCGGGGTTGCCCGACGCCGACACCAGCGCGGGCACGCCCGGCGCGGCGATGACGGTGGGCACGCCCTTGAGCAGCACCGTCTGCCCGAGCTGCGCCGCGGCCTCGGCGGCGGCGCCGAACGGGTCGTGGCGCGCCCGCTCGGCGAGCGCGGGCATCAGGGCCGCGAACTCGCCCTTGTGCGGCGTGATGATGGCGCGGCGTCCCGCGAGACCGGACACCAGCTCGGCGACGGCGCCCTTGAAGGCGAACAAGGCGTCGGCGTCCACCAGGACCGCGCCGCGCACCGCGCCCAGCACGGCGCGCGCGAACGCCGCGCGAGCGGCCGCGCGGCCGAGCCCGGGGCCAAGCACCACGGCGTCGGCCCATCCTAACGCTTCCGCCAGCTCGTCTTCGAGCGCCGGCCCGAGCGCGGTGACGACGCACATGATGTCGGGGTTGCCGGCCTGCGCCGCGCGCACCGAGGCTTCGCTCGCGGCGATCTTGACCAGCCCCGCGCCGGAGCGCTGCGCGGCCTTGGCCGAGAAGATCGCGGCGCCCGCCATGCCCTCGGCGCCGCCCACCACCAGCACCTTGCCGCGCTCGCCCTTGTGCATTTCGGCCGAGAACGGGCTCAGCACTTCGCGCAGCCACGCGTCGGTCACGGCGGCCGGCCACGCCGGATCGGCCGGCGGGAAGCCGATGTCGGCGGCGACCACGATGCCGCACAGCGAGCGCTGCATGAGGTGGCCGCGCCGGAACCCGCCGAACGTGACGCTCATCGCCGCGCGGACACACGGCGCGTGCACCTCGCCGGTGGTGAGGTCGAGGCCGGTCGGTCCATCCACCGCGACGACGGGCACCGCGAGGCGCATCAGCCGCTCGACGCAGGTCGCGACCGCGCCCTTGGGCGCGCCGCGCTGGCCGGTGCCGAGCAGCGCGTCCACCGCGATCCCCTGCCCTCCCCAGTGGTCGTCGGGGCCGACGAACCGCACGCCGAACATGCCGGCCAGCACCCGGTTCTCGAGGTTGTCCGGCGAGGGATGGCCTTCCACGGCGACGCACGTCACGCTCGCACCGAGCGCCGCCAGGGCGCGCGCCACGACGTAGCCGTCGCCGCCGTTGTTGCCGGTGCCGCAGGC
>Ga0335085_10007003_pt1 | contig 17624 bp, 15 predicted proteins | sample Lox_Sample_45_FD_206712 | JGI IMG/M metagenome (GOLD analysis project Ga0335085, IMG submission 206712) | Soil microbial communities from Loxahatchee National Wildlife Refuge, Florida, United States - Lox_Sample_4.5 | ecosystem: Environmental > Terrestrial > Soil > Wetlands | place: USA...
AGCCTGGCCGTAGATAATACCCCCAGGGGTATATGAAGATACAGGAGGTACCGCATGCTGGCCTTCGTCGTCGCCATCCCCGCCGGGCTGCTGATCGGCCTGTCGCTGGGCGCCCTCGGCGGCGGCGGGTCCATCCTGACCGTCCCCGCGCTGGTCTACCTGCTACACCAGCAGCCGCACGCCGCGACCACGGGATCACTGCTCATCGTCGGGATCACCGCCCTCGTCGGCATGACCGCGCACTGGCGCGCCGGCCGGGTCCGCCCCGTCCAGGGCATCACCTTCGGCGTGCTCGGCATCGCCGGGTCCTACGCCGGCACCAGGCTGTCCGCGAGCGTCAGCCCTGACCTGCTGCTCACCCTGTTCGCGGTCCTCATGCTGGCCGCCGCCGCGGCGATGCTGCGCCGCCGGGCCCCGGCCGACAGGCCCGCGATCCAGCCGGAGCCCTCCGGCGGCCCGCCGGAGGGCAGCGTGGCCGCCCCCGGGCCGGCCGGCGGCACAAGGGCCGTGACGCTGGACCGGCCGGCGGCCGCAGAGCGCCCGGGGACGAGAGCCGCGGCGTGGCGGCACCGGCGCGGCGGCGTGACGGCCCGCCAGGCCCTCAAGGTCGTCGCCGCCGCCACCGGCGTCGGGCTGCTGACCGGCTTCTTCGGCGTGGGCGGCGGATTCGTCATCGTCCCGGCACTGGTGCTTGCCCTCGGCTTCGAGATGCCGGCCGCCGTCGGCACCTCCTTGCTGGTCATCGCCATCAACAGCGCCTCAGCGCTCACCGCCCGACTCGGCGGCCGCATCAGCCTCGACTGGCCGCTGCTCGGCGTGTTCACCCTGGTCGCACTCGCGGGGACACTCGCCGGAAACCGCGTCGCCTCCCGCGTCAGCCCGTCCAGGCTCACCGCCGCCTTCACCGGCCTGCTGATCGCCGTGGCCGTCTACTCGCTGTGCCGCAGCCTGCCCGCGCTGATGTGACACCGGGCCCCGCCCTGTCGCGGTCCTGTTCACTAGAAGCGCGCCCGCCCGGCGATGCGCTCGCCGCCGTCTGGCACCCGGTCCGGGCCGGGGCGCCCGGACCACGTCCCCGGCCGCCTGCCGGGCCGCGATGATGGCCAGCTTCTGCTCGGGGGTGGCGCGGGCGAACACCCGTCCCGAGCCGTAGGCGGCGATGCCCCCGGCGGCGCGGCAGTCGATCACTTCCTCGACGGGGCCGATGATGCCGAGGTCCCGGGCGATGGCTCCGGCGGTGGCGGGGTGGTCGCCGGTGATCAGCACCGGGGTGATGCCCGCCGCCTGGCAGGCTGCGATGGTGGCCGCCGCGGCCGGGCGGGGCGGGTCGAGGATCGCGGTCAGCCCCAGCAGCCGCAGCCCGTGTTCCATGGCCGCGGGATCCGGCAGGTCCGGCCGGTCCGCTTCCGCCACTGCCAGCACACGGAAGCCGCCCTGCGCCAGATCCTCGGCCCGGCCGACGGCCCGGACTAGCGCGGCGGCGTCGCCGGCGATGATCTCCGGAGTTAGGATGACCTCCGGTGCCCCCTTGCAGATGACGCGGACACCGCCCTCTGGCAGCCGGTGCGCAGTGCTCATCCGCTTGCGGCCGCTGTCGAAGGGAAGCTCGGCGACGCGCGGGAACCGGGCGGTGAGCGCGCCGGGGTCGAGGCCGGACCTGGCGGCGGCGGCCAGCAGCGCCGCCTCGGTCGGGTCGCCGACCGCCGTCCACGCCTCCAGGTCTCCCTCGGGGGCCGCAGCGCGGCGTCGTTGCAGAGCGCGCCCGCGGTCAGCAGCCGGATCAGCTCCGGCGCCTGTCCGGAGCCCAGCGGGTGTCCGGAGCGGATTATCTCGCCGTCCGGCCCGTATCCGGTGCCGGTGATCTCAGCGCCGCCGTCCGGGGTCCACAGTCGGCGCACAACCATGTTGCCCTCGGTCAGGGTGCCGGTCTTGTCGGTGCCCAGGACGGTCACCGAGCCCAGTGTCTCCACGGCCGGCAGCCGCCTGATCAGCGCACTGCGGGCGGACATCCGCCGGGCGCCCAGGGCCAGCGCCAGGGTGACTACCGCGGGCAGGGACTCCGGCACCGCCGCGACGACCAGGCTGATCGCGGTGACCACCATCAGTTCCGCGGCCTGTCCTCGGGCCAGGCCGATGCCCAGCACGATGGCCGACAGGACGACCGCCACCACCGCCAGCACCCGGCCGACTCCGGCCAGCCGGCGCTGCAGCGGGGTCAGTCCCTGCTGCCCGGCCATCAGCGCGGCGATCCGTCCCATCGCGCTAGCCGTCCCGGTCGCGGTCACCACCGCCTGGCCGCGGCCCCGGACGACCGTCGTCCCGGCAGACACGAGATTCTGCCCGCTGGGAGACGCCGCCCCGTCCGCTGTCTTTTCTACGGGCACGGACTCGCCGGTCAGGGCCGATTCGTCGACCAGCAGCGCCGCCGCCTCGGTCACGGCGGCGTCCGCCGGGACTATGTCGCCCTCGGCGAGCACCAGTACGTCCCCGGCCACTACCTCGGGGGCCGGGATGGTCCGCTGCTCGCCGTCGCGCAGTATCCGCGCCTCCGGCGCGGTGAGCTCCGACAGTGCAGCGATCGCCTGCCCCGCCTTCACCTCCTGGGTGACGCCGGCCGCGGTGTTCACCACGATCACCAGCAAGATGACCCCGGCGTCGGTCCAATCCCCGGTTGCCAGCGTCAGCACCGCGGCGACCAGCAGCACCAGCACCAGCGGATCGCGCACTTGCTCGACGAGCATCCGCGACAGCGAGGTCCCGCGAGGACGGGGCAGCTCGTTCGGCCCGAAGCGGGCCAGCCGGGCCGCGGCCTCGGCCGAAGACAGCCCGCCATCCGGCACCGTCGCAGGCCCGACGGGACCGTCACCCTGAGCGGGTGCGGCGGCCGACGCGCCGGGTCCGTGGCTCATGACCCGATGATCCCGCAGGCCTGCTGCATGTTCAGGGTCTAACGGCCCGGGCCGGCCGGGATCTACGCTGTCGGCTGTTACGGCTAGGAGCGGCAGCGGCCCGCTCGGCAGGGTGTTGGCTGGGGGCTGGTATCGGATCCGCAAGCCGTCCGACGACGCCCGGAGCGCCCTAGGCTGGGCCGCTAGCGTCGATGTCGATCGCGACGGTGTAGCGGTGCTGGCCGCTGGCGGTGACGGTCTCCACCTCGTAGGCGCGGACCGGGAACTGCGGGTTGGAGTGCTCAACCGGCCAGTGGATGCCGATGCCGTAGCTGAGAACGCCCTCGAAGTCCCCTGCCTGGGCGTAGGAGGTCATGCGCTGGTAGCCGATGCTCCGGGCGGGCTGGGAGATGACCGATGACCGGGTTCCGTCGGCGGTGTGCGCCTGGGCCTGGGTGAAGACGATCTCCAGCACCCCCTGGCCGCTAAGCGGGATGGCCTGGCCGCCGGGGTCGCTGACCAGCTGGCTGGCGAACTGGAACCGGTAGCTGGGGAAGGCGGTCGTGAAGGTGAACGACATACGGTTGAACGGCCGCTCGCCGGACCCGCCCGGATGGCTGCCCACGCTGATCTGGATCAGCTCGGGAACCGGAGGCACGGCGAGGGCATGGGTGACGCGCCCGGGCGCGGTGACGTCGTTCGGCCAGTGCCACGGATAGGCGAGCCGGGATACCAGGACCCGGGCGGGCGGAGCCGGCGAGGCAGTGCCCGGGCTCGGCTGGCTCGGCGCCGCCGCCGGACTGGACGTCGCTGGCCGGCCAGAGATGCGCGAGGCCGGCGAGGAACCCGCTGCGGGCCGGCCGCCATGGCCGCCGCAGGCGGTGAGCACTGCCAGCAGTGCGGCAGCGAGTACGGACGTCACCGCGGCGGCGGTCGGGCGCGGGAGTTTCATGGCAGCCCTCCAGCTGAGGGACGGCCAGGCTGGACGCCCCTCCAGTCCAGGCTGACGCCGCCCGGCGGGCTGCGGTAGGTAATAACAGCCCGCCCCGGCCCGCCAAAGGACCCGAACACGCTTGCAGGCCCCGGGTACCCGGCCGGGAGGATCGGATCACCGGCCGCCTGCCGTCCCTTTCACGGCGCTGCTCACGGCCGCGCCTCCAGTCAGGCACATTCCGCCGGGATAACAACGACCGGAACGTGCGCGTGCTGCGTAACCTGCTGGGCGACCGAGCCGAGCAGGAGCTTGCTGAAGCCGCCAGCGCCGCGAGAGCCGAGAACGATCGTCTCGGCGTCCCTGGCGGCGTTCAGCAGCCGGTCCGCTGGCAAGCCGGCAACCGCGCGCACTGTGACCGATGCCGGCCGTGACGCCTCGCCCAGCTGCCTCAGAACCTTGTCCGCCTGCACCTGCGCGGCCTGGCGGGCATGCTCAGCCAGTTCCTCGCCGCTGTCGTAGCCGTAGGCGTATCCGGTATAGCCGATGACGTTCTGACAGACGGTGAGCACCGTCAGCGGGACGCTGCGCAGCGCTGCCTCGCGAGCGGCCCACTCCAGGGCCTTGCCTGAATAGCCGGAACCGTCGATACCGACGAGGATTCCGCCCACTGCCGATGGCTCCTTCGCTCCGTCCCCCAGCCCCGTACTACGCTAGCCAGTTCGGCGTGCGTTGATCAGGGCAGAACGTCCCAGCTCTGCGGGACCTTGCGCCGGGCGGTTCCATGGCGAGCGCGGCGGCTGGACTCGGTCCCTCCTGAACCTGCCGCACCATACAGGCCAGGCGGTCGCCCAGGTCAGGGTCTACCCGCATCGCCCGCGGCGGTCCGAGCCGGATGCCGCCGTGTCACGGGGCGCTGAGCGGGTGACTTAAGTCAGGACTGCCGTCCCTACCGCTGCCGGGCGGCCAGGCCGACCATCAAGGCATGAGCAGGGCAATCTTCACTGGGCAGGATGCGGCGGCCCGCTCGCTGCGGCAGCCGGGCGCGCGGCGGGCACGGCGGGCGCTGGTCGCCCTGGAGACCGGCACCGGAGCCGCGGCCCTAGCCGGCGGGGCCCTGCTCGCCGCTGCCCCGGACGGCAGGCTGCTGCGCGCCGACCCGGGCACCCTGGCCGGCACGCCGTTCACCGACTGGCGCCTCCCGGGCCTGCTGCTGGCGGCCCTGGTCGGCGGCGGGTACCTGTTCGCCGGATGGTGGCAGTCGGCCGGCCGCTGGCACGCCCGCGAGCTGTCGGTAGCGGCCGGCACCGGGCTGATCGCCTTCGAAGCCGCCGAGCTTGCCTGGATCGGCTTCCAGCCCCTAGAGGCGGTCTGCGCGGGGATTGGCGTTGCCGTCATAATCCTTACCGGGAAAGCGGCACCGTCTTCCCGTGAGCCGGGAAGAGCGGCTCGTATCAGTGGCCGTATCCGCATCGCGGCGCCCGCCGAGCGGGTCTTCGACACGGTCGCCGACACGCGCAATGAGCCGTCGTTCAACCCCGCCATGACCGGAGCGGAGCTGCTCACCCCGCCGCCGATCGGGCTGGGCACGCGGTTCCGTGCCCGCCTGGGAAAGGCGGACACGGAAATGCTGGTCGAGCTGACCGAGTTCGACCGCCCGCGCCGGCTCGGGTCGCGCACCGCCAGCTCGATGATGGACACCTCCGGCGCGCTGACCTTCACCCCCGAAGACCAGGGCACGGTCATGAGCTGGGACTGGCAGGTCCGCCCCAAGGGCTGGCTGCGGATACTCGGACCGCTCTTCGGCCTCCTCGGCGGCCGCATGGAGCGCAGGATCTGGGCCGGACTGAAGCGCCAGCTCGAAGGCAGCGCAAGCCCTCACCGCGCCTGACCGACTGCCATCCCGGGCACCCCGCGTTATCGCCTGGCAACCGCGCCCTCACAGGGTTCGAAGCACCCAGCCGAACCGCCGGTCGGCTAACTGGATAGCACCTGGGCAGTGCAAGCCCCACTGCTAGCGCCCCGGCTCAGTGAGCGCGCCCGAGCAGGACCAGCTGACGTAGCTGATTGTGCCTGCTGCGCTGGTGAGAGTTGGCGCGGGGCCGTGCGCCCACGGGACAGGGGGCAATCGGTGAACAGGTTCGATGTGAGCGTGTACGCGATCCGGCGGCGGGCCGGGCGGCGCCGGCCGTTCGAGGTCCGCTGGCGGGCGGCGGGCCGCAGCCGTTCCAAGTCCTTCATCACCAGGAAGCTCGCCGAAAGCTACCGGGCCGAGCTGGTCCGCGCGGCCCGGACGGGCCTGGAATTCGACCCGCTAACCGGCGAGCCGACGGCATGGAACCTCCCGGAACCCGCGACTGTCTCCTGGTACCAGGAGGCCACCGCGTACGCGGTGATGAAATGGCCGTCGCTGGCCGCGCACTCCCGGGCCAGCCGGGCCGACGCGCTCGCCACGGTCACGCCCGCACTGGTCAGGAATGACACGCGCAGGCGGCCCGATCCGCGCAAGCTGCGCACGGCCTTGTATAAGCACGCCTTCAATCCAGCCCGCCCAGCCGAACCGGGCAGTGCGTGCGCGCAGATCCTGGACTGGGCACAGCAGGCGTCACTGCCCGTCGGCCGCCTCAGCGACCCGGCCATCCTGCGTGGTGCGCTGGAGGCGCTGACGTTCCGGCTGGACGGCAGCCGGGCCGCCGCCAACACCATCATCCGCAAGCGCGTCGTCCTGCACGGCGCGCTGAGTTACGCGGCCGAGGCCGGGTTGCTACCGGACAACCCGCTGGACAGCTTCGCCTGGCGCGTATCGCAGTCGTCAGCAGCCCTCGACCCCGCTGTCGCGGCCAGCCCCGAACAAGTCAGCGCGCTGCTGGACGCGGTCGCCCGGACCCGGCCACAGCTGACCGCCTTCTTCGGCTGCCTGTATTACGCCGCGCTCCGCCCAGAGGAAGCCGTCGCCCTGCACCTCGCCGACTGCGACCTGCCCGGCACCGGGTGGGGCATGCTCCTGCTGACCGCGGCAACGCCCAGGACGGCCGCCGCCTGGACCAGCGACGGCACCGGCTATGAACAGCGCGGACTCAAGCACCGGCCCGACGGCACGGTCCGCATGGTCCCGGCCCCTCCCGTGTTGGCCGCCATGCTCCGAGCGCACCACGTCACCTACGGCACCGCACCCGACGGCCGGCTGTTCCGCGGAGCACGCGGCGGGCCGCTCAGCGGATCGCTCTACGGCCGGGCCTGGCAATCCGCCCGCACCATCGCCCTCGGGCCCGAGCTAGGTGCCACCGGGCTCGCCCGCCGCCCCTACGACCTGCGGCACGCCGCCCTGTCGCTGTGGCTGAACCCCGGAGGGGACCCCGCCCAGATCGCCGCGAGGGCCGGGAACAGCGTCGCGGTCCTGCTCACCGTCTACACCCACTGCATCCACCGCCGCGACGACCTCCTCAACCAGCAGATCGACTACGTCCTCAAGCCGTTCCCGGGGCCTGGTCCGTGCCCGTCCGTGAAAGAGCCGACGGTGTGCACCGACCGTGCGACTACGCGGAAGCCAGCGGTTACGCCAACCGCGCGACGGCCCCCGGTCGGCCGCAGACGCCGTCCGCCATACGTCCGTAACTTCCCCGCCCGGCCCGCCGACGGCCCACAAATCACGCCGACCGCAGGCCATCACGTAGCCCTACCGATGAACGTTTAGCCAGCTCAAAGCCAAATATTAGAACGATAACCCATTACCGGGCCTGGCCCACGGCTGGCCCACAAACGGTCCGCGAACCGCTCCTAACGATACCCAAAAGCCGGTGCCATCATCCGATGACACCGGCTTTGACCTGCGGAAACAGGGTGGCAGGTGTTGGGTTCGAACCAACGTAGGCTGAGCCGACGGTTTTACAGCCCTATCCTCCTGTTCAAGTCTTATACCCCTAACCTGCCGTTATGCGTTCCGAGGCGGGATTTGGGGCCGCCGCCGTCCGCTATGTGTCCGTGCGCTCGGGGCCGGTGGCGAGGTGACGCACGGACGGGCACGGACGGCGGCATCAGGAGGCTGCGCCTTGATGCCACGATTCGGGCCTTTGTGGCCTTTGACCTGCGGCGTTCAAGTTGCCTTCTTGCTGTCGCCGTCTTCCTCGTCTCCTGGTTCGGACTCGGTGTCGTTGGTGCCGAGGGCGTGGGTGATGCGCTGGTTGGCGGCGGCGGCCTGACCGTCGATGCAGTGGGCGTAGATCTTGAGCAGGACGGCGACGCCGTGGCCGGCGCGGCGGGCGACCTCGGTGGCGGGCACCCCGGAGTTCAGCCACAGCGAGATCGCCGCGTGCCGCACGTCATAGGAGGCGACGGCGGAGCGGAGACTGTGTACCGTCATGGATGGGCACGGGCATCGCGGGCGCGGGCGGCATGTCGGCCGTGCCGCCCGGTTTCCTAGCCGGTGGCCTGCAATTTCCACGATCCGCGCTCGCTGCCGCCGTCTCCGCCCCTGCGCTAGAGCGCGGTCGGCCCTTTCACGGCGTTGCCGCTGCTAGTGCCCGGTCATCAGCTGTACCGCCTTGACGATGACCGCTGCGGCGGTGAGCAGCAGGTACACGCGGAGGATCACCAGCCCGGCGGTGCGCGCCCGGGAGGCGGCAGGCGGCGGCAGGGTCTCGATGGGCGGCATGGTCCAGGCACGCGGTCCGGTCCGCGGCTGGCGGGGGCCGATGGTGCGGGCGGTGAGGCGCAGCCCGCAGGCGCCGCCGACCGCCCCGGCGCCGGCCAGGGCGGACACGGTGGCGGGCCAGCTGGCCGCGAGGCCGGGGAACAGCGTGGCGGTGACGAGGAGGCCGGACAGGACGAGGAGGACGGCCACGACCGTGCCGGCGACGGCGTTGAGCCACCGGGGGTTGACCCACGGGCCGAGGACGGCCTGGTCGTTGCAGAGCAGGACCAGGAAGACCAGGGCGCTGGGCAGCAGGACGCCGGCGAGGGCCTGGACGGCGGTGGTGACGATGCCGAGGGGCGCCCCGGGGATGAGCACGATGGCGGCGGCGAGGGCGACGAGCGCGGCGTAGCTGCCGTGGAACCTGCGGGCGTCGCGCCAGGAGCGGTGCAGGGAGTGCCTGGTGCCGGTCACGTCCCCGATGGCGTAGGAGGCTGACAGGGTGACGGCGGCGGCGCCGAGGACCGAGCCGTTCAGCAGGACGACGGCGAACAGCGCCCCGGCCCACGGGCCGGCCGCGCGGCGCAGGGCCTCGGCCACGGCGCCGGCGTCGAGGTAGGCGCCGTGCAGCGGGCCTCCGGAGAACGCCAGGGCGCAGGCGGCCAGGACGGCCACGGCGCCCAGGGCGAACAGGAGCGTGCCGACGACGGTGTCGGCCCGCTCGTAGGCAAGCCAGCGGGCGGTGATCCGCTTGTCGACCACGTTGGACTGCTGGAAGAACAGCTGCCAGGGGGCCACGGTCGTGCCGACGAGGGCGATGATCACGAGCACCGTGGTCTCGGCCGGGCCGTGCCCGGGGGCAGCCGTGACGGCCGGGGCCGCCCGGGGGTGGCGGGCGAGGACCATGAGCGGCACGGCGGCCAGGCTGACCGCGACGAGCAGTCCCATGGCCCGCTCCCAGCGGCGGAAGCTGCCCGTGACCGGCAGGGCGACCAGGGCCAGCGCGGCGGCGGGCACCGCCACGTACCGGCTCACCCCGAAGTAGCCGAGGCCGAAGGCGACTCCGGTGAACTCGGTGACGATGACCAGGAAGCTGACCACGAGCAGGTCGCCCAGGGCGAAGGCCCCCCAGCGGCGCCCGAACCGCTCGTAGATCAGCCGGGCGTGCCCGGCCCCGGTCACGGCGCCGAGGCGGCCCACCATCTCCTGGTTCACCAGCAGGGCGCCGGCCAGGAGCACCAGCAGCCACAGGAACCGCAGCCCGTAGTCCTGGCCGGCCTGGGCGTAGGTGGCGATGCCCCCGGCGTCGTTGTCGGCCGCCAGCACGATCACGCCCGGCCCCATGACCGCCAGCAGCGTCAGGACCCGCCGGCGCAGCGAGCCCCTCGGGCCGGTGTCAGCTGACGCCACGCGGCCGAGCGCGCCGATGATGTCCCCCCGGTGCGCCCGGTCCAGCACCGAGCGCCGGTCGGCCGAAGGGCCGAACGCCACCCGGGTCACGCCGTCGCCGCCGCCCGTGGATGCCTGCCTCACCGCGCGCCCCCGGCGGCCTCGCCCGGCACGGCACGGGGCGGGGCGGATGCCGGCAGGACCGGGCGGGGCACGCCGACGTGCCGGAAAGCGGCGTGCAGCAGCGTGCTGACATGCTCGTCGGACAGGGCGTACAGCCGCCTGCGGCCGTCCTTCTCGGCGCGCACCAGGTCATGCTCGCGCAGCACCCGGAGCTGGTGGGAGACGGCCGACTGCTCCATGCCCAGCTCCTGGGTCAGGTCGCTGACCGAGGCCGGGCCGGCGAGCAGGCAGGCCAGGATCCGCACCCGGCTGGGGGTGGACAGCGCGAACATCGTGTCCGCCAGCCGCTCCGCCACGGCCTCGCTGACCGGCAGCTCGCCCTCGCCGCCCGGCCGGGCTGGTGCCATCGCTCGTCCTCTCCCCTGCGGGCTCCCGCCCGCAAGTTGACACTACATGAATAAGCCTTCATGCTTTAGCTGTTCCCGGCGGCCCGGAAGATGGAGGTGACGGACGTGAGCCGGACCCGGGCAGGCCCCACCGTATCGCCGGCCTCCCGCCGTGAGCAGTCCGCCGTGCTGTTCTCCGAGCTCCGCGCCGTCCTCGCCCGGATACGCGAAACCGAGGCAGCGGCAACCCTGGACCAGGAACTTCCCGGCACCACTGACATACCGGGCCTGCTGGCATCCCTGCAGGCACTGCGCGGCGTCTGCGCGGCCCGCGCGCACCTGTACCAGCAGGCCGCCGGCCTCCTTGGCCGCCAGGAAGCACTCTGGGCACCCGGCGGCCACGAGGAAACCCGAGGCTGAACGCCGCGCCGCCGGGCTTCCGGCGACCCAGCGCAGGCGGCGTCGCGCCCGGCATTAACGCCGGCGCACTCGGTGCACTCGCCCCGCCGGCCCGGCATCAGCCCGCACGGGCGCTCCGGAGCGCGGAGCGCCAGCCACGCAAAGCAAGGAATGTTAACGCGAGAGCTGCCTGGGCACCGCCTGCTGTTTGCCCGGACAGGCCAGGTTTACCCAGGCGGAGGCAGAAACGCAGGAAGAAAGAGGAGGTGACAGCCGTGGCGGTTCCCGGCGGGTTCCCGGCGCGCGGCCTGTGGCAGCGGCCGGCCCTGCGCTGGGCGGACGTGGTGGTCGTGGCGGCGCTGCTCGCGCTGCTGTTCGGCCTGCTGCGGCTCGCCCCGGCGCTCAACGCGCCGTTCCTGCCGAATGCCGCGCCGTCCGCGGTCTCCACCGACCCGGTGAACCTGCCGTACTACGCGGTCAGGTCGCTGCTGCGGATGTTCATCGCCCTGATCCTGTCGGTGCTGTTCACCTTCGTCTACGCCACGGCCGCGGCCCGGCTGCGGCGGGCGGACAAGGTACTGATCCCGGTCCTGGACATCCTGCAGTCGGTGCCGGTGCTCGGGTTCCTGTCGGTGACCGTGACCGCGTTCATCAACCTGTTCCCGGGCTCGGAGCTCGGCCTGGAGTGCGCGTCGGTCTTCGCGATCTTCACCTCGATGGCGTGGAACATGACGTTCGCGTTCTACCACTCCCTGGTGTCGCAGCCCAGGGACCTGGACGAGGCGGCCAGGATCATGCGGCTGACGAAGTGGCAGCGGTTCTGGCGGCTCGACGTGCCGTCGGGGATGATCCCGCTGGTGTGGAACGGGATGATGAGCTTCGGCGGGGCGTGGTTCTTCCTGGCCGCCTCCGAGTCCATCTCCGTGCTTAACCACCACTATGCGCTGCCGGGGCTCGGGTCCTACGCCGCCGCCGCGATCAGCCAGGGGAACCTGGGCGAGGTGGGTTACGCCATCATCACCGAGCTCATCCTCGTCCTCGGGGTGAACTTCCTGTTCTGGCGGCCGGTGACCGCGTGGGCCGAGCGGTTCCGGGTGGAAGAGTCCGAGGCCGCGGAAAAGCCGCGCAGCCTCGTTCTCGACGTGCTGCGCCGCTCCGACGTTCCCGGGCTGCTCGGCCGGCCGCTGCAGCCGGCCGGCCGGCTGCTCGACCGGGCCGCCCGCCCGTTCGGCGTCGCCGAGCACCCGCTCGCGGTCTCCCGGGCCCGCGAGCGCACCGGGGACGTGTTCTTCGCCGGGGTGATCGCTGTCCTGGTGGCGTACGGGGCCTGGGAGGCCCTCGGTTACGTGCGCGCCACGACGGGCCTCGGCGAGTTCGGCTACGCCTTCGCGCTGGGGGCCGCTACCTTCGCCCGCGTCATGTTCCTGACTGCCGTCGCCACCGTGGTCTGGGTGCCGGTGGGGGTGTGGATCGGGATGAGCCCGAAGGTCACCAGGTTCGCCCAGCCGCTCGTCCAGGTCCTCGCCGGGTTCCCGGCGAACTTCCTGTTCCCGTTCGCCACCGTGGTGTTCGTGGCCTGGCACATCCCGCTTGACTTCGGCGCGGTGCTGCTGATGGCGCTCGGCGCGCAGTGGTACATCCTGTTCAACGTGATCGCCGGCGCCTCCGCGATCCCGTCGGACCTGCGCGAGGCGATGACCAGCCTGCGGGTGGGCGGCTGGCTGCGGTGGAAGAAGTTCATCCTGCCCGCGGTCTTCTCCTCCTACGTGACCGGCGGGATCACCGCCGCGGGGGGCGCGTGGAACGCCTCGATCGTCGCCGAGGTCGTCACCTACGGCAGCCACCACCTGACCGCCACCGGCCTCGGCGCCTACATCTTCCAGGCGACCGCGACCGGGAACTTCCCGCAGATCCTCGTGGGCATCGCGGTGATGAGCCTCTACGTGGTTCTCGCCAACCGCCTGCTGTGGCGCCGCCTGTACGCCCTCGCCGAACGGAAGTACTCGCTGTGAGCCGACCCGAGCAGGACCAGACCGTGAGCAGCGGAACCGCGGTAGAGCCCGGCGCGGTGATCGTCGCGGCCGAGTCGGTGACCAAGGCGTTCACCACCCCGGACGGCGGCGCGCTGCCCGTCCTCGACGGGGTCAGCTTCACCCTCGCGGAGGGCGAGATCGTCGCGCTTCTCGGCAAGTCGGGCTCGGGCAAGTCGACCCTGCTGCGCTGCGTCGCCGGGCTGATCGCCCCCTCCTCCGGCACGGTCTCCTACCGGGGCACCCCGGTCACCGGGGCCAACCCCGGGGTGTCCATGGTCTTCCAGACCTTCGCGCTGCTGCCCTGGCTCACCGTCCAGCAGAACGTCGAGCTGGGACTTGAGGCCCGCGGCACCGGTGAGGCCGAGCGGGCCGAACGGGCGCTGGCGGCGATCGACACGATCGGCCTTGACGGGTTCGAGTCCGCCTACCCGAAGGAGCTGTCCGGGGGCATGCGGCAGCGGGTCGGCTTCGCCCGCGCCATCGTCACCGAGCCGGACGCGCTGCTGATGGACGAGCCGTTCTCCGCCCTCGACGTGCTGACCGCCGAGAACCTGCGAAACGAGCTCATCCGGCTGTGGGAAGGACACGGCGCTCCGGTCAAGTCCATCCTCATCGTCACCCACAACATCGAGGAAGCGGTGCTGCTCGCCGACCGTATCCTCGTGCTGTCCTCCAACCCCGGCCGGATCATGGCCGAGCTCGCCGTCGGCCTGCCCCGCCCCCGCGATCGGCACGCGTCCCGCTTCGAGGCCCTGGTCGACACCATCTACGGCATCCTCACCGGCCGCGAGCAGGCCGCCGCCACCGCCGTCGAGGCGGGAGCCACCGCACAGCCGGCGCCCGCAGCGCCGGGCCGCCCCGCGCCCACCCCCGTCAACACGCCGCTGCCCGACGTCAGCCCCGGCGGCCTCGCGGGTCTGCTGGAGATCCTCGCCGCCCGCGGCGGCAGCGACGGCCTCGCCGAGATCGCCGACGACCTCAGCTTCGAAATCGACGACCTGCTGCCGCTGACCGACGCCGCCGTCCTGCTCACGCTCGCGCGCATCGACGGCTCCGACATCGAGCTCACGGCCGACGGCAAGGAATTCGCCTCAGCCGGCATCCTCGCCAGCAAGCAGCTGTTCGCCCGGCACGCCGCCAGGCGCGCCCCCCTCGTCCGCACCATCGTCCAGGCCCTCGCCGCCACCGAGGACCACACCCTGCGCACCGGGTTCTTCCTCGACATCCTCCGCCGGGGCTTCTCGCCCGACGAGGCCCGCAGCCAGCTCGGCACCGCGATCGACTGGGGCCGCTACGCCGAGCTGTACGACTACGACAGCGACGACGAGGAACTCACCCTCGAACCCGGAGCCCAGGAAAACCTCTGACCCGCAGGCACCCGCCAGCCCGGGGCCCAGCACAGGCCGCCCGGCCCACCGCCGCCGGACGCTAGAGTCCGGCCTCCGGCCCGGGGCCGGCGCCTGGCTCGTAGCGCAGCGCCCGCAGCCGCGGCTGGTCCCGGTCATCCGCGCGATAGCGGCACGCTGGCATCCCCGGGACGGCCAGCCACACTTCCTCGGGCACCGGACCGGTGCGAGCCGCCAGCAGCACCCGGCCGTCCCAGAGGCCGCCGAGCAGCTGCACCGTGCCCAGCGGCGGCGCGGGCCGGCGCAGCACCCGCGCGTATATCAGGACCACGATCAGCGCGCCGGCACTGCCGCCCATCAGGAACATGCCGCAGTCGCGCGCCTGCGCCCGCGGAAGCAGCGCAAGCGCGAGCAGGCTGGCGGCCGGGACCGCCCACGCTGCCGCCAGCGGCCACAGCGGGCGCCGGCCATGGCCCGCGGAACGCCCTGGAAGCAGCATCTCCGGCCTCCCTGCACTCGCCCCGGAAGTGATTCGGTGGCCCGGCTGCGCGCCGGGCCAAGGCCAACTTAACATGAAAGATCGTTCATGTAACCAGCTACCCCGGGCAGGGCCTCGTCAGCCCTCATCTCCTGATCCGGCCGCAGTTGCGGGTACCGCCGCTGCCGGGCCGTCTGCGGCATGCCAGTGCACGGCGTGAATGCCCGGCTCCAGCGACAGCCGTGCCACCAGCTGTTCCAGGCGGGCGGCCGCGTTCCCGTTGAGCAGGAGGCGGGCGGTGAGCCTGGTCTCGCTGTCCTGGCCGGCGCGGGTGGTGGCGATGCCGCGCAGGATGATGTCGCTGCCGGCGGTGTTGCTGACGATCAGCGCGCGGATGTGCGCCTCGCTCTTGGGCCTGCAGGTGATGTGCAGGTCGTAGGGCTGCAGCTCCTCGTCTTCGGTGTCGGGGTTGTCGTGGTCGATCAGCCGGCCGAGCGGCCTGCCGACCAGGTGCACGGCCAGCACGGTGGCCGTGCCGGTCGCGGCGAAGGCCAGGTGCCCGGAGGCGGCCAGCACGCCGACGGCGGCCGAGCACCACAAGGTCGCGGCGGTGTTCAGGCCGCGGACGTGGAACCCGTCGCGCAGGATCACCCCGCCGCCGAGGAACCCGATGCCCGACACCACGTACGCGGCGACCTGCGTGGAGTTGGCGCTGCCGTCGACGTCGGAGTACAGCACGAACAAGGTGGCCCCGGCGGCGACCAGCGCGTTGGTGCGCAGCCCGGCCATCCGGGCGCGCCACTGCCGCTCAGCGCCGATCACCGCGCCGCAGCCCAGTCCCACGGCCAGCCGGGTGAAGAACTCAAGGGTGGTCAGCGTCTGCATTCCAGGCAGCTCCTTCCGCTTCCGGTCAAGGGGGCCGTGTCCCCGTCCGCCCAGCGCGGGCAGGCCGGGCGGGCAGGGACGTGATGGCCGGCGCGGGTCAGTGGCCGAGCGCGACCTGGACGATCTTGACGATGACCAGGATCATCGCGGCGGCGAGGTACAGCCGCAGGGCGCCCATCCCGATCCGCCGCCCGAGGGACATGCGGGCGCGGCCGAGGTCGCCCAGCGGCGGCATCCGCCAGCTCTCCCGCCCGGCCCGGTCAACCGGCTCACGGGTGGCTCGGCGGCGGGCGGCGGCGGCGTAGCCGGCCGCAGCCAGGCCCGCCGCGCCGCAGCCGGCCGTGATCCAGGCGATCTGGGCCGCGGTGATGGCGGGGAACAGCACCGAGGCGGTCAGGATGACCGACAAGGTGACCAGGATGCCGACCACGATGCTGGTGAACGCGTTCAGCACCCGGCCGTTGACCCAGGGTCCGAGCACGTCCCTGTCGTTGCACAGCAGGACCAGGAACACCGACGCCGACGGCAGCAGCACCCCGGCCAGCACCTGCACCCCCTCGGTCAGCAGGCCGAGGGGGACGCCGGGGATGAGCACCAGGGCCGCCGCCCCGGCGATCAGCAGCGCGTAGACGGCGTAGAACCCCCTGGCCTGCCGGACGCCCCGGTGCAGGGAGTGCTTCAGGCCCAGCACGTCGCCGAGCGCGTAGGAGGTCGCCAGCGATACCGCGAACGCCCCGATGACCGAGGCGTCCAGCAGCGCGACCGCGAACAGCGCCCCGGCGGCCTTGCCCGCCTCGGCGGCCAGGCCCTCGGCCAGGCCCCGGGCGTCGGTGAAGTTCCCGAGGCCCTTCGTCCCGGCGAACGCGGCAGCCGCCGCGCCCATCAGCGCGGCGGCGCCGGCGATAACGACCACGATGCCGATCCACAGGTCGGCCCTCTCATACCGGATGAACCGCGGGGTGATCCGCTTGTCGATCACGTACGACTGCTGGAAGAACAGCTGCCACGGCGCGACCGTGGTCCCAACGATCCCGATCACCAGCAGCATCACCGTCGCCAGCTGCCCGGACCCGCCCGGCAGGCCCGGCACCGCGAACCCGCGCGCCATCTGCGCAGCCGGCGGGTGCACCAGCACGTACAGCGGGATCAGCAGCAGCGACCCGGCGCAGAACGCGACCGCAACCCGCTCGAACCGGCGGAAACTGCCGGTGGACGCCGCCGCGATGATCACCGCCGCCGCCAGCACCACCGACGGCACCTTGGGCAGGCCCAGGTACCCGGCGGCCAGCGTGATGCCGATGAACTCGGTCACGATGGTCAGCGCGTTGAGGATGAAGAGGTCGATCACGCTGAACGCGCCCCAGAACTTCCCGAAGCGCTCCAGGATCAGCCGGGCGTGGCCGACCCCCGTGACCGCGCCGAGCCGCAGCACCATCTCCTGGTTGACGTACAGCACCGGGACCAGCAGCAGCAGCGTCCACAGCAGCCGGGTGCCGTAGTCCTGCCCGGCCTGCCCGTAGGTGGCGAACGCCCCGGCGTCGTTGTCGCCCACCATCACGATCAGCCCCGGCCCGACGATCGCCAGCAGCGTCTTCAGCTTCGACGGCAGGCCCAGCCGGGGCGCGGTGTCATCCGCGCGGATGGTGCCGAGCGCGCCGCGGATGTCCCCGGCGTGCATCTCATCCAGGACCGCCGGGCGGTCGTTCGTTGCGGTCATGATCGGTTCCTCCCTCGCCCCGGGACAGGGCAGCGCTTGACGGTTCAGGGAGGCGCGCAGCATTCACCGTGCCCGCGAGGGCAGCCCGGCCGTAAGGCCGGGCCGCGGGGCAGGAGGGAACGGGCTAGTGCGCGCCGGAGGCGGATGGCGAACACAAACGGATGCGGGGCCGTGGCCGGCCCGGACTACTACTGGAACCGGAATCCACCGTGTGTCGCCTCCCTCCGGTCATGGCACGCGCGGGCGCCGGGGCAGCCGCGCAGAGTGCCTGCGCGGCGCTGGACATGCGCAACCTCAGGGGATGCCAGGCGCACCGCGCCGTGGCAGGACACCCCTGACTCGTCAGAGCTTTGGCACTCCACGGCGTAGCGCGGTGCCCCGTCAACGGCGGGACCCGTCTGCGCAGCCACCTGGCCTTT
>Ga0335085_10007004_pt1 | contig 17624 bp, 17 predicted proteins | sample Lox_Sample_45_FD_206712 | JGI IMG/M metagenome (GOLD analysis project Ga0335085, IMG submission 206712) | Soil microbial communities from Loxahatchee National Wildlife Refuge, Florida, United States - Lox_Sample_4.5 | ecosystem: Environmental > Terrestrial > Soil > Wetlands | place: USA...
GATGCCAATGCGCGCAGCTTGCCGCTCTTGATATGCTGGAGCGTGGCCGATAACGACTGCGTGCTCACCTGCGCGTTATTGCCGAGCAGCGCGGTAATCGCAGGACCGCCGCCATTGGTCGGGAGATGGCGCAGCTTCGGAATGCCCGTCGCTTTTTCGAACAACGCCACCGGAAGATGCGTCGCCCCATACAAGCCGCCCGAGCTGTAGACAATTGCTTCCGGCCGCCTCTTGGCGTCGTCGATGAAGTCTTTCAGAGTCTTATAGGGCTGCTTGTCGTTGACCACGAACAAGACCGGGTCGGCGGTGAGCCGGGCGAGCGGGATGAAATCGGCACGCGTCGTCTTCGGCTGTCGCCCGAACAGCTTGTCGACTTCCGCATAACCGGAAATGCCGTTGTTGTGCGACAAAAGCGTATAGCCATCTGGTTTGGCGGTGGCGGCGACTTGTGCGCCGACTTGGCCGCCGGCGCCGGCCTTGGTTTCGACCACCACCGGCTGCTTGAGGATCGGCTCGAGCGCCGCCGCGATCGGCCGCGTCACAATATCGTTGGCGCCGCCGGGCGGAAACGCGACAAGGATCGTAATCGCGTGCGAGGGAAAGGCGTCTTGGGCGAGTGCCGGCCCGGCCGCGAGCGCTGTTGCTGATGCGGCGGTGCCGATGACGAAACTACGGCGATCCATGTAATCCTCCCGGATGCTGCTGCGGGATTATCCCGGCCTTTTTACCAAACACGAAAGCCGCGCGCTCACCGGAAAGTGACGCGCGGCGTCCGCAACGTATGGAGCTTGCGCCCGCTATCCCTGCACGCGGCCGATGGCCCTGACCGCGTCCTCGATGCGCGCGGCGTCGGCGTCCCAGAACTTGGCGAATTCCGGCGAGTCGAGATAGTCGACGTCCTGACCGAGATTGGCCATAGCCGCCTTGAACTTTTCGTCGTGCGCCGCCTTGCCTGCATTGGTGCGCAGATAAGACACCACGTCGGCCGGCGTCCCCTTCGGCGCAAACAGACCGACCCACAGGTAGTATTCGATGTTGTAGCCGAGCTCTTTCATGGTCGGCACGTCGGGCAGCGCCTTCGAGCGCGTAGCGCCGAACAGCACGAGCGGCCTGGCTTTGCCGGCTTTGATCTGCGGCAGCGATGCGGAAATCGACGATACCAGCACCTGCGAATTGTTGCCGAGGAAGGCCGTGAGCGCCGGGCCGCCGCCATTGGTCGGCAGGTGGCGCAGCTTCAGTCCACCGGCCGCCTTCATGTAAAGTGCGGTCGGAATATGCAGCGCGCCGTAAAGGCCGGAGGAGGAGAATATGATCTGGTCGGGGCGTTTTTTGGCGTCCTCGGTCAAATCCTTGAGCGATTTGTAGGGCTGCTGATCGTTGACGAGCAGCACGCAGGGATCGGCGACAAGGCGCGCGATCGGGATGAAATCGGCGCGGGTGAATTTGGGCTGGCGGCCGAACAGTTTGTCGACCTCGGCAAAGCCCGAGATCGACGTGATGTGCAGCAGCAAAGTGTAGCCGTCGGGTTTGGCATTGGCCGCAACCTGTGCGCCGACGGCGCCGGCCGCGCCCGCTTTGGTCTCGATCACCACTGCTTGTTTGACGATCGGCTCCAGTACTGCGGCAAACGGCCGCCCGACCACGTCGGCGGCGCCGCCGGGCGGGAAAGGATTGATCAAGGTGATGGGATGCGTGGGGTAGCTATCGGCGGCAACCCCCGGGCGAATAGCAAGGGCGGCGGCCGCAGCCGCACCGCCGGCAACAAAGTGGCGTCTATCCATGGAATCCCCCCAGACGGTGTTTAGCCGGCGGCAGGCCGGCTTTGTTATTGTACCGGGGATGCTATCGCCCGCAGCGGTTGCCGATCAAGCAGCAATGATGGCTCCGCGTGCTCGACGGAGACCGGATTTTCAGTCGGGGAAACAACTTCCAGGCCGGTGGCGCCGAACCGATATGCCGATCGTCTTGCGTGCCATGCCGCGATGGCCGATGTTTGCGGGATCGGCTTGTGCCAATCTCGGCTCTGACAACGACATTGTCTTGGAGGAAAGCATGCCCGCTTATTGGGTTGCGCGATCGAAAATCAACGATCCGGTCGAGTACAAAAAATACACCGACTTGGTGCCCGGTATCATCGCCAAGTTCGGCGGCAAGGTGCTGGCGCGCGGTGGCCGTTTCCAGATCATGGAAGGCCCGCACAAATTCCACCGTTTCATCGTCATCGAGTTTCCGACGCTGGAGCAGGGCGTCGCCTGCTTCACATCGCCGGAATACGACAAAGCCGCGGCATTCCGGCGCAGCGGCGCAGGTGAGGTCGAAACCATCATGGTCGAGGGGGTGTGAGCGTACCGACGGTGGCCGCCCACTAGCGTGGGCCGCCTGCTTTGGCCTAAACTCCCGTAAAATGACAATAAATCCGGGAGGGAAACCATGCTGCACTACCTGAAATCGAGGGCATTCGCCGGCCTCGTGGGCGCGGCGGCCGTGCTTGGCGTATTCGTCGGTTTCGCGATGTCGGCGAGCGCGCAAGACAAGAAGCCGATCCGGATCGGATTCGGCATGGCGCAGACCGGCCCGCTCGGGCCGAACGGCAAGTCGGCCATGCTGGCGATGGATATCTGGCGCGAAGAGATCAACGCCAAAGGCGGCCTGCTCGGCCGGCCGGTCGAATTCGTGTCCTATGACGACCAGAGCAATCCGTCGACGGTGCCAGGCATCTACACCAAGCTACTCGACGTCGACAAAGTCGACGTGATCGTCGGCGGCTACGGCACCAACATGTTGGCGCCGGCGATGCCGGTCGTCATGCAGCGCAAGAAGGCCTTCCTCGGCCTGTTTGGCCTAGGCGTCAATCACGAGTTCAACTACGACCGCTACTTCGCGATGATTCCGACCGGGCCGACGCCGACAACGTCATTCACCGAAGGATTCTTCGGTACGGCGATGGCGATGAATCCTAAGCCGACGACGGTCGCGATTGTGGCCGCCGACGCCGAATTCTCCAAGAACGCCTCGGACGGCGCACGCATCAACGCCAAGAAAGCGGGGCTGAAGATCGTCTACGACAAGAGCTACCCGCCTTCGACCACGGACTTCTCGCCGATCGTGCGCGCAATCCAGGCGACTAATCCGGATCTGGTGGTGATCTGCTCTTATCCGCTCGATTCGGTCGGCATGGTGCTGGCGGTCAACGAAGCCAAGTTCATGCCGAAGATGATCGGCGGCGGCATGGTCGGCCTGCAATCGACCGTGTTCAAGGTGAAGCTCGGGCCTGCGCTCAACGGCTTTATGAACTACGACTTCTGGCTGCCGGCGAAGTCGCTGATGTTCGAGGGCACCGATGCGTTCATGAAGAAATATCAGGAACGCGCCGCCAAGGCCGGCGTCGATCCGCTCGGCTACTACATGGGGCCTTACGGTTACGCCTACATGCAGGTGCTCGGCGACGCCATCACCGCGACCAAGGGCACCGACGACGCCAAACTCGCCGCCTATATGCACGAGCACACGTTCAAGACTGTGGTCGGCGACGTCAAGTTTGCCAAGAACGGCGAGTGGGTGAAGGGCCGCGTGTTGCAGGCGCAATTCCGCGGCATCAAGGGGCACGACGCGGCCGAGTTCAAGAACCCGGACACCGAGGTGATTATCACGCCGGCCCAGTACAAGTCGGGCAACGTAATCTATCCCTACGAAAAGGCACGCTAATCGGGCGTCCCAACCTCCTGCCCACTTTTCTTGTTTGGGCTTTGGCGCGGCGCGATCAGAGGACCGCGCCGTGTCCATTTTGGCGCCGGCCAAACGAAGGGGAGGCACCCAGGGATGGGTAGACCGCCGCCCCCGGCGCTGTCATTATCGGCCATCTCAAAAAACCAGAAGCTATCGGGAGGACGACATGATGCGATACGTGAAATCCAGGACACTCGCGTGGATGGCGGGGGCGGCGGCGGTGCTCGCGGCCGGCGCGATGGCCACGGTCGCCGGGCACGCGCAGACCAAGGAGCCGATCAAGATCGGCTTCAGCATGGCGCAGACCGGCCCGCTCGGGCCGAACGGCAAGCAGGCGCTGCTCGGCATGAATATCTGGGCCGAGGAAGTCAACGCCAAGGGCGGACTGCTCGGGCGTCCGGTCAAGCTCGTCACCTACGACGACCAGAGCAATCCCTCGACCGTTCCGGGCATCTACACCAAGCTGCTCGACGTCGACAAAGTCGACTTGGTGCTCGGCGGCTATGCGACCAACATGATCGCGCCCGCCATGCCGATCGTTATCCAGAGGAAAAAGACTTTCATCAGTCTGTTCGCGCTCGATGTGAACGCGCAGTTCAAATATCCGAAATACTTCTCGGTCCTGCCGACAGGCCCGAAGACCAAGCCTTCATTCACCGAGGGCTTCTACCAGGTCGCGATGGAGCAGAACCCGAAGCCGAAGACGGTCGCCTTGACCTACGAGGATGCCGAATTTTCGCAAAACGCCTGCGAGGGCGCGCGAGAGAACGCCAAGACCTTCGGTCTCAAGATTGTCTACGACAAGAGCTTCCCGTTCAACTCGCCCGATGTCTCGCCCATCGTGCGCGCATTGCAGGCCGCCAATCCGGATATCGTGATCGTTTGCTCTTATCCGCTCAGCTCGGTCAACATGGTCCAGGCGGTGAGAGAAGCAAACTACGAACCGAAGATGATCGGCGGCGCCATGGTCGGCCTGCAGGCCACCGTGTTCAAGAACAAGCTCGGGCCCAAGCTCAATGGCATCGTCAACTACGAGACGTGGGTGCCGTCAGAGAAGATGATGGCGCCGGCCGCAGCCTTCTTCAAAAAGTATCAGGACCAGGCGAAGGCCGCGGGCGTCGATCCGCTCGGCTATTACCTCGGCGGTTGGGGCTATGCCTATATCGATATGCTGGGCAAAGCGATCGAGGCGACCAAGAGCGTCAATGACGACAAGATCGCCGACTGGCTGCGCAAGACGCCGCACAAGACCATCATGGGCGACTGGAGCTACGGGGCCAATGGCGAATGGACCAAGTCCGGCATGATGCAGGTGCAGTACCACGGCATCAAGGAAGGCGCTGGCCTGGAGACCTGGAAGGGCATGAGCTACCAGACCGTGCTCACACCGAAAGAATTGGCGACAGGCAAGGTCGTCTATCCTTATGCCAAGGCCAAAGCGGCGACGAATTAAGTCGCTTCTGAGCGCGCAAAACGACGACGGCGCGGGAAACATCCCGCGCCGTTTCATTTCATCAGGATTACATGCCGAGGTAAAACTTCCGGATCAGGTCGTTGTTGTTGAGCTCGTCAGCCGAGCGGCCCTCGAAGGCGATCTTGCCGTGCACGATGACGTAGCCGCGGTCGGCGATGCGGATGGCTTGGGTGAAATTCTGCTCGGCCATCAGCACCGTGAGGTGATAGTGCTCCTTGAGCTCTTTGATGGCGTCGATGGTGCGCGCGACCAGAAGCGGCGCCAGACCGACCGACGGCTCGTCGACTAAGAGAATGCGCGGCGCCAGCATCAGCGCGCGGGCGAGCGCCAGCATCTGCTGCTCGCCGCCGCTCATCGAGCCGGCCAGCTGATGGCGTCGCTCGGCGAGGCGCGGAAAGGCCTCGCAGCAGAAATCGTAGTTGGCCTTGATCTGCGCCCGCGCCTTCGGCCGGAAGGCGCCGAGCATCAGGTTTTCCTCGACCGTCAGCTTGGGAAACAGGCGGCGGCCCTCTGGCACCAGCGCGATGCCGAGATCGACGATCTGTTCGGTTTTCATGCCGACCAGGTTGTGCTTGACGCCGTCGATGTCGGCGACGATGCGGCCGGCGGCCGGACGCACGATGCCCATGATGCATTTCATGAGCGTGCTTTTGCCGTTGCCGTTGGTGCCGAGTAGGGCGACCGTCTCGCCGGCATTGGCTGTGATCGAGACGTCCTCGATCACCCGCACCGAGCCGTAGGCGGCGTGCACGTTCTCGATGGTGAGGCTACTGGCCAAGGTAAGCCCTCACCACTTCGGGGTCGCGCACGACTTCTTCGGGCTTGCCGTCGGCGACCTTGCGGCCGGACACCAGCACAGCAAGACGCTGCGAAAAGCTCATCACCGCGCTCATGATGTGCTCGATCAGAATGACGGTAATGCCGCGTTCATTCAGGCGCACCAGCAGCGCCAGAATGTCCTCGATCTCGGAATGCGACAGCCCGGCCATCGCTTCATCAGCGATCAAGAGCTTTGGCTCAGCCGCCATGGCGCGCGCCAGCTCGAGTTTGCGCATCTCGACCTGCGTCAAGTCGCGTGGCATCTGCCGCGATTTGGCGGCGAGCCCCACCATGTCGAGCAACTCGTGGCAGCGAGCGCCGAGGTCGGCGTGCGCGTGCAGCATGCCTTCGCGGGCGCGCACCGTGTAGAGTAGGGGAATACGCAGATTGTCGGCGAGCGTCATGCTGTGAAACGGCCTTGGCAATTGGAAGCTGCGCGCCAGCCCACGATGCGTGCGTTGATGCGCAGCTAGTCCGTCGAGCTTGTGGCCGTCGAAGGTCACATTGCCGGTCTCGTTCTGCAGCGTGCCGCAGATGCAGTTGACCAGCGTGCTCTTGCCGGAGCCGTTCGGCCCGATCAGGCCGAGCCGCTCGCCCGGCTGCACTTCGAGTTCGATTCCGTCGAGCGCGACGAAACCGCCGAAGCGCTTGCTGATATTGTCGACGTGCAGCAGCGCGCTCACGATTTCCTCCGCTTGCGCAGCCATTCCTGCATCAGCCCGACCAGGCCGTTGGGCGCGATGATGACGAAGACGATTAGAATGACGCCAACGATCAGCACGTTGACGCCGGTGCCGAGCGAAATGTAGGCAGTGGTGTATTGCTGTGCGGTGCCGAGCAGCAGCGAGCCGACCAAGGGGCCGATCCACGACGTGGTGCCGCCGATCATTGGCATGGCGATCGAATTGACCGCGTATTCGAGGCCGAAGGCCGAAGACGGCTGCAGATAGCCAATGTAATAGGGAAACGGCGCGCCGGCCATGCCCATGAAGGCGCCGGACAGCGTGGTGGCGATCAGTTTCAGCCGCAGCGTCGGCACGCCTGAGGCTTCTGCCGCCATTTCGTCGTCACGGATGGTGGCGAAGCCGAGGCCGAGCTGCGAGCGCTCGATGGTGCGTGCGGTGGTTAGCACGAGCACCGCCAGCCCCAGCATCAGCACGAACAGATACTCGATGTAGTTGACCTGAAGGCTGCCGATGTCGATGGTCTCGGGGCGTATGATATAGGCGCCGCGCGAGCCGCCGACGAAGTCCCAATTCACCACCAGCGTCTGCAACACCACCGCGAGCGCCAGCGTGGCGATGGCGAAGAAGGCGCCGCGCAGCCGCAGCGTCAGATAGCCCATGCCGAAGCCGACAATGCCCGACACCACCGCGCCGATCAGCATCAGGACCGGCACCGGCAGCGGGAGGACCTTGTGCATGAATACCGACGCATAGGCGCCGAGCGCGAAAAACGCCGCCGAGCCGAAATTCACATAGCCGCAATAACCGCCAAGGATGTTCCAAGCGGTCGCCAGCACGGTGAACTGTAGGATCGTGTAGCCGGCGAAAAAGAAATAATCGATCTTCAGCCAATGCGCGAAGGCGAGCACCAGCAAGCCGACGACGATTGCGATGAGGGCGAATTTCGCGGCGTTCACGGCTTACCGTCCCAGCAATCCCGCCGGCCGGAAGGCGAGCGTCAACAGAAGGAATCCGAAGGCCACCGCCGGTGCCCAGGACGGGCCGTAGAAAGTCGACGTCAGGCTCTCGACAATACCGAGCAGAAAGGCGGCGATCAGCGCGCCGGGCATGCTGCCGAGCCCGCCCAGCACGCAGATGGCGAAGACGCGGCCGATATAATCGCGACCGACCGACGGCTCGATCGGTTGGATGATGATCAGTAGCGCGCCCGCGATCGAGGCGGTGGCGATCGACAGACCGAAGGCGATGCGCTTGATGCGGATCGGGTCGGCCGCCATCAACTGCAGGGCCAGCTGATCCTGCGACACCGCCATGATGGCGCGGCCGAGGAATGTGCGGGTGACGAAGAGCTGCAGCCCGGCGAACATCGCCAGTGCCACGACGCAGGGCACCAGCATGCGCAGCGGCAATTCGATCAGGCCGAGATGGATGCTGGGGCCGATATAGGAGGCCTCGACGTAGCGATAGTCGACGCCGAACACCAGGATCAGCGCAACCTCGGTGACGAACAACAGGCCGAAAAAGAACGCCAGGCCGCGCAGCGATTCCTGGCCGCGTTTCTCGAACGATACGTAGTAGACTTGGTAAACGACCGCGCCGAGTGCATAGAACGCCGGCAGCGCGACGAGGCTGACGATGATCGGATCGACGCCGTAATTGATATTGAAAAAATAGGCGATGTAGGAGCCGAGAATGATGAAAGCCGGGTGGGCGATGTTGACGATGTCGAGCATGCCGAACGAGATCGACACGCCGGCCGTGACGGCTGCATAGAAGCCGCCGAGCAAGAGCCCCGCGGCGATGGCGTTGATCAGCAGATCCCAGGAAATATCCATGCCACATCGGGCCGGCTTTTTCATTCAGGCGGATCGCGTCGAGAAGCAAATATCGGCGCCGCGTCGTCCGTCGCGCGGTCGCGATCCGTATGTCGAATAAGCCGGCTCTGTTTCCCCTCTGGCTTTACGTTTTTTCTTTGCCCGTCTTGGTATCCGGGCATTGGCGCGGCAGTTTGCAGGAACCCCGTCGGCTTGGCTAGTCCGTTGGTCGACCAACCAAACCGGGCAACCGCGGCAAAACGAATCGCCCGCCGCGGGCAGTGGGCCAATGCGGCGGGCGCGGTCGGTGACGGGTCGCTTACGCGGCGGCTTGCGGGCGCACGCCAGCGGGCAGCGGCATCGGCTTGTTGACGCTGTCTTTGAACTCGACGGTCATGAACACCATTTCCCGGTCGCCGAGGTTCTCCAAATCGTGCACCTTGAACTCACCTTTGCCGTAGGTCTCGTGCCGCGTCTCGCCGGGGGCATAAGTGTATTCCACCGTGGTGCCGTCATGCACGTGTTGGCGGCCGCGGCCGCCGTTGACCGAGGTCCAGAAATAGTCGAGCACGTGGCGGTGGAAGCCGATGCGCTCGCCGGGGGCGAGGCGGATGATCCACACCCGCGTGCGTTCGTTCTCCGACAGCAGCGTGGAGCCGACGCAGGGGTTCGGGTTCTTGGCTTCGCGCTCGAATTCAGCGGTGAGTTCAGCCGCCCATTGCGACGTGTCCTTTTTCTCGGCGGCCTTGTCGAGCATGGTCAATGCCATTGGGAATTCCTCCGATGCACTTTGCGCTCATATATAGCATATTGCGGCCAACGGGAAGGTTGCGAGGGCGTACCAGTGCCGGGGAAGCGGGCGATTATTGTCGGCGGCTCAATGAGCGGGCTGCTCAGCGGGCTGATGCTGGGCCGCGTCGGGTGGGACGTCGATATTTACGAGCGGGTGGACAGCGAATTGTCAGGCCGCGGCGCCGGCATCGTCGCGCAATATGAATTGATCGAGCGGTTGCAGGCGTTGGGGTTCGCCACCGACGCGCTGGGCGTCGCCATCACCACCCGCAAGATCCTAGATCGCGACGGCCGGCTCACCGAGCAATACGATTGCCCGCAGGTGCTCACCGCCTGGGAGCGCGTCTATCGATTGTTGCGCGACGCATTCCCGCCGGAGCGCTATCACCGCGGCCGCGGGTTCGCCGGCTTCGAGCAGGACGTCGGCAAAGTGCTGGCGCGTTTTGCCGATGGCGAGGCGATCGAAGCCGATCTCCTGGTCGGTGCAGATGGCACGCGCTCGACCGTCCGGCAGCAGGCGTTGCCAAGTGCCGCCCCGCTTTACGCCGGCTATTGCGCCTGGCGCGCGCTGATCGCCGAGAGCGACTTTCCGGCCGACGTCCACCGCGAGTTGTTCGAATACATGACCTTCACGCTGCCGCCGGGAGAGCAGTTGCTCGGCTATCCAGTGGCGGGGCCGGACAATGACCTGCGTCCCGGCCACCGTCGCTACAACGTGGTCTGGTACCGTCCGGCCGATGAGCGGACCAAACTGCCCTGGCTGCTCACCGACGAGCGCGGCGTGACGCACGCGATCTCGATCCCGCCGCCGCTGATCCGCCGCGAGGCGATTGCCGAGATGCGGGCAGACGCCGAGCGGCTTGCGGGACCGCAGATGCGGCAGGTCGTGCGCCTGATGCAGGAGCCGATCCTGCAGCCGATCTACGACCTTGAATCTGAACACATGGCGTTCGGCCGCGTCGCGATCCTGGGCGACGCCGCTTTCGTGGCGCGCCCGCATGTGGCGGCTGGCGTCTCCAAGGCAGCGGACGACGCTGCGGCGCTTGCCGCAGCTCTCACCGCCGAGGCGGATGTGCCGGCGGCGCTCAAGCGCTTCGAGGCCGCGCGCCTGCCGGAGAACCGCCGCATCATCGAGCGGGCGCGTCATCTCGGCGCCTATCTGCAGGCGACGCAGACGAGCGAAGAGCGCGAGCGCGCGGGCCGTCACAGCACCGACAGCGCAGTGATTGAAGAGACGGCGGTGTTGGATTTTTTGCGCGCCTAGAGCACGATCCCGAAAAGTGGGAACCGGTTTTCGGGAAAGATCATGCTCAAACTTTAGAGTCCCAGCAATTTCTTTGCATTGCCGCCGCAGATGGCGGCGCGCGCTTTGTCGTCAAGACTTTCGACCGACGCGACGTGCCCGACTGGGTCGTACTCCAGCATGTCATAAGGATAATCGGTGCCGAGCACGACGCGGTCGGCGCCATAGGTTTTCACCAGCGCTTCAAGCTGATGCGGCGTAAAGACCACCGTGTCTAGATAGACGTTCCGCCGCAGATAGGTCGTCGGCGGCTTCGGCAGATCGCCGTGCGAGTCGGACCGCGCACCCCAGGCATGATCGATGCGACCGGAATAGGCGCCGAGGAAGCCGCCGCCGTGCACGGCCAGCACCCGAAGCTTTGGATGCCGTTCGAAGACGCCGTCGAAGATCAGGTAATGCAGCGCCACCGTGGTGTCGAGCGGATTGCCGATCACGTTGTTGAAGTAGAAGCGTCTGAAACGCTGCGGCTGAGTGAAGCCCGTCGGATGGATCAGCACCAGCGCGTCGAGTTCTTCGGCTTTTTTCCAGAACGGCGCGAAGGCCGGATCGGACAATTCCTTGCCGTTGACGTTGGTGAGTATTTCGACGCCCTTGAAGCCGAGCGTCTTCATGCCGCGCTCGAGCTCCTTGGCTGCCTCGTTGCCGTCCTGCATCGGCACGCCGCCGAGCGCAACCAGCCGATCCTTGTGCTTACCGACATAGTCCGCGATGCCGTCGTTGAGCGCGCGGGCGGCTTGCACGCCGACGTCGAGAGGCAGGTAGTAGTAGATTTGCGGCGGCGCCGGGCAAATCAACTGCATGTCGACGCCCATCTCGTCCATCACGGCAAAACGCTCGTCTGTGGTGGCGATCCGCGTGGTGATGTCGGCGGCCTGTTTGGCCATCAGCGCCTGCGTCTCGGGGGTCGACGTGGAAACCAGCGGATCGGTCGCGTTTTTGAGATGCGGAGTCACGATTTCGGCGACCCGCGGCACCGCGACATGCGCGTGCATGTCGAGGGTGAGGCTTTTCGGCCGCACCTCACGGCCCGGCTTGCCGTGCGTACGCGCCGCGGTGTTCGCGTATTTGTTCCAGACTTCCATGGAAATGCCCTTCTGTATTCCTGTTTCAGAAAACGCCGAGATGTTGGCGCAGATCGACGCCGTCTTTGTCGAGCTGGGCCGGTGTGGAGACCACCGCGACGTGGCCGGTGTTGAGGATGACGATGTCGTCGGCGACGTCGAAGACCAGCTTCGGATTCTGCTCGACCAGAACGATCGACAGTCCGCTCTCTTTGAGCTTGCGGATGGTTGCCATCACCTCGGCGACGATCTGCGGTGCCAACCCCTCGGACGGCTCGTCCATTAAAAGCACGCGCGGATTGCCCATCAGCGCGCGGCCGATCGCCAGCATCTGCTGTTCGCCGCCGGACAAATGCGCGGCGATCTGATTGTGCCGCTCATGCAGGCGCGGAAACATCGCGAACACGGTCTCCGCCGTCCACGGCGCGTGCTTGCTGCCGGCATCAGGCTTGCGGGCGGCGACCATCAGGTTCTCGCGCACGGTCAGGCTCTTGAAGATGCGGCGTCCTTGCGGCACCAGCGCCACTCCGCGGGCCGCGACCATCTCCGGCGACAGGCCGGTGACCTTGTCGCCGAACACCACGACCTCGCCGCGGCGGGGCGGCAGCAGGCCCATGGTGACGTTCATACAGGTCGATTTTCCGGCGCCGTTGCGGCCGAGCAAGCCGAGCATGCGCGCCTCGCCGAGCTCGAACGACACGTCGGCCAGCACGTGGCTGTCGCCGTAATAGGCGTCGATGTGGCCGAGACTGAGCGCGCTAATGGCCAAGATAGACCTCCCGGGTGCGCGGATCAGCGACCACTTCGGCGCGGTTGCCTTCGACGATCACCTCGCCGAAGTGCAACAGCGTAATGCGTTCGGCAAAATCCAGCGCGACGTCCATATTGTGCTCGATCATGACGATGGTCACGTCGCGCGGGATTGCCATCAGGCACTGGTGGACGTCGCGCCGCTCGTCGATCGACAAGCCGGCGAAGGGCTCGTCGAGCAGCAACACTTTCGGATTTTGTGCCAGCGCCATCGCAATCTCGACGCGCCGGCGCTCGCCGTAGGAGGTCTGCGTCAGCTGTCGCTCGGCGATATGCGCGAGCCCGACGCGCTGCAACGCGGCCAGACCGTGCTCGATGAGATGGCCTTGATGCTTGATGTCGATCAGCGGGTTCCAGCGCGCCGGCGATAGGCCGAGCAGCGCCAGCGACACGTTGTGGATGATGGTGTCATGCGGGAAGAGGGTAATGATCTGATAGGTGCGCGCCATGCCCATGTGCGGTCGGCGTCGGCTTGGCACCCTGGTGATGTCCTGGCCGAACAGATGGATCGAGCCCTTGTCGGGGCTGATTTCGCCGGTGATCAGGTTGAACAGCGTGGTTTTGCCGGCGCCGTTGGGACCGATGATCAGTCGGCGCTCGCCCGGCTCGACGGTGAGATTGACCTCGTTGGTGACGTGCAGTCCGCCGAACGCCTTGCACAGGCCGGAGACGGTGAGCGCGCTCATGGCTTGACCTCCGCCGCCGCCGGCTTGCGAGCCTTGCGCCAGGCGAGCCGCCACAGCCGCGCGCTGCCCGGCACCAAGCCCTCCGGCATCAGAATGACGATGGCGACGAAGATGGCGCCGAGCAGGAAATTCCAGCGCTCGATGAAGCCGCTAACGACGCTCTTGACGACCACCACCAGGCCGGCGCCGACGATCGGTCCGAGCAAGGTGCCGGCGCCGCCGGAAATCACCATCAGCAGCACTTCCGCCGACGACGTCAGCGCCAGCGTCTGCGGGCTGATGAATTGCGTGTAGTAGACGAACAGGATGCCCGACAGGCTGGTGAGCAGGCCGGAGAACAGGCAGGCCCAAAAGCGGATGGCCCAGACATGGTAGCCTAGCGCGTTCATGCGGCGCGGCTGGTCGCGCGTGCCTTTCAGCGCGGCGCCAAGCGGGGAGCGCACGAAGATCGCCACCGCGACCACCGCCACCACGAACACGATAAGCGTCGTATAATAGAAAGCGGCGGCGGAGGTGAGCGGAATGCCGAACGGCATCGGGCGGCCGTGCAGACTGATGCCGTTGTCGCCGCCGGTGACGCTGATCCAGCGATAGGCGAGGCCCCACACGATCTGGCCCAGCGCCAGCGTGATCATGATGAAGCCGATGCCGGTCGAGCGTAGCGACAGTACGGCAAACGCCGCCATCGACACCACGCCGGCGAGAAGCGCGCCTATGATGGCAACGGGATGTCCGTAGCCGGCTTGCAAGATATAGCCGGCGGCGTAGGCGGAAATACCGAAGAGTGCGGCGTGGCCGAGCGACACCAGTCCGCCGTAACCCGCGAGCACATTCAGGCCGAGCGCGAACACGGCGTAGAAAAGGATCTGGCTCGCCACGTTAATGTAATAGATGCCGCCCATCCAATAAGGCAGGGTGACAAGCACCAGCGCCGTGACTGTGAGTGCGATGAGACGCCGGCTCATGGCACGAACCTGCCGAACAGTCCCTGCGGACGCAGCAGCAGCACAATCAGCATCGGCAGGAACAGCACGAAATAGGCGAGCTCGGGGAACATCGCCTGGCCGAAATTATAAATGAATCCGACGATGATGCTGCCGACGAACGAGCCGAGCAGGCTGCCGCTGCCGCCGAGGATGACCACCACAAGCGCCAGGGGCAGCATGTCCTGGTCGAGGCCCGGATAAACCGACAAGATCGGCGCACCGATGATGCCGGCGAAGGCCGCAAGCCCGGCGCCGAGCGCGAATACGATGGTGAAAAGCTGCGACACGCGAATGCCGACCACCCGCGCCATATCCGGATCGTCGACCCCGGCGCGGATCATGGCGCCAAGCCGCGTGCGGTCGAGCAAAAGCCAGAGCCCCAGCGCGAACACCATGGCGATGGCGATAACGGCGAGGCGATAGAGAGGAAAGACGGCAGGTCCAGCGCGCACCGATCCGGCGAGGAGATCCGGCGTCGAAACATTGATCGGGTCGCCGCCCCAGACGTACAGGCAAAAATCGGCGGCCATGAAGGAGATGCCGAGCGTGACCAGCACCTGCGCCAGCGGTTGCCCGGGCAGTTGGCGCAGCAGTAGGCGCTCGACCACGGCGCCGAACGCGGCCACCAGCAGCGCCGCCAACAGGGCCGCGATCCAGAAATCGAATTGGAGGGCGAGAACGCCGCCGATGAAAGTCGCGCCGAAATAGGCGCCGAGCATGAACAGCGAGCCGTGCGTCAAGTTAGGAATGCGCATCAGCCCGAAGATCAGCGAGAAGCCCGCCGACAACAGAAAGAGCAACCCGCCGAACGTAATGCTGTTGACGGCCAACACGAGCCATAACGTCATGACCGAAGTGTCCCTCGCGCCTGCAAAGCCGCAAACAGCGGGCGCCGCCTCCCACGCGGCGCCCGCCGATTCGGTTTCGTTACGACTTCAGCGGCGGGTAGTCGCGCGAGTATACCGGCTGTTGCAGGAACTTCTTCTCGTCATAGGTCCAGAACTGGCTGACGTTGTGGTAGGTCTTGATCGTCTTGTTCCAGAGCTTAAGGCCGTATTTGGCGCCTTCCTTGCCGAGCTTGCGGATATAGAAGTCGCCGATCACGTTGCCGAAGTGGTCGAACTTGACCGGTCCGCGCGGCGTGTCGGTCAGATTGACCGAACGCATCGCCTGCACCAGCTTGGTCTTGTCGCTGGAATCGCCATTGAGCGCCTTGAGGCCCGCTTCCACGACATCGCAATTGACGTAAAGCAGGCCGGCATATTGACCCGGAACGGTGTTGAAGTTCTTGAGCATGCCGTTGACGAAGCGCTGGTTGCCGTCGTTTGGCAGGTCCAGCGTATAGGGAATGCAGCTGGTCAGACCGATCGCTTCATCGCCATAGCTCTTGAGGAGGGCGTCGTCGCCGCCGGTTTCGCCCGTCACCACCGGGAATTTCAGGCCGGCACTGGCATAGGCCTTCATGAAGCGCAACGGATTCGAACCCGCGAAGCCCTGGCAGACGCCGTCGCAATCGGCAATTTGCGCGACATAGGGCGTATAGTCCGGCGTGACTAAAGGCGGCCACAGCTTCTTGAGAATCTTGCCGCCGTTATCTTCGAAGGTCTGCTGGAAGCCGCCCATCTGCTCGTAGCCGAAGGCGAAGTCTTCGGAGATGCAGATGACGCGCTTCAGCTTCAACTCCTTGGCGGCGTAGTCCGCCATCGGATGCATCGCCTGGGCGGAGGTTGCCGAGGCGCGGATGAAATACGGATTGGGCCGACGTTGCGTCATGTCCTCCGCTGCGGCGAGGCTCAACAGCGGAACCTTGCTCTGCGCGATGTAGTCGGTAATCGCCAGCAGTTCGAAAGCGGCAAGCGGTCCGAGGATGGTGTCGACCTTGTCGCGCTCGACCAATTCCTGCGCCTTGGTCTTGGTCCCGGCGGGGCTGCCGCCGGTGTCGGCGGAGAAGAATTCGATATCGCGGCCGGCGATCTTGTTGTTGTGCTCCTTCAGCCATGTCACGACGCCCTGTTCCATCTGGATACCGCCCTGGGCCAGCGGTCCGGTCTTGACGGTGAGCAGGCCGAGCTTGAATGGCGCCTTTTGCGCCACGGCCGGGGCCGGGAATTTCAACGTCGCCAGCGCTGCGCCGGCGGCCGTTCGGGCCATGAATTTACGGCGGGTGACTTTACGAAACATGGGCATCCTCCCTCGGGTCGCCCCCTTTCGGGGCTGTAAGTTTTAAGCGGCGGCGTGCGGCATTGCGTTGGACCGGCACAGTCGAACTTCGATAGGACGATCAAATCGCGCCATTTCGGGCCGTTGCGGCAAGGGCGTCGGACCGAACCGCGGCCATCATCGGCCAATGTGTTCCATCCTGTAAAGCCCGGTTGCGGCATCGCGGCAGGCCATGCCGCCTCGGCGCCGGCAGTGAGCGCGCCGGGCTAGATGCCCAGGTAGCTCGACTTGATTTCGTCGTTGGCCTTGAGCTCCTCGGGCTTGGCCGAATAGACCACCTGGCCCTTGCTCATCACGTGCACGTAGTCGACCAGCTTGAGCGCGAGATGCGCGCTCTGCTCGACCAGCAGGATCGACATGCCCTCTTGCTTGAGCTTGCCGATCGCCTCCCACAGGCCCTGGATGATGATCGGCGCCAGGCCTTCCGAGGGCTCGTCCATGATCAGGCAATCGGGATTGGTCATCAGCGCGCGGCCGATCGCCAGCATCTGCTGCTCGCCGCCGGACAGCGTCTTGGCGCGTTGATGGCGCCGCTCGCGCAGGCGCGGGAATAGATTGTAGACGCGCTCGAGGCTCCAGCCGTGGCGGTCCGGACTGCGCTCGGCGACCAGCAGGTTCTCCTCAACTCCCAGCGTCGGAAACACACGGCGGCCTTGCGGCACCAAGCCCATGCCGCTGCGTACCGTCTCAAAAGAGTGCTTGCCCGTAATATCGTCGCCCTTGAACACGATCTTGCCGCGGCGCGGCGGGTTGAAGCCGACGATCGAATTCACCAGCGTGGTCTTGCCGACGCCGTTGCGGCCGAGCAGACCCAGAATTTGCCCTTGCTCGAGCTGCAAAGACAGACCCTGGAGGACGTAAGCGTCCCCGTAATAGGTGTGAATGTCCTGGACCTCGAGAATCGCCATGGGTCAGTCGGTCCCCAGATAAATTTCCTGCACCTTGGCGCTGGAATGGATTTGCTGCGGCGTGCCGGATTCGAGAATTTCGCCGAAATGCAGCACCGAAATCTGCGAAGCGACGTCGAACACCACGTCCATGTCGTGCTCGATCAGAAGAATTGCCAACTTCGGATCGAGCTTCATCAGGAATTTCGCCATTTCCGTCGATTCCCCGGAGGAAAGCCCGGCGGCGGGCTCATCGAGCAGCAGAATCTTCGGATCGCTGGCAAGCCCGAGTACGATCTCGAGCTGGCGCTGCTCGCCGTGCGACAAATTGCGAACTTCGGTGTCCTTGCGGTCGAGGAA
>Ga0335085_10007005_pt1 | contig 17621 bp, 15 predicted proteins | sample Lox_Sample_45_FD_206712 | JGI IMG/M metagenome (GOLD analysis project Ga0335085, IMG submission 206712) | Soil microbial communities from Loxahatchee National Wildlife Refuge, Florida, United States - Lox_Sample_4.5 | ecosystem: Environmental > Terrestrial > Soil > Wetlands | place: USA...
GGGGTGCGGGCGCTGGCCGTTATCGCCGTTATCGCCTTTCACGAGCAATTGACCGCGCTTCCGGGCGGATTTCTCGGCGTTGATGTCTTTTTCGTGCTGAGCGGGTACCTCATCACCGATCTGCTGGTATCGCAGTGGCACCAGCACGGGCGCCTACGGCTGGCCAGGTTCTGGGCCCGCCGGGCCCGCCGGCTGCTGCCCGCCCTGGCCACCATGCTGGTCGTGGTGACCGCGGTCACCGCGGTCATCGCGCCGGGCCAGCTGGCCGCGCTGCGGCCCGCCCTGCTGGCCGCGGCCACCTACTCCAGCAACTGGTGGCAGGCGCTGCATCACCAGTCGTACTTCACCCAGTTCGGGCCGCCGCCGCCGCTGCAGCACCTGTGGTCACTGGCCATCGAGGAGCAGTTCTACCTGGTCTGGCCGCTGCTGCTGATCGCGCTGCTGAGCTGGTGCCAGCGCAGCCGGATCCGGGCCGGCGTGGCCTGGCTGTGCGCGGCGCTGTCCGCCCTGGCCACGGCAGCGATCTACCTGCCCGGCGCGGATCCGTCCCGGGTCTACTACGGCACCGACACGCACTCATCCGCGCTGCTCATCGGCTCGGCGCTGGCGCTCAGCTGGCCACTGCGGCGGCTGCGCGCGCTGACCACGGATAAGGCGCGGGTGGCCGATGGGCTGGGGCTGGCCGGGCTGGCCCTGCTGGGCTGGGCCATGGGGCACTACCGCGGCGGCGACCGGGCGCTGTACCCGGCCGGGCTGGTCATCGCCGCGCTGGCCGCCGGGGCCGTGGTCCTGGCCGCGGCCAGCCCGGGATTGGTCAGCTGGGTGCTCGGCCTACCGCCGCTGCGCTGGATCGGCGTCCGGTCCTACGGCATCTACCTCTGGCACTGGCCGGTCATCGCGCTGACCACGGCCGAGCTGACCCGGTCCCAGTCCCGGCCCGGCCCACTGATCTGGGTGGCCGAGGCCGCGCTGGCCACCGGCCTGGCCGCGGCGTCGTGGCGGTGGATCGAGCGGCCCATCATCCAGCACGGCTTCCGCGCCACCGCGCGGGCCCGGCTGCACACGCTGACCAGGTCGCTGCGGGTGGCGCACCGGGCGCCCGCCCAGATCTTCCCGGCGGTCGGCGTGCTGGCCGCGGCCGCGGTGACGTTCACCGCGGGCTACGGGGTGCTGCACGCCCGGTCCTCGTCCGGGCTGGCCGAGCAGATCAGCCAGGGTGTCCGGGTCACCCGCCATGACCTGGCCCAGCCGCCGGTCATCAGCCCTGCCGCGGCTACCACCCCGGCCGCCGCCACCGCCCCGACCACGGCCAGGCCGCTCACGGGCGCCACGGCGCCGGCCACGCCGGCCCCCGGCGCGACCACGGCCGCCGGGGGCCCGGCCCGGCTCGCCGGGGCCCAGGTCACCGCGATCGGCGACTCGGTGATGCTCGCGTCCGCGCCCCAGCTGCAGCACGCCCTCCGCGGCATCTCCATCGACGCTCAGGTCAGCCGCCAGGTCAGCGCCGGGCTCGGCGTCGCGGCGGAGCTGGCCCGGGCCGGCCGGCTGCGGCACATCCTGGTGTTCGCGCTCGGCACCAACGGCTCGTTCACCGCCCCCCAGCTGCACCAGCTGCTGGCCATCATCGGCCCGAACCGTGACCTGGTCCTGGTGAACACGTACGAGGCCAGATCATGGGAGATCGCGGACAACCGGCTCATCGACTCGGCCGCGCACCGGTACCCGAACGTGTTCCTGGCCAACTGGTTCGCCACCATCGAGCACCGCACCAGCCTGCTCTGGCCGGACGAGGTCCACCCCCAGCCGTCCGGCGCCCGCCTCTACGCCCGCATGGTCGCCGCCGCGGTCCGTTCCGCCCTGTCAGCGGGCCCGGCCGTCACCCCCACCGGCCCACCCCTGGCCCACCACCTCAAGCCTGTTTCCTAGACAGCCTCAGCGCGGGAACGTGGACCCTTCGGTGAACACTGTGGTACGAGCGACGGGTGATACAGCCCGGATGGGCATCTGCTCCGTGATCATGACTTAGGTGCGACTAGATGCGCACTGAAGTCATGATCACGAACCAAGATGATCACTTTGGCATGGCCGGGGTCAGCGTCACCAGAAGTGTCGACAGGACGCCGTGGCGCGGTACGGTGGGATCCGACCGGAACGGGGGCGGGGAATCTGGAGGTCAGCATGGCTCGGGCCAAGGCGGCGCCAACCAGCGGAAACGGGGCCGCGGACACCCGGCCGGCGGCGGGGCAGCCGGATCGCGGCGAGGAACTGGTCCGGCTGCTGAAGCTGAACGAGCGCCGGGAGCCGCTGGTGGTGCAGGTCGCCACCTGGGTCGGGCTGGGTGTGATCGAAGGCCGGCTGCGCCCGGGCCAGGACCTGAACAGCGTGGACCTGTCCCACCGGTTCAACTCCAGCCGGACCCCGGTCCGCGAAGCCCTGATGCTGCTCGAGCAGGAAGGCCTGGTGGAGATCCGGGCCCGGCGGCGGCCCCGGGTGGCCGCGTTCACCCCGGAGCGGGTCCGGCAGATCTATGAGGTCCGCGAGCACCTGCTGGAACTCGTCGGCCGCCTGGTCGCGGCCAAGGCCACCGAAGAAGACCTGGCCGACCTGCGGCGGCGGGTGCGGCTCATGCGCCAGCAGGCCGACGGCGGCGACGTGGACGGCTACTTCTGGTCCCACGTGGCGCTGCAGGAACGGATGACGGCCATCGCCGGGAACGACACGCTCAAGGGGATCCTCGACTCGCTCGCGCTGCGCACGCTGATCCTGCGGCACGCCAGCCTGGAGAAGCCCGGCCGCCTGCCGGACAGCGTGGCCGCCCAGGAACAGATCCTGGAGGCGCTCGAGGAACACGACGCCGAACTGGCCGCGATGCTGCTGTCCCGGGCCACCCGGGCCGCCTACGCGGCCATCGAGCAGAGCCCGTGGGCGGAGTGGGGCTGGCCCGGCACCGAGGACGACGAGACCCCGGGCCCCGGGTCCAGCGCGGAGCCGAAGACCACGGCCGCCAAGCGGCCCGCCCGCGCGGCCAGGCCGAAAGCCGGCGCGCTCAGCTGAACCCGAAGAACTCGGCCGGGTTCTGCACCAGCATCCGGCGCAGTTCCTTGTCCCCCGGGGCGATGCTGGCCAGCAGGTCGACCAGCAGCCCGTCGTCGGGGGCCGGGCCCGTGATGTTGGGGTGCGGGTAGTCGGTGCCCCACAGCACCCGCTCCGGGCTGTGCGCGACCAGCCGCGCGGCCAGCGCGACGGCGTCCGGATATGGCGGGCCGGTCCGCGACACCCGGTCCACCCCGCTCGTCTTCACCCAGACCCGCCCGGTGTCGAGCAGATCGAGCAGCGCGCTCACCTCCGGGCCAGCCGCGCCCGCGGCCAGGTCGAGCCGGGCCAGGTGGTCGATGACCACCGGGACGGGGAACCACCGGATCAGCCCGGCCAGCCGGGCGATGTCGGCGCTGTGCAGGTGGATCTCCGCGTGCCAGCCGAGATCGGCGGTGAGCCCGACCATGGCCTTGATGTCCGCCATGGTCGGCGGGGCGCCCAGGTGCGGCAGGAAGTGCAGCCGGAACCCACGCACCCCGGCCGCGTGCAGCCGGGAGATCTCGGCCGGCGGTGTGGCCGGGTTGATCAGCGCGACCCCCCGGTACCGCCCGCCGCCCGCGGCCAGCGCGGCCAGCAGCGCCCGGTGGTCGGCGCCGTAGCAGGACGACTGGACGATGATGGCGCGGTCCAGGCCGAGCAGCCGGTGCAGCGCCATGAGCTGGCTGACCGGGGCGTCCACTGGGGTGAACGTGCGGTCCGCGGCGTACGGGAACACCGCGGCGGGCCCGAACACGTGGCAGTGCGAGTCACAGCTGCCGGCCGGCAGCCGCAGCCGCGGGGTGCGCGGCGCGGGGTGGGGCGGCGGGCAGGACAGGGCCGGCCCGGGCGCCGCGGCGGCCGCGCCCGCCTGGGCGTCAGTCACAGCGGGCGGTCATTCCGCCGTCGATGACGATCTCGGTCCCGGTGATGAACCGGGCCTCGTCCGAAGCCAGGAACAGGCTGGCGTACGCGGTGTCCCGCCCATCCCCCATGAAGCCGAGCGGGATCCGGGCCTGCCGGTCGCGCAGCAGCCTGGCCACGTCGCCGCCGGCCCGCTGGCCCGCCAGCCGGGCCTCGACCATCGGCGTGTGCAGCTGCCCGGGCACCACGGTGTTCACCCGGATCCGGTCGGCGGCGTGCTGCACCGCGACCACCCGGGAGAACTGGATCACGCCCGCCTTGGCCGCCGCGTAGGCGACCTGGGCCGCGCCCGTCCAGCGCAGCCCGGACGCCGACGCGGTGTTCACGATCGAGCCGCCGCCATGGCCGCGCATGACCGGGATCACGTGCTTGCAGCTGAGGAACACGCTGGTCAGGTTGACCGCGAACTGTGCCTGCCAGTCGGCCAGGGCCAGCTCCACTGGCCCGCCGGGCAGCGAGCCCCCGACGTTGTTCACCAGCACATCTATTTTTCCGAACGCCAGTACGCACCGCTCGACCATGGCCGCCACCTCGCCGTCCGTGGTGACGTCACACTCGTGCGCGACTACCTGGCCGCCTTCGGCCTGCGCCGGTGCGACGGTGCCTGCCAGCGCGGCCGGGTCGCGGTCGGCCAGGAACACGGACGCGCCCTCACGGGCGAAGATGACCGCGGTGGCCCGCCCGTTGCCCCAGCCCGGGCCGGCGCTGCCCGCCCCGGTGATCAGGGCGACCTTGCCCGCCAGCCGACCGGTCACCCGATCTCCAGCGCGACCAGGAACCGGGACACCATGTTGTAGGTGGCCGCGACCGCGGTCAGCTCGGCCACTTCACGGTCGCTGAACTGCCCGGCGACCCGGCCGAAGACCTCCGGCGGGACCTTGATGTCCACGGTCATAGCGTCGGCATAAGCCAGCGCGGCCCGCTCCCCCGGGCTGAAGAGGGCTGCATCGAACTCCGCCCCCGGCGGCTGCCGGAGCGCGCTGAGCTGTTCTTCTGTGACCCCGCAACGCCGCGCCACCGGCTCGTGTGCCTGCCATTCGTAGTCGGCCCCGTTGAGCGCCCCGATGCGCAGGATGACCAGTTCGCGGGTACTGGCGTTAAGGAAAAGCTGCCCGCGGATCGCGCCGAGCAGAACGCTCCAGCCCTCGGCCACCGGCGGGGACAGGAGCAGGAGTTCATCAAGCGGGCGGAGGTCGCCGCCGCGGCGTTGCCTGATGAGATCGGCCACCGGTCCGGTGCCGGCAGCGCCCTGCAGACGGGCCATCGCCATCCTCTCGTCGGGTGCTGGCCAGCCCACCGGCCGTCACCCATAGTGTCGACAGCGAAGCATCGACGAATTCGGTGGCCGGTACCCGCGCCAACTCAGCCGGGCACACGGATAGCCACCGAAGGTGCGACATTAGGCCGCGAGGCTTCCGGGATACCTGCAGGTAGGCAAGCTCAGCGTCTCGTGTACCGCACCATAGCCGAATTAGTGTCGACACTCAACCAGTGCTTGCCTGGACCGCGGCGCACCAGGGAGACGGCCTCAGGGCCCTCGATATAGGATGCACTTGTCGAGTAGTGTCGACACAAGTCTGGAGCGTTGCGGAGGTGCTGGTGCAGCTGCCGAGGGTCTTCACCGACGATGAGATCGGCCGGTTCCGCCAGGAGCTGGCCAGCAAGCGCAGCCCCGGCGCGTACCGGCCGGGCCGCTGGTCGGTGAGCCCGCTGAACCGCGATCCCGCGGTGACCGGGACCATGCCGGAGCGGATCCGGCTGCGCGACGCCACGCTCCGCTCGGTGGAGACGCTGCCCGGCGTGGTCGCCCCGGCCGAGGCCAAGGCGGGCTACCTGCGCCAGCTAGTACGGGCCGGCGTCAGCGAGGTGGTCACGGCCGGGCTGCGCGGCCGGGACGAGGCCGCGCTGCGGGCCGAGGTGGAGCTGATCAAGTCGGTGAACCCGGACTGCCGCGCGACCTGCCCGCTGGTGGCCAGCACCGAGGCCATCGACCTGGCGCACCGGGCCGGCTATGACGGCATCCAGGTCTGGCTGCAGGGATTCGGCGCGGCGTCGCTGATCTACGAGCGGATCTACCCGACCGCCTGGCAGGGGGCGGACTGGCGCAGCCCGGCGCGGCCACGGGAGCGGGCCGGGTTCGTGGCCCGCGCCGCCCGGCTGGTCGCCTACGCCCGGAGCCTGGGCCTGCAGGTGGCCACGCCGCTGCTGATGGTGTCCTACCTGACACCGGACATGCTGGCCGAGACGTGCGCCGTGCTGACCCGGGCCGGAGTGACCGAGCTGACCCTGTTCGACGGGCCCGGCGCGGTGGGCCCGGAGGCGTTCGCCGCGCTGGTCACCCAGACCAAGGCGCTGGCCCCGGACGTGCCGGTCGGGCTGCATCCGCACAACACGTTCGGCCTGGCGGTGGCGTGCGCGGTCGCGGCGGCCCGGGCGGGCGCCGACGTCATCGAGCTGTCGGTGAACGGCTACTGCGGCGGCCCGGGCAACGCCGATCTGGCCGCCACCGCGCTGGCCTTCGAGGCGCTCTACGGGGTGCGCACCGGCATCGAGCTGGACCAGCTCACCGCGCTGGCCCGGGCGGGCGAGGCGCTGACCGGGTACCACGTGGCCTGGAACCACCCGGTGACCGGCCGGCAGGCGTTCGGCTGGGGCGGCATGGACATCATCACCCAGGAGACCGTGGTCGACCCGCTGCTGCACAACTGCGTGGAGCCCGGCCTGGTCGGCAACCAGCGGCAGGTCCCGCTGACGCTGGACACCGGCGGGTACACGATGGCCTACATCCTCGGCCGCCTCGGCGTCGACGTGACGTCCACCGGGCAGGTGGACGAGGTGCTGCGCCGCTGCCACGCGGTGATGCGCGCGGAAGGCCGCCTGCTCACCGACGACGACATCCGCGCCATCGCCGCCGCGCTCACCGCCGCCGCGCCCGCCAGCTAGACCAGGTCGTGCGTCATCGCCGCCAGAACGTCGCACGGCCGGGATGAGTCAGGCCGGGCTCGTCCACTCTTCGCAGGCGATCAGCCATCAGTGCGGTTAATCACCCGGCATGGCGGCCAGAGTGCAGGGTGACGGTACCGGGCAGCGGGCCGGCCGCAGGCGTGCACGCCGTTAAGTCGATCAAGTCCATCAGTGGTCCAGGCCGTGCAGGTCGTCTAGGGCGCGCATGGCGCTTGGGCGGTCCATGGCATCGGCCCGGGCGGCCGGGTCCCCGTTGACGAGGTGCAGGACCTGGGGGTCGTCCTGGGCCGTGATCGCCGGCCAGGTGGGCAGGCCGCCGCCGTTCGGGTCGCCGGTGGCGGCGAACTGGGTCCAGGCGGCCGACATGGCCGCCGCGAGCGCGTGGTCGGCGCTGGTCCACGCCCAGTCGCGCTGCTCCAGGTTGTCCCAGGCGTACAGCAGCTCCGCGGTGTGGAACGCGCCGTAGCCCGGCAGCCCGTCGGGGGGCGCGGCCAGCCCTGGACCGCCCGGCGACGGCAGCGGCGGGCTGGCGGCGAACCGGTACATCCAGACGGGCGCTCCGCTACTGCGCCCGTGGGCCAGCGCCCAGCGCCACACCGGCCAGACGAACCGGCTCTCCCCGGTGAACAGCCGGGCCGAGACCCGCTGCTCGGCCGCCGAGCCGCACGGGTACGCGGCCTGGAACGCACCGCCCGGAGGCTGCCGCGCCGCCAGTTCGGCCAGCTCGGCTGCGGCCCCAGCCCGGGTGTACGGCGAGCCCTCGTCGGTGTTGCTGCCGGCCAGCAGCGGCACCGCCGCCTGCCCGCCCCGCGCGAACACTTCGCCCGTCTCGGCCACCAGCAGCGCACCGTCCAGCACCGGCCCGAAGTGACCGGCTCCCGACAGCTGCACCGCCGACAGCGCCCGCAGCGCGGCCAGATCCCCGGCCCCCACCGACCGGGCGAACGACTCCCCCGCCGCCGCGCTCTCGGCCAGGGACGGGAGCGGCCCATCCGGGCGGCACAGCCCGGCCGAACTCTGCCCGATGACCCGGGCGAACAGCCCGCGCGCGGCCGGCGCCGCCATCAGGTGACAGGCCAGCGCCGCCCCGGCCGAGTTGCCCGCCAGCGTGACCTGCGCCGGGTCGCCGCCGAACGCGGCGATGTTGGCCTGGACCCAGCGCAGCGCGGCCAGCACGTCGAGCAGGGCCCAGTTCCCGGCCGCACCGTCCGGCGACTCGCGGCGCAGGTCCGGGTGGGCCAGGAAGCCCAGCGCTCCGAGCCGGTAGTTCAGCGTGACCACGACCAGGCCACGGCGGGCCAGGTGGCGCCCGTCGTGGATGTCCTGGTGCCCGTAGCCGAACCGGTTGCCGCCGCCGTGCAGCCAGACCAGCACGCCGAGCCGGGCGTGCGGCGATGGGTCCGGGGTCCACACGTTGAGGTACAGGCAGTCCTCGCTCATCACCAGCGCCCGCCGGTCGGCGAAATTGGCCTGGTACATGACCGAGTCCCGGCGCGGCTGGGGCTGCACCGGGGCCGGACCGAACTGGGTGGCGGGCCGCACCCCGGACCACGGCTGGGGCGGCCCGGGCGGCCGCCAGCGGGCGGGCCCGACCGGCGGCGCGGCGAACGGGATCCCGCGGAACACGGCCACCGTCCCGGCCCACTGGCCCGCCAGCCGCCCGTGCTCGGTGCCGGCGGCCGGCGGCGGCCCGGCCGGCGCGCCTGGCAGCCTGGTCACCGCCCGGCCAGCGCCCGGGGCCGCCGGTCCGCGGCCAGCTTGTGAAACCGCCCATCCTTGACGATCGCGGCCAGCCGGTCCTGGTCCTGCAGGATGCTGATGTCCGCCAGCGGATCGCCGTCCACCAGCAGCAGGTCGGCCAGGTACCCGGGCCGGATCAGGCCCAGCTCGCCGGGCAGGTCCATCAGCTCACCGCCGACCGCGGTCGCGCAGCGCAGCGCCTCGGCCGCCGGCATGCCGAACCAGTCCACGAACAACTGGAGGTCCCGCGCGTTCCTGCCGACCGGGTTGAACGAGAACCCGTAGTCGCCGCCCGGCACCAGCCGCACCCCGCGGGCCCGCAACTCCGGCACCACCTGGCGCACGCTGTCCAGCGCGTCGCGCATCTCACCCGGGTCCGCGGGCGGGAACGCCGGGTCGATCAGGTGCGCGTAGATGATGCCGGGCGTGGGCGCGACGAACACCCGGTCCCGGGCCGCGGCCAGCAGGTCCAGCGCTTCCTCGTCGGCGAACGAGCAGTGGTAGATGGCCCGGATCCCGTGCCGCACGGCCATCTTGATGGCGTCGGCCGAGTGCGCGTGCGCGGTGACCCAGATACCCCGGTCCGCCGCGGCCGCGCACGCCGCCGCGACCTCCTCATCGGTGAACTGGACCACCCGGGAGGTGCCCGCCACGATCGCGCTTTCCCCGGACAGGGTGAGCTTGACGATGTCCACGCCGATGCCGGCCATCTCGTGCACGAACCGGGCCACCGAGTCCGGGTCGGAGGCCCGGCCGCCGGTCCCGGGGAAGTCGTAGACGCCCGGCTCCACCATGCCCGCGCTGCCTTCCCAGGACGCCGCGCGCAGCCGCGGGCCGGGCAGCCAGCCCTGGGCGAACGCGTCCCGCACGGCCACCTCGACCCGGGGCAGCCGGTTCCCGCCGGAGTAGGCGCTGGTGAACCCGGAGTCCAGCAGCACCCGGCCCGAGTGCGCGACCAGCAGCGCCTTCTCCTCGTCGGGCTCGCGCCGGTCCGAGATGTGCTCCACGGTCGAGCCGAACCCGAGATGGGTGTGCCCGTCGATCAGCCCCGGGATGACGGTCGCGCCGGACGCGTCGATCACCTGAGCGGCCGACCGCTGAGCGGCGGTGATCGCGCCGCCCACGGCGGCGATCCGGTTCCCCTCGATCAGGACGTCCGCGGCGAACACCTCGTCGCCGGCGCCGTCGAACACCTGCCCGCCCGCGATCAGCGTGCCCTCGGCCATGACCCCTCCTCCAGCTGCGCAGTTAACCATTTGTCCAGCTCCGCGGACGGGTAACCATTTGTCCAGCTCCGCGGACGGGTAACCACTTGTCCAGCTCCGCGGACGGGTAACCATCAGTCCTGCTCCGCGGCCAGGACGCCCCGGTCGCGGAGGTCTTTCACCGCGCCCGGCGGGTAGCCCAGCTCGCCCAGGATGCCGGCCGCGTCCGCCCCGAGCCGCGGTGGGTAGCGCGGCTCAGGCGGATCATGGCCCAGGTACCGGATGGGGGTGGCCACGGTGTCCACCACCGCGCCGTCCGGCCCGGTCACCGGCGCGATCATGCCGCGGCCCGCGTGCCGCGCGTCGGCCAGCGCCTCCGGCACCGTCTTGATCAGCGCGGCGGGCACCGCCTGCTGCACCAGCAGCTCCACCCAGTCGGCCGCGGCCCGGCCCGCGAACGCCGCCTCCAGCAGCGGCGCCAGCTCGCCCTGGTGCTCCAGCCGGGCCGCCGCGGTGGCGAACCGCGGGTCCGCGACCAGCCCGGCCAGGCCGAGCACGGCGCACAGCCCGGCCCACATCCGCTCGGTGTTGGCCGCCACCACCAGCTCCCGCCCGTCGCCCGCGCGGAAGCTGCGGTAGGTCGGTATCGAGTCGTGCCTGCTGCCCTGCGGCCGCGGTGTGATCCCGCCGACCGTGGCGTACAGCGCCTGGTAGGACAGCATGGACAGCTGCCCGTCCAGCATCGAGATGTCGGCCACCCGGCCGCGCCCGGTCTGCGCCCGCTCGACCAGCCCGGCCAGCGCGGCCATCACCGCGTACATGCCGGCCACCAGGTCGCCCGCGGGCACGCCGAGCCGCATCGCGGGCGCGCCGGGCACCCCGGTCAGGCTCATCACCCCGGACAGCGCCTGCACGATGATGTCGTAGGCGGGCCGGTCCCGCCACGGCCCGGTCTGCCCGAACCCGCTGATCGACACCCAGACCAGCGCCGGGTTGTCCCGCTGCAGCGCGGCCGGGTCCAGCCCCAGCCGGGCGCTCACCCCGGGCCGGAAGTTCTCCACCAGGATGTCGCTGCGCTGCGCCAGCGAGCGCACGATGGCCTGCCCGTCGGCCGACTTCAGGTCGATCGCGATGCTCCGCTTCCCGGCGTTGCAGGCCAGGAAGTAGGCGCTGTCCGGGCCGACGAAGAACGGCGGGATGTGCCGGCTGGAGTCACCCTCCAGCGACTCCACCTTGATCACGTCGGCGCCCAGCCCGGCCAGGATGTAGGTGCAGAACGGCCCGCTCAGGAACGTCGTCAGGTCCAGCACCCGCACCCCGCTAAGAGGCCCTGCTTGCTTTGCGCCTCCGGGAGCGCTATACCCGCCGGGCTTCCCTCGTCGTTCGCTCGCTCGTTCCTCGCTCACTCGCTCCTCAGTCCAGGTCGGCGGCGCGCCCCCTTCGGCGCGGGCCGACTTCCCCTCCTCGCTCGTTCCTCGCTCGTCAGTCCAGTCGGCGGGGGGCCCGTCCAGCTCGCTCACGCGGCCTCGGCAATGTGCACCGCGCACGCCCCGTGATCCAGCCCGGCGATGCCGCCGCCGGTGACGTGGGCCAGGCCCAGCCGCGCGCCCGGCACCTGCCGGGCCCCGGCCTGCCCGGTGAGCTGCCAGAACAGCTCGGCGACCTGGGCCGCGCCGCTGGCACCGACCGGGTGGCCCTTGGCCAGCAGTCCGCCGCTGGGGTTCACCACCACCTGCCCGCCGAACGTGGTCTCGCCCAGCCGGATCAGCTTGGCCCCGTCACCCGGCGGACACAGGCCGAGCGCCTCGTAATAAATCAGTTCCGCGATGCTGAACGCGTCGTGCAGCTCGACCACGTCCAGATCGCCCGGGCCGATACCGGCCGCGGCGTACGCGTCAGCCGCCGAGTCCGCGCTGATCTGCGGCCACAGCATGTCCCGCGGCCCCAGGTCGACCTGCCCGGAGTGCAGCACCGAGGCGGCGATCCGGATGGCGGGCCGGCCCAGCCGCCGCCGGATACGGTCGGAGACCACGATCAGGCTGGCCGCGCCGTCGCCGGTCGGGCAGCACATGAACAGGGTCAGCGGGTCGGCGATCGGCCGGGCGCCCAGCACCTCGTCCACCGTGACCGGCTTACGCAGCTGCGCGGCCGGGTTCAGCGCGCCGTGCGCTCGGGCCTTCACGCTGACCCGGGCCAGGTCGGCCAGCTCGGCGTCCCGTTCATGCAGGTAGCGCCGGGCCCGCATGGCGTACAGCGCGGGCATCACCATGCCGCGGCGCACCTCGCGGTCCTCGGTGACCAGCGGCAGCGTCCCGCCGCCGAACTGGCTGAGCTTCTCCACCCCGATGACCAGCACCACGTCGCGCTCACCCCGGCCGACGGCGCGGAACGCGTGGTGCAGCGCGGTCGCCCCGCCCGAGCAGGCGTTGTCCACGTTGGTCACCGGCACGCTGCCGATGTCCAGCGCGGCCAGGATGCGCTGCCCGGTCAGCATCCCGCCGAAGCTGTGCCCGCAGAACACCTCCTGCACGTCACCCCGGTCCAGCCCGGCGGACCGCAGCGCGTCGCGGACCGTCCCGGCGGCCAGCCCGGCGTAACTCGCCTGCGGGTAGCGGCCCATCGGGATCATGGCCGCGCCGGCCACGTACACCGGCCCGCTCACTGGTGCCCAAGCGGCGCGAAGGTCAGCTCATCGGGCCCGGGCACCAGCCGCACCGGCCCGTCCATCCGGAGCGCGCCCGGGTCCCCATCCAGCCGGGCCAGCACCCGCAGCCCGTCATCGAGGTCGACATAGCCGAGCGTGTACGGCACCGGCCGGCTGGCCGACACATACACCGTGGACCAGGTATACAGCCGCCCACCGACAAATTCCGGCCGGTCCGCGCCGCGCCCGGCCAGATCCTCGCTCACGGCCGACAATCCAGGCTCAGGCCGAACACCACCATCAGACTGAACGCCCTCACCAACTGTCGACACTCAGCCAGAGTAGCAGGGGCACGTGGGCAAGAGAACCCTCATTCTGGACACGGCCCTCAGTCACTGTCGACACTACTCGGCCGGAGGGTGAGGGCTGGCCGCCGGAGGGTGAGGGCTGGCCGCCAGCGGGTGCGGGCTGGCGGCCGGCGGATGGGGACTGCCGGCCGGGGGGATGTTGTGATTGCGGCGGAACATGTTGTCCGCGTCGTAGCGCCGCTTGAGCTGGCGCAACCGGGCCCAGTTGGCCGCGCCGTAGGCCGTCTCGATGACCTCGGCGGGCTCGCCGCGGTCCAGGTAGTTCACGTACACCCCGGCGCCGTAGTGCGGCGTCATCGCGGCGTGGAAGCCGTCCGCCCAGGCCATGTTGCCCGCGTCTTCGGCCGGATCCCGCCAGCCCGCGGTGATGATGTGGTTGAACCGGGCCGACCGGGCCCCGAGCGGGGTGGCCGCCGGGTCCAGCCGGGTGGCCGGCCCGTCCACCGTCATCAGCTCGACCAGGCCGAACCGGGACGGCATCCGCTGGGCCCAGTCCGCGTGGGCGTCGATGGCCGCGTCGGTCAGCCCGGACAGGTAGCCGGTCTTGTTGTAGTCGCGGTAGCCGAAGTCGGCGTTGGCGATCCCGTCGTTCATCGACTGCACGGTGGCGTAGTCGGTGACCCGGGAGATGACCATCTCCGGGCGGCCGAACTCGCGGACCGCCGCGGTGACCTTCTTGCCGGCCTCGACCGGCCCGTGCCACAGGTTGGTGACCACCACGAACGGCCGGCCGACGATCTCCGCCGGGAAACCACGGCCGTCCGGCGCGGCCACCATGATGCTGCTGGTGGCCAGCTCGGGCGGCTGGCCCTCGCTCCAGTCCCGCCAGAACCGGAGCACGCCGGGCGCGTCGGCCGCGGGCCACCAGACCATGTCCAGCCACAGCGGCCCGACCGGGTGCAGCCGGAACTCCAGCGAGGTGACCACGCCGAAGTTGCCGCCGCCGCCGCGCAGCGCCCAGAACAGGTCCTGGTCCGCGGTGGCACTGGCTACCCGGAGCTGCCCGTCCGCGGTCACGACGTCCGCGCTGACCAGGTTGTCCGCGGTGAATCCGTACTTGCGGGTCAGCCGGCCGTGCCCGCCGCCCAGGGCCAGCCCGGCCACCCCGGTGTGCGCGATGGCCCCGCCCACCGCGGCCAGCCCGTACAGCTGGGTGTTGCGGTCCACGTCCCACCAGGTGGCGCCGCCGTCGACCCGGGCCGTGCGGCGCTCCGGGTCGACCCGCACCCCGCGCATCTGGCTCAGGTCGATGACCAGGTCGCCGTCGCAGGTCGCGTGGCCCGCCGCGCTGTGCCCGCCGCCGCGCACCGCGGGCCGCCAGCCGCCGTCCCGGGCGAAACCGACCGCGGCTACCACGTCGGCCGGGGTGGACGGCCGGACGATCAGGGCCGGGCGCTCACCGGCGAACCGGCCGTTCCACACGAACCCGCCGAACGCCTCGCCCGCCCGCCCGGCGGTGACCGCGGCCTGGTAGCCGTCGTCCCCCGGCCGGAACACCGGCCCGCGGAAGCCCGCCCGGAGCTGCTGCACCTCGGCGCCGGTCACCGCCCGCCGGGTCACAGCTCGCCCTGCTGCCCGGCCCGCTGCCATTCGTCCAGCAGGATCGGCACGGCCATGGTGGCGGTGTGGATGCCGAGCACGCTGGTCAGCTCCAGCACCGCCATGACCTCCTCTCGGGTCGCGCCACGGCGCAGCGCCAGCCGGATGTGCCCGCGGGTGCCGTCGGCGTGCAGGTGGGTGGTGGAGGCGTCGATGGCCACATAGATCAGTTCCTTGATCTTGGGCAGCAGCACCCCGGTGCGCCACGGCACGCTGGAGAACTCCAGGTAGGCAGCGAAAAACGCCGGGTCGGTGGTGAGGACCGCGTCCCATGGCCCGGCCCAGAAGCCGCGCCGGGTCACGAACTGGCGCTTGAGCTCCTCCTGCTGCGGCGTGAGCGTGGCCACCTCGCTCTCACCCAGCTCGTCCAGCAGGATCGGCACCGCCATGGTGATGGTGTGGATGCCGAGCACGCTGGTCAGCTCCAGCACTTCCATGATCTCGGCGCGGGTCGCGCCGTGGCGCAGCGCCGCCTGGATGTGCGCCCGGGTGCCGGCCTCATGCAGGTGGGTGGTGGCCGCGTCCACGGCCAGGTAGATCAGCTCGCACACCTTGGGCTCCAGCGCGCCGCCGCGGATGGGCACGCTGGAGAACTCCAGGTACGCGGCGAGGAAGTCCGGGTCGGCCTGCAGGATGGCCTCGAACGGCGGCGCCCAGAAGCCGCGCTCGGCGATGAAGGCGTCGCGCAGCTCCCGCTGCCGGTCGGTCAGGCTCATACCAGCACGCGCCCCCCATCCACGTACAGCACATGCCCGGTGATGAAGCCGGCCCGCTCCGAGGCCAGGAACGTCACCGCGTCGGCCACCTCGCCGGGCTGGCCCAGCCGGCCATACGGGACCTGCGCGGTGAGCCCGGCACGCACCCCCGGCTTGGCCAGGTAACCGCTGGTCAGCTCGGTCTCGATGTAACCAGGCGCGACCGCGTTGACGCACACCCCGTGGGCCGCCCATTCGCGCGCCATCACCCGGGTGAGCTGGTTCAGGCCGCCCTTGGTGGCCGCGTACGGCGCGTGGTCGGCGTGCGCCAGCAGCCCGGACACCGAGGACAGGAACACCATCCGGCCGCCACCCTGGGCGCACATGGCCCGGCCCGCCGCCTGCCCGGTCCAGTACGCGCTGGACAGGTTGAGCGTGACCAGCGACTCCCAGGCGTCGTCGTCCAGGTCGAGCACCGGCCGGCGGTCGTTGCGGCCGACCGCGTGCACGAAGATGTCCAGGCAGCCCAGCCGGTCCCGGGCCTCGGCCACGGCCGCCCGGGCCGCCTCGGCCGACCGCAGGTCGGCCTGGATCGCGCCGGCCCAGCCACCGTTCCCGGTGATCCGCTCGGCCAGCCCGCTGAGCCGTCCGGTGTCGATGTCGCAGACCATCACCCGGGCGCCCTGCCCGGCCAGGGCCTCGGCGCATGCCGCGCCCAGCCCGCCCGCGCCCACCACCAGGGCGCCCCGCCCGCACAGACCGAGCCAGTCCACCGGCATCCCGCTCTCACTCCGCGAAAGTAACTTCAAAGATCTACAGCATCGGACACTAACCGGGCGGCCCGGCTGATGTCCAGCACTCAGATCCACCTAATGTCGACAGTCTGCCGCTAAACTGAGTAACCTGATCACCATTGACCGACTATCTGTCGACAGATTGCTTCGAGGAGCGGCCGGATGAGCGCTGCGCAGAACCGTTTCGATCACGTCGGCATCTCCGTGGCTGATCTGGAGACGGCGCGCGACTGGTACTGCCGCGCGCTGGAGCTGACCGTGGAGACCGAGTTCGCGGTGACCGGGACAGACCTGCGCGGCACCATGCTGCGGCACCGCAGCGGCTACCGGATCGAACTGCTGCACCGTCCCGGGTCAGCGCCCGGGCTGGCCCCGGACAGCCCACTGGCCGCGGCGGGCACCCGCGGCTACGGCCACATGTGCCTGTGCGTCCCGGACGTGGACGCCGAATACGCCCGGCTGATCGCGGCCGGGGCGACGATGCGGATGCCGCCGTCCCCGTCGCCGCGCAAAGGGGCCCGCGTCGCCTTCCTGGCCGACCCCGAAGGCAACCTGATCGAGCTGCTGGACCGCAACGACTGACGAGCTACCCTTTGCCCGCTACTCCTCCGCACTCCGCGGCTTCTGGCCGGCGTAGTTGTCCATGCCGATGTAGAAGTAGCTGAACCGCCAGCAGCCATCGGCCTGCTCCCGGACCAGGTCGGCCACGTAGATGACCGTGGCGCCCAGAGTGAGCCCGTCCGCGGCCACCGGCACGATCCCGTAGGCGATGGCCGACGCGGTGTCCGCGGTCAGCTTGTCCACCAGCACGTTGGTTATGCAGTGCCGGCGCTGGTCGGCCTGCTCGGCGACGATCCCGGTGATCCGGCGGATGATCTCGGCCCGGCCCTGGTAGTGCACGAACGGCTCGGCCTGCCCCTGGGCCACCTCGAACACCGCGTCCTCGGTGAAGCAGGACCCGACGACATCGGCGCGGGCCTCATCGTGAGCCGTGCCGAACCGGCAGAACGCCTCCTGGATCTGCAGCCGCGCGGCCACGGCCTGCGGGCTCCAGTCGGCGGCTTCCAGCGGCCGCATGTCGATCTTCCCGTCGCGGTGCGCCCAGGCCTGCCGGGGCTGCGTGACCGTGCTCATCGTCCGTCCTTCCGTAGTCCGTGAGGTCAGGCGGCGGTGACGCCGCCGTCAATGGCGAAGTTCGCGCCGGTGACCCACCGGGATTCGTCGGAGGCCAGGTACACCGCGCACCAGGCCACGTCGTCCGGCTGGCCGAGCCGGCCCAGCAGGGTCCGGGCCGCGATGGTCCGGGCCAGATCGCCGCTGGTGGCCCCGGCCGCCTGGGTGGCCGAGGTCTGGATCAGGCCCGGCGCGATGGTGTTGGCCCGCACGCCGTCCGGGCCGCCCTCGATGGCCAGCTGCCGGGTCATGGCCAGGATCGCGCCCTTGCCCGCGCAGTGCGCGGTCATGGCCAGCTGGCGGGAGCCACGGAACGAGTTGACCGACGCGAAGTTGATCACCGATGAGCCGCCCGCCGCGATCAGGTGCGGCCAGGCCGCCTGGCAGGTCAGGAACACCAGGTCGACCTCGCCGGCCAGCGTCGGCCGGAACTGCGCCACGTA
>Ga0335085_10007007_pt1 | contig 17619 bp, 17 predicted proteins | sample Lox_Sample_45_FD_206712 | JGI IMG/M metagenome (GOLD analysis project Ga0335085, IMG submission 206712) | Soil microbial communities from Loxahatchee National Wildlife Refuge, Florida, United States - Lox_Sample_4.5 | ecosystem: Environmental > Terrestrial > Soil > Wetlands | place: USA...
AAGAGCTCGATCGATTGCTCGGTCGGCGTCACCGAATCGTTCGCCGAATGCAGAAGCAGCAGCGGCCTGGGCGCGATCCGCCCGACCACCTCGTTTGCGTTGAACGAGAGCATGCTGTCGACAACCTCGAACGGGAATTCCATGATCGATCCGGGCGCGAGATTGCCGCGCAGGCGCGGCGGAATCGGAACGATGTCGTATCGCGGCACCATGAGGGGCCTGCCCGAGCGCTTGCGGCGCCGGCCTTCCCTGACCATGGCGGAGAATTTCTTCCACGCGCGCGCGGAGGCGTGCTGCTTGCGGAATTTCTTGACGCCGTCGCCCCAGCCGCCGGAGGAGATGCAGGCGGCGACGCGGCGGTCGACACCCGCAGCGTACACGGCGACGGCGGCGCCGAAACTCTGTCCGACGACGCCGATGCGCCGCGGATCGATTTCCGCGCGGGTGGCGAGGAAGGAAAGTGCATTGCGCGTGTCCTTGACCTGCTCCATGCAAATCACCCGGCCGCGCTCGCCCTCGCTTTCGCCGCAGCCGCGGAAGTCGAAACGCAGGGCGGCGTAGCCGAGTCCGGCGAGCATCTTCGCCATGGCGGTCCCGCCTCCGCCGTCCTTGTTGCTGCCGAATCCGTGCAGCACCGCGAATGCGGCGCAGCGCTCCTCCGCCGCGCGTCCCTCGGGCAGATGCAGGATGCCCGAGAGCTTCAGCCCGTCGGAAACGAAATTCACCTGCTCTTCCATTCCGCGATCTCCCCGAAAGCAAAATTATAGGTGGCTCCGATGCTGCCACGGTAAAATCGCCGGAAAAAGGGGTCCAGGGCTCCGCGATGGCTAACGCACACAAGCACCACGCAATAGACGTACACGCGCATTATTTTCCGCAAGTCTTCCTCGACCTGGTCGAAAAGCACGGGCCGGCTCACGGCTTCGAGTACCGGATGGTGGAAGGCAAGGGGCCGCAGTTCAGGCACGGCCATTTGACGACCGGGCCGGTGGGCCCGAAGTTCGTCGACCTCGATGCGCGCCTGGCGGCGATGGACGAGCAGGAAGTGCAGGTGCACGCACTGTCGCTTTCGCAGCCGATGGTGTACTGGGGCGACAAAGACCTGGCGAAGCGGCTTGCCGAGACCTACAACGACGCGCTAGCCCGGGCGCACGAAAGACATCCGAAACGCCTGATCGGGCTCGCCACCCTGCCCATGCACGAGCCCGCGCTTGCGGTGGAGGAGGTGGAGCGGGCGGCGCGTCTGCCCGGAGTACGCGGGTTCTACATCGCCACGCAGATTCGCGGCAAGGATCTGTCCGATCCCGCGTTCCTGCCTGTATACGAACGCATCGACTCGACGGGCTTGCCCCTGTTCCTGCACCCCGTCGAAGTGATCGGGCACGAGCGCCTGGGCGCCTACTACCTGACCAACCTCCTCGGCAATCCTTTCGAGTCGGCGATCGCCGCGGCGCATCTGATCTTCGGCGGGGTTCTGGATCGCTTCCCCCGACTCGTGATTTGCCTGCCGCACTCGGGCGGCGCATTTCCCTGGCTCGTCGGGCGCCTCAATCGCGGGTGGGAGAAGCGCGCCGACTTGAAGCACGTCCGGCAATCGCCGGTCGAGTACCTGCGCCGCTTCTATTACGACACGGTGGGCTATTCCGACCACGTGCTGGAATACCTCGTGAAGGTGATCGGGGCGGATCGCGTGCTGATGGGAAGCGACTACTGCTTTCCGATCGCCTACGAGCAGCCGGTGAAAGTCGTGATCGATCATCCTGCCCTGGACGCCAAGGCGAAACAGAGCATCGTGGAAGTCAATGCCCGGCGGCTGCTCGGGATGTAGGAGCGGTGCCCGCCTACTTGCGCAGAAACCAGATGACGATGCTGACGATGCCTGAAATAACGAGACCCGTCATCAACGGGAAGTAGAAGGTGAATCCCTCGCGCTGCACGACGATGTCCCCGGGCAGCCTGCCCAGCCCCAGCTTCGATATGAAGGGCCACAGCAAGCCTGCGGCGACCAGGATGACGCCCAGCGCGATCAACCACTTGCTCATCGAGATCCTTGTCTGGCCCCCAGTTCAGATTAGGCTGCGATCTGCCAAAATAGTTGCGCGGCGCAGGAATGCGGCCCGCGCCGGCTGCGTTTACCACAAGCCCACAAGCAGGCTTTTGCCGGTTCAGCCGGCTCCAGCGGGCCTTTCAAGGAGGATCAAGCTCATGAAGAACTTCCCAGGACTGTTTATTGCCGCCGTTTTGGCGCTCGCGAGCGCGTCCGCCGGCGCCCAGGCGCCGACCCGCGTCCGCGGCACCGTCATCGGACTTGAGGGCAGCGTGCTTTCGGTGAAGACGCGCGAGGGCAAGGACGTGAAGATCCACCTCGCCGACAAGTTCGGGGTGAGCGCCGCGAAGGCGATCACGTTCGCCGACATCAAACCCGGCGACTTCGTCGGACCGGCGTCGAGAAAGCGCGCGGACGGCTCGCTCGAGGCGATCTCGCTGCAGCTGTTTCCGGCTGCGCTGCGCGGCGTGGTCCCCGAAGGCCACGGACCCTGGGATCTGGAGCCCGGCTCCCTCATGACGAATTCCACGGTGGCGAAGATCGCCCAGGTGCCCAGCGGTCGCGAGCTCACGCTCGAATACCCGGGCGGCACGCAGAAAGTCTTCGTTCCCGAGGGCGTGCCCATGTTCACGACGGTGCCCGGCGATCGCTCGCTGCTCGTCCCCGGTGCCACGATATTCACGATCGCTCGGCCGGGTCCCGACGGGCAATTGACCACCGCCCGCGTGACGGTCAGCAAGGACGGCGTGAAGCCGGCGAATTGATCTTTTCTTCGGCCGGGGCGGCCGACCCGCGGCGACGCTCATGAAGGAGAAGTTCACCACGGTGCGGGTCGAACCAAGGCCCGGCGGCGTACTCCTGGCGACCCTCGACCGCCCCGGGGTCGCCAACGCCTTCAATACCCAGGCCGCGATCGAGCTCGATTCTCTTTTTCGCAGCCTCGGGAGCGAACCGCAATCCCGCTGCGTCGTTCTCACCGGGGCCGGCGCGAAGGCCTTCTGCGCGGGCGCCGATCTCAAGGAACGCGCCTCGCTCACCGACGAGCAGTGGCGCGCGCAGCACGGGGTCTTCGAGCGCATGTTTCGCTCGGTGCTGGAGTGCCCGGTTCCCGTGATCGCCGCCGTCAACGGCGCCGCTTACGCCGGCGGCCTCGAGCTCGTATTGATGTGCGACTTCGCTTACGCGTCGCGAACGGCGAGATTTGCGCTCACTGAAGTATCGCTCGGCATCATGCCGGGCGGCGGCGGCACGCAGACGCTCGCGCGCGCGGCCGGCGAGCGGCGCGCGAAGGAGCTGATTCTGGCGGCGCGGCCCTTCTCCGCCGAGGAGGCGCTCGCCTGGGGCGTGGTGAACAGCTTGTGCGAGCCGGAAAAGCTGCTCGACGACACGCTCGAAGCCGCGCGCCGCATCGCGTCGAACGCGCCTCTCTCGGTGGCGCAGGCGAGGCGCGCGATCCGCGACGGCTTGCAGACGGACCTCGCCTCGGGACTGAAGCTCGAGATCGAGGCCTACAACCGCCTGGTGGGGACCGAGGACCGCAGGGAAGGCATCCGCGCTTTCAACGAGAAGCGCAAGCCGAAGTTCACAGGCCGGTAGAACCGCGGAGAAAGGAACTCATGAGGAGCGACTCCATTCTCGAATTCCCGGTTGTACTCTCGCTCGTCGCCTGCCTGGCGGGCTGCGCAGGCACGGGTGCGGGCGTGGGCGTCGACTATCGGGCAATCGCGGCAAGCCCGGATCGGTCCGATGCGGATCGGCAAACCGACCAGAGAAGAAAGCCGGAGGTGCTGCTCGCGTTCACCGGCGTGCAACCGGGGATGAGAGTGCTCGACATGGGCGCGGGAGGCGGTTATTCGACGGAGTTGCTCGCGCGCGCAGTCGGTCCCGGCGGCGCGGTCTATGCGCAGAATCCGCCGGCACTGCCCGATCGGGTGAAAGAGCGGTTCGACGAGCGCATGAAGAAGCCGGCGATGAAGAACGTCGTGCGCGTGCTGCGCGAGTACGACGACCCGCTGGCGCCGGGCGTCGGCAATCTGGACCTCATCACATTTTTCTTTGCCTATCACGACACGGCGTTTCTGAACGTCGATCGCGGCAAGATGAACCGGCGCCTGTTCGAGTCGCTGAAGCCAGGCGGCGTGCTCGTGGTCGCGGATCATTCGGCGCAGGCCGGCGCCGGAGTGAGCGTGGCGAAGTCGCTGCACCGGATCGAGGAATCCGTGCTGCGCGGAGAAATCGAAGCGGCCGGTTTCAGGCTGGCTGCCGAAACGGATCTCCTGCGGAACCCGCGGGACCCGCGCGATGCGATCGTTTTCCGCCCGAAAGTGCCGGTCGATGAGTTCGTGTTGCGCTTCGTGAGACCGCCGGAATCGGGAAGGTAGGAAAGCCTTTTCGGTGCTGACCTTCGTCAGCGCTGCGAAAAGTCGAACGCGCCGGTGAGGTCGCCCATGTTCTCGCGCACGCCCGGCAGCGGCTCGAGACCGAACCTGCGCGTGATGAATTTGAGGATCGACGTCGTGTCGTAGGGCGTCGAATCGACGTAGCCTTTCTTCGCCCAGGGCGAAACGACGATCGTCGGGATGCGCGTTCCCGGCCCCCATCGGTCGCCCTTGGGCGGGGCGACGTGGTCCCAGAAGCCGCCGTTCTCGTCGTAGGTGACGATGATTGCGGTCTTCGCCCAAAGGGTGCTTGCCCTGATTCTCGCGATCACTTCGGCGATATGCCGGTCCCCCGCGAGCAGGTCGGCGTCGCCCGGATGCTGATTGAGAACGCCCTCCGGCTTGTAGAAAGCCACCTGCGGCAGGGTGCCGCGGTCGATGGCTTCGACGAAGTCCAAGTAGTCCTTCAGATGCCGCTCGCGATCGGCCGTGCCCGGCGCGAAGCGGGCATAGTAGTTGAAAGGCTGGTGATGAGGCGCGAAATCGGGAGAGCCTTTCTCGGCGTTGTAGATCACCTCGTGCTTCCCTGACGGCTTCATGCCGTCCTCGAGCGCAAGCTTCCAGGCGCCCGAATACCATGCCCAGCTGATTCCTTTGGCGGACAGCGTATCGCCAATGGTTTTCGTCGTCTGCGGTGGCAATGGGCTGCCGGCGGGATCGGCGTAGCGTGGATCGCCGCCGGCAGCCGGGCGGATGGCGCTCGGCTGGTAGGGGGGTTGAACGCTGTTGACGGCATAGCCGTCAGGCGAGTAACGGTCCTCAAGGAACCAAAGGGGCCCGTCAAGCGCCGAAGGGATGTTCCCGCGCCGCCTCAATCTGCCGCCTTCGTCCAGCTGCGTGCGCAACGAAGCTGGAGCATGCGGGTCATGCGGCGTGCAGGCGCATATGAGCCACTGATGATTGAGGAAGGATCCGCCGAACGCCGCCTGGAAGAAATTGTCGGCCAGCACGAACTCGCGCGCCAATTTCCACATGCGCATCGAGGAGCCGTCGTAGTAGCCCATCACCAGGCCGCCAACATTGGAGAGCGCGGCGAACATGTTGTTCCTTCCACCGGCGATCTGTTCCTGGTTCACGTAGAAAAGGTGCACGGGGTCCGGAATCGGCACAGACAGCGGCAGGCTCGATGGCGGGGCATCGATCCTGAACGGCCGGTTCGGAAGCTTTGTCGGGAAGGCCGGATCCGGCTTGCCGTGCTTCCACACGGGAGGAAGACGGGACAGGACGGTGCCGTCGCGGTCCAATTGTGTGGCCGCTTCCGACGAGGCATTGGCGATGCCGTTCGCTCCCGGAAACAAGCCGTAGAGATTGTCAAAGCTGCGGTTCTCCGCGTAGATCACCACGAGGTGCTCGATCTTTGCGAGGTCTTCCCGGCTGGGGCCGGTTTCGAGGGCGGCGCAACCGGCGAGAAGAACGCTCAGCCACAGGGCTGGAGCGACTTGGGATTTGCGGAGCATGGGATGCGTCCTCTGCAATTGGGCGAGACGGGCATCCATCCGGGTGTCACCCGCGCACGACATCGCGTTTCGGAGTGCAAACAGCAATTTGAAGCGCTCCGCGGCTTTGCGCGTCGCCCTCAGGCGACATCGCGAGCTTGTCCGCGGCCTTCCCGCACAACGTAACTCCATGAATTCTAGCGCAACGCGCCCTTGGCACGCGCGTTGCTCGCGCAGTCGATTCTTCCGGGCCGATCCCTTTCTGCAGACCTCACTCCAAGGAGGAGCAAATCATGCTCGACAACTTTCGCCGCAACGACAATTCGCGTCTCAGCCAGCCGCTGCGTTCCCACTCGCCTATCAGCCAGATGAGGGAGGCCCTGGGTCCCGGCGCAACGGATTCGAAATCGGAGCCCCCGAAGCTCGAGCCGCCCAGGCCCAATTCTCAGGACAAGGCATCCCGGCCGACCGAAGGATCGGCGAGCATGCTGATCGTCGGGCCCGATATCAAGCTGAAAGGCGCCGAGATCACCGATTGCGATACGCTGGTCGTGGAAGGCCGGGTCGAAGCGTCGATGGACAGCCGGGTGATACAGATCACCGAGCACGGGGTATTCGTGGGCAAGGTCGGCGTCGACATGGCGGAAATTCGCGGGCGATTCGAGGGCGAACTCACGGCGCGAGGGCAGCTGGTCGTCCGGGCGTCCGGGAAGGTTTCCGGCACGATCCGCTACGGCAAGCTGTCGATCGAGGAAGGAGGAGAGCTGAGCGGCAATATCGCTGCGATGGCTGCCGGGAAAAGCGCCGGCGCGGCCCACTCGACTGCGTCCGATGCGGACCGCAAGCCGGCGGCCGGCGCGCTCCCCGCAGCGCAGCCGGCAGCGCCGGCGAGTGTCCTCTTCGCAAGGCCTTCCGTGCCGCCGAGGTGAGCGCCAGGCCGAAGCCGGGAGCCGACCCAGGGCCACACCCGGCTCAAGCGTGCGGCGCGTGCTCTCCGACGCGGCTGACGCGCAGGAAGTAGGCGAGCAGGATGACGCTGGCGAGGACAAGACTCAGCACGCCGGCCAGCCAGAATCCCGCGGCACCCATGGGCGTGGCGAATCCCACGGCGCTCGCGGCTTGGAGCTGTCTCAATCCCAGGGCATAGCCTCCGCCGAGCCCCAGGCCCCACAAGGCGAGGCTATACACGAGCATCGGAACGAAAGCGATCTTGTAGCCGCGCAGGGCGTTCACGATCACGACCTGCGCCGTGTCGAAGAGCTGGTAGAACGCGACGAAGGCCATGAGCTGCGTGGCGATCGCTTGCACCGCGGCGTCGCGCGTGTACAGGAGCACGACGCCTCTTGCCGCGAAGAAGATCGCCACGCCGGCGCAGGCGGAGACGGCGAGCATGATGCCCACGCCGGCGAGCCCGGTGTGCCGCGCCTCGCGCCGCTCCCCCGCTCCGAGCGCCTGGGCCGTGAGCACGGCGGTCGCGTTGCCGACCGCGAGGCCGAACATGTACATGACCGCGGTGACATTCGCCGCGATCTGGTGGCCCGCGGACGTTGCCGCCCCCAGACGCGCGAGAAACAGGGCCATGAAGGTGAACGAGGTGACCTCGACGAAGAACGTCAATCCCATCGGCACGCCCAGCTTCAGGTGCGTCCAGATCGTGCGCAGATGCGGCCAGGACCATCGGGCGAAGACATGGAAAGGCGCATAGAAAGGCTGCTTCGCGCAGTAGATCCAGGCGACCACGCAGATCAGCCAGCTCGCCATCGCGGTCGCGACCGCGCACCCCGGGCCGCCCAGCTCGGGGGCGCCGAAGGCTCCGTAGATGAAGAGCGCGTTCAGCGGGACCTTGATCGCGAAGTAGACGAGGTTCATCAGCATCACCGCGCGCGGCCGCGATACGGCGGTGGTGAGCGCGAAGAACACGCGAAAGAGGAGCATGGCCGGAAGCGCCCAGGCGACGCCTTGCAGGTAGGCGCGGGTCTTCGCCTCGACCTCGGGCGGCGCGCTCGAGAGCCGCAGGAACGGCTCGGGATACGCGAGGAGCATCACGCCGAGCACGGCTAGCCCCACCGCGATCCAGGCCGTCTGGCGCGTCTCCTCGCCGATCCGGTCGAATTGCTTTCCGCCGTAGAGCTGCCCCGCGATCGGCGAGAGCGCCTGCACCACGCCCAAGAGGCCGATGAACACGCTGAAGTAGACGCTCGCGCCGATCCCCACCGCGGCGAGGTCCACCGCGCTGTAGCGGCCCGCCATGATGGTGTCGAGCACGCCGGTCGCGATCACGGCGAGCTGCGCGACGAGCACCGGCCAGGCGAGCCGGACGATCGAGCGGGCGATGCGGGAAACGTGGGATGTCATGGGTCTGCGGCGCAGCATTGTACCGGGAGGCTCGGGCGCGCCGCCGTTGCTGTCAGAATAGTCGCCTTCGCCTCGGCCAATATAGGAACGACCCATGCGCGACGAGACCACGATCGTCCATTCCGGAATTCACCCCGAGCGCCACCACGGCGCGGTGAACCCGCCCGTGTATCACGCGTCCACGATCCTCTCGCAGAGCGTCGAGGAATACCGGCGCAAGCGAAAGGACTGGCTGCAGGAGGTGCCCGGCACCTACTACGGCCGCTTCGGCACGCCGACCATCGAGTCGCTGCAGGAAGCGATCGCGGCGCTCGAGGGCGGGTACCGCACGCTCGCCTATCCGTCCGGGCTTGCCGCCTGCGCGGGGGCTCTCCTCGCTTTTCTTTCGGCGGGCGACCACGTCCTGATGTCGGACAGCGCCTACGGGCCGACGCGAAATCTCACAAGGGGGCTTCTCAAGCGATTCGGTGTCGAGACCACGTTCTTCGATCCGCTGATCGGGCGCGGGATCGAGCCGCTCCTCCAGCCGAACACGCGCGTCATCTATCTGGAATCTCCAGGCTCGCTCACCTTCGAGGTGCAGGACGTGCCGGCGATCGCCGCGATCGCGCGGCGGCGCGGGATCACGACGATCATCGACAACACCTGGGGAACGCCTCTTTACTTCAAGCCGCTCGCCCACGGTGTGGACGTTTCGGTGCAGGCGGCGACCAAGTACATCGTCGGCCACTCCGACGCCATGCTGGGCGCGGTCACCTGCACGAAGGAAGCCTGGCCCAAGCTCAGGAGCTCGACCTACGAGCTCGGCCAGACAGCGGGGCCCGACGACGTCTATCTGGGCCTGCGGGGCCTTCGCACGCTCGCGGTGCGCCTGAAGCAGCATTGGCAGGCAGGGGTTTCGCTGGCGGAATGGATCGCGCGCCAGCGCGAGGTCGAGCGCGTGCTGCACCCGGGGCTGCCTTCGGATCCGGGGCACGCGATCTGGAAGCGCGATTTCACCGGAGCCTGCGGTCTTTTCGGCGTGGTGCTGAAGGAGGGCGTGAGCGAAAGAGCGCTCGCTGCGATGATCGACGGGCTCGAGCTCTACGGCATCGGCGCCTCCTGGGGCGGGTTCGAGAGCCTGATCGTGCCCTTCGATCCGCGCGAAGCGCGCACCGCGACGCAGTGGCCGCACAAGGGCCCGTGCTTCCGAATTCACGCGGGACTGGAGAATGTCGAGGATCTGATCGCGGATCTCGAGGCGGGTTTCGAGCGACTGCGCGGCGCGCGCTGATAGACTGGAATCAGGCCGCGTGCGCGGCGCGGCTGTCCTGCGGGGCTTCTTTCCTCTCCTTCATGCCGTAGTCGCGCACGACGCTCGCCACGCGCAGCCGGTAATCGGCAAACACGCCGGCGCGCCCGCGCGCCTGAGCCTCGCGGTGGCCCGAGAAATTGCGCCAGCGACGCACTGCGTCTTCGTCGCGCCAGAAGGAGAGCGAGAGGATCTTGTTCTCGTCCGCGAGGCTCGCGAAGCGCTCGATCGAGATGAAGCCGTCGAGTCTCTCCAGATCGGGGCGTAGCTTCGCGGCGAGATCCAGATACTCCTGTTTGCGTCCTGGCGCGGGAATGACTTCGAAGATCACGGCGATCATGAAAGCCTCCTCTCAAGCGCCGAGTTCCGCGCGCATGATCTTTGCACCTTCCACCATAGCCTTCATTTTTCCGAACGCGACTTCGCGCGGCAGGTACTTCATGCCGCAGTCGGGCGCGACGATGATGTCCTCGGCCTTTGCGTACGGCAGGGCACGGCGGATGCGCTCGGCGACCTTTTGCGGCGTCTCGACCGTCATGTCGTTCAGGTCGATCACGCCGAGGATGATCTTCTTGCCCGGGAGCGCCTTCAGCACCGCGCAGTCGAGATTCGACTGTGCGGTCTCGATCGAGACCTGCCTGCAGCTGCATCCGGCGAGCTCTCCGAGGAACGAGTAGCCCGAGGGCCGCGCGTGGATGACCGCGGCGTAGCCGAAGCAGATGTGCACCGCGGTGGTTCCCGTGATTCCTTCCAGGGCCCGATTGAGAGCCTTCAGTCCATATGCCCGAGCCTTCTCCGGCCGAGCCTGCATGTAGGGCTCGTCGATCTGCACGATGTCGGCGCCCGCGGCAAAGAGGTCGCGGATCTCCGCATTCACCGCAACCGCGTAGTCCATCGCCGCCTCTTCCTCCGACTTGTAGAAGTCGTTCTGCGCCTGTTGGCTCATGGTAAATGGGCCCGGCACGGTCATCTTCACCGGCTTCTTCGTGTGCGAGCGCAGGAACTTCAGATCCTCGACCTCGACCGCGTGCTTCCTGCGGATCCTGCCGACGATGCGCGGCACCGGATTGGGGTGGCCGGAGCGGTCGAGCGCGCTGCCCGGATGGTCCATGTCCACGCCTTCGAGCGCGGTGGCGAAGCGGTTCGAGTAGCTCTCTCGGCGGATCTCCCCGTCGGTGACGATGTCCAGGCCCGCCGCCTCCTGGTCGAGGATGGCGAGCCGCGTCGCGTCGTCCTGCGCCTCGGCGAGGCGGGCTTCCGGAACGCGCCAGAGTTCCCGGGCGCGCACGCGCGGCGGGAAGCGCCCTGCGAGCTTCTTCCTGTCGATCAGCCACTCCGGCTGCGGGTAGCTGCCGACGAGGGTGGTCGGAAAGAGCATCGGGCGCGATCGCGGATTACGACGTCAATCCTTGAAAGAGCTTCTCCCGCCCGAGCTTGATGCCGGTCTTCCCGTCGTACATGAAGACGTCGGCGGTCGCGAAGGTGTCGTTGAAATTGTCTGGAATGAAGGACCCCGTTCCCACCATGTCGAGCGGCGCGCGGGCATTGGCGAACATCTTGCACTTGAAGAGATTGAAACCCGAGGAGCCGACGACCTTGCAGGCGTTGAAGCCGTTCGCGTCGAGCGCCTGCCGCAGCTGGATCACCGCCGCCACGGAAACGCCGGTGCCGAACAGCACCTTGCGCACGCGGTCCTTGACGATGTTCAGGCTGTCCGCGTCGAACGCCTCCTCGCCCATGACGTAGCGCACCGCCTCGTACTCGTTGGGGACGTGCAGCCAGCTCACCACGATCTCTGTGGATTTCTCGTAATCGAGCCCTTCCGCGTAGCGCTCGCCGTGCGTGTCGATCCTGAGTGCGAGCTGCCGCGCGCCGTTCTCGTCCTTCGGCAGCATGTCGTGGTACCACCAGCGGCAGACTTCGAGCGCGTCGGAGTATTCGCGGCCGTAATAGTCGATGAGCACCGTGAGGTTTTCCTTGGGGTGCGTCTCGACGTACATCTGCGCCGCGCGCAGGGTCGAGCCGGCGTAGCCGACGATGGCATGCGGCATGGTGCCGATGCCTTTCTCCTGGCCGTAGAAATGAGCCGTGAGGTCCTGCGAAGAGCCGATGAACCCGGTCGCGCCGCCCAGCTTCGCCATGCGGCTGCCCACCGAGGCTCCGTAGGCGGCGAGCAGCGACAGGTCGTCGCCGGGCGAGTGGCGCGCGTGCATGTCTATGAAGGCGACCTTCTTCAGGTTCATGGCCATCTTGTAGGCGTTGTAGGCCGATACGCAGGCGACGCCGACGCGCTGCAGGATGAGCGTCTCCAGCTCGACCAGCGCCGCAAACGAGCCGGTGTAGGTGAAGATCGCCTTCTGGTCGGGAACGAAGGCGCCTTCCTCATACAGGCGCGTGATCTTCAACGGGGTCGCCTTGGCGGGGTAGTAGGTGCGCAGCACGTCGACGGCGGGGTTCACCGCGCAGATCACGCCGCGGCGCAGAAACACCCCGTAGGTGACGGTCCGGTCGCCGAAGCGCTCGATGATCTGGCGCGACTTGGTGAAGTACTTGTCCGTGCGCCGCTTCAGATACTCGAGCTTCTCGGCAGGCAGGGATTCGACGGGTTTGTTCATGGCGGGAACTCCGGCGGGTTTGCGCCTCTCGGAAGACTGGGAAATTCTATCAGGGCTGACCGCAACGACCTGGCGCCCCCCCTTTGCGCATGCTAACGTGACAGCATGCGCGCCTTGCTGTCGTGCATCGTCGTGGCGCTCGCGGCACCGGGCTGCGCGGTCCGCTATTCCTCGGCGGCAGGCACCACGGTCGCAGGCACGAGCACGCAAGTGAGCGTTTCCAGCGGCTCCGCATTCGGGAACGCGATCATCCTGGGCATCCTCCTGGGGGAGACGGTCGAGTACTACCGCCTCGGCCCCGAGGGCAGGACGCAGGTCCAGCCGTCGGAGCTCGATCCCGACCGGAAGGTGAACGTCCAGGATTGCACCCGGCCCGTCGATGCTTCGGCCGGAAACCTGATGTGCCGCTGAGCGGCGCACCCTATTCAGTATAATCAGGCGCTGCGCCGCCCCGAGGGCGTTCTTTCGAGAGATCTCATGATTCATTTCGTGGTGCACGACGAGAAGGACTCCGTCGGCGTGATCGTGGTGGAAGGCGTGAAATCCGGCCAGGAGTTGACGGGCTGGATCATGGACCAGAACAAGGAGATCAAGGTCCGGGCGCAGAACGACATTCCGATCGGCCACAAGCTCGCCATCCGCGAGCTCAAGCCGGAGGACACGGTGATCAAGTACAGCACCGACATCGGCCGCGCGGTGGCGCCGATCAAGGTGGGGGAGCACGCCCACGTGCACAACATCAAGACCAAGCGCTGGTGAGGACATGGCAATGGACCTGAAGAACGCGACTTTCCACGGCTACAAGCGCGAGAACGGCCGCGTCGGCGTGCGCAACCACGTCGTCATTCTGCCGGTGGACGATCTCTCGAATGCCGCCTGCGAGGCGGTGGCGAACAACATCAAGGGCACACTCGCGATCCCTCATCCGTACGGGCGGCTGCAATTCGGCGCCGATCTCGAACTGCACTTCCGCACGCTGATCGGCACGGGCGCAAACCCCAACGTTGCCGCTGTGGTCGTGATCGGCATCGAGGACGGCTGGGCGAAGCGCGTCGCCGACGGCATCGCCAAGACCGGAAAGCCCGTGGCCTTCTTCGGGATCGAAGGCCACGGCGACCTCGAAACCATCCGCCGTGCGTCCCGCGAGGCGAAGGAGTACATGCACTGGGCGTCGGAGCTGCGCCGCGAGGAGCGGCCGCTCAAGGAACTGTGGGTGTCCACCAAGTGCGGCGAGTCGGACACCACTTCGGGAATCGGCTCGAACCCCTGCGTGGGCAACGCCTTCGACAAGCTCTATCCGCACGGGGTGACGCTGGTGTTCGGCGAAACGACCGAGCTCACGGGGGGCGAGAGCCTGGTCGCCGCGCGCTGCCGCACCCCGCAGGTCCGCGAGCGATTCATGGCGATGTTCAACCGCTACCAGGAAGTCGTGAACCGCCACAAGACGAGCGACCTCATGGATTCGCAGCCGACCAAGGGCAACATCGCGGGCGGCCTCACCACCATCGAGGAGAAGGCGCTCGGCAACATCCAGAAGATAGGCAGGACGTGCATGGTCGACGGCGTGCTCGACAAGGCCGAGGCGCCGAGCTCACCCGGCCTGTGGTTCATGGATTCCTCGTCGGCCGCCGCCGAGATGGTGACCCTGTGCGCGGCGAGCGGCTACGTGGTTCACTTCTTTCCCACAGGCCAGTGCAACGTCATCGGCAACCCGATCCTGCCCGTGATCAAGATCTGCGCCAATCCGCGCACCGTGCGCCTCATGGCCGAGCATCTCGACGTCGACGTGTCCGGAATCACCCGCAGGGAAATCAACATGGACCAGGCGGGCGACAAGCTGCTCGACATGATGTTCCGCACGGCGAACGGCCGCCTCACCGCCGCCGAAACGCTGGGCCACCGGGAGTTCGTGCTGACCCGCTTGTACGAGAGCGCTTGACGCCGGTATGAGCAGAGTCCTGCTCCTGCCGCTTCTCCTTTTCTGCCAGTTTGTGCTTGCGGCGGAGGTCGAGGGCGTCAGGGTGGACGAGCGCGTCAGGGTCGGGGGCTCCGAATTGCTGCTGAACGGTGCCGGCGTTCGCACGCGCATCGTCTTCAAGGTCTACGTCGGCGCGCTCTATCTTCCGGAGAGAAAATCCGCCGCGGCCGAGATACTCGCACTGAAAGGACCGAAGCGGGTGTCGATGACGATGCTGCGGGACCTGGGCGCGCGGCAGCTCACCGATGCGCTCGAAACCGGCGTCCGGGCCAACCATTCGGAGGCGGAGCTTGCCGCACTGAAGGCGCGCGTCGACGCCCTCGCCGCCGTCATGAACGAGATCGGAAGCGTGAAGGAGAAAACCGTGATCACGCTCGACTTTCTGCCGGACGCGGGAACCCGGATTTCGGTGGACGGCGCAGCGCGCGGCAAGCCGATCCCGGGCGAGGATTTCTACGCGGCGCTTCTGAGAATCTGGCTCGGCGACAAGCCGGTCGACGCCGATCTCAAGAAGGCCATGCTCGGGGAGGGAAGATAGCGTGTTCATCGGGCACTTCGCGGTCGCCTTGGCAACCAAGAAGGTCGCGCCCAAGGCCTCGCTCGGCACGCTGGTCATCGCAGCGTGCTTTCTCGACGTGGTATGGCCGGTGCTGGTGCTCCTCGGCGTCGAGCGCTTCCGCATCGTGCCGGGCTTCACCGCGGTCAACCCCTTCGACTTCGTGCATTACCCGTGGTCGCACAGCCTGCTGATGACTTTCGTGTGGTCGCTCGTCTTCGCGCTCGCCTACCTCGGGGTGAAGGGCGACCGCGCCGGGGCCCTGTGGGTGGGAGTCGCCGTCGCGAGCCACTGGGTGCTCGATTTCGTGAGCCACCTGCCCGACATGCCGCTCTATCCGGGCGGAAGCGAGCGGCTCGGCCTGGGCCTGTGGCGGTCCCTGCCCGCCACCTTTGCTGTCGAAGGCCTGATGTTCGCGGCCGGAATTGCGCTCTACGCCGGGGCGACTAGGAGCCGGGACCGCGCCGGCACGATCGCCTTGTGGACATTCATTGCCCTGCTCGTCGCCATGTACGTCCCGGGGCCGTGGTCCCCGCCGCCGCCCGGCGAGAACGCGGTGGCGATCGTGGGAATCCTCGCGATAGCGATTCTGGGTCCCTGGGCATACTGGATCGATCGCCACCGCGAGCTCGTTGCGCCGGCGGGCGCCTGAAGCGCCAGCGCTCAGAACGTGAAGGCCGCGCTGATCCCCGCGATGAAGGTGCGCGGCGGCGAGGGCTCGTAGTAGCGCCGGTTGGTGTCGCCGACGATCACCGAGCCCGTGTAGGACCGGTCGAAGAGGTTGTCGAACCGCACGAACTCGCTCAGGGCCCAGCCGGCGGCGCGCTGCTCGAAGACCACGCGCCAGTTCACGACCGTGTAGGGATAGGCGGCCTCGGTGTTCGCGTCGCTCGTGTAGATTCTGTCGCTGTAACGCAGCTCGAGCGCCGTGCTGAAGCTCCGTCCCGCCGGCGCCCAGCGCGCCTCCCCGTAGGCGGTGCGGCGCGGAACGCCCGGAATGTGGCTGCCCGCGCTCACCGCTTGCGTGCCGCTGGTGAAGTCGTCGCCATAACGCGCGTCGAGATAGGTGAGCGCCGCCAGCAGATCGAGGGAACCGGGCATCCTCTGGCTCCACAGCAGCTCCGCGCCGTTCCGGGTCGTGCGAGTCGCGTTCTTGAAGGTGTTGCGCCCGCCGCTCGCGGTGTCCACTACGATCTCGTCCTTCGTCTGGATGTGGAACACGGCGAGGTTGAGGCGCAGGCCGCTCGGGCGGAGCAGCTTCGCGCCCAGTTCCGCGTTGACGCTCGTGCTCGGCCTGAGCGCGAAGTTGAGGCCGGTGGTGCCGTCCGCGCGGTAGGCGAGCTCCGCGAACGTCGGCGTCTCGAAGCCTCTCCCCACGTTGCCGTAGAGGTTGATCTCGGGCGAGGCCTGGTAGACGAGGCCCGCCGCGGGGCTGGTGTTGTTGAAGGCAATCTGGCCGCTGTCGTCGGGATTGCCGGCGACGATGTAGGCGTCGCGCGAGTCGAACGATACCTTGGTGCGCCGGATGCCCGCATGGGCACTCCAGTCGGCTGCGAGTTTCCACTCCACTTGGGCGTACGCGGCGGCGCTGTATACCCTGTCGTCCTCGTCTCGCTTCAAGGCGCCGATGGTCCCGCTATTGTTGATGTAGCCGCGGCGCCGCTCCTTCTGGTTGTCGTACTCCGAACCGATGGTGAAGCTGAAGGGCTGGCCGGCGAGCCGCGAGGCGTGCTTCCAGCGCAGATCGAGTCCGTAGTAGTCGCGGTCGAGATTGACGACGCCGCCCGAGGAAGTCACGGCATTCTGGGCTGCGAGAGGTATGGCGAGAAACTGCTCCACCTGGCGCGTCCCGCCGTAGAGAGCGAAGCGCAGGCTGTCCGACGCCGAGATGCGGCGCTCTAGCGTCGCGCCGAGCTGGTCCTGGCTCACGGTCTTGCGGGTATTGAACTGCAGCACCGAAGGATCGACCTGTCTCGGATTCTGCTCGACCTGGTCCCAGCGCAAGCCCGCCGGGTCCTGAGCCGGCTGCTCGACCGAGTTGGCGACGATGACGAGGCGCGTATCCCCGCCGAACGCGGTGCTGAACTTGGCGTTCGCCAGGTCCTTCACCGCAGCGCTGTGATCGCGGTAGCCGTCGGTGCTGAAGCGCGATGCGTCGACGACGGAATTGAGCGCGCCCGACTGGCCTCCGTACTTGAGGCCGTACGCGAGACTGCCGTAGCTGCCGGCGGCGGCTCTCGGGGTCAGCGTGGGTCGCGGCGGCCCGTCTTCCGTGAAGATCTGGATCACCCCGCCCGAAGCGTTGCCGTATAGGCTCGAGAACGGTCCGCGCATGACTTCGATGCGCTCGGCCGAGCCGAGATCGAAGTTGGAGGTCTGCCCCTGGCCGTCGGGGGCGGTTGCGGGAATGCCGTCCGCGTAGAGGCGCACGCCGCGCACGCCGAACTGGGAGCGGGCGCCGAAGCCGCGCGAGGAGATCTGCAGGTCCTGCGAGTAGTTCTGGCGGTTCAGCACGACGATGCCGGGCACCCTGGGCAGGGTCTCGGAAAGGTTGACCATGGGCCGGCCGTCGTGGATGACCTCGGCGTCGATCCGGTCGATCGACACGGGCAGGTCGAAGCTCGAGTGCTCGGAGCGGGTCGCCGTCACGACGATCGAAGGCGCCGCGGAGGATTCGCCTTCGCCGGACGGGGTCTGAGCGCAAAGCGGCCCCGAGGCAAGGGCGCCGAGCGCCAGGACTCCGGCGAAGCGGGCCGATTCCTTGCGGTCGAAGATGATTTTTTCGGCGCGGCGCCGGCGTGCGCACGCAGTCCGTGACCCTGCCAAGCAGATCCTCTCGCGCTTCCCAGCGTTCTTGTCGGACGCCCGCTTCTTTCTTCTCCCGGTTGCAGTCGGTGTCGGGC
>Ga0335085_10007008_pt1 | contig 17616 bp, 14 predicted proteins | sample Lox_Sample_45_FD_206712 | JGI IMG/M metagenome (GOLD analysis project Ga0335085, IMG submission 206712) | Soil microbial communities from Loxahatchee National Wildlife Refuge, Florida, United States - Lox_Sample_4.5 | ecosystem: Environmental > Terrestrial > Soil > Wetlands | place: USA...
GCCACGGGCCGACACCTTCGCTTCCCACGAACACTGCGACCGATTTCGCGCACCTGATCTGCTGATCGAGCGCATCCTGCCAGGAGAGGCCGGGGCGGAGCTCCCACTCATCCAGCCACGGCAGAATACCCAGCGCCTTCAGGTCCGAGCCGATCTGCCTGACCTGCGCCTTGTCGTGAGTGTTGTGGCAGAGAAAGACGTCGAACGCCTGGGCCTCGCGTTTGCTCCGCAGGAGATCGGCGGGCGAGTTCATTTGTGGCTGCCCCGGTCTTGCCATTCGTATCCCGTGTGCAGCTATTCTGCCACTGAATTCAGGGATTTTCATCCATGTCGATCAACGTGCGCTCTGGCGACGGAGTCCGAGCTTTACGATAGGCTCAGTGTGGGTGGCCGTCGGGAGGCCCTACCTCACGACGCGCACGATCGCATGCAACGTACCGTAGTTCCGGAACTGTTGGACGATGATCTCGGTACTCCGGCCGAGATCGCCGAATCGCTATGTGACTTGCAGAGGATCAACGACTGGTTCGGCGGAACGCGGACGACGACCGAGCTGTTGCGGCGAATTGCGCGTGAGAGCGGATGCCGCAGCTTGTCGCTATTAGAGATTGGAGCCGGGAAGGGGCACGTGCCGCTCGCTGCCCAGCGAAAGCTTGGGGCTGAAGGGATCCAACTTTACGTGATGTTGCTCGACCGCGTGGCGTCACATCTGCCACAAAATGGAATTCCCACCGTGGTCGCCGACGCGCGCGAGCTACCGTTCGAGGAAAGCGCGTTCGATGTGGTCTGCTTCAACCTGGTGGTGCATCACTTCGAGCCGAGGATGCTGACGCAAGTGGTCTCTGAGGCGTTGCGAGTGGCGCGCGTCGCCGTCATGATCAACGATCTCGTCCGCAGCCGCGTGCATCTCGCCCTGACCTATGCAGGGCTGCCTCTGTTTCTTAGCCGCTTGACTCGCCACGATGCTCCGGCATCCGTGTGCAGCGCTTATACACTGAATGAAATGCGGGCGATCACGAGCCGTACCGCGGCGCGCCGGGTTGAGATCTCGATGCATTACCTGTATCGCATGGGCGTGGTGCTGTGGAAGTAGAGCGCAGCTTCGACCTGGCCGTGGTCGGTGGCGGGCCCGCGGGAGCATCCGCCGCGATTACCGCAGCGCGCATGGGGGTCTCGGTTGGGCTGTTCGACCTGAGCGATTTTCCGCGGCAAAAAGTGTGCGGCGAATTCGTCTCCGCCGAATCGATCGAGTTACTGCGCGATTTGCTGAGCCAACATGCGCAGGCAGAAAAGCTCTTTCTGGACGCTCCTATCATCTCCTCCGCTCGATTCTTCGCAGGCGAGAGATTTCTTGAAACGCCGGTCGACCCTCCCGGTCTGAGCATCCCGCGTTACACACTGGATCTGACATTGTGGGAGGCGGTACGGCAGGCCGGAGTGTGCGCCTACAAGAAGTGCGAGGTCTTGTCGATTGCGGGTCGCGGGCCATTCAACCTGGTCACTGCGCAGGGGACGATCAGCGCCACGGCTGTGATTCTGTGCGCGGGCCGATGGTCGCGATTCTCCGATGCGGAGGTACCGCCGGGCCCCAAGTGGATCGGGCTGAAAGCGCATTACCGTGAGCTGTCGCCGTCGCGGTCGACGGACCTGTATTTCTTCAACAAGGGCTATTGCGGAGTTCAGCCGGTCGCTGCGGACGTAGTGAACGTCTGTGCCATGGTGCGCTCCGACGTTGCCACGACGCTGCCGAAGGCGCTTCGCCTGTCGCCAGCACTCGCAAGGCGGGCTGCCGCATGGCGGCCGGTGATGCCGCCTGTCAGCACGGCCCCGCTCATCTATCGCAAGCCACAGACGATTCGCGACAACCTTGTTCTCGCGGGCGATGCCGCCGGATTCATTGACCCATTTGCGGGTGACGGAATCTCACTCGCCCTGCGTAGCGGACAAGCAGCAGCAAATTGCTTGCGGCCATGTCTTCTCGAAAACGGCTCGCTCGGTGAAGCTCTAGGCAGTTATGAAGCTTTCTACGAGAAGCGGTTTGCTCCGCTAATCGCGGCCGCCTCGCGAGCCCGAAGGCTGTTCCTGCTGCCAGAGAGCGGGCGTTACCTGGCGCTACAGGTGTTGAAGCTGCCGGGTGTGCTGCCCTATCTGATTCGCAAAACGCGGGTGGGGTAAGCCGGAAGACCTACCGAATGACCAGCACGTCGCGCAAGTTGTCGCGGCCGAGGAAGAACTTGATGGACGCAAAGTCGCGGAACAGGTTCTCGACGTGGCGATTGGCAAAGACGCGTTGCAGCTTGAACGCGGGCGCGGGCTGCATGTCCACTGCTTCTTTCGACACGATGTGGTAGCGGTAAAACGGCTCCTGCGGACCGGCGTCCTTGGTATGGAAGAACGCCAGCAAGATTCCGCCCGGCTTCATGCCGATGTGAACGCGCTCGATGACCGGTTTCACCAGCGCTTCAGGAAGGTAGTCGGCCAGGTCCCAGAACATCACCGCATCGAACTCTTCGCGCTCGAAGTTCAGGTTGTCGCGCAGGAACCTGTCCGAATCGAGCATCATGCCGCCATTGCCGTTGGAGATCAGCAGGTCCTTGTCGGCCGCGAGGCGCAGCAGGTCTTCCTGGTGGAACTTGTGGCCCAGCCCGGTCATGAAGGTGATATTGGCCGGAGACGTGGCGCCGAGATCGAGAATCCGCAAGCCATCTTGTCGTGAAATGGACTTGATAAATTCGTTAAAGCCGGTGGAGCGACGGGAAATGCGTTGGCCCGACACCGGAGAGTGTTCGGCCCCCGCTGCCGACTGCGATCCAGATCCGAAGAATCTACCTAAAATGCCCTGCGCCACGTTCCCACATTGTAAGGCCGAAGCTGTGCCGACACCAATCGGTTTGCTAATTCGTGCGCAGTTACGGCGCGAGGTGTTGCGGTCATCCCGGGCACGGGGAACTTCCAGGCAGGAGCCGGGTTAGAAAAGTACAAACGGCGCCGACTTGAGCGTTGGTGCCCTCAAGGTGTGGGAACCCGTCGCGAGTGGCGCCTCCGGGAGGCCGATCATGAGAACCTCTTTTCTCTTGGTGCTCCTGCTCGTAATCTCCACAGCCGCATGGGCCCAGAGCGCCAGCTCCACCAGCGACCGCACGAGACTACAACAAGTGAGCCTTCAACCTGGTCAATCCACCATTAGCGGATGCCTGAGAGGGCACCCTCACAACTATCGAATCGTGGAGAAGGACGGAACGACTCACCTTCTTATGGGAATGAGCGACGCGTTGTCCAGCCACTACAAGCATGACGTGCAGCTTATCGGGATCAAGGACAACGATCGCGATGCCAGCGCCAGCGCCGATGGGACCTCTTTCGGTCAGCGGTTCTTTCTGGTACACGACATAGTCTCGGATTCGGGGCCATGTAGTAAGCGATCTGCCGGTGAACCGGCAGCACAAAACTAGCGCTACACTTAGCGACTCCAAAAAATACCCCGCCCAGCGAATCGCCGGACGGGGATTTTTTCTGAGGCTCGAAACTAGCGCCGGTTGCCGCCGCGGCCGCGGCCGCGGCCTCCGCCGTCACGGCCACCGCGTCCGCCGTGGTGTCCACCGTCACGCCGCCCTCCGCGATCGCCGCTGTGCTCGCGGTTGAAGCTGGGCTCTTCCACGTCAGCCGCTTCATGTCCGCCTTCGAAGGTCACAACCCCGCCGGACTCTGCCGGCGCGGCCTCGCCACCGCCCATCTTGGCGCGCTGCTCCTTGAGGATGGCCTTGCGCGACAGCTTGATGCGGTTGCCTTCGACCGCCAGCACCTTGACCAGCACCTGGTCGCCTTCCTTCAGTTCGTCGCGCACGTCCTTGATGCGGTGCTCGGCGACTTCGCTGATGTGCAGCAGGCCGTCGGTGCCGGGAATGATTTCAACGAAGGCGCCGAAATCCGCCAGGCGGGTGACCTTGCCCAGGTAGGTCTTGCCAACCTCGGCAGTCGCCGTGATGTCGTTGATCATCTGGATGGCCTTCGCGGCCGCCTGCTGATCGCTGGAGGAGACGTTCACCTTGCCGCTGTCTTCGACATCGATCTTGACGCCAGTCTGCTCGATGATGCCGCGAATCACTTTGCCGCCCGGCCCGATGAGATCGCGGATCTTGTCAACCGGGATCTGCAAGGCGTAGAAGCGAGGCGCAAACTCGCTGAGCTTGGTGCGTGGCTCGGCAATCACTTCGTTCATCTTGTCGAGAATGAATAGCCGTCCGCGGCGCGCCTGGTCGAGGGCTTCGCGCATGATCTGCGGGGTGATGCCCATGACCTTGATGTCCATCTGCAATGCGGTGATACCTTCGCGCGTGCCCGCAACCTTGAAGTCCATGTCGCCGTAGTGGTCTTCGGCGCCTGCGATATCGGTGAGAATCGCGTAATCCTCGCCTTCTTTCACCAGGCCCATGGCTACGCCCGCGACCGACGCCTTCAACGGAACGCCGGCATCCATCATGCTCAGCGAGCCGCCACAAACCGTGGCCATCGAGGACGAGCCGTTGGACTCCAGAATGTCAGAGACCACGCGCATCGCGTACGGCCAGTCCGTTTCGCTGGGAAGCACAGCCGAAAGCGCTCGCTCCGCCAGGGCGCCGTGACCGATTTCGCGACGGCCGGCGCCGCGCAGGAACGCGACTTCGCCCACCGAAAACGGCGGGAAGTTGTAATGCAGCATGAAGCGCTTCTTGGCTTCGCCCTCGAAAGCTTCGAGCCGCTGCATGTCGTCGGCGGTGCCTAGCGTGGTGGTGACCAGTGCCTGGGTTTCGCCACGGGTGAAGATCGACGAGCCGTGGGTGCGCGGCAGCACTCCGACCTCAATCCAGATATCGCGAATCTGGTCGAAGGCGCGGCCATCAGGACGGCGCTTGTCCTTGATCACCTGCTCGCGGAACATGCGCTCGCGCAGGATGTCGAAGTAGTTCTTCGCCTTCTTGCGGCCGTCGTCATCCTCTTCCTCAAATTCGTCGATGTACTCATCTTTCAGCGACTTGATGAGGCTGTAGCTTTCGTTCTTGGGATACTTTTCGGTGTTGACCGCATCCAGCAGGCGATCGCCGACCTTGCTGCGCAGCGCGGCAAGAAATCCCTCATCCAACACCGGCGCCTCGAACTCACGCTTCGGCTTGCCCGCTTCCTTCTGCAGCTGGCTGATGGCGGCGCAAATCTTCTTGATCTGCTCGTGGCCGAACTCGATGGCGTCAACCACCACCGCTTCCGTCTCTTCCTTCGAGCCCGACTCGATCATCACGATGCCGTCGGCCGTACCCACAACCATCAGGTTCATGGTGCCTTCGCGCTGCTCGTCGTAGGTCGGGTTGATGACGAACTCGCCATTGACACGGCCCACGCGCACGGCGCCGATGGGTCCATGGAACGGGATGTCAGAAACGCTCAGTGCGACGGACGCGCCATTGATTCCTGCGACGTCGGGGTCGTTTGTCGTGTCTGCCGAGAGCACCATGGCAATGACCTGGGTCTCGCAGCGGAAGCCTTCGGGGAACAGCGGGCGGATGGGACGGTCGATCTGGCGGCTGGTGAGAATTTCGCGCTCGCTGGGACGTCCTTCGCGCTTGATGAAGCCGCCGGGAATGCGCCCGGCAGCGTACGTGTATTCGCGATAATCGACAGTGAGGGGGAAGAAGTCCACGCCCTCGCGCGGTTCGGCGTTGGCGCAGGCGGTCGCCAGAACGACGTTGTCGCCGATGCGCACAATGCAGGAGCCGTGGGCCTGCTTGGCTAATTTTCCGGTTTCGAAGCTGATGGTCTTTCCGCCATGCAGCTCAACAGAGATTTCGTGCTTCATTTCGTATGTTTCCTTTTCCAGCGCAATCGACGCTGTGGTGTTCCGCCAGGCCACTGCCGGTGAGGGTGGGTGCTCCGGATGTAAGGGAGGCGGATGAGAGAGCGGGCAGAGATCGGCGCGCCCTCCCCGCGGCGCATTCAGGCGCGGACATGCGTCCTGCTAAGCGCTTGAAGGCGTTCGGGGTGGTGTCGTTCTTGTAGCCCATCACGGAAGACGCAATGCGTGCGTCCCGGCACGCACCCCACAACGCGCTTACCGGGACCGGAAGTGACACAGAATACGCTGCGAGGCGCAGTAGTTCAGCGGCTGGCAAACTGCTATTTGCGGATGCCGAGTTTCTGAATGACGGCTTTGTAGCGTTCGGTATCGGACGTTCTTAGATAGTCGAGCAGGCCACGTCGCTTGCTCACCATCATAAGCAGACCGCGCCGGGAGGCATGGTCTTTCTTATGCGTCTTGAAGTGCTCCGTCAATTCACCAATGCGCTCGCTCAGAATCGCGATCTGGACCTCCGGCGAACCGGTGTCGGTCGCGTGAGTGCGGTACTGGTCAATCAGGGCGGATTTTTTCTCTCGTGCTAACACTGAATCGGATGCGCTCCTACGTTTTAATCGTATCTTGTTACGTCAAAAAGAATAACACGCCATGCCGCCAGCGCCAAGCGGAAGGGGGGCAGCGCCAAGCGCGGGTGTACTTACGCCAAAGCATCACGGACCGCCATCACTAAAGTCTAGAGCACCTCAAATCGGCCTGGGCGTCGCTGACATAAGCGCCAGGCGCTCGCCCAAAAACACCTTTCCATGCTTCCCGAACATCTCGTTTATAATGCCGGATTGCGCTGGCGGTCTGAGGTCAATTTTTCTTGTAGCTTCTCCGGGCAGAGGTACGTCCAAGAGACAGCAACCTGAGTTCGGCAGCCCGACTTCTCAATTCTCATCCGAAGGAGCCCTGCATGGCCATCAATGCGTCGGATTTCGTTTGGCATAACGGACGGCTGATTCCCTGGGACGACGCCAAGCTGCATGTGATGTCTCACGTGGTCAATTACGGCTCCGCCGTGTTTGAGGGCATTCGCTGCTACCTCACCGAGAAGGGCCCGGCCATCTTCCGCCTGGACGACCACATGCGCCGTCTGTTGGACTCCTGCAAGATCTACCGCATTGATGTCGACTACTCGCTCGAAGAGCTGTGCCACGGCGCCGCGGAACTGGTCGCCGCCAACAAGATTTCGCCTTGCTACATTCGTCCGATCGTCCTGCGCGGATATGGCCAGGTGGGTGTGAACCCCTTCAACTCGCCCACCGAGGTTTACGTCTGCAACTATGAGTGGGGCAAGTATCTGGGCCATGAGAGTGATCAGGATGGCGTCGATGTCTGCGTCTCTTCCTGGTCGCGCATTGCACCCAACACCATGCCCGCCATCGCCAAGTCGGGCGCGAATTACATGAATTCGCAGCTCATCAAGATGGAAGCGATCGTCAACGGCTACTCCGAAGGCATCGCCCTCGACGTCAACGGCTATGTTAGCGAAGGCTCCGGGGAGAACATTTTCATCGTCCATAAAAACCGCGTCTACACCCCGCCGATTGGTAACTCCGTCCTTCCCGGCATCACCCGCAATTCGGTGCTGCACATCGCCAAGGACCTCGGCATTGAAACGGTCGAGCAGGTCGTTCCGCGCGAGATGCTCTACATCGCCGACGAGGTCTTCTTCAGCGGCACGGCCGCCGAGATCACGCCCATTCGCTCGGTCGACAAGATCACCGTAGGCAAGGGAACTGCCGGACCGATTACCAAAGCGTTGCGCAGCGAGTTCTACAACATCGTGAACGGTAAGATCGAAGACCGCCACGGGTGGCTGACGCCGGTCCCGGTCAAGCAAGCAGTCACGGTATAAGAATCGAAAAAGCTGGAGAGGTCCAGGCGGGAGCGAGCTGCTTCCGCCTCGTTATTTTGTTAGCAAGTTATCTTTATAACTTGCTGTAGAGCTGAATGAATAATAAGTTATCAAAACATCAGTCCCTTGTTTTCAGTGAGTTGACGTAAATCTAACGCTAGAATTCCACAAATCCGCAGCGCGTGCCTCGAGCTTTTTCTTGTGATCTAGCACACACGCCGGCTACTAGTTCGACTTCCCGGTCAACTGGTGGAGCTCTGCTGGCGAAGTGTTCAGCAGGTTGCGCAACACTGCAACTTCCGCAGTGATACCAGTCTCGATCGCTGGTTTGGCATCGGGTGCAAATAGCGGCGAGTGGTTGGAGGGGAGGCTCTCGCCGGAAGCTTTGGCCTCAGCCCACTTTTCCGGGTACGCTCCGCCGAGCGTGAAGTAGAAGCCGGGCACTCCCTGGGCCACGAAGTAGGAGAAGTCCTCGGAGGTCATCGACGGGGGTTCAGGTTCGACATTGCTCTTGCCCAGCGCGTCCTGCAGCACCTTGGTCATGCGTGCCGCGAGCGCGGGATCGTTGTACACGGCGTCGGTTGCCTCATCGTGCGTGATTTGCGGAAGCTTCGCTACTCCTGCGGCTTCGGCTTCGCCCTTCACGATGCGATCAATCGCAGCCAGCACGTGCTTTCGCACATTGGGATCGTAGGTGCGCACCGTCAGCCCGAGTTTGGCTTCATCGGGAATAATGTTGTTCTTCAACCCTGACTGGAAATACCCCACCGTAACCACCACCGGCTCACCCGGCTTCACTTCCCGCGAAGGAATGGTCTGCAGCGCGAGCACGATCTTCGCGCCCAGCACGATCGGGTCGATAGAGTTGTGAGGCTGCGATCCGTGCGCCCCTTTGCCGAAGATGGTGATCTTGATTGAGTCGGCATTCGACGACATATAAGCAGGCGTAATCCCAACCTTGCCCGCGGGAAAGTCGTTGCCCACGTGCAGAGCCACAGCGACATCGGGCTTGGGGAAGCGAGTCATCAGGCCATCGGCAAGCATGGCCTTCGCTCCGGAGATGGTCTCTTCCGCAGGCTGACCGATGATGACCAGCGTGCCGTGCCAGGTGTTCTTGCTCTGTGCCATCACCTCAGCCGTGCCGATCAGCGCCGCCATGTGCACGTCGTGTCCGCAGGCATGCATCACGGGTACCTCCTTGCCGCTGTCGTCCTTCGCGACTACCTTGCTCGCATAAGGCAGACCGGTCTTCTCGGGCACCGGGAGCGCGTCGAGTTCCGTGCGCAGCATCACGGTGGGGCCGGCTCCGTTCTTCATCACTGCGACAAGTCCGGTTCCGCCGACGTTCTCGGTCACGTCATAGCCCAAGCTGCGCAGGCGGGAGGCAAGCTTGGCGGCAGTCTGCGTCTCATGCGATGACAGCTCAGGATGTTGATGGAGGTCCTGGTAGAGCGCATAAGAACTCGCGGAGACGGCCTGAACTTCTTGGGAAGCGTCTGGAGCTTGCGCGAACAGGGAAGTGGTCAGAAGAGCCGTGAGAAGCACGCCTGGAGACTTGAGCATGGTTCGGGATGATAAGCATTTCCGATGCTGCCCGCAACCATCTCATGACTGCATGGTGACGATTGGCACTTCAATTCGGGCTATAATTCCGGCCCATCGCCCTGCCCGCATTGTGGAGGTTCGCAGTGAGTACGCAAGTCGTTGAGTCGCAGTTAGGGCACCCTGATCTGGCAACACCGGACGTGCGATGGAGTCTGCCGGCTCGCATCGCCTTCCGCTTCTGTTTCGTCTACTTCGGCCTGTACTGCCTCTCGAATCAGATCATCACCAGCCTGATCGTTCTGCCCAACGTCGAGATCCCCGATCCTTCCAGCCTCTGGCCGTTTCGGCAGATTGTCTTCTGGACGGCGGCTCACGTATTCGGTGTGGCAGGCCCACTGGTCTACAAGGACAGCGGCAGTGGCGATAAGACGTTCGATTGGGTACTGCAGTTTTGCCTGCTCATAGTCGGGATCGCGGCCACAGCCGTCTGGTCGGTTCTCGACCGCAAGCGTCCAAACTACTCCACTGCGTACAAGTGGTTTCGCCTGTTCATTCGCTTTTGCCTTGCCGGACAGATGCTCACCTATGGCTGGGCAAAAGCTATTCCCCAGCAGATGCCGTTTCCCTATCTCGCCAAATTGGTCGAACCTTTCGGCAATTTCTCGCCCATGGGAGTTTTGTGGGCGTCCATCGGCGCCTCGCAGGCGTGCGAGGTGTTCGCCGGCTGTGCCGAAATGTTGGGCGGCATCCTGCTCATAGTGCCGCGCACCACCATGCTGGGAGCGCTCATCTGCCTCGCCGACATGACGCAGGTCTTCGTGCTCAACATGACCTACGACGTGCCGGTCAAGCTGCTGTCCTTTCATCTCATCCTGCTCTCATGCTTCCTGCTCGCACCCGACGTCAAGCGCCTGGTGGATCTGTTCTTCCTTAATCGCACCGTGTTGCCTTCGACGCAGTTCCCGCTGTTTACGACAGCTCGAGCCAATCGAGTCGCCTTAATCATTCAAATCCTGTTTGGCGCAGTACTTCTGGGCGGGAACGCCTACGGCGGCTGGTCTGGTTGGCACCAATATGGCGGCGGCAGTCCCAAGTCCGCGCTGTACGGAATCTGGAACATCGAGCGGCTGACGACCGACGGCCAGCCGAGTTCGCTGCTGATGACCAGTCACGATCAGTGGCGGCGCATCCTCTTCGACGCACCAACCCGCGCCACCTTCCAGAAGATGGACGACTCCCTTGCGCGATACGGAGCAGCCATCGATACCGATCAGGGGACCGTGAAGCTGACCAAGAATGACGACCCGAACTGGAAGGCGATGTTCACGTTCGTCCGGCCCGCGCCGGATCGCCTGGTTCTCGACGGTGAGATGGATGGGCACAAGCAGCAGATCGAGTTGCAGCTCTTCGACCGCAATAAGTTCCTGGTGGTGAGCCGCGGCTTTCACTGGATACAGGAGTATCCGTTCAATCGATAGCTGCTTGCTCGTGCTCCGAGTACAGCGCCCAGGCGCTCGCCAGGTCCTGCACGATGTGGCCAAGCGACTTGTAAACCGTGATCTCGTCTGCTGAGCGTCGGCCATCGACGTCCCCGGCGAGAACCTGGCCGATTTCAGCAACGATGTGATCGTCTGTGACCAAGCCCGCCGCTTTGGCACGCAGAAACTCCGCTCCCTGTTGCAGCACCCCTTCGCGGCTGTCGACGAAGAAGCGCGAGCGAGCGACCAGGTTGTTATCCACTTCGGCCGGTCCGGCGTAGCCCGAACCCACCACGTTCAAGTGCGTACCTGGCCGCACCCACTCGCCCATCAGGATAGGCTCGGCCGCGGCGGTGACGGTGCAGACGATGTCGGCTGTAGCGAGGGCGTCGGCAACGCTGGCGACGACAACGATCGGTAGGCTCAGCTCAAGGTGCATAATGGCTGCGAAGGTGTGGGCACGCTCAGGGGAGCGTCCCCAGAGGGTAACAACCTCTAGCTTGCGAACCTTGCTGATTGCGCGGAGGTGCGTTGCGGCCTGCTCGCCATAACCAAGAATTGCCAGCTGCCGCGAATCCTTACGCGCCAGCGCATCCGTTGCCACCGCACTGGCGGCCGCAGTTCGGATGGCTGTGATCTCGCCGGCATGTGCAGCACAAACTGGCGCGCCGCTCTCCGGATCAAAGAGAACCACGAGTCCCTGATGCGACTGGATGCCACGGGCGAAGTTGTCAGGGAAGACGCTGATGAGCTTGGCGCCGAACACTGCGCGCTCGCCCATTGCACCGGGCATGATACCAAACATGCGGCCATCGCCAAGAGGGAGGATGGAGCGCAGCAGTTGGCGGGTCTCGCCGCGCGAGAAGGCAATCATGGCGTCGCGCACGATAGGAATGCACTTGTCGTAGGTCAGCCGCCGGGCGACCTCTTCGCGGTCGATGAATCGCATGACAGGCAGCTTAGCTCATGCCGGCACCGTCCACGAGTTCGTACAAGTCGGTGCAACCGCTAGGTGACCGACTTGAAGACCGTTACGCCCAAGATCAACGTAAGCAGCACGCCAATCAGGAAGATCGTAAACAGGATTTTTGCAATCGCCGCAAAGCCTGCCGCAACTCCGCCAAAGCCCAGCACGCCGAAGACGATCGCCAGAACCGCACAAATGAGTGTCCACTTAAGCATGAAGAATCGGATGCCAAGTTGCGCAACTGAGTTGTGCGCCGGGAGGGGCTAAATCTGCATCGTCTTCAAGTGGGGGCTGGTGATGAGCGGAGCCTCGGTGGCCCGCTGCACGTCGTCGGGCGTCAGTCCGGGAGCGACCTCTTCCAGTACCAGTCCGGTCTGCGTCACGCGGATGTAGGCCATCTCGGTGACGATGGTATCGACCACGCGCAGCCCGGTGATGGGCAACGTGCAGCGTTTCAGGATCTTGGGAGCGCCGTCGCGGGTAGTGTGCTCCATGGCGACGACGACGCGCTTGGCGCTGGCCACCAGGTCCATCGCGCCGCCCATGCCCTTGACCATCTTGCCGGGGATCATCCAGTTGGCGAGATTGCCTTCCTCGTCGACCTCCATCGCGCCCAGCACGCTCAGGTCGACATGGCCGCCACGAATCATGGCGAATGACTCGGCGCTGGAGAAGTACGCCGTGCCCGGCAACTGCGAGACCGTCTCTTTGCCGGCGTTGATCAGGTCGGGATCCTCCTCGCCGCTGAGCGGGTACGGGCCTACGCCGAGCATTCCGTTCTCGCTCTGTAGCACGACTTCGATTCCAGGAGGAACGCAGTTGGCCACCAGCGTCGGCATGCCAATGCCGAGGTTGACGTAGAAGCCAACCTGCAACTCCTGCGCAACACGGCGAATGATGCTGTCGCGCTTTTCGGTGTCCTTCTGCTTGGATTCTGTCACTTCGGCCATTCAAAGCTCCTTCGAGTTCGCACTAGAAACATTCCACCACGGAGGGCACGGAGGACACGGAGTGAAGAACGCCGTTCGCTTTTCGCCGGAGAACGCCACTCGGGAAGTAGGTATCCGACTCGAAGTGGAGGAATGCTCATTCAAGGGTGAGGGCAAAGTCACCGAACGAGAAGACGGAAATAATCGCTGATGGATCTGCTTCCCAGCATTATTGCTCAAAATAAGCACTACTCCTCTGGCGAAAGGCGAATAGCGTCTTCTGCCCCCCGCCTCCGTGGTGAATCAGCCCTTGCGTAATGTCCTGCGCTCAATGCGCTTCTCGTAATTCTGGCCCTGGAAGATGCGCTGCACGTAGATGCTCGGCGTGTGCACCTGGTCGGGATCAAGTTCGCCCGGTTCGACCAGATGCTCGACCTCGGCGATGGTGATCTTCGCAGCCGTTGCCATCATGGGATTAAAGTTCTGCGCCGTCTTGCGATAGATCAGGTTGCCCCACGTGTCGCCCTTCCATGCCTTGATCAGTGCGAACTCGGCCGTCAGCGCGCGCTCCAGCACGTAAGGACGGCCATGAAACTCGCGCGTCTCCTTGCCTTCGGCGACCACGGTCCCGAAACCCGTTGGCGTGTAGAACGCGGGAATGCCGGCACCGCCGGCCCGAATGCGCTCGGCAAACGTCCCTTGCGGGACCAGTTCCAGATCGATGCGCCCGGTGAGCACCATCTCTTCCAGCAACTTGTTCTCGCCCACATAGCTGCCTTTATGCGACTGGATCTGCCCGTTGGCCAGCATCAGACCTAAGCCGAATTCGTCCACGCCGACGTTGTTGCTGATGGTGTTGAGCTCTCTGACGCCCTTGCGAACCAGGGCCGCGATCAGGTTTTCAGGAATGCCGCACAGCCCGAAGCCGCCAACCATGATGGTCGCGCCATCGTGAATATCGCGCACTGCTTCATCGGCATTGGCAACTACTTTGTTCAGTGGCATGGGATTTGGTCCGAAGGGGCGATTGTAATTACCCAAAGCACCGCAGTGCAAAGCGGAGTCCGAATGCTTCCAGCGTGCGCGCCCTCCAGTATGGCGTCCAGCGAACATCGATGGGTGATGGGGGTCACGGCGCTGCCTTGGCGGCTCGGGATATAAGGGCGGCAATCCCGGTGCGCCCTACTCCGCAGCCACCAGAGAGGTCGAAGCATGAAGATTACTCTCGTCGGGGCCGAACTCGAAGAAAACCTGGGCCTGCGCTACATTGCCTCCTCGCTTGAGAGTAAAGGCCACGTGGTCGCGATTGTTCCCTTCAATTCCGAACAAGACATGGACGTGGCGGTAGGCCAGACGATAGCTGGCTCTCCGGAGATCGTTGGGCTCTCCATGATCTTCACTTCTCGCGGGCGGGAATTCTGCACCCTTGCTGCGCGGCTGAGAGCAGCTGGGTTCTGTGGGCACGTAGTCGCGGGCGGACCGTTCGCCTCATTCAACTGTGAGAGGCTGGTGGCCGAGTATCCCGCCTTTGACTCGGTCGCCCTGGGCGAAGGCGAAGAGCTGATGTGCAGCCTTGCCGATCACCTCAACTCGCTGGAACTCGTGCCGGGCCTATGCTACCGCGGCGCCGATGGATTGCCGATTACCAATCCTGCGAGTGGCAATGCTGACCACCTGGACGATCTGCCCTGGCCCAAGCGCACGGTTTTTCATAGCTACTTCGGAAAACCGATTGCCAGCATTCTCACCAGTCGCGGATGCTGGCGGGAATGCGCCTTTTGCAGCATCAACGCCTGGTACGAGCGCGGCGGAGGCAAGAAGTTCCGTTACCGCAGCGTGGACAGCATTGTTGCGGAGATTGCCGACCTCTATCACCGGCATGGCATTCGAGTCCTGAACTTCCAGGACGACAACTTCTTCCTGCCGAACCCGGCGAAAGCAGTCGAGCGCTTCGCAGCGGTGCGCGATGGCCTTAAGAACGCTGGCGTGAGGGACATCGCCATTGCGGTCAAGGCCCGCCCTGACAGCATTCACGAAGACGCCATCAGCATCCTCGAAGACCTTGGCCTGTTTCGCGTCTTTCTCGGCGTAGAGAATGCATCGGAAAACGGCTTGCGCAACCTCAACCGCAAGAACACGGTTGAACAAATTCTGCACGCGCTCGAAGTGTTGAACAGCTTCGACGTACACATCGCCTACAACTTGCTGATGTTCGAGCCGGATACTACCCTTCCCGAGATCCTGGTGAACCTCCGCTTCATGGAGCGGCACATCGAGAACCCGTTCAACTTCTGCCGCGCCGAGGCTTATCCCGGCACCGGTCTCGAGTGCAAGCTGCTGCGGGAAGGACGCCTATTGGGCGACGCGTTCGGCTACGACTACCGCTTGAAAGATCCCTATTCCGAGGCGTTTCACCAAATCGCAAACTACGCCTTTTTCGACCGTAACTTCAGTGACTTTGGCCTGCACTACTTCAACATGCAGGTCGACTTCTACTTCCAGTTGCTGCGGCGCTTCCACCCTGAAATGTTGAGTCAGACGATGCGCGCCGCGGTTCGCAACTTCATCAAGCAAACCAACCTCGATACCTACGAGCGCTTGTGCGAAATCTTCGACTTCGTGGCGGATTGTAACCCCCGTGACGATTCTGCGATCCGCTCCTTCGCTCGTGATCAGCGCACTCGTGTCGATCGTCACAGTGCCACTCTGCTGGTGCGTGGCGAACGCGTTCTTAACTGGCTTGAGGCTACTTATGCGCGCAAGGAGGCTGGTCTTCGCGGACCGGCACCGGTGCCCGATGATCAACGGGAAAGCCCGCTTCCGGCAATGCAGCCCGGCGTGCCGCAGATCCCGGGCTTGGAATTCATACGTCCAGGTTCCGGCTGGGAGCAGATTGATTTGTTCGGAGTAGCCCGAGCCCCTGTGCCTTATGACGTCTTCCGGCTGCGATTAGCAGAATACAAGCGCAGCGGCGATCAAGCCCCTGGCTGTGCTAGCCCACAGCCCCAGGCCGCTGCCGTTATCTCCTGACCTGACAGGCTAGTGCCGCCAATCGCGAGAGAGGTGCTGCATGAGTGAAAACGTGTTTGCGTACTTACGTGACTGGACGGAGCCCGCCCATCCGTCGGTCATTCGCCTATATGACCACATCATTCAGATTTATCGTGAACTCAAAGAGCAACAGGATAAGATCGACGAAGCGTTCGACAGGGTAGCAGCCCAGATCGGATTCGTCGTAACCACTACCCTTCCCGTCCGCTTTGAAGTGGGAAATGAGGGCAAAGTCGAGAGCGCTGACCTCGATGGTGAAGCTCTCAAAAATACACTCTTCGAGAAAGAGCTGGCGCCGTTTATTGGAAGATTGCGGAAAAAGACTTTCGCCGGCGTCACAAGCGGATCGTTCCGCATTTACCTGATCTGGTACGACGCTCTTTCCCTGAAGCTACGGCGTGATTGGATGGAGCCCGCACATGTGCTGCAAGGTCTTCTAACCAACATCGTAGGACCAACTACGGGAGTTTCCAGCGTACGGCCGGAAGTGCGGGAACCGGCCCATTGGTTCGACCCCGGAGTGGCGATTGCTATCGAGGATGCGGTCGTGATCTCGGCAATCGACCAGGTGTATCCGGAACTCAGGCTGGCCGAACGAATTGCCGCAGACCGGTTGGCAATTCGTCGAATCCGGCCTGAAGTCATGGAACCAGTACACTTCCGTGACTTGTTCAAGGAACGAGATGTGATTGGAGCACTGCGCGAAGCCATCGGCAAGCAGCGCGGATAGCCAGTTTCGAAGAGGAGGCGCGACGCTCCGCGCCTCCTCATTTTCTGCTAGTCGTAATACTCCAGCCCAAGGTGGGTGATCATCTCTTCGCCCATCAGGTGGCGCAGCGTGTTCTTTAGCTTCATCGACTGGATGAACAAGTCATGCTCGGGGTACAGTCCCTCGGCGTGCATTGGCGACTTGAAGTAGAAGCTGAGCCACTCCTGGATGCCGATGCCACGCAGCGCAGCTGAGCGCTTCGCCAAGTCGAGGAACAGCACCAGGTCAAGCACGATCGGCGCAGCCAGGATCGAGTCGCGGCACAGGAAGTCGACCTTGATCTGCATCGGATAGCCAAGCCAGCCGAAGATGTCGATGTTGTCCCAGCCTTCCTTGTTATCGCCGCGCGGCGGGTAATAGTTGATCCGCACCTTGTGGCAAATGTTGCCGTACAGCTCGGGATACAACTCCGGCTGCAGGATGTGCTCCAGCACCGAGAGCTTCGACTCCTCCTTGGTTTTAAACGACCCGGGATCGTCGAGCACTTCGCCGTCGCGGTTGCCCAGGATGTTGGTCGAGAACCATCCGCTCAGCCCAATCATGCGCGCCTTGAAGCCGGGCGCGAGAATGGTCTTGATCAGCGTCTGTCCCGTCTTGTAGTCCTTGCCGCAGATGGGCGCGTCGTTCTGCTTGGAGAGCTGTTGCATCGCCGGGATATCGACGGTAAGGTTGGGAGCGCCATTAGCAAACGGCACACCTTCCTTAAGCGCGGCGTAGGAGTAGATCATCGACGGCGCGATGTTTTCATCGCTGGCGGCGAGACCCTTCTCGAAGGACTCGACCGTCTGATGCACGGGACCGGCTTCGATGAACGTCTCGGTCGAGCCGCACCAGATCATCACCAGCCGCTCGGCGCCGCTCGACTGTTTGAAGTCGTGGATGTCCTGGCGCACCTGCTCGGCCAACTCCATCTTGTTCCTGCCCTGCTTTACATTGGGGCCATCGAGCTTCTTGACGTAGTTGGTGTCGAAGACAGCCTTACGCGGCTTGATGGAGGAGAGGAATGGCTTCACCTGTTCCAGCAGGGAACGGTCGAGCACGCCGGCTTTTCCTGCGGCGGCGTACATGTCGTCTTCAAAGATGTCCCAGCCGGTGAAGACCAGGTCGTCGAGCTGCGAGAGCGGGACGAAGTCGTTGACCTTGGGCGAGCGGC
>Ga0335085_10007009_pt1 | contig 17615 bp, 15 predicted proteins | sample Lox_Sample_45_FD_206712 | JGI IMG/M metagenome (GOLD analysis project Ga0335085, IMG submission 206712) | Soil microbial communities from Loxahatchee National Wildlife Refuge, Florida, United States - Lox_Sample_4.5 | ecosystem: Environmental > Terrestrial > Soil > Wetlands | place: USA...
CCGCCCAGGTGCAGGGGGCGGAGCGCTATGCGCCCACCCTTCCCGCCCGCGGCCAGATGGCCGCCCTGCGTCCCGCGGAAATGCCGGTGCGCCGCGTGGTGCGCGGACCCTCCTATCTGGTTCCGCGTAACGACGGACGGTTGCTCATCGGCGCCACCGTGGAGCACGTGGGTTTTGAAAAAGCAGTCACCGCGGGGGCCATCGGCAGGCTGTTGAGCGACGCGGTGCGCATGCTGCCGGCGCTGGCCCACGCGCCGGTGGTGGAAACCTGGTGCGGGCTGCGGCCGGACACTCCCGACCACCTGCCCATCCTTGGCCCGGCGGATGTCGAAGGACTCTGGATCGCCACCGGCCACTATCGCAACGGAATCCTGCTGGCGCCGGCCACGGCCCGCGCGCTCGGAGAATGGATTGCCGAAGGCCGCACTTCCCTTCCCGTCCAGGGCTTCAGTCCCATGCGCTTCGCGGCGAGCCAGCCCGAGCAGGCGCACTCGGCCAATCACTGACCCTCTGAGACATGCGGGCTAGTTCGGAGCCACGGTTCCGGGGCGGGTGGGCTCGCGGCTGGAAGGACCCGGCAACGTGGACGCGTGCCCGGGATCCGTAAATTTCACCCGAGCCGAGTCCAGGTACAGCGGACGGTCGAGGGCCACGTCCAGCGTCGTGCCGCGCGGCAGCTCCAGTTCCGGCCCGCGCGTCAGCAGCACCGCAGCCAGCCCAGCCAGCGCGCCGATTCCCGCGCCGATTCCCGCGCCCTGCGCCCCCGCCGCCGCGGCCCCGATGCCCGCGCCGGCTCCCGTTCCCAGGATCACTGTCCGTGCATCGCTGGCCTTGTTCGACGGCCCTTTGATTTTGCCCTCTTTGTCCACCTGGTCGTCGTCGCCGGTGCTGGCGCCGGTGGGCGACGCAAGAAAACTCACCACGTATCCGTTCGGAAGAATCATCTGCGTCAGCCGCAGCATGATTTCCCCGCGCCCTTTCACCCGCCCGGGCCGCTTGGTCTCGGTAATTTCTCCGCTGACGTAGGAACCGGCGGGAACCACGATGCGCTCCCCCACCAGCACCGGATACAACGTCTCGAAATAAAGCGGATCGCCGGGATGCGCGTTTCGGGTGGAGACCCCGTTGTGCAACACCAGTGGCAGCCGCGTGCCCACGGGCACAACAACTTTTTGTTCTCCCGCCACTGGAGCGGCCGTGGACGCGGCGCCCGCCGCGGAAGCTGCGGCCGATGCCGCGGGGGCGGCAGCCGGCGGGGCCGCAGGTGGATCCTGGGCAGGTGCACTGGCCGGCGCGGGCGCTGCGGCCGGTGACTGTCCGTAAGCCGCTGCCACGGTGCAGAGAGTCACGGCCAGCAGGACGGGAAGCGTGTGTCCGATTTTGATCATCGCGACCCCCACGTTTGCGGCGCCACGCGCCGCCGGCGGTTCGAGGAAGGAATACACGCTGGAGCCTTCACCCGTGGCCTGCCCATGCGATGCCGCGCCGCGGCACCTGGATGCTTCCGGGCCAAGTATATTCCGTTAACTTACGGGACGCTACAACCGGCTCTCATTCCCGGCCGAGGATGTGGTGTCCCGCGGCGGTCAGGACGGCCACGGCGCCCTCCAGCGCGCTCTGGCTCACGAAGACATAATCGGTGTCATAGGTGGCCACCACGGAAACGCTGATTCCGGCTTCCGCCAGCGGAGCCACCACGGAAGCGATGATTCCGGTTTCCGTGAACGCGAACGGCCCGGCCAGTTCGAACGCCCGCCAGCCGCGCGCCGCCTGCACCTCCGATGGCACCGCTTCTTCCGCGGAGTAAATCGAAAGCTCCGCTGCCGTGCGGATCACCGCGGTGAATCCCTTCCGCGGCAGCCACGCAGGCACGGGGGCCTGCGGCTCCAGCCGGCAGATGGCGAAGCTTTCCGGCATCAATCGCAGGCGGAGGCTATGGCCGGACATGGTGGGGCGATACGCTAGTCCGCCCGGTTTCGCGTGTCAACGGTGCGCCCCCTCTCCCTTCGCCTCGCGGCCGGCAGACGGAGTGGATTGACGGCAGGAATCCCTGCACGTACCCTTCAAGCGGAGGAGATGGCCATGGCCAAACTCGCGCTGGTGTACGGTCTGCGGCTGTTCCCGGCAGAAGAACTCGAGGAGGTGAAGGCCGCGCCCGTTGCGCTGAAAAGCGGGCGCTCCGCCCAGATCACCATGCACCTGCTGGAAGGCTCCAAGGACGAGATCGAGAAGCAATTCCACATGTCGGTCGAAGCTTTCTTCGAGATGTACCCGGAGATTTCCTAGCCTCAGCGGTTCGTCGGGCAGGGCCTGAGCGTGAATTGCTGCCGCCGCCCATCGGCGGCACCGCGGCTTCGACAACCGGTGCTAGAGCAGCACCACAGTTTGTCCGGTCAGTTCAAAACGCTTGCGGCAGCGTAGATTGCGGCAGGCCACCAGGTCGTCCACCCGCACCATGTACGTGCGCGCCTTCTCGAATTTCCGGCGATCCTCGTTCCCCGCCCCGCGCGGCAACTGGTCCTTCTTCGTGCGCACCTTCCAGCGGATGGGATAGGAGCCCTCCTGCCGGCAGTGCGGGCACACCAGAGTTAACTGCTTGGTCTCCTCTTTCTCGTTGTAAAAGTCGCGCTCGTCCATGCAGGGGATTATGCCCCGAGCCGCGGCTTCCGGCCTAGCCCGAATTTCTCCCCCTCTCTGGCGCCGGTACGGTTCCGCCAAGCGCGAAGCGCCCGGTTCTGCACGGTTTTCGTAGCGTTGCGCCGGCCCGACAGAACGGATAAAGTCACCTGGTTCGCCCGCACAAGAGGCCATCCATGATTCGCTGCCTCGGGAAATGCCGTGCCCTGTTTCTTTCTTTGTTGCTTGCCGGATTGGCGGGCAGCGCCCGCTCCACCCCGCCGGCGGCACCAGCGGCGCGCCACGCTGTGATCCTCTCCATTGATGGCCTGATGCCCGCCAGCTATACGGAGCCGGACGCGCACGGGCTGAAAATCCCCACCTTGCGCCAACTCGCGGCCACTGGAGCCTTCAGTCCCGGTGTCCGTGTGGGGATGCCCGCAGTCACCTACCCTTCGCACACCAGCATGGTCACCGGCGTATCACCGGCGCGCCACGGCATTGTCAGCAACGCGGTGTTCGATCCGGAAGGTAAACGCGACGGCGAATGGCACTGGTACACCGCGGAAATCCGCGTGCCCACTCTGTGGAGCCTGGCGCGGGAGCGCGGCCTGCGCACCGCGCTGATTGGCTGGCCGGTCACCCTGGGCGCGCGCGCCGATGCGCTCACCCCGGAATTCTGGCGCGGACGCGGCACCGACGGCGCCCGGCTGTTGCAGGCGGTCTCCACCGCGGGCCTGTGGGATGCAGTCTCCAAACGCTTCCCCGGCTTCGATGCCTCCTTCAGCGCGCCGCCGCCCAAGGACGAAGCGTTCGCGGACATCGCCGTGGACGTCATCGAACGCCTGCGCCCCAATCTGCTGCTGCTGCACCTCTCCATGGTGGACCACTGGCAGCACGAAAAGGGGCCCTGGAGCGCGGAAGCCCTGGCCGCCATCGAAGAGGCGGATGCGCAGGTTGCGCGCGTGCTTGAGGCCATGCGCCACGAGGGGTTGCTGCAGGACACACTTTTCCTGGTGGTCTCCGATCACGGCTTTGCCCGCCAGGAAAAAATCCTGCGCCCTTCCGTCCTGCTGCGCGAGAGCGGCCTGATTACCCTGGACGCGCAGAATCGTGTGGCCAGTTGGCGCGCGCAGGCCTCCACGTTCGGGGGCGGCGCGTACATCTACCTCCACGACGCGAAGGATGCGGAGTCCGCGGCCCGTGTCCGCGAGCTCTTCTCCACGCGCGCCGCTCAACCCGCCAGCGGTGTGGCCCGGGTGCTCTCCCAAAACGAGATCGCCGCGCTCGGCGGCGACCCGCAAGCGTTCCTCGCATTGGAAGCGGCGGAGGGCTTCGGGTTTGGCGGTGGCGTCACCGGCGATGCGGTTGCTTCCGCGCCCATTCCCGGGATTCACGGCTTCCCTCCGGACAACCCGAAGATGAACGCTTCCCTCTTGATCACCGGCCCCGGGGTTCGCCGCGGCCCGATCGATGGGGCGCGGCTGGTGGACATCGGCCCGACCGTGGCCCGCTGGCTCGGCTTCTCCATGAAGGACGTGGAAGGCAAACCCCTCGCGGTCTTTCCCCCAGCGCCGCCGGCGGTCACCGCCGTCCCCCACTAACCCTCTCGCTGCCGCTGAACTCCAGCTTCCTGCGTTTCATGCCGATACATACGGGGAGTCATCAACTCTCCACGTATGTTCCGTTTCGCGACATTCGCCCTGCTCACGCTCCTGGCGAATCCGGCATCTCGCGGCCTCCTGGCCCAATCCGCAGCCGCGCTCCCACCTGCTCCCGGCGATTGGGAAAAGCAGGTACGCAGCCTGCTGGCGGCCAATCAACCCCAGGCCGCACTGCAAGTGACCGAAGGGCGGCTGGCGCAGGCGCCCGGCGACACAGACGCGCTCGGCTGGCAGGGACGCGTGCTCTTGCGCCTGGGGCGCCTGCCGGAGGCCGAAGCGGTCTTCCAGCGCGTGCTCTCGGTAACCCCCAAAGATGCGGACCTGCTTCTGGATCTGGCCCTGCTTCGTCGCCGCCAGGGTCGTCCCGAGGATGCGCTCGAACTGCTCAAACGCGCGCGGGCCGCGGACCCGAACCGCGCGGACCTGGCGAGCGAAGAGGGCCGCGTGCTCCGGGCGCTGGGAAGGACGCGCGAGGCGCGCGAAGCGTTTTTGGCGGCCCAGCGCCTGGCACCCGATGACTCGCAGACAAAACTGGATCTTCAGTCCGTGGCCGAGGCTCCCCGCATGGAACTGCGCCTGGGCACGGACGTGGACACCTTTAATTACACAAACACGGCGAGCGCCTATGAACTCGGCTTGCGCACGGACTGGGACGCTCACTGGATCACCTATTTTGAAACCTCCTATTGGGACCGCTTCGGCGGCCAGGCCCAGCGCAACCTGGGCCAGGTGACCTTCAAACCCAAGGCGCACACCGGCATCACCGTGGGCGGCACCTGGAATCATGACGAAGGGGTGATTCCGCGCAGCGAGGCTTTTTTCGAGCTGGACCAGGGCGGCACGGTGCCCGGCCATCATTTCATCCGCGGGCTGGAATTCAATTATCACCAGCAGTGGTACTGGTTTTCCACCGCCCGCGTGCTCGCGCTCACTCCCTCCGCCATCGTCTATCTGCCGCGCGAGTGGATGTGGCAGATCGCGGTCACCGCCGCGCGCTCCTCTTTTCCCGCCCTGGCTCCGGTCTGGCAGCCTTCGGGGATCACCAAACTGACGTTTCCCGTGATTAGCCGGCTGACCGCAAACGTCTTTTTCGCCGTTGGGAGCGAGGACTACGCGGTCACCGACCAACTCGGGCGGTTCGCCGCGCAGACCTGGGGCGGCGGGCTGCGCTGCCAAATCCGCTCGCGGCAATACCTGCAGGGATACGTCTTTTACCAGAACCGCACCCAGCAGCGCTCCCAGACCAGCTTCGGGCTCAGCTATGGGCTCCGCTTCTAACGCCGTGAACCCGGTCACCCAACTCGTGGCCCGCCTCGGACCCGCAAGTTACGTCTTCCAGGCGATCGTGGCCAGCCTGGCGGGCGCCGCCCTGCTGCTCGCATTCATCATGGGACGCCGCGCCGCGCGGCGGAGGTATTTCGGCCGGCGCGACGCGCGCGCCCAGGCCCTGCGCCGCCAGCTTCCGGAAATTCTGGGCGGAAGAATCCTGCCGGAAGCCTGGAGACGCGATCCCCTGGACGACCGCATCCTGGAAGAAATCCTGCTGGACCGCATGGAAGTTGCCGGCCCCGAAGAAGCGAAGCAAATCCGCCACGTGCTGCGCATCAGCGGATTGCTGGACCGCCGGATCTATCAGGCCCGCCGCCGCCGCGGATGGCGCCGCGTGCGCACGCTGGTGATGCTGGGCCGCATGCGCTGTCCGGAAGCCATTCCCGCGCTGGCGGAAGGTCTGGATGATGAGAACGAGCAGACCGCGGTGGCTGCGGCGCGGGGCCTGGGACGCTACGGCATGCCGGAGGCCGCCGAACCGATTCTCGAGCGCCTGGAATTGCGCCGCCTGCGCCTTCCCGTCAATGTGCTGCAGACCGCTCTCTATCACTGCTGCCGCGATCGCCCCTCGATGCTGCTGCACGCCATCCAGTCGAGTGACGACGAGCTGCGTCCCGTTTTGGCTCGCGTCCTCGCGGAGGTCGCTTCCGCCGAACTGGGGGAAGACCTGGTGCTGCTGGCGTCCGATCCGCTGCCGGAAGTGCGCGCCTCCGCTGCCCGGGCCATGGCCGGAGCGCGCCCGCGCCTGGCGTTGGCCGCGCTCCAACAACTGGCCACCGATGCGGAATGGTTCGTGCGCCTGCGCGCCGTGGTGGCCCTGGGAATCTTGCAGGACGCGCGGGCCATTCCCGCGCTGCTGGAATCCCTGTGCGACCGCAACCGCTACGTGCGCTTGCGTTCCGCGGCTGCCCTGGCGCGCCTGGAAGACTGCGAAGAGGAAATCCTGGACCGCGCCATCCACACCGGCGACCGCTATGCCTTGCACGCGCTGGTGGGAGAAATGCAGCGCTCCGGGGCTCTGCTGGCGGTGATGGACCGGCTTGGCGATCCGCGGCGGTGCGAGAGCGCGCGGCGGATTCTGCTGGCCGCCGTCCGCGCCGGCGCCCACCGCCTGCTGCTCGATGCCATCTTGCACCACCCGAACTGGCGGGTACGCACGCAGGCGGCGCGCCTGCTGGCGGCGGCGCAGGATCCAGAGGTGCTGCGCCTGCTTCGCTTTCACCAAGCCGCCACCCAACGCCCGCGCGAACGGCTAGTGCTCGGCTGGCTCACCCGCCAGCTCCAGGACGGAACGGCCGCGGCCGCCGGATTGCCGGCTCCGCAACAGGAGAGGCCGCCGGAGAAAATTCCGCGGCTGCCTTCGCAGGCCCTGCGCTCCGCGCCCGCAGACCTGCCGCTGGCGCCCGAAAAACCCTGAGCGACCATGTCCGCCCTGATCTCCGCACTGATCTCCACGCTGAACGACGGGCTGTTTCTCTACTACCTCGGCTCAAACCTGATGTACCTCTTTCTTCTGGCGTTTGCCGTTCGCGCCAGCATCCTCCACCAGCGGCAATTGGCCAGCATTCGCCTGGAGCGCTTCCGCGTCTCTCCGTTTTCCCCGCCCGTTTCCGTGGTGGCCCCGGCGCACAACGAAGGCCAGAGCATCGTCCAGTGCGTGCGTTCGTTCCTGTCGCTGGACTACCCGGCGATCGAAGTGATCGTGGTCAACGACGGCTCGGTGGACGACACGCTGGAAGCTCTCGCGCGCGAATATCAGCTTCTGCGCACCGATCTGCCCTACGTGCAGGAAGTGGCCTGCCGTCCGGTGCACGGCGTGTACATGAGCCAAACGGAGCCGCGGCTGCTGGTGGTGGACAAAGAGGCGGGAGGAAGCAAGGCCGACGCCACCAACGCCGGCCTGAACGTGGCCTCCAGTCCCTATGTGTGCGTGCTCGATGCCGATAGCCTGCTGGAAAAGGACGCGCTCCTGCGCGTCATGGTGCCGGTGCTCTCCGATCCCCAGCGCGTGGTGGCCGCCGGCGGCATCGTGCGCGCCGTGAACGGTTCCGTGGTGGAAGGCGGACAACTGAAGAAAGTGCGCCTGCCCCGCCGCTTCGTCGAAGTGGTGCAGGTGGTGGAATACCTGCGCGCCTTTCTGGTGGGCCGCGAGGGCTGGAGCCACTTCAACATGCTGATGATTATTTCCGGAGCCTTTGGGGTGTTTCGCCGCGACCTGGTGCGCGAGGTGGGCGGCTACCGTCCCGCCGCCATCGGGGAGGACTTTGACCTGATGGTGCGGATGCATCGCCGGCTACGCGAAAAAGGCATGGACTACCGCGCCTGCTTTGTTCCCGATCCGGTGTGCTGGACCGAGGTGCCGCCGGACTGGAAGTCGCTGGGCAAGCAGCGCTCCCGCTGGCAGAAAGGAATGATTGATACCCTGTGGCCCAACCGCGACATGCTCTTCCGCCCGCGCTACGGCCGCATCGGCGCGATCGCCCTGCCCAATCTTTGGATTTACGAGGCGCTGGCCCCGGTGGTGGAATTCATCGGGCTGGCCTCCATCGTGGCCGCGGCGTTCATGGGCATCCTGAGCCGGCGCTTCCTGCTACTGTTCCTCCTGTTTGGCTACGCCTTTTCCACCATGCTCTCGATCGGCGGCGTGCTGCTCGAGGAGATCACCTACCGGCGTTACGGCGACTGGCGCGAGGTGGCCAAACTCATCCTGTGCTGCTTCGCGGAGCACTTTCCCTATCATCACGCGCATCTGTGGTGGAGGCTGCGCGGCATGTGGCAGTACGCCCGCGGCGACGTCGCCTGGGGGAAAATGACCCGCGTGGGCTTTGGCGGCGCCGCGGCCCCTCGCGCGGGCCGCTAAGCGCGCGTGGCGCGGACCCCGCGGCTGATGAGCCGGGCTGCTTCGTTACCCACGAGGGGAAGCGGAAGCGGAGCGGGCCCGGCCGGCATCCGGATCAATCGCGGAGCGAGGGGCGCGTTCCGCGGGCTCGGGCGATGCGGCCGGCGCTTCTTGCGCTTCCGGGAGCCGGAGCGTGATGGCGGACGCGGACTCACTGCGCGCCGTCTGCACCGTGCCGCCGTGGTCGGTAACCACCGCCTGGGCGATGGCCAATTCCAGGCCGGCCGCATAGGCGCGCTTGACGGGAGCGGAGGCGAAAAGGCGCGCCGCCTCTTCCTCATTGGGAAACGGCCCGGGCCATTCCAGCCGCAGTACCGCAAAGCCCGGCACGCGCTCCGTGCGCACCACAAACGTGCCGCCGGCGGGCATCGAATACACGGCATAAAGCAAAAACGTATCCACGGCCCGGGTAAGCGCCGCGCCGTCTCCCCGCAGCGCCGGCAAATCCTCTTCCAGCGAAACTTCCGGCGCCACGGGCGGGCGGGTGACATCCGTGGCCGAGGGATGGAACAGGGGCTCGAGATCGCGCAGCACGCTGCGCACCACGTCGTTCAGCCGCACCGTTTCGATGGGCAGCACGCGCAGTTCGCCGAAATCGCGGAAGCGGTCGAGCACCCGGTGGAATCCGGCGATGCCTTCGGAAACGTCTCCGGCTTTGCGGGCTTCGGCCAGCGCGTCGAGCGCCGCTTCGATTTCCGCGGTGACCCGGCGCGTCATCTCCCGCCACGCGGCCACGCGCTCCGCCTGCATCAGCCGCTCGCGCTCCGCGGCCAGCTTTTGCGCGGCGTGATTCAGCGCCGCGGCCAGCGCCACCACTTCCGGTCCGCCGCGCTCTTCGGCGCGCGCGCCGGGAGCGAGCGAGGCGACATCGCGGGCGGAGCGCGCCAGGCGCGCCAGCGGACGAACCAGTTGCGCCGTGCTGGCATAGCTGATGGCCGCACCCACAGCCACGCTCAGCGCCAGCGCCAGCAGCAGGCGGCGCCACAGCGCCTGCTCCTCGGCCAGTTGCTCCGCGGAGGAATAGCTGAGCAGCACGGAGCCGAGAGCGCTGCCGTCTGCGGCCACCAGTGGAATCACAAAATCGTGCTGGCGCGCGGCCGCATCCTCGAACCTGTGGTTCTCCCCGCCCCCGGCAGGAGTGCGGCACACCTGCGCCAGAAATTCCGCGGCGCCGCCCGGCGTGGCCGGCGTGCCCGCGGCATCCACTCCCTGCGGCCCCTCGCAGCTTCCGGAAGAATTGATGAACAGCAGCGCGCGCATGGCGGGACCCAGGGGCAACGCGGCCAGCAGGCGGTGGTCCACGGCTCCGCCGCCCACGGCGTAGAGCTTGCGGTCGCCCACCGCCAGGGAGCGCACCGCCAGTTGCGCCAGCAGCGGCTGGCCGCCCACAGACTCCAGATGAAGCGTGGCCAAACCATCAGGGGTGGCCTGCGCCGCGCGAGCCACCCAGTCTTCCTTGCTGCCGATCGGCGGAAGCCCTCCGGCGGACGAGATCACCGTGCCGTCGCCGCTCACAAATTCAAAAAGTTCCAGGCCGTGGGTGCGCGCGGCGCCGCTGGCGTCATTGGCATAGGTGGAGTAGTCCGGCTGCGGGCGGCTCAGGTCCAGCACCATCCGGGTGGTGGATTCGGACTCGACCACCAGGCCCACGCGGCGGCCGGCATCCTCCGCGCCGCGGTCGATTTCGCGCTGCACATTGGCCAGCGCCGCTTTCACTTGCTGCATTTCCATTCCGCTGTGGGCCTGGCGCAATCCGGATAGCGCGGCAGAGAACAGCAGGACGGCAGCCAGCACGAAGGCGGCGAGGAAAGAGCAGAGTACCTTCGAGGGAAACGTCATCGTTCGCGCGAAATCATAGCACAGGAGGAGGGCGGCTCAGCGCGCGTATCCCTGGGGATGGCCCACGCGCCATTGCCAGGCGCTGGCGATCATCTCCTCGAGTCCAAGGCGTGGTTGCCAGCCGAGCTCTTCCTTCGCTTTCCGGTGGCTGGCCACCAGTTGCGGCGGGTCGCCCGGGCGGCGCGGATGCTGCACCAGCGGAATTTTCACTCCGGTCACGCGCTCCGCGCAGTTCACCACCTCGCGCACGGAGTAGCCGCGGTTGTTGCCCAGATTGAAGATTCCGGAGGCGCGCCGCGTGTGGTCCAGCGCCAGCACGTGCGCTTCCGCAAGGTCTTCCACATGGATGTAGTCCCGGATACAGGTGCCGTCCGGGGTGGGATAGTCCGTACCGTAAAGCTCCAGATGCGGACGCGCGCCGAGCGCCACCTCGAGCACGCGCGGGATCAGGTGGGTCTCCGGGTGGTGCATTTCCGCGCAGCGCTCGGTGGCGCCGGCCACGTTGAAGTAGCGCAGGGAAACGAACTCCAAGCCTCCGGCATCCGCCGGGGCGCGGCGGACGTCCTCGAGGATTTGCTCGCACATCCGCTTGGTCCAGCCGTAGGGATTGATGGGCGCCGCCGGGCAATCCTCGGAGATGGGCGACTGCGCGGGCTCGCCATAGACCGCAGCAGTGGAGGAAAACACCATGCGGCGGCATCCGTGCCGCTGCATCGCATCCAGAAGCGGCAGCAGATTGGCCACGTTTTGCTGGTAGTAGCGCACCGGATGGCGCACCGAATCGCTGACCAGCGAAACCGCGGCCATGTGGACCACGGCTTCAATCGTGTGGCGCTCGAAGACCTGCTCGAGGGCCTGCGCGTCGGAGAGGTCCGCTTGCACCACCTCCACGCCGGGCGGGAGAGCCTCCCAATGCCCCTGGGAAAAATCGTCCAGGGCCAGCGGCGCGTCCCCCCGCGCGGCCAGCCGCGCGGCGATCACGCTGCCGATGTAGCCTGCCGCGCCGGTAACCAGAGTGGTTGGCAAGAAATTCTCCGGGAGACTTTTTACACTTCCCGCGGCACGGAGCTCCGGGTCATCGAGATGGCGGGCCGCGGCACCCCGCGAGAATTCCGGGGATCAGGCGTGGGCCACGCGCGCCGTCCGGGAACGCTCGTACTCGATCACTTTTTCGATGATTTGCGCGAGCCGGGTGGCCGGGGCGTAACCGATCACCCGGCGCGCTTTTTCCAGGGAAGGCACGCGGCGCTGCATGTCTTCAAATCCTTCTTCATAGGCCTGCTCGTAGGGGATGTGCACGATGGGCGAGCGGCTGCCCGCGGCGCTGCGGATGCGCTCCGCCAATTCGTTGATGGACAGTTCCTCATCGTTTCCCAGGTTGAAGACTTCGCCGAGCGCGGACTCCGTGCGCACCAGTTTGGCCAGCGCCGCAACCACATCTCCGACATAGCCGAAGCAGCGCGACTGCCGGCCATTTCCGTACACGGTGATGGGCTCTCCGCGCAGCGCCTGGCGCACAAAGCTGGGCAACACCATGCCGTAACGCCCGGTCTGCCGGGGACCCACGGTATTGAAGAATCGAACCACGATCACCGGAAGGCGTTTCTCTTTCCAGTAGGCCAGGGCCAGGAATTCGTCAATGGCCTTCGAGCAGGCGTAACTCCAGCGGCCTTTCGTGGTCGGGCCGATCACCAGATCGTCGTCTTCGCAGTAGGGAATCTTGGCCGCCTTCCCATAGACTTCGGAAGTGGAGGCGATCACCACCAGTTTCTTCTTTTTCGCGGCGCACTCCAGCACAATCTCCGTGCCGCGAATGTTGGTTTCGATGGTGCGCACCGGGCTCTCCACGATCAGGCGAACGCCCACGGCCGCCGCGAGGTGATAAATCACGTCGCAGCGGTCCACCAGTTCCGCCACTTGCGGCACGTTGGCGATGGTGCCGATCTGGTAGTGAAAACCCGGGTGGGACTTCAGGTGCTCGATATTTTCGATCGAGCCGGTGGAGAGATCGTCCAGCGCCCAAACCTCGTCGCCGAGCGCGAGCAGATGCTCGGCCAGATGGGAAGCGATGAATCCCGCGCCACCGGTAATCAGTGCCCGCACGTTCCCGCTCCCTCCCGCAGAGGTTTCCCCGCACCTGAAAAAATTCTAAGTGCGGGCAACGAAGACGGATAGGACTTCGCGCGGCGCGGTTTCCAGACCGCAAACGCTTCAACGGCCGGCACCCGGGGCTACTCGCGGCCGCTCCAGGTGCGGAAATTGCGGATCAGCGGCAGGTCGTGCCGCGCATCCCCCGAATACCGCACGGCGCGGTCGTCCCAATAGACGTCTGCGACGGGCTTGGCGCCCGCGGTCTGGTAATCGCGGTTGGAGTTGATTTCGTCGTGGGGAATCTCGTTCTTGGCGAGGTAGCCGGCCACTTCTTCCGGCCCGCGCGTGGTGTGCACAACAATCTTCCAACCCTCCTCGCGCAATACCCGCAGGGCCGCCCGCACGTCCTCCCGCGGCGCGCCCAGCACGCCGGGGCCTTTGTACCCGTCGTAGTTGGCGATCACCCCGTCGAAATCCACGGCAATGGTGCGCCGGGAATTGTTCAGACCGCTGGCCATAAGTTCAGACGGACCATAGCCTCTGTGGAAGGCATGCGCGCCGCTTTCAACGCTGGACTTCAGGAAATTTCAGAATGGGGCAAAGCCGCGGTCCGCGCAACGCCGGTGACCCTTCGGCGTGACGCAACAATACAACCGTACCTCGGCGCTCCCCTGGAGTTCCGGGAGAGCCCCCTCGGCGGAGGCAATTGGATAAAACGCCCGAGAACGCGATTTCGCTGCCGCGCTGGGCCATTTGCCGTATGATAGGTGGGCCGTTTCGGAACCGATTGCGTCCCCGGTAGCCGAACGCAGGAAACGCATGATCCTCTATATCGGACCCGACCAAGTCATGCCGGTGGGCTCTGCCCTCGGCGCCCTGGCTGGGCTTGTCCTCATTTTTTGGAACAAAGTGGTCTTCCTGGTGTCCAGGCTCACGGGCCGAGGGCCCGGGAAACACGGGGCGGAGGCTGCCGCTCCTCCGGCCGCAGACCCACCGCAGAACGAGGAAGCGCCGCGCCACTAGCCCGGAGAACTCCCGCGCGTGAAGAAGAAAGCGATTGTGATTGGCCTCGACGGCCTGGAACCCTCGATCGTCGAAGCCATGATGAGCCATGGAGAACTGCCGGCATTCTCGCGGCTGCGCCAGCAAGGGCAATATTCCCGGCTGGGAACGACCTACCCGGCGCAAACGCCGGTGGCGTGGTCGTCCTTTTCGACGGGCACAAACCCGGGCGGCCACGGCGTCTTCGATTTTGTGAAGCGCGACCCGCGCACGTATCTGCCGGATTTTGCGCTCACCCGTTTTGAGAAACCGAAGAACATGTTCACGCCGCCCCGCGTGCTCAATCAGCGCCGCGGGGTGCCCTTTTGGCAACTGCTGAATGCCGCGGGCATTCCCGCCACCATCCTGCGCTGCCCCTGTACGTTTCCTCCGGATGAGTTGCAGGGGCGAATGCTTTCCGGGGTGGGAGTGCCGGACCTGCGCGGCAGCCAGGGCACCGGCACGTTCTACTCGCAGCAGCAGGACGCGAAGGCCAAAGAAAGCGAAAATTTGCTGACGCTGCCGGCGAGCGGAAATGCATTCGAGACTTACCTGATCGGTCCGCGCAATACCCGGGCCACGCCGCCGGGAGACACGCAGGCACCGATCCGGATTGAAGTGGACCGCGGCGCAGGCCGGGCGCGCATCCATACGGGCGGCGCGCCGGCCACGGTCGAACTGGCCCGGGGCGAGTGGAGTCCGTGGGTGCGGGTGAAATTCAAACTCTCGATGCTGCAATCGGTGTGCGGCCAGGTGCGGTTCTATCTTCGAGCGCTGACGCCGTGCCTGGAGCTGTATGCCTCGCCCGTACAGTTCGATCCGTCGGCCCCGCTGTTTCCCGTTTCCACTCCCGCCGAGTACGCAAAGGAACTGGCGGCGGAGATCGGCCCGTTCTCCACACTGGGGATGGCGGAGGACCACACCGCGCTTAACAATGGCCGCGTAGATGAAGCCGCTTACCTGGCGCAGTGCGGCCTGGTGCTGGAGGAACGCGAGCGGATGACGTTTCACGAACTGGCGCGATTCGAAGAGGGTCTGTTCTTCGTGGTCTTCGACACGCCGGACCGCGTCCAGCACATGTTCTGGCGATTTCGCGATCCCCAGCACCCCTTCTACGAACCAGAGCGCGCCCGGGAATTTCCACGGCAGATCGAAGAGCACTACCGGCGTTACGACGGGGTGCTCTCGCGGGCGCTGGAGCGCGCGGATGGAGATACCCTTCTGATCGTCCTTTCCGATCACGGCTTCGGCACATTTCGCCGGGCGGTGCACATCAATACGTGGCTCTGGGAGAAGGGTCTGCTGGCGCTGCGCGGCGGGCAAAAGCCGGAGGATGCCCTGGGGGAGTGTTTTTCCCAGGTGGATTGGACCAGAACTTACGCCTACGCCCTGGGCCTGGGCGGCATCTACCTGAACAAGAAAGGCCGCGAGCGCGACGGAATCCTGGGAGAAGACGGAGAGGCGGAGCGGGTGCGCGCGGCCATCATCGGCGGACTTTCCGGGCTGGCCGACCCAAAGGCCGGCGCGGTGGCCATCCACAGCGTGTCTCGCGCGGAAGATCTTTATTCGGGCGCGTTCGCCGGAGAGGCGCCGGATCTGCTGGTGAATTACGCGCCCGGCTTTCGCGTCTCCTGGCAGACGGCGCTGGGCGGAATGCCCCAAGCCGTGTTTGAAGACAACTTGCGCGCGTGGAGCGGCGACCACATTATTGATCCGCAGGCGGTGCCCGGAATCCTGCTGATGAATCGCCCCGTCGCGACGGGGCGCGGCGCCGGGCGAAGCGCCGACATCCGAGACCTTGCGCCTACCATCCTCGCGCATTTCGGCGTTGCGCCGCACCCGGCCATGGAAGGACAATCCCTGCTCGCGAGTTGAGCCAAACGGAATATGAAGATCTGCATCCTGGGACTGGATTGCTGCGCGCCTGAAATTATTTTTCAGGACGAGCGCCTGACCAACATCCGGCGGCTGATGGACGCCGGCGTGTGGGGACGGCTGGAGAGCGTGATTCCGCCGATCACCGTGCCGGCCTGGATGTGCATGTCCACCAGCCAGGACCCGGGATCGCTGGGCGTCTATGGTTTTCGCAATCGCACGGATCACTCCTATGGCGGCCTGGGCTTTGTAAATTCGAAATCCATCACCGAACTGGCCATGTGGGATCAGGTGGCCCGCGAGGGGAAAAAATCGATTCTGGTGAGCGTGCCTCCCGGCTTCCCGCCGCGGAAAATCCACGGCGTCAGCGTGGGCTGCTTTCTTACGCCGGATACAACCAAGGATGAGTTCACGCATCCGCCGGAGATCAAACAAAAACTCCACGAGCTGACCGGGCACTACGATGTGGACGTGAAGGGGTTTCGCACGGACAACAAGGACTGGCTGAAGCGGGAAATCTTTGAGCTGAGCCGCAAACACTGGACGGCGGTGAAATGGCTGCTGCAGAACCAGCCCTGGGATTACTTCCAGTATGTGGACATCGGCCTGGATCGGGTGCATCACGGCTTCTGGGACAGCTACGACCCGCAGCACGTGCAGCACGTTCCGGGAAATCCCTGGCAGCAGGTGATTCCCGAGTATTACCAGTGGATTGATTCGCAGGTGGGAGAGGTGCTGCAACTTCTGGACGAGCAGACCATCGTGCTGCTGGTGAGCGACCACGGGGCGCGGCGCCTGGATGGAGGATTTGCGGTGAACGAGTGGCTCATCCAGCAGGGACTGCTGGTGCTGGAGGAGCCGCCGGCAGGGGTGACGCCGTTCGCAAAACTGAAGGTGAACTGGGCGAAGACCAAAGTGTGGAGCGAGGGCGGCTATTACGCCCGCGTGTTCTTGAACGTCGCGGGCCGCGAGCCCCAGGGCATCATCCCGCCTGCTTCCTACGAATCCTTCCGCAATGAAATGAAGGCGAAATTCGAGGCGCTCCAGGACGACAAAGGCCGGCCGCTCGGCTCCCTGGTCTTCAAGCCGGAGGAAATTTACCAGCAGGTGCGCAACGTGGCCCCGGACCTGATTGTGCATTTCGGCGGGCTGGCCTGGCGCTCCATCGGCAGCGTGGGCTACGGCCGCGTGCACGTGCAGGAAAACGACACCGGACCCGACGCCTGCAACCACGCGCAGTTCGGCATGTTTCTGCTGGCGGCGCCCAACTGTCCCTTGCAAGGCGAGTTCGCCGGGGCGAGGCTGCTGGATATCGCGCCGACGCTCTTGGACCTTGCGGGCTACGACATTCCGGCGTCCATGCAGGGCCGCTCGCTGGTCGCGGGCATGGAGAAGAAAGCGCCGGGCGCGGGACCCGGCGACGACGAAATCATCCACGATCGCCTCTCTGGGCTCGGTTACGTCTAGGCAGGATCTCCCATCGCCCGGCACAGGCTGGAGCCCGTGCCGCTGCTAATCGACCACCGGTTCGACGCCCCAGATGTCCCGGGCGTATTCGGAGATGGTGCGGTCGCTCGAGAATTTTCCCATGCGCGCCACGGTGAGGATGGCCTTGCGGGCCCACGCGGTGCGGTCCTTGAAATCGGCGGCGGCGCGCTCCTGCGCCTCCACGTAGGCCGTGAAATCCGCCAGGTGGAAGTAGGGATCCCCTTCGTTGAGGATCGAGTTGTAGAGCGGCTGAAACAATCCGGGCTCGAAGGGACAGAACAAATTTCCACCCAGCGCGTCCAGCACGCGGCGGATGGCGTCGTCGCGCTCATAGAACTCGCGCGAGTGATAGCTGCCGGCCCGCCGGTGTCCGGTCACCTGCTCGGCGTTCAGCCCGAAGATGTAGAGATTTTCGGCGCCCACTTCTTCCAGGATTTCGATATTGGCGCCATCCAGAGTGCCGATGGTGAGCGCGCCGTTCATGGCCAGCTTCATGTTGCCGGTTCCGGAGGCCTCCATGCCCGCGGTGGAGATCTGCTCGCTCAGGTCTGCCGCGGGAATGATGCGCTCGGCCAGGGTGACGCTGAAATCCGGCAGAAAAGCGACGCGCAAGACGTCGCGCACGCGGCGGTCGCGGTTGACGACTGCGGCCACGTTGTGGATGAGCTTGACGATCAGCTTGGCCTTGAAATATCCGGGGGCGGCCTTGCCAGAGAACACAAACGTGCGCGGGGCGGCCGGGGGCTGGCGGTCCTCCGCGGCGCGCAGGTAGA
>Ga0335085_10007010_pt1 | contig 17615 bp, 14 predicted proteins | sample Lox_Sample_45_FD_206712 | JGI IMG/M metagenome (GOLD analysis project Ga0335085, IMG submission 206712) | Soil microbial communities from Loxahatchee National Wildlife Refuge, Florida, United States - Lox_Sample_4.5 | ecosystem: Environmental > Terrestrial > Soil > Wetlands | place: USA...
GGGGAGGCCAATGTGAAAGAGAATGTATAACTCGCGTGGAGTGACCAAGATGAAGGACGAAGAGAACCGATAATTTCGCAGGATTGCGCGACGCGCGGCGGAATAAATTGCAGGTGGCCAGTAGATTGTGCCGCTGCCGTGGTACCAGGAGTTTCTTCGGAGAGAGGAGGGGACGTCGTGTGGCGTCCCCCACTTGGTCAGGATGAGAAAGTTGAATTGTTATGATTCTGCCTGTGCCTAGGGGGCAAGGCCATACGGCAATCGCTGTAATGATAGACCACAGTTCCCCGATGCTTAGCGAGCAGCGCCGACGGCCGGAGCGGCAGCGAGTTTCTGGAGAGACTCGGTGTACGGTGCGGTGGCAACGCCGCGTTCCGTGAATATCGCACGGATATAACGATACGGTGTGACATCGAACGCCGGATGCGCGGCGTGGACATCGGGAGCGATGCGAACACCCTGAATGTGCGTGACTTCGACGGAGGAGCGCTCCTCGATGGGAATATGCTGGCCGTCGGGAATAGCAAGATCGAACGTGGAGATAGGAGCGGCGATATAGAAAGGGACGTTATTTTCTTTGGCGAGCACGGCAATTTGGTAAGTCCCGATTTTGTTGGCGGTGTCACCGTTCGCAGCGATGCGATCCGCTCCAGTAACGATGGCGCCGACCTTGCCGGTTTTAAGGAAGTGGCCGACCATGTTGTCGGTAATTAAGGTGAGCGGAATGCCACCGCGATGGAGTTCCCACGCGGTGAGGCGGGCGCCCTGAAGGTAGGGACGGGTTTCGGGGACGAGCACGTGCAATTTGCGGCCTTGTTCGAAAGCCACGCGAATCACGCCAAGTGCGGTTCCAATGCCTGCAGTGGCGAGCGCGCCAGCGTTGCATTGCGTCATCACCTGGCCGTCTTTGGGCATGAATTCCGCGCCGAAGCGGCCAATGGCTTCATCGGTGGCCAGTTTCTCGGCATGAACTTGTTGGGCCTCGGTCACCATGGCACCGCGAATGGTGGTGAGATCGGCGCGAGATTGCAGAAGCTCGTGAAAGCGGCGTTTCATGCGCTCGATCGCCCAGAAAAGATCGACGGCGGTCGGGCGAGTTTTCGCGAGGGCGTCACAAATAAGCGGAAATTCCGCTTGCAGCGCTTCGATGGAAGTGGCGGAAGAATTTTGTATGCCTAGAGCGACGCCCATGGCCGCAGCAACGCCGATGGCGGGCGCGCCGCGAATCACCATATCCCGAATGCCGTTGGCGACTTCGCGATAATCGGTATAGGTGTAGCTGACTTCCTCAGCAGGGAGGCGGCGCTGGTCGAGCATGACCACGCCCTTTTCGGTCCATGCGATCGGTTGAGCGACGTACATTCGTGAGCGAATCCTCTCTTCCAATTGTAACCAAGGCGGTTGTGGAATCGCACGCCATTCGCAAGGAGGGTTAATGGTTCGAGGGAACTTGCGTGAATCCGTGCGTAGCCAGAAGGAGACTGACGCCAATTAAGGAGTTGTAGCCCAGGTGCATCAGATAGCTGGCAAATACACTGCCGGTGCGCGCGCGGACAGCGGTGAAAATAATACCGACGAGCGACATTACGGCAATCAGACTCTTGGCCCCGCCCAGTTGCGGACCATGCATCAGGCCAAAGAGAAATCCGGTGACGATAATGCTGGGAAAAACGCCAAACCAGCGGGCGAACATAGGATAGAGGTAGCCGCGAAAGATGGTTTCTTCGGCAAGAGGGGCGATCAGAACGGCGGTGGCGATGAAAAGGACGGCAGTCTGTTTGAATTTGAAGACCTGCTCGATGGGAGTATTCTCTGGCGTCTTCATTACCGCGGTAATGGCAAAAACGAGGAGCGAGACAGCACAACCCGCGAAGAAGAAAATCAGAGGATGGCGAGGCTGGCCATTGTTCTTGGGAAGAATTTTCCGCCAGCCGAGCGTGATCCAGAATGGCTGGCCACGGAGCAAGGCCAAGGTGACGTAGAGAAAAAACAAGAGCAGGGCATAGATCAGGATGGTACTGCCGATGGCAACTTCCGGCTTAGACAAGATGTAGTCCTCAAGCTGCGGGGCCGTCATTTTCTGATGAGGTGCGTAGGCAGCGAGGAAGACCGTTTGGACGGTGATGAGACTCATGAAAATGAAAAGCAAAAATACGATGAGGTGTCCCCAGGACCAGGAAATCTGGAGGTCCGGAGGATAGACGCGGCGAGGATGCGACGGAACAGGAAATTCGTCGGGGGGAAGCTGTGGCGGATTGTCCAGCGGGGGGACCGGCGTGCTGGTGAATTCGGGTGGCGAGCTGGGCGTTTCCAAGGCCGGATCGGATGCTCTTGACTCCTGTGGGAATTGCGGATCTGGTGACGGGGGAGTCTCGTCGAAGGGGGTCATTTACTTTGCACGCTTTCCTTGCGCCGGCCAGCGCGAGACGAGAGCGGCGGCGAGGAGCGGAAGCAACAGTTCATGATGACCGGTCATGGCAAATCCTCGGGAGACTTCACCTTGCTTCGCATTAGATGCGGCGGTGGGGCGTTTGAGAACATTCATCGTGGGGCGGTAGTGCTGGATAAAATCGAAATTCGCAGTAGTGATGGAATGCAAAGGAGTACCGAGATTACGCACGACGGAAACGGCTTTGAGGAACACCTCTGGAAGCAGGACCGCGGAACCCCAATTGAGATAGACGCCGCCCTTATGCATTTGTTGGACGAGTGCGCAAAAGAGGCGGAAATCGTAGAGGGAAGCAGCACCGAGAGCCGCGCCGTCGGCGGAGGGATGCATGTGCGGAATATCCGTACCAATCGCAAGGTGAACGGTGACCGGGATACGGCGCTTGTAAGCGGCGACGAGAACACTGAGATCGGGATGCCTGGGTTCTACGATACCGCTGGTGAGATATTGTCCGGCGGCTTCACCGTAGCCGATGCGAATGCGGTAAGCAAGTTTGGCGATCTCGTTGATGCCCCATCCGGTTTCCGCCGCCATGCCGAACTGGCCTTTGCCGAGGGCGGCCTCGACATCTTCGGAGGTGTTGCCGGCCATGGCGATTTCGAAATCGTGGATGAGCGCGGCACCGTTCATGGCGACAGCGGAGACGTAGCCTTTATCCATTAGGTCGATCAGCACGGGGGCAAGGCCGACCTTGATGACGTGACCGCCGATGCCCCAGAGGATGGCTCGTTTGCGCTGGTGCGCGGACTGAATGGCAGCAGCAAGATCGCGAAGGTCTTGAGCCGCGAGAATTTTCGGGAGCGAGTCCAGGAATTTTATTATGGATGCGTTGCGGGGCGCGGGTTTGGCGAGATCGCGCACGCTGACTTTACTTTTGCGCGAGGCGAGAGGATGAGTTTGAACGGCAGCTAGAGTCGCCGGCTGGATGGAGTAGACACTCATGCGGATGTCATTACTGTACGAGGGAAAGTGGCGGGGGCGCAAGCGGGAGCGGGGTGTTTTTGGGGACAGCGAACCGATCTGGGTGACCAGCTTGGACAGTACGCTGAGATCTTTCGCCCGCAAACCAACGCGGCTGAGGATGACAAACATTTTAGGGGTTACTGCGGTTGCTGCTGTAACGGACGGCCTCAGAAAGCCCTCCCTACAGGGGCTAGGCGATTTTGTGATCGGCGTTGGTTGAGGCAGCGGAAGTGCCGCTCATGTGGAGGACGCGGGCGAGGGCCTGGCCTGTGTAGGATTTTTTGGTGCGCGCTACATGCTCGGGAGTTCCCTGCGCGACAATGCGGCCGCCGCCCTGTCCGCCTTCAGGGCCGAGATCGATGATCCAGTCGGCTTGTTTAATGACGTCGAGATTGTGCTCGATGATCAGGACCGTGTTGCCGAGATCGGCGAGGCGCTGGAGCACGTCGACGAGTTTGCGGACGTCGTCGAAATGCAGGCCGGTGGTGGGCTCATCGAGAATGTAGACGGTGCGGCCGGTTTGACGCTTGGAAAGTTCGCGAGCGAGTTTGATGCGTTGGGCTTCGCCGCCGGAAAGAGTGGTGGCGGACTGGCCGAGTTGCACGTAGCCGAGACCGACTTCCACCATGGTGGCAAGTTTTTGCTGAACGTGAGGAATGTTTTCAAGCAGTTTCAGCGCATCGGTGGCGGGGAGATTGAGGACGTCGTTGATGCTGTGTCCCTTGTAGCGGACGGCGAGAGTTTCGGCATTGTAGCGACGGCCGCGGCAGACTTCGCAGGTGACGTAAACATCGGGCAGGAAATTCATTTCGATGCGGCGCAAGCCTTCGCCCTGGCAGGCTTCGCAGCGGCCACCTTTGACGTTGAAGCTGAAGCGGCCAGGCTTGTAGCCGCGTTCGCGGGATTCCGGAAGCATGGCGAAAAGCTCGCGTATAGGGGCGAAGACACCGGTGTAGGTGGCGGGATTGGAACGCGGAGTGCGGCCGATGGGGGCTTGATCGATCTCGATGACTTTGTCGATGTGCTCGATACCGAGAATCATTTTGTGTGCGCCGGGCGGTTCTTGAGAGCGATAGAGTTTCTGGGCGAGGGCGCGATAGAGGATGTCGTTGACGAGGGTGGATTTACCGGAACCGGAGACACCGGTGACGACCGTGAGCAGGCCTAACGGGAGATGGACGTCGACGTCTTTCAGGTTGTTGGCATGAGCACCGAGAATCTGGATGGCTTTGCCGTTGGGACTGCGACGCTTAGCGGGGACGGAGATTTCCGTGGCGCCGGAGAGATAACGGCCGGTGAGGGAATCTGGAGCCGCAGCAATTTCTTCGGGCTTTCCGGTAGCGACCAGATAACCACCGGCGTTGCCGGCACCGGGTCCGAGGTCGACGACGTAGTCAGCGCGGCGAATGGTGTCTTCGTCGTGTTCAACGACGAGTACGGTGTTGCCAAGATTGCGGAGGCTCTCGAGGGAGTGGAGGAGGCGGTCGTTGTCTCGGGCGTGCAGACCGATAGATTGCTCGTCGAGAACGTAGAGAACGCCGCGAAGACGAGAGCCAATTTGCGTGGCGAGTCGAATGCGCTGGGCTTCTCCGCCGGAGAGAGTGGCCGCGGAACGCTCGAGGCTCAGGTAGCCGAGACCGACGGCGAGGAGAAAGTCGAGCCGTTCTGCAACTTCGCCGAGTGGGCGAGCGGCCACTTCTTTCTGTCGCGGAGAAAGCAGCGCAAGTATTTTGTCGACAGCGGGGCGCGCATCGGTGAGCGCCAGGGCGGTGAAGTCAGAAATGGACCAGCCGCCCAGCTTGACGGCAAGGGATTCGGGACGCAGACGACGGCCGAGGCAAGCGCTGCAGGTGGTAGCCGACATGTACTGGGTCATCCACTCGCGATAAGAATCGGAGTTGGAGTCCTCGAAATTGCGTTCGAGAAATTTGAGAATGCCCTGGAAGCGAAAGCCTTTGTCTTTGGAGGAGGGCTTTTCCGTTGCGTCACTGGCAGCTTTCTTGCCGCCGGAAGGAGGATAGCCGTAGAGGAGGAGGTTCTGGACGCGGGCTGGATATTTCTCGAAAGGAGTGTCGAGGTGAAAGCCGTGGGCGTACGCGCCGAGTTCGAGAGTGCGTTTCAAAATGGCGGAACCGGAACCGGGACCGAGGCCGCCGTCGAACAGCGGACGCGTCCAATCGACAATGACTTTCGCCGGATCAAAATCGTACTTGGAGCCGAGGCCGTGGCATTCCGGGCAGGCACCGTAGGGCGAATTAAAACTGAAGGAACGCGGTTCGAGTTGCGGAACGGACAGGCCACAATCGGGGCAGGCCAGCTTCTCGGAGAAGGTGTGCTCGCTACCGCCGACGACGGCGACGGTGACGAGGCCTTGGGCAAGCTTCAAGGCGGTAGCGATGGATTGTTCCAGGCGCGAGGCGATGCCCTGCTTGACGAGCAAGCGGTCGACGACCACTTCGATGGTGTGATTTTTACGCTTGTCGAGGACCGGCGTAGTGTCCAGCGGGAGAAGTTCTCCGTTGATCCGGACGCGAACGAAGCCGTCCTGGGCAAGTTTTTCGAGTTCCTTGCGATAAGCGCCTTTACGGCCGCGGACGATGGGCGCGAGGATCATGATGCGGTCATCAGGCTTGCAGAGCTCGCCATGAAGGATTGCCTGGACGATTTGCTCGGCGGACTGGCGGGTGATGGGCTTGGCGCAATTGGGGCAGTGGGGAACGCCGACGGAGGCGTAGATGACGCGGAGATAGTCGTAAACTTCGGTGATGGTGCCAACCGTGGAGCGCGGGGAGCGCGTGGTGGTTTTTTGTTCGATGGCAATGGAGGGCGAAAGACCTTCAATTACATCAACTTCAGGGCGTTCCATCTGGTCGAGAAACTGCCGGGCGTAGGCGGAGAGAGATTCCACGTAGCGGCGCTGGCCTTCAGCGTAAATGGTGTCGAAAGCCAGGGAGGACTTACCCGAACCAGACAAACCGGTAATAACTGTCAGTGAGTTGCGAGGGATCTCCAGGCTGATATTTTTCAGGTTGTGCTGGCGCGCGCCACGCACAACCAATTTGCTGAGAGCCATAAGAGCGAGCGCTCCCTCCACAGGAGCACCGCCACCCAGTGAGAAAAATGGGGGCAGTGTAGCCTTTCAACATAGCAACAGGTGAGTGGAGCGGTCAAGGCGGGACGCGAACAGAGCGGGAAAAGCGGAAGAAAATTTCCGTTTGCGAAGTACTACGGAAGTACCACATGCATTTTTTCCCAAGGACTAGTGCATTTTTACTCGTCGCTGGTACTTTAATGCGCTGAAAATAAGCTGGTTAGCTTGGCCCGCCAGTTGCAACCCGTAAACCGTGGGGGAGGCGAGCCGAGGATCCCTTTAGGGGATTGAGGGCTGGGCCGGTTCGTTCTCCCTCATGTTTTATTTTTGGAGCAGTTTTTCGGGCTCTGCGCAGTTCCTTCCGGAAAAGAATTTCCTACCGCATCAAAGCATTCGATGAAAAACGCAACAGCGCAGCTGACTTCTCAGCGGAGACAATTCGTCGCGCAAACGACGCGTTCCTCAGGGTGACACCGGCCCAAAGTGTCGATGCAACCCTTTGCTAGAACAATCGATGTAGCGCGTTACGCGCGGGGGGAGGCGATGAAGTGCGTGTTCTGGGACATGGGGTAACGAATGCCACGATAGTCTACGCGGGACGCGTAATCGCTCAGGGTCATGAAGAGCAGGATCAGGAGCCAGAAGATGCCGGCCATGATAACGAGTTTGGTGCGCTTGGGGCTGTACTTGGCATGCATGAAGAAGAGGACCACGAGAGTGGCTTTCAGCGTGGCGATGGCGAGAGCAACAACGATGTTGAAGATGCCGAGATCCACATAGGCCGCGGCCACCGTAAGCGCCGTGAGACAGAGCAGCGTAATAATAATAGTGATGTACGTACTCGGCGGAACAATGTGGTCGATATGTTCTTGTTCAGACACGCGTCACTCCTACTTATGCCGGTCAATCAGATAGAGCAGCGGGAAAAGATAAATCCAGACAATATCGACGAAGTGCCAATACAGGCCCACGATGTCCACAGGCGTATTCCACTCTGGGGTGAAGCGGCCTTGCAGAGAGCCCGCGAGCAGCCAGAACAGTAACCCCGCGCCTATGACCATGTGAAGAGCGTGCAAGCCGGTCATGCCGAAGTACGCGGAATAGTAGAGCTGGGCATGAGCGTTCAGATCAGGGTCGGCGGCCATGGCTTCTTCGATTTCGTGGCGCTCTTGGGCCAGATCCTTGGCGTCGATATCTTCGCACTTATTGGGATTGTCGATGCAATAGGTGATATCGAAATTTCTGCCGGGCACCAAGTGGTGGTGAAACTTCTGGGCATATTCGACATATTTAATGCCGAAGAAAATGAAGCCGAGAAGAATGGTGAGCGAAAGAAACATCGGGAGCAGCTTTTTCTTGCCGGTCTGCGCGGACCACACGCCCATGGCCATGGTAAAGCTGCTGGCAATAAGGACGGCGGTGTTGGTACCGCCCAAGCCGAGGCTGAGGGTCTTGCTGCCCATGGCGAAGGCGTGGAAGTAGGTGTGGCGGTTAATGGTGTAGGCGAGCATGATGCCGCCAAAGAACATGACTTCCGTAACCAGGAAGATCCACATTCCGAGGGAGGCAGTTTCTTTCTGCTGCTCCAGGGTTTCGAATTGTCCGTACAGCGCTCCGGTGCGATGCACTCGGCACTCCCCTATCCATCAAGATCAGGCACCCACTGATAAGAGCGCCTGTGTCCGGGCGTAAGTAAGCCCGGGAATCTGTCAGTCGTCTCCATGAGCCGGAGCCACCGTAGGACTACCAGTGTGTCCGGGAACATCCAAACCGAGTTCAGGCCGATTATGAAAGTCGTAGGCCTCCCAAGTAACCACGGGAGTCACTTCGAAATTCTCTGTGAGTGGGGGCGACTGCGTGGTCCACTCGAGGCCGGTGGCGGGCCAGGGGTTGTTGCCCGCCACCTTCCCGTAGAAGGCCGCCCAAGTGAGATAAACCATGGGGAGCAAGTAACCGATGGCCAAAATAGAAGCGCCGGCGGTAGACATCACGTTGTACACCTGAAACTCCGGCGGGTAGACATGGTAGCGGCGCGGCATGCCGAGATAGCCGAGAACGAATTGCGGGAAGAAGGTGAGGTTGAAGCCGACGAAAAGGACGAGGGCAGCGATGCGCGCAATCCATTCGGGATACATGCGGCCGGTAATCTTGGGCCACCAGAAGTGTAATCCGCCGAGATAACCCATCACCGCGCCGCCAACCATGATGTAGTGGAAGTGGGCGACGACGAAATAGGTGTCATGAACGTGCATATCGATGCCGAGGCAGCCGAGAAACAATCCGGTGAGACCACCGACCAGGAACAAGCCGAGAAAGCCGAAGGCGTAGAGCATCGGCGTGTCGAACGAGATGGAGCCACCGAAGAGCGTAGCGGTCCAGTTAAAGGTTTTTATCGCGGAAGGAATGGCGACCAGAAACGTCAGGAAAGAGAAGGCCACGGCCGAATAGGTCGACTGCCCGGTGAGGAACATGTGATGGGTCCAAACCAGGAAGCCGATCACGGCGATAGCCAAGCTGGCGGCCGCGACGAAGTGATAGCCAAAGAGTTTCTTACGCGCGAACGTGGGGATGAGTTCGCTGATGACACCCATCGCGGGCAAAATCATGATGTACACCGCGGGATGGGAATAAAACCAGAAAAGATGCTGGAAGAGAATGGGGTCGCCACCCATGGCCGGGTTGAAGAAGCCGAGACCGAAGACACGTTCCATCGCGGCGAGGCCCAAGGTAATGGCAATTACGGGCGTGCCCAAAATCATGACCACCGAGGTGGCGTAATGCGCCCAAACGAAGAGCGGCAAGCGGAACCAGGTCATGCCCGGAGCGCGCATGGTGTGGACGGTTACCAGGAAGTTGAGGCCGGTGAGAATCGAAGAGAAGCCAGTGATGAAAACCCCGACGACCGCCGGGGCCACCGCCGAGTTCGAATAGACGGTGCTCAGAGGTGTATAGAAGGTCCAGCCGGTATCGAGGCCCCCGGTGATCATGGAATAGAGGGTGAAAGAGCCACCGATGATGTAGATGTACCAGCTAAGAAGATTGATTTTGGGGAAGGCGAGATCTTTCGCACCGATCATCAGGGGAATAAGGAAATTTCCCAAGATCGCGGGAATAGAAGGGATAAGAAAGAAAAAGATCATGGTCACGCCGTGCATGGTGAACATGCGATTGTAGGTATCGGCGGAGAGGAGGTAGCCGGAGGGCGTAAGCAGGTGCAGGCGGATCATCATGGCGAAAAAGCCGCCGATGAAGAAGAAGAACGTGACAGAGATGAGGTAGAGAAGCGCAATGCGCTTGTGGTCGGTGGTGAGCAGCCACGAACGGATGCCGTAAGTAGAGTTGAGATAAGTTTTTTCCGGGAGTTGCAAAGCGGGTCCCGTGTTGGTTTTAGTTACGGCGCTCATGATTATTTCTTCCCCGTGCTAGCTGGCGCAACGCCGGCCCCTTTAGCGGGAACAGGTTGCGACTGCAGGGACTTGATGTAGGCCGTGAGATTCAAAATCTGCTCCTCGGTCACGAGCCCCTGGAACGTGGGCATCACCGGTTGATACCCGGCCACAATTTTAGCCTTAGGCTGCAAGATGGATTCGCGGAGATAAGCGTCATCGGCAGTAACGGTAGTGCCGTCAGCGAGGAGGACCTTCGCGCCGTACACACCGTTGAGCGAAGGAGCGCGGCCGGTGCCATTGCCGAGATGGCAGGTAACGCAAGCGAGTTGAGTGAAGAGTTTTTCGCCCGCGGACGCAGGATTGACATCGCCGGCTTCGTTCGAGAGCCAGGCAGCATACTCCGCCGGATCCATAACGGTGACCCAGCCGCCCATAACCGCATGGTTGGTGCCGCAGTATTGCGAGCAGAAGAAATGATATTTGCCGAGCTTGGTGGGCCGGAACCACAGGGTGTTGTAGCGACCGGGCACGACGTCCATCTTCACGCGGAACGCCGGAACGTAGAAATTGTGAATGACGTCTTCGCTGCCGAGAATCAATTTGATATTGCGGTTCAGGGGAACGTGCAATTCGTTGATTTCGCGTTTGCCGTTGGGTTGTTGCAGCTTCCACATCCACTGCTTGCCAACGACGTAAATGTCTAATGTGTCCGTGGGAGCGGTGCGGAAATTGACGTAAACGACGGCGCCCCAGGCGAACATAACCATGGCAATAAGGAGAGGGATGACCGTCCAGCCAATTTCCAAAAGCAGGTTACCTTCCAGAGCGGAACCAACCTGGCCGGGAGAGGTGCGGCGATACTTGAAAGCGGCATAAATCGCGACCAGCGTGACCAGCACGGCAAAGAACAGACAGGTGAGCAACACAAACATGAACACGGCATCCACTTTCGGTGCGAAGTTCGATGCCTCGTCGGGAAAAAATGGAAGCGGTGACTGCACGGCTCTAATGTGCTCCTTGCGTCGGCGAACCTGGCCCGAGATTTCCGCCGGAGGCGCCGCGATGTTCCCGACGGCGGAAAATGACAAACCCGAGGGCCATACAGAAAAGGGTTACGACGCCGCCCATGCGCAACACGGTGAGGACGGTGGCGCTATAGCGGCCCTTGGTGGGATCGTATTGATAGCAGAACAGCAAAATGTGATCAACGGGCGAGCCGATTTTTCCGGAGGAAGCGTCGACGAGACCGAGGCGCACGTTGCTGGGAGGATATTCCACACCGAAGAAGTAGCGCGAGATGCGGCCATCAGGAGTGAGCACCAGGATGCCGCTGGCATGAGCGAAAAGTTTGGACTTGGGGTCGTAGGTGAAACGAAAATCGGCAGCCTTGGTTACGGCGTCGATGGATTCCTTGGTTCCGGTAAGAAAATGCCAGCCCGGCTCCGTGAGAGGACGCGCGAAACGAGACAGCGCGTCATGTTTTTTCTGCAGCGCTTCCTCGGGCTTATCGTTGGGATCGAAACTGATGAAGACTACGTCGTAATCCGTGCCCGGGTTGAAGGAAATCATTTTTAGCGTGCCGACCAGGGCCTGTTCCACTTGATTACAGAGCATGGGGCAAGTGAAATAGACAAAGGCCAGAACCACGGGCCTTTTGCCGGCAAATTCGCGGAGGGTAGCGGTCTGGCCGTATTCGTCGACGAAAGGAGTATCGAGGGGAATCTGTTTGTTGAGCTGCGGATCAAAACCAACATTGACGAGCGCGGGAGGGAGACCGTTCGACGACTGGCCCAGACTGTCGGGAACCATTTGAGCATGGCCGAGCGCGCTGCAAAGCAGCAAACTGGCCATCAACACAACACTGCGTAACACGTTCATCGTCCTTACTTCTTTTCCGCCGGCGGCGGCGCTATGGCCGGCAAACCTTTTTCCACGATCAGTTGCATCGCGTCTTGCACCGGGATTTGCGCGATTCCGGATTTCTGGTCAATCCAAGCGAATTTGTCGTTGGCATCGCGATCCGCTTTGAGCTTCTCGCGAAGATCTTCCTGAGGATCCGTCAAATGCCCAGGCATACCCTGTAAGCGGGGTTCCGGGGGCATGGTGGGACCGGCCTCAATGCGCGAAGGCATCATGGGCGCGTAGGTGCTGGCCCAATACTTTTTCAGGCCGAGATAGACGCCCCAGGTAAGCAAGTAGGAAAACACGACCAGGACGCCGAGGTAGAAAAGGAACTTGAGAATGGGAGAAGTGCGAACGTCGGTCTTCTCGAAGGCCACGTCCTGATGAACTGGCCTGCCGTGGGCCGTTTGCCCGTGACGGAGATGCTCAGTGCTCATGATGCGCTAAGACCTCCTCGAGTTTTGGATCGCCCAACGGTAAAACCGGGCGCTGCTTCAGATTCATGGCGTAGAAACCGACCCACAGACCGGTCAGGGCCACAGGAAGAACGATGTCCAGCCAATTGGGCCATGGGGAAGAAGTAAATTCTGGCTTCACCATCCAGTAAAGATCCACAACGCGGAAAACGAGCATCCAAGCGGCTACCGTAGCAATGAGCTTGGGGCTGCGCTTGACGTCGCGTGACAACAAGATGAGAAACGGCAGAGCGAAGGTGAGCAGGAGTACAAGCACCGCCACCACACCCCAACCGCCGTAGAGGCGAGTGCGATAAAAGCTGATCTCTTCGGGCAAGTTGCCAGACCAGATGATGAGGAGTTGGGAGAACGCAAAATATCCCCAGAGCATATTGAAGGCAAAGAGAAGCTTGCCGAGATCGTGGAGATGCCGCTCGCGAATGATGCTGGAAAAAGGTTCGAAGCGGGAGAGCAGCACAACGGTGATGATCATCAGGCTCATGGAGGTGATCGCTTCTGCGCCCACGAAGATGAATCCGTAGATCGTGGAGGCCCAATGAGGGGAAAGGGACATCGCCCAGTCAATCACGGCGAAGGTGAGGCTCAACACGTAGAGGATGATGCCCGGGCCAGCGAGCATCTTGAAACGGCGGAGTATGGCACCATCCTGCGGGCGCGCATCTTGCTGCACGGACCAGGAATTGAACAGGTAAGCCAGAACCAGCCAGATGACAAAATAGATGACCGCACGGGTGAGAAATCCATTGGTGGTCAGGTACCCCTGCTGCCAGGCAGTCAAAGCGTGTTCACCGGTCTTTGGGGAATTCAACCAGCCCAACTCAGTGCCGTTTCCGGAATAGAGATACTTCATGCCCAAAACGACCGGGATAAACATGAGCAGGATCAGCCAGACGTTGCGGCTGGCCGCTTCCAACGGTCGCCGAATCACGGTGCCCCAGTAACCGCTCGTAAGGTGCTGCAGCATGAGCAATCCGAGCGAGCCGAGGGTCAAACCGACCACGAACAAGTAGCTATACAGGTATGCTTGATAAAAATGCGCGGGCGAGGTGACGGCGCCAAAGATGGCGAGCAACGTCGCTATTCCACCGATGACGAAGCCGAGCGACTGGACGCGGTTGACGCTGGCCGGCGCTTGGAATTCTTGCGCGTTCATTGCGCGGAACCTCCCGCTGCGAGTTTGTCCCGGAGATTCGCGGGTAATTCGGCGACATGCGCGTTGCGGCTAAGCTGCAGAGCGCGAACGTAGGCAACAATAGCCCAACGGTCATGCGGAGTGAGTTGCGCGGAATAGCCGTTCATCGCACCGAATCCATTGGTGATGACGTCGAAGAAATAACCGTTCGGCTCGTTGCGCACGCGATCCTGGTGATAGGTGGGCGGGTGCTTCATGCCGCGCATGGTGACCATGCCTTGGCCGTCGCCTTGAATACCGTGACACGGCGAACAAAAAATGTTGTAGCGGTCCTGGCCGCGCGCGAGAAGTTCCTGGGTCAGGGACAGCGGGAAGGCATTGGAATCTTTTGGAGTGAAAAGTGCATCATCCGCGATGGAGCCGCGTGCCACAGTGTTATCCGGGATGGGCCGTTCGGAGCGCCCGTCCTGGAAAATGGGGGCAGGCGAAAGCGGATTCTGGCGCGGTTGATTGGCCATGTCCTGGCGCAAAGTGTAATCGCAGCCAGCGAAAGCGAATGCGCAAAGACCAAGGGCCAGTAACAGTGAAGGTCTACGCTTCATCCTTCACCTCGGCGACAAATCGCGCAGACAGTTCCTGCAAGAACTTGGCACTTCCGGCCAAATCAAACTGGGGATCGCGGGCCTCGATAACCAGGAAGAAACGATCGGTGGAACCATGCGCAAAGCGCTCGACATTGAAAACGGGATGGTACGGTTGCGGCAGCTTGTTGAGCGCAAACATTCCGAAAACGGAGAAGAGCGAAGCACCGAGAACGGTCATTTCGAAGGTAATGGGTATGAATGCGGGCCAGCTATTCAATGGCCGGCCACCGATGTTGATCGGATAGCTGATCGCCGCACACCAGTATTGCAAGCCAAATCCACCGAGTCCGCCAAGAATCCCACCAATCAAGGTGATGAGCGGGACAGCGGTCCAACGGAAACCGATGGCGTGCGCGAGTCCTTCGATGGGGAACGGCGTGTACGCATCCACGTGCACGTAACCGGCTTCCCGCGCCTTTCTGGCAGCGGCGAGCAATTGTTCCGGCGTCTCGAACTCGCCCATGACGCCATGAAGATGAGAGCGATGTTCCGTCATTGGTGTTCCTCGGAGTCCGTTTCGTGCACGAGCTCCCGCATCTCCGAAATAGCGATGGCGGGCAAGCCACGCACGAAAAGAAAGAAGAGCATGAAAAAGAGTCCGAGAGTTCCGGCGAGAGTGGCGTAATCCCAGAAGGTGGCGGAATAGCGCCCCCAGGCAGAGGGCATAAAGTCGCGAGTCAGAGAGATAACGATGATCACAAACCGCTCGAGCCACATGCCGGTGTTAATGATCAACGACATGATGAAAAGGGCCAGCACGTTGCGCCGCACTTTTCTAATCCAAAGCAATTGTGGGGTGAGAATATTGCAAAGAATCAGGGCGTAGTAAAAATGAGAGTACGGCCCGTGCAAGCGCTGTTCCGCCAGGAACACATCGAACTTGTTGCCACTGTAGAAGGCCATGAAAAATTCGACGAAATAGCCGTAGGCGACGACGAGGCCGGTGGCCAGCATAACTTTGGCGCAGTTCTCGAGATGGCGCATGGTGATGAAATCCTCGAGGCCATACGCTTTGCGAAGCGGGATGGCGAGAGTCAACACCATGGCAAAGCCGGAGTAGATGGCGCCGGCGACGAAATAGGGAGGAAAAATGGTGGTATGCCAACCGGGAACGATGGCGACAGCGAAATCAAAGCTCACCACGGTGTGAACGGACAGAACCAGCGGGGTGGCTAGACCGGCCAAGAGCAGGTAGGTGGACTGGTAACGGTGCCAATGGCGTGCCGAGTTGCGCCAACCCATGGCGAGCATGCCAAATATCACCTGCTGATAGCGCTTCTTGGCGCGGTCCCGCAGGGTAGCAAGGTCAGGAAGCAGACCAATAAACCAGAAGACAAGCGATACCGTGCCGTAAGTGGAAACCGCAAAGACGTCCCACATCAGGGGACTGCGAAATTGCGGCCAGATTCCCATGGTGCTGGGATACGGGAACATGTAGTAGGCCATCCAGGGACGGCCGGTGTGAATCAGCGGGAAAAGGCCGGCGCAAGCGACCGCGAAAAGCGTCATGGCTTCTGCGAATCGGTTGATCGAGGTGCGCCATTTCTGGTTGAGCAAAAACAGGATGGCGGAAATGAGCGTGCCGGCATGGCCGATACCGATCCACCAGACGAAATTGACGATGGCGAAGCCCCAACCGATGGGGATGTTAATGCCCCAAATCCCGACGCCCTTGATGATCAGCCAAGAGACCGCAAAGAACAGGAGCATCACCAGACTGAAGGCGATGGTGAAACCGCCTAGCCAACCGATCCCCAAAGGCCGGGTGAGAACAACGGCAGCGATTTTGTCAGTGACGGAGGCGTAGGTGTGCCCGGGTTCCAGCAGCGGCTCAACCCGCTGGAGCTTTGGCGAATTCAAAGGAGGCTGGGTTACGCTCATGCCTTCTCCAAGTCCGGATTCGGATTGCGCACGGCGGCAAGGTACGTGGTGCGCGGACGGGCGTTGACTTCACCCAGGATCGTGTAGTTGCGTTGCTGCGCTTTCAGTTTGGCGACTTGACTGGTGGGGTCGTTGGCATTGCCGAAGACGATGGCATCGGTGGGGCAAGCGGACTCGCAGGCGGTGACGATCTCGCCGTCACGAATGGGGCGATTCTGCTTTTCGGAGTCGATGCGGACATTGTTGATGCGCTGCACGCAGTAGGTGCACTTTTCCATGACACCGCGGCTGCGCACGGTAACTTCGGGATTGCGCATGAGTTTGAATTGCGGCGTGTCCCAATCCTGGAAACGCAGGAAATTAAAGCGGCGGACTTTGTACGGGCAGTTGTTGGAGCAGTAGCGGGTGCCGACGCAGCGGTTGTAGACCATGTCGTTGAGGCCTTCCGCGCTGTGGGTCGTAGCGCCGACCGGGCACACCTGTTCACAAGGAGCGTTTTCGCATTGCTGGCAAGGCACGGGCTGGAAAAAGGTTTCCGGATTATCGAGCGTGGGATTGTATTCGGACGGATCGCCGGTGGCTTTGCCGCTGGTCGCGGATTCGGTATGCGTGTAATAGCGATCGATGCGGATCCAGTGCATTTCCCGGCCGCGCATGACCTGATCTTTGCCGACGACGGGAATATTATTTTCAGACTGACATGCGACCACGCACGCGTTGCAGCCGTTGCACTTGGTAAGATCGATGGCCATGCCCCAGGCATAGCCGGGATAAGCGAACGCTTTGTAGAGCGAATCGTCTTTGGCCGGGGTTTCGTCCTGCTCGTGCGCGAAGTTGGGATTCTGTTGATATTCGGCGAGGGTGGCGTTGCTGAGAATCTGGCGCCCTTCCATGTTGAAGTGATATTGCGTGCAGGCCAACGGATAACTGTCGCCGGTGGCGGTCATCTTGCCGCCGTTAGCAGACCACAGCGCATTCGAAGTGCGCACGACGTACGCATTAAAACCCTTGTTCGTGCCGGTGTATCCGGCGCGCGAACGGCCATAGCCCAGCGGGAGGACCACAGTGTTCTCGGCCTGCCCGGGCAAGGTCCACACCGCCGCGGTCACCCGGCTATTGTTCAATTCGATGTCGACGAGCGCAGAGCGGACTTGGCCGTGCTCGCCGCCGCGGAATTGTACTTTGTGGGCGAAATCGCGTTGTTGCGCAAGCTTCGGACTGACGATGGCGGCATTGTCCCAAGTTAATTTTGTGAGCGGCCGGGGAAGTTCCTGAAGCCAGCCGTTGTTCGCAAAACGGCCGTCGTAGACATTAGGATCGGGCCGGAAAATAAATTCGACTTGATCGGCAGAAGAAGATGGCGCGGCGGGAAGACTGGACGCGTTGAATTTGAGTTCGACGGGAATGGGAGCGGCTTTGGTTCCGGAGATTACACCGTCGTTCAGCCATTTGCGCCAGCCGACGTCGATGGCCGACGGCAAGTGCGTGGACGCTTCGGTCCAGTAGGCGCGCACGGCATCGTAAGCGGGCAAGCCGGGCTTGTCGCTGAAGGCGGTGAGCACATCGTGCGCAGAGCGCGTGTAATAGAGCGGTGCGATCAGCGGCTGAATTATGGTGGCGGTGCCGTCGTGGGCGCGCGCGTCGCTCCAGGTTTCCAGGAAATGCGATTCGGCTACGTGCCATTGGCA
>Ga0335085_10007011_pt1 | contig 17614 bp, 22 predicted proteins | sample Lox_Sample_45_FD_206712 | JGI IMG/M metagenome (GOLD analysis project Ga0335085, IMG submission 206712) | Soil microbial communities from Loxahatchee National Wildlife Refuge, Florida, United States - Lox_Sample_4.5 | ecosystem: Environmental > Terrestrial > Soil > Wetlands | place: USA...
AACGTCGCTTGGTCGTACTTGTTCTTTGGTCTTCACTCTCCGGCAGCAGCCCTGACCGAAATCTTCTTCCTTCTGGCAGCGATCGTGGGCACCACCATCGCCTTCCTTCCTTTTTCCAGGATTGCATCTTGGCTCATGTTTCCCTATGCAGTCTGGGTCTCATTTGCCATCTATCTCAACTTTCAGATATGGCAGCTGAATTCAGGTTCGAGATGACAATCCCGGTTCCTTGTGCAACTGGATAGGTCGGCAGCAAGTGAGTAGCGAAGCGGATTGAGAGAGGGCACGAGGTGGCGTGCATGGTGCGAAATCCTTCGCGCACCGGCGAGTACGCCCTCGACCAGCAACGTCTGGTTCGAGCCGACGCATTCGATGAGGCCGGCCTGCCCCCTGCCCTGGCCGGCATACCGGCATCGATGTGGCCTACGATCGGATTCATTCTATGGCTGGCCAGTAGGCGGGATTCGCAGAGCGCGACAGGTAGGCCGCATACAACTTCGCCACGGCGGCAAAGCGGGCCGGCGTGTGGCGCCAGACGTTGGGCCGAGGGTCGCCGCGAACGGGACTACACTGAATCCGAAGCGAGTATCATGGCCCCCGTTCCGGCTTGCGCCTGCTTTCGTTTTTATGCCGAGTTGAACGATCATCTGCCGCCCAGGCTGCAGGATGGGATGGTGGAGAAGCGGTTCTTGGTGCCGGCATCAGTGAAGGACATGATCGAAGCGATCGGCGTGCCGCATACGGAAGTGGATCTGGTCCTGGTGAATGGCGAATCGTCGGACTTCTCGCGCCTTGTTCGTAACGGCGACCGGGTGGCCGTCTATCCAGTGTTTGAATCGATCGACATCACGCCGGTGTTGCGTCTGAGACCACAGCCGCTACGCGAGCCGAAGTTTGTACTCGATGTCCACCTGGGCAGATTGGCAGGTTATCTGCGCATGCTCGGCTTCGACTCAGCGTATGCCAATCGCGCGAGTGATCTGGAGCTGGTACGAATCTCCGCCGAAGAGAGGCGCATCCTGCTGACACGCGACCGCGGCGTGCTGAAGCACTCCGCCGTGACCCGTGGTTATTGGCTGCGCGAAACCGACAGCCGCCGCCAGGCTGAGGAAGTGGTAAGGCGCTTCGATCTGGCCCGGTCACTGCACCCCCTCACTCGCTGCACGGTCTGTAATGAACCGCTGACGGAAACATCAAAAGCCGAGGTTGGCGGGCGGGTACCGCGAGGGGTCCTGGCCTGGTGCAATGAGTTCCGGGAGTGCGCAGGCTGCAGGCGAGTTTACTGGGAGGGTTCACACTCCCGGCGAATGCGCCTCTGGATCGAGCAACTGGCTTCTTTTCCGTACACGTCATAACTCGCGACAGACGTCACAGGCCACGCTTTCGGTATCTCTGCAAAAGCGTTCCCTCAGGAACGAAACCAGATCACAAGCACGGTGAGGCCGCTGATCAGCGTTGGGAACCAAACCTGCGCCACCCACGGCGCTGGTTACACAGTCCGTCCCATGTTCTCGTCACCGAATGGATTCGAGCGCTGGAAGTGAATCGAAGTGCCGATGCGGCGGTGATTCACGGTGGAATCGGCACGGTGATGGCTGCCGCACTCGCCGGCAAGCCTGTGGTGGGCGCTGGCATGCAGATGGAACAAGTTGCAAACCTGGCGTGCCTGGAGAGATTGCGATTCGCGGTTCGCGTGGGGAAATCGCGCGATCCTTCCCGCAAAGTTCAAGAAGCCATGGGCCGGTTGCTGGTCGATGAATCTGCGAAAGCAAAAGCCGCCGCATTTGCCGAAATCGTTGCACAATGGGATGGTCCGCGTGTCGCTGTCAAGATACTGGTGGAGCATTTTGACGAATCTTCCCACTGATCCACATCGCTGCGGGTGATTTGTCCTGTGAAGTTGGCGAGGGGCAAAGGAGCTGTCTGACCAAAAACCTCAACTGCTGCCAATAGGGCCATGGGCTCATTGAGCCGCGGTGTCGTCCGCTTTCCGAGCAGTGCGAACATCGACACTTTCTCTTTGGCCTGACCTGTGCCAATTCTCCGAAAGGCTGCACCAAACCACATGTCCGATCTTGGGACAGAATGTCCGATTTCGCACAGGGTCATGCACACACCGCGAAACTCCCGGATCCTCCAAACGGCTGGAAAGTCGGCACTTAATCTTGATCGCAGGTTTGGCTCCAAAAGTGCTTCAAGAAACACAGAATCCCCAAGTTGGAGTGACTCATCAGAGCCAAGTTTCGCGGAACATTTTGCCCATACCTATCGTATTCCGATAGGAGACTGCCATGAGACCACAACGAACCGATCTTCTGCGCGGCACCTTGGACCTGCTGATCCTGAAGGCCCTCAACCTGGAACCTATGCACGGAGTCGGTATCTCCCGGCGCATTTCACAAATCACCAAGGAAGCCTTCCAGGTGAGCTTCGGATCCCTGTTTCCCTCGCTGCACCGCATGGAAGAGAAGGGCTGGGTGGAGGCCGAATGGCGCGCTTCGGAGAACAACCGCCGCGCCAAGTACTACCGGCTGACGGCATCGGGCCGCGCGCAGCTCAAGGCAGAAGAGCGGGAATGGAACCAGGTGGTCAAGATCATGACGGCGGCGGTGGAATCCGCGTGAGCCGAAGGGAGGCATCATGCCGGGCCGAATCGTTAGTTTGTCTCGGAATCTCCTGCGCAGAAGCTCCGTTGAGCAGTCGCTGGACGATGAGCTTCAATCGTCGGTGGAGCTGCTGACCGAGGAGAAGATCAAAGAGGGACATTCGCCCTCGGAGGCCCGGCGGCGGGCGCTCATCGCGCTCGGCGGCGTGGAGCAAGTCCGAGCCAAGGTTCGCGAAGTACGGTCAGGGCGCCTGCTCGAGGACTTCGCCGCGGACCTGCGCTTCGCCTTCCGGACCCTTAAGAAATCGCCGGGCTTTTCCCTGACGGCAATCGTGACGCTCGCGCTGGGGATTGGCGCGAACGCCGTCGTGTTCAGCGTTCTGAATGCGCTGCTGCTGCGACCGGTGAAAATACCGAACGCGCCAAACCTCTACCTGGTGCAGCGTTTTCACGTTCCGCCGCAGGCGTATCCGGATTATCTGGACCTGCGCGACCGGAACCGGACGTTCGAGAGCCTGATGGCGGTCAAATTTGTTGGCGAAGTCGGCGTGGACACCGGCGGAAATCCCTCGACTGCGTGGCCGGTCATGACCAGCGGCAACTATTTCGATGCGCTGGGCCTTCGGCCGTATCTGGGGCGGTTCTTTCACGCTTCCGATGAGAAGGGCGTCAACAGCGCACCCTACGTGGTGCTCAGCTATGCCTACTGGCGCAGCCATTTTGACGAGGACCGCAGCGTGGTGGGGCGAATGGTCGAGATCAACAAGCACCCGTTTACCGTCGTGGGCGTGGCGCCCGCGGAGTTTCGCGGCACGGACCTGATCTTTTCGCCGGCATTCTGGATTCCGATCGTGGAAGAGCCCACGGTGATGAGCATCAACTCTTTGCAAAATCGCAGTGAACACAATCTCTGGGTGATGGGACGGCTCAAGCCCGCCGTGACGCCGGCAGAGGCGGCTGCGGATTTGAATGTGCTGGGCTCGTGGTTGTCGAAGACCTATCCCGGCGACGATGACGGGATCAGATTCACCTTGGGGAGTCCGGGACTGTTGGGCGACGCACTGGAGAGGCCGGCGCGTGCCTTCATGGCAGGCCTCATGCTGCTCGCCGGCCTTATTTTGCTGGCAGCCTGCGCCAACCTGGGAAGCCTGTTTGCGGCGCGGGCGGCGGATCGCTCCAAGGAAGTGGCGTTGCGCCTGGCGCTGGGCTCGCGGCGCGGGCGCATTCTGCGCCAACTGCTTACTGAGGCCTTGCTGGTTTCTCTCGCCGGAGGCGCAGTCGGGCTTTTCGGCAGCGTGCAGATTCTCCACGCGCTGAGCAGATGGAATCCATTTCCCGAAACGCCGATCAACATTCCGGTCAGTCCCGACGCGCGTACCTACGCCGTCGCGCTGCTGCTGGCGGTGGCCAGCGGCTTGCTCTTCGGAATCGTGCCCGTCCGCCAGGTTTTCCGCGCCGATCCGTGGCAGGTGATCCGCTCAGGAATGAGCGGAACCGGAGCACTCAGGCGATTCACGCTTCGCGATGTTTTGCTGGTTGCGCAAATTGCCATTTGCGCGGTGCTGGTGACTTCGTCGCTGGTGGCCGTACGGGGCCTGGTGCGGTCGCTGCACGGCAGGTATGGCTTCGAGCCCCAGAACGCCATGATCGTCCAATCCAATCTGCACATGGCTGGCTACGCCAATAACCAGACGGCCGCAATGCAGCGCCGCATGCTCGATGCCGTGGCCGCAATTCCGGGCGTATCTGCGGTAGGCTGTGCCGACGATCTTCCGTTGGGCCTCGGCGGAAACGACAGCTTTGTCTATAGCGACAGCACGACCGATTTCCGGCCGACCAACCACGCTGCCGACGCGATGAACTACAGCATTTCACCCGGCTATCTGCGTGCGGCGGGAACGCAGCTGCTGGCTGGAAGGGATGTGACGTTCGCCGATGACTTGAAGGCTCCAGCCGTCGCCCTCGTGAACCGCCAATTCGCGATCAAGCTCTTTGGTTCGATCGACAAAGCCGTCGGAGGGCATTTCAAATTGTTCAGAGGAAGTCGCGTTGAAGTCGTTGGCGTGGTCGAAGACGGCAAATACCGGACGTTGACCGAAGATCAGCAGCCGGCGATGTTCTTTCCCTTCCTGCAGGATGATTCCAGCAACACGTCGCTGGTGGTGCGTTCCAAGCGCGACCCTTCTGAGATGGCTGCGGCGCTGGAGAGCACGCTGCACGGCATCGACTCCGGCCTGCCCCTGACCATCGAGACGTGGACCGAGGAAATGGGTTTCGCCTTGTTCGCTGCACGGGTCGCTTCGGTAGCCCTGGGCGTGATGGGATTGCTGGGCGCCATGCTGGCGGTCACGGGCGTCTTCGGCATGGCGTCTTACGTCGTCAGCCGGCGGCTGCGCGAGCTGGGGATTCGCGTTGCGCTCGGCGCCGGCAAGCGCGCGGTGTTGAACGCATCGCTGGGACGCGCCTTTCGCCTTCTGGCCATCGGCTCGGCTGCGGGCCTCGTTCTGGGAGTGCTGGCCACGCGCATCCTGTCGCACGTCGTCTACCAGGCCACGCCGAAAGATCCAATGGTGCTGGGCGGGGTGGTCGCGGCCATGCTCTTGATCGGCCTGGTCGCTTCTTGGATTCCGGCGCGCCGCGCTCTCGCCGTCGATCCACTCCTCCTGCTGCGGGAAGAATAGCCTGAACCCGGTGTTGCCAGAGAAGGGACCCTGTGCAGTGACGGTAAATCGCGTGAGCCGAAAGGAGGCGTCATGCCGAGCCGAATCGTTAGCTTGTTCCGAAATCTCCTGCGCAGAAACTCGGTCGAGCAAGCAATGGACGATGAACTCCAATCTTCGGTAGAGCTGCTGACCGAGGAGGGGGTCGAAGACGGGCTTTCGCGCTCAGAAGCGCGGAGGTGCGCGCTCATCGAGCTTGGCGGTGTCGAGCAGGTCCGAACCAAGGTCCGTGAGATTCGAGTGGGACGTCTGTTTGACGACTTCGCCGCGGATCTGCGCTTCGCATTGCGGCAGTTGCGCAAGAATCTTGGATTTACGGCGGTTGCGGTGCTCTCGTTGGCTCTCGGGATCGGAGCGAGCACCGCCGTGTTTTCGCTCGTCAATGCGATCCTGCTGCGTTCGCTTCCGGTGCCGAATCCTCAAGAGTTGCGTGTGTTGCGTTGGACAGGCGGCGATGTCCGAATGACTTCGCTCAACGATTTCCCGGACATGCAAGGCGATCACATGTCCGCCCACGCTGTAACTCATCCTGCATTTCTCGCTCTGCGCGAACAAGGCGCCGCCCTGGCCGAAATCTTTGGATTTCAACCCGTGGACCAGCAACAACAGGTCACGGCTCGTGTGAGGAGCGAGACATTTACGGCGACAGGCATGATGGTTTCGGACAATTTCTTCTCCGGCCTCGGTGTGAGTCCATTGATCGGTCGGCCACTGAACACAAGAGAGGATTTTTCCGGATCTTCGGTGAATGTCGTGATCGCCTACGACTGGTGGGAGAGATATTTCGGCCTCGATCCTGCGGTACTCGGCCAGTCTATTTTGCTGAATGGCAGAGGCTTCACGGTTGTCGGCGTACTCCCGCGCGGGTTTACTGGAATCGTGCCGGGTGATCCCAGCGGGTTCTATGTGCCAATGTCGGCGCAGTCGCCGTTTTTGTACAGGCCGATTGCTGAGCGGTTTCACTGGTTCGTGCGCGTCATGGCACGATTGAAGCCCGCCGTGAGCGATGCCCAATTGCGCGCCGCGCTCGACGTCGCATTTGCCCGCGAGGCCGGCCCGATCATGACAGATCCGAGAATTCTGCTAGAGCCGGGCTATCGTGGGCTGCCAAGCGAATCCAATAGCTACCGTAAACCGCTTCTGCTGATGCAGGGTGTGGTGGGTCTGGTTCTGCTGGTGGCATGCTTTAACCTTGCCGGATTGATGGCGGCGCGCGGCGCCGTGCGACAGCACGAACTGGCGGTGCGCGTCGCTCTTGGTACTGGCCGATGGCGGCTCATCCGCCAGTCGTTCACTGAAAGCCTGGTGCTCGCATCGATTGGCGGTGGGCTTGGTATTCTGCTATCCATCTGGGGAAAGACCGCGCTTTCCCGCCTGTTCGCCGAATCTACGGACGGTTTGCATTATGACCTCACTCTTGACCTGACGGTCCTTTGTTTTGGCGTGATCGCCGCGCTGGTTACTGCTTTGGTGACAGGTCTGCTGCCGGCGTTGCAGGCCGGACATGTGGATCCGATCGCCGGACTTAGGAGCCGCGGCGCGATCGGGGCGCCACGCTTGCGAATTGGCAAGGTCCTCGTCGTCGCCCAGATTTGCATCTCGATGCTGCTTCTGACGTGCGCTGGCCTTTATGCCCGCACTTTGATCAATCTCACGCACGTCGACATCGGGTTCAACACCGAGAAGCTGCTGCTGTTGGAGGTGAATCCAGGCGGTGCTGGCTACGACGATCCCGCGAGACGCGCAAGTTTCTACGCCGAGGTGCAGGACTCTCTCTCCGCTATTCCCGGGGTGCACGGAGCAACCTTTCTAAGTTATCCGCCACTCGGCCACGCCGGATGGTCCGGCGCGTTCTTCTTCCGTGACAGTTCTTCGGAGCAGGCGGAGAAGATGCAGTCAAACCGGTTGGCCGTGGGGGAGACCTTCTTCGACACGATGGACATTCCGATAATCCAGGGGCGTGGATTCAACGCTGCCGATGCCAGAGGAACGCCCAAGGTGGTTGTGGTCAACGAAGCGTTAGTGCGGCAGCATTCGCCCGACAGGAACCCGATTGGCCGGATGGTGCACATCCTGACCGACGAGTGGCAGATCATTGGAGTCTGCCGCGACGTCAAGTATCGCTCTCTGAAAGAAGCGCCACAGCCAACTGTGTATTATCCATTTCGCCAGATCTCCTTTGGGGTCACGATGCGAAACAATTTCAAGACTGCCTACTTCGCATTACGGACCGCCGTGCCGCCAATGTCTCTGGTCGCCGCTGCTCGCAAAGCGGTCGCAACAGTCGATCCCCGCGTTCAGTTGGAAAACGTCATGACACAAGAAGCTGCGCGCGATGCAGACATCGGCCAGGAGCGCCTTTTCGCCGTGCTGTGCGGGGCACTTGCTGGGTTGGCGATGCTGCTCTGCTGTATCGGTCTTTACGGACTAATGACGTATCACGTCGCACGGCGGACCCCCGAGTTCGCCACAAGGATGGCCCTGGGAGCTGACCGCCGCGACATTGCGAATCCCATTCTCCGCGAGGCGCTGCTGCTCGCAGCCGCAGGCTTCGCCCTGGGTCTGCCCGCCGCTCTTGGTGTGACTCGGCTCATCAAGAGCCAGCTGTACGGTGTAACGCCCAACGATCCGCTTACGCTGATAGGGTCCGGTATTCTGTTGGCGGCGATTGCGGTTTTGACGGCGTGGTTGCCTGCACTGCGGGCGGCGAAGGTTGATCCGATTATTGCACTACGAGAAGAGTAATAAGCGAGCACCATTACGCCTCCCAGAAAACCAACTGGCGGGCCAATTTGGAAAGGACCCCGGTTATGAATCGCGGGGAGTTCGCACACACTGGAATCGTCGCTGCAGGCGGCGCCTTCGTGCCGCGCAAAGGGTTGGCACAAGCCACCACCGCACATTCGGGGAAGGATGATGCCGCTTCTACGAGGGAAACAGGGCAATGATGTGCCCTGGGTTGCCGTTCGCCACCTTACGCTGGCTGACTCGTTCCGTATGTTGAACGGATCGAATCGTCGGTATTCCTCTTCCTGGTTGAGGATGAATCTGCTGTCTATCCGCGGCTCCCGATGGTAGATTGCCGTCGCGCCTGGGGCGGCGAGAGGGCCTTCTTTTTAGGGATGCCGTGTTGATGGCAATCGCTGCATTTAACCCAATGAATGTTGTGCGTGCTTGTGGCGCTGAAGTAGGTCGTGTCCATCTTTTCTACGTCAAGACCGCAGTGAGACATCTGGGGATGGCAGGTCTTGCAGGAGGCGCGAGCGGATTGCTGATGCCCGTTATGGCACGAAAAACAGCTCAACCCCTCGTGCACGCCGAATGGCGTGCGATCATCACCCGATCCGGCTTGCATTCCCCAAGCGTTCACGGCCGCCGGCAATCCCGCCTCCGGCGCGCGGGGCGCGTGGCATTGGTAGCAGATCGTTTGCCGTGGATCCTGGCTGACATGAAGGACATGGGGACCGTCAGACACTTGCGGAAGGGTGAGGTTGGCCGCCGCAAAGTGCATCTCCTCGCGGCGATCATAGAAAGCCAGTGATACGGGGACGGCTGCCCCAGCCACCGAGATGCGCTCGGCCGGTTTGGTCTCAGGCGCGCCTTCTCTATGTATCCCGTGGCAGGTTTCGCAGGGCATGGTCGGCTGATCGGCGAGCTGTGCATTCAACAGACGCCAAGGACCCTGTGTGTCTGGCGGTTGCACGAGCTCGCGAATCGATCCTCTAAAGTACATGCCGTGACAACGAAGACAGTCTTCCATCAAGGGGCGCGGCGAGTCCGGCTTTGCATGAGTAAAGATTTCTGCGTACGTGGCGCTGTGGGGTCCAGCTTGCTATGCGGCATACTCCTGTTGGTGGCATCGGCGACAATTCACAGCCACCGCTCGTACATCGGCCTCGCGCAGTCGAATGTTCTCGGGCCAGGCACGCACGAGATGCACCCAGGTGTGCCGTAGCTTGGTCCGCAGGCTTGCATCGTGGCATTCTACGCAGCCCATTGCAAGGTGCGGCGAATCGTGCACCTCAACGACGTAGGAACGCATCTCATGACAGCTTGCACAGCCTTGGCCACGTTCCGAAGAGTAGTATGCCGCTGCCCCAAAGATCCCAGCCATCGCCAACAAGACCAGCGAACCGGCGCTGATGGCGACCCCCTTAAACACTCCCTTCATGACCGGAACCCTGTGCCTTTCCAGTGACGGACCAGCGATGTGGAGGCCATGTACGCGACAGCCATAATCGTCAGCGCGGGATTGAAGCCACCGTTGGTCACGTGCACGCTCGAATCAATCACAAAGAGGTTGTCGACCTCGTGTATGCGGCAATCGCGATCGACCACCGAGGTTTTCGGATCCATGCCCATGCGGCAGGTTCCCGCCTGGTGCTGGCCGGCGGAGACGACCTGCGGCGTGCCGGCGAAATGGAACGTGATTGCGGCGCCGGCCTCTTTGAGCCAGGCTTCGGCGCGCTGCGCCTGCACCTCGCCCATCTCAAAAGTGTGCGGGTGCACATTCCCGGAGATGCGTGCGACAGGCATTCCCCACTTGTCCGTCACCAAGGGATCGAGTGTAACCCGCGCATCGGCTGTCGGAATCTGTTGAGTGGGTCCGAAGATCATGATGTTGCGCTTGAAGTAAGTGCGCATGGCCTGTTTGTGCCCCAAGCCCCAGCGGGGGACAGTCGGCGGCATGCGATCCACCATCTGAATGGGCAAACGGATGAACTCGTTGGCCAATAGCCCTCCGCCGCAGAGGCCGGGAGTTCCGTGGTTGTAATCGGTAATGGCAATGCTGGCGCCCGGGCCTACATCGTCATAGGTGTCGAAGTCGAAGAGGCCGACGGCGCCTGTGTAGTGATGGCCCTGAAGGTGGCGGCCAACTTGGTCGTAACGGTTCCCGATCCCCTTGGGGAAAAGCCGGCTTTTCGAATTCAGTAGCAGACGCGCCGACTCGATCGCGCAGGCCGAAACCACAACCAAGTCGCATGGCTGCTCGCGCAGCTGGCCTCGCGCGTCGAAGTAGGCCACGCCTCGCGCTCGGCCGCGATCGTCGGTGAGAATCTCTTTTACCATGCATGCGGTGCGCAGCTCGCAATTTCCGCTGGCGAGTGCCATCGGGATCACGGTATTTTGCGTGCCGTTCTTGGCATCGACCTCGCAGGCGAATCCAACACACCAGCGGCAGCGCATGCAGGCGCCACGGCCGTGATAGGGAACGGAGTTGCGGGCCATGGGAATGTGGAATGGATGCAGCCCCAGGCGCTTGGCCGCCGGCCACAGGATCTGGAATTCGCGATTGGGCGGGAGCGGCGGCATGGGTAGAGGACGGCGGCGCGAGCCGTGAAACGGAGTATTAGAGTAGTCGCCTGAAACGCCGATCTCATATTCGGCTTTCTCATAGAAGGGCTCAAGATCGTCATACGAAATGGGCCAGTCCTCGAGGGAGCTGCCCTGCGGCACACCGTAGGTGGAGCGCATGCGGAAATCCTGCGGCAGGTAGCGCCATGCCATGGCTCCGTAGCTGAGTGTTCCTCCGCCCACGCACGCGGCATTGTTCTGGTAGCCACCTTCGCTGGGCAATACCACGCGAGCCTCGCCCGTGGGACCGACCGAAACCCGTGGGCTGCCATCGTCGTCGGGCCCGAAGGCGTTGCCGAGCACCGTGGTGCGCTGATTGCGTAGATCATCCTTGCGGCAATCATTCGACGTATACCAGGGGCCGCGTTCCAGCAAGACAACGCTCAAGCCCGCCACCGACAACTCCTTGGCCACGATGCCGCCCGCGGCGCCCGCACCGATCACCACCGCGTTCACGCGCTTCATGGAGTCGATCTCTTTTTTTGTTCCGACGGGGAGCGCCCGAGTACAGGAGGCTCGGCCAGGCCCAGCATGCGCCAACTTACCGCGTCGCGATTGCCGCCATGACGTGGTGTGCCGTAATAGCCGTCAAGCGTGTGGCCCCGCACCAACTCGAAGAACATCCGATCCTGCTGTTCAATGGCTCTGACAATCTCAAGCTGCCGCGCCGTTGTGACCCTGGCAAGCTCACCCCCGAAACGCTTCCTGCTCAGAGAATCGGCTCGTTCCAAACCCTCGCGGTAGGCGCTGCGATGACGACGAAAATGGCGTACCAGCTGCCGATCGATGAATTCGACGACCCCCGCCTGGGAGGCGCTTGGAAAGTCATCGGCAGGAATAATTTGATCGCAAATCGCCTTTAAGGTGCCGGCGTCTCGCTCACTCAGGAACTCCCATTGGCTTGGCCGGGACGATGCGCATCCGGACAAAAATGCAGTGCCAGCAGCAGCCGCCGCCACGACGAAATCGCGGCGTGCCAGGGCATATTTCTTTACGTTCATGCGTATTTCCCGTGCTTTCCGTGCGACGCCGCGAGTATACCCGCGAGCCTGACTGAGCGCAACGAGAAATGCAGGACACATGCAGAATGATCATCGGCTGTCCGGTTTCTGAAGGCACAGTTTGTGGACCAGCATTGGACAGCGTTGCGACGGCTGAAGAAGAGCGAAGATCCTTTTACGATGGTGGCTCCTTCCGTCGATGAACTCGGTCGATGTTCGAACCTCTGCCAAGAGCGGGAGAAATCCGAACTGCGGCAGCCCGGTACAAACCGTGGTACACGAACAGGAGGATTCTCGGGACAGAGAGGCGGCGCGTTACGCATTTGTTCAAAAGCCTGTGTTGTGTACTCGACACGAACGGCCGGCAGTTCGGCTCGGAAGCTATCGCGATCCCGCAGGTGCCGGTTGAAGCTGCCCGACTGCTCCTAGGCCAATGACTGCTTCTTCGAGACTCGTTCCGAGAATCCTCTGGCCTCGATGCCGAGCGCTTTCACCGTATCGGCACAGGATGCTGCGGCGGTGTGCCCATCGCGCGATCCGGTTCTCGAATGCAGCCCCTTGCTGCCCACCCGAGCGCCACGGCCCACCCCAAGAGTGTCTAGCCGAGAAACACATTCACCACCGCAATCCAGACGCTCGCCTTGCAGTCCCGGTACATTGCCAACGCAGTCGGCGGCAGATACACCAACACTGCCAGCACGGACAGCATGATGGTCACCGGAGCCATCAGGTCTGCATCATGCTTTACGAGTCCCGGTGCGATAAGAATGGCCACAGGCAGCCAACCCTGCGAATCCTCTATTGCAAGTCAGGCAACCGCACATTGACCCAGTTTGGCTTCGATGAAATCAAGCCGTTCCCCGATGCACCATAGCGTGGCATGCGGTGCAAAGCGTAAGGAGGTTTTGCTCGGAATTATCTCCACACTGGCTCCGCAACTGCCGATGGTGAACCTCGAGATTCGACAGCGCACCGCAGCTTTGGCATCTCCATCCGTCCCGGCGTAACACCTGCTGCCGCAGGTTCTCGTACCCTTCGCGAGCGAGGCGCAGGCGAGAACTCTTTTCCGCAAGCCCGTTCATGACGCCTTCGCAGTGATCTGCTCGACAAACGCCCGCCGCTGCTCGCCGGGCAGGAACTGGAAAAACCGCGCGATGGAGAACAAGAGCACGTTAGGCTGTCCGCTGTCCAGGTTGGCGCCCGCCAGGAAATCCGCGCAGATCATCTCCAGACAATAGCCGCGTGACTTGTCTGTGCCCAGCATCAGAGCTGCCGTCTCGATGGCCTGCTCGATCACCGGGACTTGGCTCTGATAGAGCTTGAAGTAAAGGATCTCCGTCGGTTCGGTGTCCTTGCCGGTGAGGTGTTGGTCCACCGCGCGCTTGAACTGATCTCGCGGTAAGGAACGGGCTTTGTGCATCCATGCTGCACAGTTGAAATGCCTCCCGTCGGAACGCGCGACCTTGGTTAACTCCGCCGCCTTGGTCCAGCCCACCTGTTTCAACTCCCGCCGGATCTGGGGCGGCAGGTGTTCGTGAATGGCCATCAGATAGTAGGCGGTGCGGCGCGAATCGGGAAACCGTCTTTGCAGGAATTCATCGAATGACTTCAAGTTTTGCAGCCGCCAGTACTGACCGGCTCGCACCTCGCACAAATACCTCCCCAGATCGACGAAGCGCGTGTCGTGCTCCTCCTCTTTCCGCTTTTCCCACGCCAGGATCTCGTCGATCCTGGTGAGGACAAAGACAGCGCGCTTGCGATCGAGTTTGGGTGGCGTCGCCATCGACTTAAAACGAAAGCTCGTCAAACAGACCAAGGTCCACTCCCGGCTTGTGCACAAGTGCAGTTTCGACCAAGTCGGCCTTATCCAGGCAGAGCCCGACAAAGGGGCAGGTCGTGCACGGATTCTGGGGAAAGCGGATGCCAGCCTGCGGCAGGAACAATCCCGATTCGATCCGTCGGACTGTGTCATCGACCAGCCTTGCGAATTCCTGCCGCTGTTCTTCGGTGATGGTGGCCCGCAAGTACTGAACTTCGACCATGCGCTTGCGCACGAAGACGATTTGGGCGACCTCGTTGATGCCAGTCATCCACGAATAGCAGACCAACTGCGGATCCATCGCGCAAATGCCGGCCGGCTCTTCCTGAAATCGCGCGGAGCTGGTCTTCCATTCCAGAACGCAGGGCGTACCGTCCAGCTCGCCAATGGCATCAACGTAGGAGACGAAATTGCAGCCGGAACGAAGCCTGCGAGTGAACTGAATCTGCTGGCCTGAACGAGGCCGCCGAATCCGGACGCGGCCGTCCTGAGCGAAGCGCTCCAGCAATTGGACGCCTTGTTGCAACATCCGGTCCCAGGTGTCGCTGCCGGAGTAGGTCAGCCCCATCTCCTTGCACAGGCTCCAGTGCTCGTACAGCACAGCCGCCGGGTCTTCCCGGCGAAATAGGGCGGCGACGGCCTGTTCGAAGGCTCGACCAAAGAGCATGGCGGCGCGCGTGTCTTTCTCTCGCCAACCATCGAGGTAGCGGTGCCGGTAACGGCGCGGGCAGCTCAGGTACTGGCTGATCTGGGTGTAGGAATAGATCATCCGGTCGCCTCCGCCATGTTGGAGCCAGAAGCATTCGATGCCGGAGCCGACAGACCTTCCCATTGACTGGCCGGGGCGAAGCCGTCGAGGTTGATGAGCGAAATGCCGTTGATCACGGCATGGCTGATCTTGACGACGCCGCGCAATCCGGGCAAAGCCTTCTCGTCCATCTGTTCGTGGGCCAGAAGTTCTGGATCATAGAGAAAATCCCGCAGGAACCAGCCCAGCTTCCACATCGCTTTCTGGGTACAGTAGAGCCGGCTGACAATGGGCTGTTCGGCCAGGCTGCGGGGCTCGAGCACGGAGAGCCGAAGAACATAGAACGGCTTGCGAGGATGCCAGTGGAACTGCACGCCATCGACGCGTACCAGGAAAACGCCGTCGGGAATCTCCGGACGAGAATCGCGGGCCGTGGCAGCGAGCCCAGGGATTTTGCGGCTCATGCGGCGCCCTCCTGCTTCGCTTGCGAGTAGCTGTTCAGCTGGCAGAGCAGAGCATTGCGGTCCTTTTTCGCTCCGTCGGCCAGTCGCAGGACGAAGTTCTCCACTTGTTCCCTGCTGGCTTCACGAAGCGTTTTGGTGCCGCAGAAGTCGACGGCGTAGGCCTTGACCAGTTCGGGGTCGAGGTTGTGCTGGCGGATGATCTGGCACAGGCGGTCGCGAAGTTTAGGACCAGAGCCATTCCCGTTCCCCTTTGCGTTTTGTGGGGGAAACTTCTCCACCGGATTCGAAATCGTTCCCATCTCCTCGACAGAGCAGATTCCGATGCCATAGGCCTTGCGTAGGGCGCGGTTGACGGCCCGGGTTTCGGCCACCCGCATCTCGGCACCGCGCACCAGAGCGTTGACGTTTGAGGGATCTGCGTCGCCAAATCCGACGAACCCTGAGGACTTCTCAAAAGGAAAGACAGTGGCTCGGAAAGCCCACCGAGCGCCCACTGGATCGCAGAACTCGCGGACCGCTTCAACCTGAATGCCCACGCAGTGACGTCGCGCGGCCAGTCGTAGCAATCCGGAATGGGTGATGTACCACCCTCCATCCAGACAGATGATGTCGCCTTTGGCGACCGAGAGGTGGAAGTCGGAGGTGAGGCTTCGCAGCGAAGCGACGAGTCGACTCGAGAGCCGGCCCCAAGAATGCTCCGCGCTTCGTTTATTGATTTGAAAGGCCCTCGATGTTCGCTTCATGCACCTCTCCTTAGCACGTCTTCCCCCTTTTGGGTCGTATTTCGACATCCTCGGAGTCGAGAATCTGGATCGCTGAGAGCTTTTTCTTCTTCACGATGCAGCGGCCACATTGCCAATCGACTTCGACATAGCGGACGGGAAAGACCAGGGTCGCTAAAGCGACACTTTTGTACTCGGGAAATAGCTCCCAGGCGGCCAACTTGGCCGCCAAAGCGCACGTCGCCGGGAGGACGACGGAAATTCCTAGATGGGGCGCGAGGAATTTGAACTCGACGCTGTAGAGATTCGGAGCGGAATCAATTTCTATCGACACTCTATATTATACCGGCGAGGTCTGTTTTTTTAAGACAGAGTTTTCGACACCAATCTGCTGGTCCCCGGCCAAGGCTCCCATCAGTGAGAGGGACCGACACGGAGCCTCTTGTCCATAGCCAGACGCCTAAACTCGAATCCTCCCAAGGCGTAGACAACGCCGGACGGAGGTCGCTGGGTCACGACCCGCGTATGCGATACGGCCCGCTGCCTGTAGTGGCTCCCTGGTTCCCGCTGAATTCATCAGAGGGCGGATGGAAGACGCCAAAGAAGGTGACGGCCGCCCACGCACGATTTGGAAACAGTCCACAAGCAAGCGCAAGCAAGATGAGACCCGACGCACATGCCGTACCGATGGCGTAACGAGCCAGACAGTGGCGGCGGTCGTGAGACGCCGCTGCTCGATGTGGCCGTTGGGTACTCGTGGCTGGGTCCCGACCTGCGGCGGGGAGCGGCATCGACTTCCTGGCCGACCGGAGCGCTTGATTGAATCATTCATTGGTAAGTTCGACTTCCAGAGGGCACGATAGGCTCGTCTCAGAAACCCGTCCGCAATCGTTGCGCTACCATGGACATTATGCCACAATATGGAGTGGCATAATGTCTCTGGAGGTTTCGATGCCTGCCTACGCCCATGTTTTCTCTTTTGTCGGCCTCAAAGCTGGGTCCGACCTTGAACTTGCTTTGTTGTCAGAGAAAGGCCTCCCCTTGACAGCGGTAGAGTCCCTCAAAGAGCAGGGTCTTACGTTTACCGAGATTTCGGACATTGTGATTTCTCCACGGACACTGAAGCACCGCAAATCACGCAAAGAGAAGCTCTCCAGCGTCGAAACTGACAGAGTGCTTCGCGTAGCCCGCATTGTCGATCTGGCAGATAAGGTATTTGGCTCACGCATGAAAGCGCTGCTTTGGCTCCGTTCCGCCGATGATCGGCTCGAAAATCGAACTCCCATGCAGATGCTGGTCAATGAGAGTGGAGGTCGCCTAGTAGAAAGCATGCTCTGGCAGATCGATGAGGGAATTTACACGTGAAGACCCTCTGGAGAATCAGCAACCATTGTGACCTCGACGGTTTGGGAGGGGAGAAATCGGACGGACGCTGGCACACCGCTGCAAGGGGGAAACGAATTGTCTATCTGTCCGAATCGCCCGCCGGTGCATTACTGGAAGCGCTCGCAAATCTCAAAGGCAATCCGGCGCTGTTTCCCGAGAAGTACCAACTTCTCGAAGTCACTGTTCCCGATGACGTCTATGCCTCGATGACGTTTCCCTCCGGTGGTTCCCCTCCATCGCGATCATTTTACAAAACTTTGTCACCGTCGTTGTCTCGCAAGAAGGGGGACGCCTGGCTCCGTAACCGCGTATCTGCGCTCGCCGGTGTTCCGTCTTTCCCGTCTCCCTATTCCTTGAATATCCTCCTGAATCCCCAACATCCTGATGCGGGAAGAATCTCAATCAAGGCATGTCGACGAATCCGATATGATCGCCGCTTGTTCCACATTTATCCAGCCGCAAAATAGACTTGGGTTCAGCAGCGAAATGACCCCATGCCGACGAACGATGCGTCGGCACTCCGGAAAAAACTCTTCGTCTTCTTCAGCAACAAGAGCTGGCATTGCTCACAAACTGAAGGTCAATGCGGCTACCTCTATTCAGTCAACGCGAGCACGGGCACAGTCGTGCGATCGGCTCAATTGGACTACAATCTCGGCATCTATGTCAGCCCGATTGTCGACTCAAATGCCGGCATGGTGTACGCATTTGTCGGAGCTGATAACTCAACGAACTGTTCGAGCGGTCCATGTGCGGCTGTTTTTCAGTTGCCAACCGGGTTCTCGGGTGGCGCC
>Ga0335085_10007014_pt1 | contig 17613 bp, 15 predicted proteins | sample Lox_Sample_45_FD_206712 | JGI IMG/M metagenome (GOLD analysis project Ga0335085, IMG submission 206712) | Soil microbial communities from Loxahatchee National Wildlife Refuge, Florida, United States - Lox_Sample_4.5 | ecosystem: Environmental > Terrestrial > Soil > Wetlands | place: USA...
TGCTTGGTCTATCTTGTGATGGTGGATTGAGCTGGATACTGCCTCGTCTCATGGGACTTCGTCGGGCGCAGGAGCTGTTGTTAACGAACAGAACGCTCTCTGCCGAGGAAGCGATGCACCTGGGACTCGTGACCCGCACGACCGATGCCGAAGCGCTCTCCGCGGAGGCATCGACGCTGGCGCAGGAGCTCGCTGCCGGACCCACAGCTGCGTACGGCAAGTTGCGCAACCTGCTACTCTGCAGCAGTGAATCGAGTCTGGAGACCCAATTGGAGAGTGAATCACGAGCTATCGCCCAGTCGAGCCGCACACCACACGGCCAGGAAGGTATCGCTGCCTTTGCGTCAAGGCGCAAACCTGATTTTAGCCGGTGAGCCTCGGGACACGTCTTGCCCACTGTACTAGAACGTCTGTCGTCCGGTGTCAATCCTGCGTCCTTGCCGATCAATACCTGCACCAGCGCTGCAGCCTACAGTCCTCGGCGTCTGGTGAGCTCGAATCGTGACGGCCGCAACACGACTTCATCCATGTGCTGAACAGCTTCAGCTGGCGAGCACGATCGAAGCGTCGCTAGTCACCCTGCTGCCATTGTCTCGGCTTCACGCCTCTTATGAGGAGGACGTCAAGACGTGGTCCAGCCTTGAGGAGATAGGCGTTTTCCGCATCTGCATGGACGAGCAGCACGGTGGAAGCGGGCTCGGAGCGACCGAAGAAGCGTTGATCACAATTGGACTGGGGCAGCGTCTCGCCGCGCCTAGTGTGTTCGCCACGATTGGCGCCGCGCATGCACCCCTGGATGCAGGATCGGGCCTCGGCAAGCGGCGGGTGGCAGCGGCCTACCGGCATGGCGCTCGCGTCCTCTTCGTGGAGGACTCCCAGGCAGATCTGTTATTGTTGCGCGATTCCTTGAGCGCATCCTTGCATTCGCTGCGGTCCTGCACCTCGAGCCAGCTCGATCAGGGGCTCTGGCTTGTGCGCATGAGCGAGATCACCCAACTGAGTGCCCCCCTCGCACAACTCGACGCGTCGCAACTCCTGCGCTTGCGACTGCTCGATGCCGCCGCCTTGACGGGCATCGCACAAGCGACGCTTGACATGAGTGTTGCCTACGCACAAACGCGCATGCAGTTCGGCAGGCCGATCGGCACCTTCCAGGCGGTGAAGCATCACTGCGCGAACATGGCGATTGCCGCCCGCTGTGCTCGCGACCAGACGACTTTCGCGGCAATTGCCCTGGATGAGAGCCGCGATGACACCGAATTGCAGATCGAGTGCGCGCTCTTCGTCGGCGGCTCTGCAGCTCTCGAGAATGCAGGCAAGTGCATCCAGATCCACGGCGGCATGGGCTTCAGCGACGAAGCCGATCCGCATTTGTTCCTCAAACGCGCCCAAGTGCTGATCGCGATCGCCGGCGGCCTCGAAGCGGCAAATGCCCGAATCGCGTCGATGCGGGTCGACGCATGACGCAGGTTGCTATCATTACTGGAGCGAGCAGTGGCATCGGCTTTGCGACCGCCCTCAAATTGGCCGAGATGGGCATGGCGATCGTGGGGACGGGCCGTGACCGCGAGAAGCTTGCGCAACTCGAGAAGGCCATTGGTGACCCAAGCCGTATCGCGACGGTCGCGATAGATCTCACATCGGATGACGCACCGAAGCGCATCGTCGAGATCACGCTACCGCGCTGGCAGAAGATCGATTTTCTCATCAACAACGCCGGTATCGGTCACCCGAAGCCGCTTGGCGAGACGGACGATCAGACGCTTGACTATTTCCTCGGACTCATGCTCCGGGCACCGTTTCGAATGGCCCGAGAAGTCCTGCCACACATGCAGCATGGATCCGCCATCATTAATGTTACGTCGACGTTCGCCCTTGTTGGCGGGCTGCGCGGAGGGGCCTATTCAGCTGCCAAGGGAGGGTTGACGGCACTCACCACTCACATCGCATGCCAGTATGGCGCATTGGGCATACGGTGTAACGCGGTGGCCCCGGGTGTCATTCCGACGCCGATGACTCAACATCGACTCAAGGATGAGCGGTTCCGCCGAATGAATCTCGAGATGACGCCCCACTACCGCATGGGTACGGTTGACGACATCGCAAGCACGGTGGCCTTCCTGTGCTCACCGGGCGGCAGTTTCATCAATGGGCAGACGATTGTTGTCGATGGTGGCTGGAGCTCGACTAAGTATCTGTCAGAATACGCCCTGACATCCGTCTGGGAGCCACGGGACACCAAGCCCTGAGAGCCTCCAACCATGGAATTTTCGAGTTACAAGACTCTTCGACTTGAGCGTCAGGGACGGCTACTCCGGGCTGACTTCAATCGACCCGATACACTCAATGCCATCGACAAAGTTGCCCATCCTGAGGTGGCGCGCTTTTTCGCTGAGCTGGCTATCGATCCGCTTACCGATGTCGTCATACTCTCCGGGGCCGGCCGCGCCTTCTCGGCTGGTGGGGACCTGAATTACATGCAGGAGATGATCGAGGATCCCGAGCTCTTCGTGAATGACATCCCAGATGTGAAGCGAATCGTGTTCGGGATGCTCGACTGCCCGAAGCCGATCATCGGCAAGGTGAACGGTCCAGCGGTCGGTCTCGGCGCCACGATCGCTCTCTTGTGCGACGTCATTTTTGCCTCGCCTGCAGCCAAGATCGGAGATCCCCATGTAAAGGTCGGATTCACTGCGGGAGATGGCGGCGCAGTGATATGGCCGCACCTCATCGGCCACGCGCGCGCCAAGGAATTCCTGATGACGGGTCGCCTGCTGTCGGCGGAAGAGGCCGAGCGCATCGGGTTGATCAATCATGTCGTGCCCGCGGCCGACCTCGATCGTGTGGTGGACGAGTTCGCGCACGAATTGCTCAGCGGCGCGATGCGCGCCATCCAGTGGACCAAACTATCGATCAACATCGGACTAAAGCAATTGGCGCATGCTGTCCTCGATGCTTCCGTGGCCTACGAGGCCCTCTCCAACATGACCTCCGACCATCAAGAGGCGGTGCTCGCTCTGCGCGAGAAGCGAACCCCACAGTTCACCGGCAAATAGTATCTATTCCGGTAGAAGGCTCGGATCGCTCAGCGGACGAGCGCCGTTAGGCGCTGTCCGATGATCGCCGTCGCCCCTTTTATAATCCGATCGATGAGTTCGGCAACCGTCGGGATGTCGTGAATCAGACCCTGAGATTGCCCCGCCCAAACTAGTCCGGCATCGATATCACCCGTCTCGAATGCGACACGGCCCTGCGCGCCACGCACGCAGACAGCCACATCTTGGAACGTTGCTCCTGGACGGGACAGGATCTCCACCACCCGGTCTGAGACGCTGTTCTTGGCGACACGCGCGGTATTTCGAAGCTTGCGAAAAATCAGATTGGTACCCCGTTCGTCGTTATCTGATCCCACGGGCCGCCGAGTGCCAGCGCCGCCACCAAGCCGCGTGCATCAGCGAACCCACCGGAGGCGATGATGGGTATCTTAAGCTTGTCAGCCGCGGCCGGGATGAGCACCAACCCCGGCACATCGTCTTCTCCCGGGTGGCCTGCGCACTCGAATCCGTCGATCGAAATCACATCCACGCCAAGCCGACAGGCGGCCAGTCCATGCCGCACCGAGGTGCACTTGTGGATAATCTTAATTCCGTTCCGCTGGAACTCTTCGATGTGCTCTTTCGGATTAGAGCCCGCGGTTTCGACGATGCGCACTCCACTCTCAATGATTGCGCGGCGGTACTCCGAATAGGGTGGTGGTGTCATCGTTGGGAGGATCGTCAGGTTGACGCCGAAGGGCTTAGTCGTGAGTTCCCGACAATGCTTGATTTCCTGTATCAACGCCTCCGGCGTCGGCTGGGTCAGCGCCGTTAGAATACCGAGGGCGCCGGCCTTGGACACGGCTGCGACAAGCTCGCAGCGTCCTACCCACTGCATCCCGCCCTGAACAAGCGGATGCTCGATACCCATAAGCTCTGTGAAAGATGTGGCAAGGGCCATCTATAGCGCCTCGATGATCGTTACGTTTGCAATCCCTCCACCCTCGCACATGGCCTGCAGTCCGTAGCGCTTCCGCCGCGCGCGCAGCGCATGCACGAGCGTTGTCATCAACTTCGCGCCGCTCGCTCCAAGCGGATGCCCGAGCGCAATTGCTCCCCCAAGAACGTTGAGGCGCTCGGGGTCGGCCTCGAGAGCTTGCGTCCAAGCGAGTGGAACGCATGCGAACGCCTCGTTGACTTCATACAGATCGATATCCTCGAGCCTAAGTCCGCCGCGCTTTAACGCGCGTTGTGTCGCGGGAATCGGCTCCTCCAGCATGATCACCGGGTCGCCCGCGGTAAGGGTTAGTTGCCGAACGCGGGCGAGCGGTCGCAGGTCATGGGTCTTGAGCGCTTGCTCGCTGACGATGAGCAAGCCCGCAGCGCCGTCGCATATTTGGCTCGCGTTGGCAGCCGTTAGCACACCGCCCTCCTTCAGCAACTTCACGGCGCCGATCGATTCGATCGATGCATCGAAGCGGATACCTTCATCCACATTGTGGAACCCGCCATCTATCGGCACGGGCACGATTTCACCCGAGAATGCACCCGATAAAGTGGCTGCAGCCGCTCGTTGGTGGCTGCGAAACGCATATTCGTCGAGTTGTTGCCGGCTGAGACCATACTTCTCCGCGAGCATCTGCGCGCCGGCGAACTGATTGAATTGCGCCACCCGGTATCGATCCTGAATACGATGGCTCCAGGGACCTCCGAGTCCTGCGTCAACCGCGAGCGCGGTTGGCGAGCCAAGTGGCACGCGCGTCATGCTCTCAACGCCCGCAGCGATGACCACGTCCTGAGTGCCCGACATCACGGCCTGCGCGGCGAAGTGCACGGCCTGTTGCGAGGAGCCACATTGGCGATCGACGGTGACCGCCGGAACGCTGTCGGGCAGCTTCGACGCAAGTACGGCGTTGCGTCCGATGTGAAAACTCTGCTCGCCCACCTGGCTCACACAGCCCATGACTACATCGTCGATCGCCTGGGGATCGATGCCGCTGCGGTCCACCAAGGCGTTCAGCACCTCGCCGCCGAGGTCGGCGGGATGCCAGGCGGCAAGCTTGCCATTGCGCCGGCCACCAGCAGTGCGGACCGCCTGAACAATAAAGGCATCGGTCATTTTTGTGTCTTGCTCCCGAAGGCAAATGGGCGCGCGGTTACCTCGGCCCTTTGGGCAGGCCGAGCAGCCGCTCGGCGACGATGTTGCGCTGAATCTCAACGGTTCCACCGGCGATCGTCTCCGAGAAGGCATCGAGATACGCGTAGCCCGCGCGGTCAAGACCCAGCGACTCGGCCGCACCGATGCCGTAGAGGTCGATTGCGGCTCCAGTCACCCGCTGGCCAAACTCGGTGAAGCTGAGGCGCACCAGCGAGCCGCTCGAGTCTGGAACCGTCTCTGCCGAATCGAGCGCCAGGCGATAGGCCATTGCGCGGATCGACGCACCCTCGGCGCGAAGCCGTGCTAAGCGAGACCTCATTGCGACTCGATTTAAGGGGCACGCCGCCAGAAGCTCCTCGACCGTGCGGTTCAGAGCGAGAATCAGAGCGAGGCTGGCAGTACCGCGCTCAAACGCGAGGGTCGACATGGCCGTCCGCCAGCCGTTGTGGAGGCCCCCAACGATGTTGGTTAGCGGAATGCGCACATCGTCGTAGAAGACCTCGCAGTACTTGCGGGGTCCCGCCATTGTCTTGATGGGCCGCACGGTAATTCCGGGTGAATTCATCGGACAGGTGATCCACGTGAGTCCACGGGAGGGCTTCGCCTCGGGATCAGTGCGTACCAAGAGCTCCTGGTAGTCTGCGATGTCTGCGTAGCTCGTCCAGATCTTGTGTCCGTCGACGATGAGCTCATCACCCTCGATTCGCCCGCGGGTTCGGATAGCCGCGAGATCGGAGCCCGCACAGGGCTCAGAGAATCCCTGACACCAGAGAACCTCCCCCTGCAGAATGCGAGGCAGATGAAAGGCCTTCTGCTCGGGCGTGCCACAAGCGATCAGTGTCGGGCCCGCATGGTTCAATCCCACGAAGCTCGGATTGAGTGGTGAAGGCGCTCCCGCGCGAACGTACTCCTCGAACCAGACTATCTGCTCAAGCACCGAAGCTCCGCGCCCGCCGAACTCCTTGGGCCAGGAGATCCCGGCCCATCCACCCTGGGCCTGCCGCTTCTGCCAGCCGAGCGCGAACGCGCGTGCCTTCGCGCCGTCCGCCGGAGCCGGGTCGCAGGGAACGTTCGCAATCAACCAAGCGCGCGCCTCTTCACGGAGCAATGTGCCTGGAGCCGACACGGCTAGCTTCCCCATGTGGCGATCGCTGCGGCACGCCCTTGAGCGCTGGCGCCGCCGAGCTCGCCCGCCAGAGCCCGCAGCCGGTAGGTCCACAAGTGCAGTGGAAATTCGAGCGTCAGGCCCATGGCGCCACAGAACTGGTGCAGGTCATACGTGAGAGATGCGATCCGGGCCTGGGCAAACCCCGCGGCAAGGGCGGCGTCGTCCTCGCTGTCGGACCACGCCGCTCGCCAGGCTAGCCACTTTGTGGATTCGGCGATCTCGGCCGCCATCGCGAGACGGTGCTGAACCGCCTGGAAAGCGCCCAGCGGTCGGCCGAAGGCCTGCCGCGTCTTCACGTATTCCACCACCTGCGCCACCCCCGCCGCCATGCAGCCGGCAGCTTCGACGGCGAGCGCGATTCGCCATCTCCTTCGCAGCGTCGCGCCATCGCCAACGACCCGCGTCTTCAGCGGTTCGCGCGTCTTCAGCCGACCGTAGGGATAGGCCATCAGCGTCTCGACTGGCTCCACATTGGCTTGATCCACCTCGATCATCAGTGCCTGATCGTGCCGCTCAATGAGCAGCACCTGCGCCACGGGCAGGAATCGCGAGGCATGTCTTAGGTCGGTCGCACCTAGGGCGAGGGGTCGCGTACCCGCCGGAATCGCAAGTGCCGGCGCAACGATCGATGACGCAGCGGCTTCGATAACGCAGGGAAGCCGAGCTAGGCGCTCGGTGATGAGTGCTGCATCAAGCGCACCGAAGCCGTCCTCTCGAGCGATGTCAAGGTACCCTGCTTCGGCCACCGCTCGGTCGAAATTCGCGGAATGATAGAAGGGGCACGGCTCCGTCGGTGCAGGCGGCGCTACGGCGTCGATCAGCTGATCGAGCCCGGCGAGGGTGCTCATCTGATCCTCCGTCAGTGCGAAATTCATGATCGACGAGGCTCGCGTGGAAGCTCGAGCCAGCGTTGCGCTGCCAGATTTAGCTGAATCTCTGCGGCACCGGATGCGACGCCGGCGACTATCGCACGCTGATGATGTGCCTGCTGGACAGGGTCCTCCCCGAGGAGCCCTTCGGGTACAAACTCCGTCAAGAACTCGTTGACGCCGTTATCCGCTTGGACGATCGCCCATCTCGCAAGACTCCCAAACGCATCCGCGGCCAGCGCACGCGCCTTCGCATCGACGATGTGGTAGACGAGCATGCGGGCCGCCTCGCACAGCATCAGGGCGCGACCAGCGCGATCCTGGACGGTCGGGTCTGACCAGCGGCCGGTTGCCTTCAGGTTCGCGACCGCCCGATCGAGAATGCGCCGCGAGAACTCATACCGCGGGATGCCCACACGCTCGTGCTGGAGCAGGAACTGGATGATCTCCCAGGCCTGCCCCTCCGCACCAAGACGCTCTTGAGCGGGTACGAAAACTTCGTTGAAGAACACTTCGTGGATGTCGCCTTCGCCGACCAGCGAAGGAATCGGCTTTACCAGGATCCCTGGGGATCGCATGTCGACCAGCAGAATGATGATGGAACCCTTCCCGCGCACGGTCCCATTAGTCGAAGGAATACGCGCGAGGAGGAAACACGTGTCGGCATGGCGTGCGTAGGACGTCCACACTTTTACGCCCGTAACCCTATACCCACCATCGACGGGGACGGCGCTGGTCCGTAGCGCGGCGAGATCCGAGCCCGCTGAAGGCTCGGAGAATCCCTGACACCATATCGCCTGGCCTGCTCTGATCGGTGGCAGGTACTTGTCCATCTGAGCCTCCGTGCCGAACTGCATCAGCACGGGCCCCACCCAGTTGACGTTCATGTACTGAGGTCCGCGGGGCTCGCCGGCCGCCCACAGCTCCTCGGCCATGATGAACTGACGCCACACCGTCTCGTCATCGCCGCCGAAGGCTTTCGGCCAATGGGTGATAAGGAGGTGTTCTTTGGCAAGAGCTGCACAAAAGATCCGGGAGAACTGCGTCTGTGCGTCGCTCCCGGGACCGTGCACTGCGATCCTTTCCCAATCCACAGGCAACGTCCGTTTCAAGACCTCGCGCACTCGGTCGCGATACGCACGTTCATCGTCTGACCATCCGAATTCCATCTCACCCACCCTTGACTTGACGCATGAGCTGCGCCCGAATTTCGTACTTCAAGACCTTGCCGGCATCGTTCTTGGGTAACGCTTCCCACACGAAGACTTCTTCAGGGAACTTGAAGACCGCCACGCCTCGCCCCAGGAGAAATGCTTGCAAGCTCTCGAGATCGGGGGCGGGGCGCTTCCTGGGAATGATCACGGCGCACGCTCTCTCCCCAGTGCGCCGATCGGGCACGCCGACGACCGTGACTTCGGCGATTCCGGGGTGCTCGACCAGCAGATCCTCGATTTCTTTCGGTGAGATGTTCTCGCCGTTGCGAATGATGATGTCCTTGAGCCGTCCGGATATCAGGAGATGCTCTCCGTCCACCCAGCGCCCTAGGTCCCCCGTCCGGTAGAAGCCCTCTGCGTCGAAGGCACCGTCCTCGTCCTCCGCATGAAGATAGCCCACCAGCATCTGTGGGCCTCGAACGCGGATCTCACCCTCATTGTTCAGGTTCCCCATGGGGTCCGTTAGCCTCACCTCGGCAATTCCAACTCTGCCGTCCGTCTCTGCCGCATGCACGCGGTCAGCACGGTCCAGTGTGCCAAGCGTGGTCACCGGAACTTCCGTGGACCCGTAGACCCGTGTCACAGCCGCTCCAGCGAAATACTCAGCCGCCTCGCGGATAAGAGAGGGTGGCACAGCAGCACCACCACAGATGAAGAGCTTCAGATCAGGCAGACGAGTTCCCGCACGCCGCGTGGCCGCAAGCAGCTGTTCGAGGAACGGCGTTGCACCAGCTATATGCGTGCAGTGCTCAGACAAGGCAAGACCTACTGCTGCATCCGGATCCCAGCGTTCCATCAGCACGGCGCGGGTTCCCAGCAGAAGCGGACACTCGAATGCATAGATCGAACCACCGATGTGGCTCACCGGCGATGCGACAAGGAAAGTATCAGCTGGACTGACGAGCCAGTGTTGTCCGATCTGCCGTATCAGTGCGTGGATCGAGTTGTGGCTGTGCAGAACGCCCTTCGGAGTTCCGGTCGTTCCAGACGTGTAGAGCACGAGGTGCACGGCATCGGACTCCAGCGACGGAAGTGGACTTGCTCTGACATCATCGAACAGCGACGGATATGGGATGAAGGACCCCGGCTCTCCCCGGACAACCACGACCAGAGGTGGGCGCGAAAGCTCAGCGGTTACGCGCGCCATCATCTCTCGATAATCGTGATTGCGCAGCGCCGACGGGATAAAGATCATCCGGCTGTCGACGTCCTCCAACATGAAGCGAAGCTCATGATGACGCAAAGACGGCAGGAGGGGATGGACCACCATGCCCGCGATCGTTGCGGCGTGGTAGATGACCGCGGCCTCATGCCAATTCGGCAACATGAAGGACACCACGCTCGAGGGTTTCAGCCGATCGAGCATCGCCTGAGCGAGCATCATCGCTTGACTGCGAAGCGCACTCAACGTGAGCCGAGTGTCGCCATCGACGATGACCGTGCGCCCGGGCGATTCAAGGGTTGCTCTATGCAAAGCGTCGGCGAGTGTCCCTCGGATCCACCATCCCTGCGAATAAGCCTGGTCGGCGCGCGCGCTGTCCCAGCGCACCCGCCGCCCTGCGATGATCTTGGCGCCCGTGCCCATGCCTGTGCGGATTATGGCTGGTGTTCAGTTGACCGTTCGCGACATCGTTCCCGCAGTCGGCGACTGCGGGCGTTACGGTTTATTGCTCAGCATAATCTTGTACGCTCGGGCTGACGGAAGTTATTATGGAATCAAGGGCATGCAAGCAGAGGAGCTCTAGAGGAGCTCTGAGGACATCGCTGTGAATGCTATAACCGGCCGTCCGACTGCGACCGGCGCGATGACAGGGGTCGACGCGCAATACGACATCATCCAGGCCGATGCGATCCGGTTTTTCCCCGAGCTCGTCGAGGGCCTCGGGGGACACCCGCTTCAACTCCTCGAAAAAGCGCGCATCGACCCCATCGTCGCCATCAAGCGCGGATCCGTCCTGGAATATCGGTCCATGATCCGTCTTTTCGAACTTGCGGCGGCCGAGCTGCGGTGCACTACCTTCGGCCTGCAGCTTGCATCGCGCCAGGGTGGTACGCGCAGTATGGGTCCGATCGGCGTGGTGATGAAGAACTCCAAAACGCTCGGTCAGGCATTAGGCTATTGCGCGAAGCAGATTCGTGCCTACTGCCTCGCGACGCGCGTACGGTTCAGACCGGATCCGGTCAATCACAAGCTGCTCGTCATGCTCGAGATCCTCCTTGATCAGGTCCCTAAGCGTTCGCAGACGATCGAGCATGGGCTGTTGCTTGCTAACCTGAACGTCGTCGACGTGACGGGTGGCGCCGCGCGTGCCCGCCAGGTTCACTTCCGACATTCCCCCCAATCGGCTCCGAGCGTCTACCGTCAGGCGTTCGGCTGCGATGTTCACTTTGGTCAGGATCACGACGGCCTGGTGTTTGACGAGCAGGACCTACTCTGCCCTGTCGCCAATCCAGATGAGCGCATCTACGAGATGGCGACGTCATTCATCTCCCAACGATACCCGCCGCGCACTCCACCGCTGCACGCGCGAGTGCGTGGCCTCATCGTCGGGTATCTCGGCGGCGAGGATTGCAACAATGAACGCATTGCGGAGGAGCTCTGCATGCACCCGCGTACGCTCCAGCGCCGCCTGAAATTGGAAGGCCGAACATTCGAGCAGATCAGGGACGAGGTGCGCCGCGAGGCCGCCTTGGATTATCTTCAGCGGCTTGACCTGCCGCTTTCCCGAGTGGCCCAGAAGCTGGGATACGCGGAGCAGTCCGTCTTGTCGCGCAGCTGTTATCGCTGGTTCGCAGCCTCTCCTGGGACGCTCCGCGAACGCGCTACATCAACCCAGACGAGGGACTAAGCGCTGGTCCGTTGACGCGCTGCGGTTCAGTGCGCCGGTCCCACGGAGAGTTCCGCAAGATCTTGAGCTCGAGAAGTCCTCATGCGAGCCCGGTTTAGGATGCGAGAGCTTAGCCGTTCGCGGCCCGCATCCTCACTGCACGAACAGCTCGCCTCTTGCGAACGGGTACTCCTTCGCGAAGTAGGTATAAACGCCTGGCTTATCTATTGAAATCACTGTTGCCTGTCCAGGCAGCAATTGCCCCGTTGTCCAGGTTCCGTCCGACGAAACGATCGTGTGAACCTCAACGCCATAGTTTGTCCAGCGTATGTGTTGCCCTTTCTTCACCCTTGCCCTTTGCGGCACATACGCAAACTCATCCACGAAGTGTTCCTTATCCGGATGAAAAATGTCGGCCACGACGGCGGAAATTCCGATCTCATCGCCTTCGCTTAGCCGCACGATGATGCCGTTGAACCCGAATGTCCGGATCGGCGGCCTGGCTGCCGGTCTCGGCGGTACGCGACCATCTAATTTGAAATTCCACAGCGCTGAACCGATCGGCATCAAGATATACTCTTCGCCCCGAAATTCGTAAGCCGAAAGTGGGACAGCTCCGGCATTGGACAGCGAGCCGGGAACACCGAGATCGCCAGTCTGAAATTCCCAGAGAATTCTTCCGTTGGCGGAATCGCTAGCCACCAGATTTCCGTCACCTTCCACATGAAAAAGCAACCCGCCCGCTGTGATAAGCGCTCCGCTGCCCATTTCGAGTCCCCAGGGCGAGCGCCGTTCCCAAACTATTTTGCCCGATCTGCTATCAATCGCTGCGTAGACACCTTCTTCGCTCGACCCTGGCGGATGCTCGACCGCCGCAGCATAGGGGTTCGACACGCGCCTGTACCAATAGAGGAAATCGACACCCATCGCGTAGAAGTAGCCGGACCGCGGATCGTACGCCATGGGCGCCTGACGGACATTCGTGAGTGGTAGCACTATGTCTTGGCGATCGAAGTACAACGGCTGAAAATGACAACCTGCAACGAAGCCGGGAGGGGTCTTGGCCAAGTCTGCACACTCCGGACCGAGCCTGTCCGCTCCGACCGGAAACGGCTGCGTCGCCGCCGTTCGCTGTCGAACGTCCTGTCGGACTGGACGCTCCTCAATCGGATTGAGTGGACCTCCTGTTCTGCGGTCTAGCACGAACACCATACCATCGGCTCGCATTACAGCTAGAGCCTTCCGCTTAGGCGTCGTTTTCGACGTAAACAGCACCACGGGAGTGGCAACATCCATTTCCCAAATATCATGATGAGTAAGCTGAAAGTGCCACTTCAGCTTTCCTGTACGTGCGTCGAGTGCTACAACCGAATCCGTGTATAAGTTATTCCCCGCACGCGTCTCACCGCCAATAACGGGCACCGGATTTCCGGTTCCGTAGTACACCAGCCCAAGATCCGGGTCCGCTGCACCGACGGTCCATACGGCTCCGCCGCCTCGGCTAAGCGCATCTTCCGAATTGGGCCAGGTTTCGGAGCCCTGCTCGCCCAGCGACGGTATCACGTAGAAATCCCACAGATGTCTGCCATCTGTCGCAGACACTCCAGCAATCTTTCCTCTGGTCCCGCCATCACCTCCGGAGATACCTGTCGTTATAACTCCGTTGATGTAGGTGGGCGCATTTGTGATAGTCCCAACTTTCGAGTCGAACTCTGGAATTCCAAATCCAAAGTTCACCTTCCGTGAGTCGCTCGTGCTTGGATTTCCAACGTAACTAGTCCAGATCAGATGTCCGGTCCGCTGCTCGAGCGCAAGGAGCCTAGTGTCACTCAGCCCACAGTAAACAACGCCGCTAGCAACGGTAACTCCGCCGCGCGCAGGCGCGGCGCCTTCCGGTCTGTAAGTCCAAAGCGTGTTCCCAGTTCGCGGATCGAGCGCATAGATGGAACTCGCGTCCGAAATGATGATCATTCCATTCGCGACTACCGCCGGCGTTCGCGTTTGAGCAGGGAGCTCCTTACGCCACATTCCCCCGAGTCGCCGAATATTGCGAGTGTTAATCGTAGCCAGCGACGAGTAACGTGCGTTGCTGCTATCCCCGCCGACTGTCGACCAATCCGCGCTCGCAGCTGCATCTGCGCTTGCTCCGGCCCGAACCACTGCGAATACGGTGGCGAGCGTCATGGCGCAAGCGGTACGATTAAGCCCAACTAGGAACTGCATCTGTGCCGAAATTCAATATCTATCCGTCTCGATCCGATACTTCTTGCGCCCTTGCCGCCATCGACTCTGGTTACCCCGGCGCGTTCGGATCACTGATTGCAATGCGTTTCAAAGTAGAAGGGTCGGCTACGAGCTCGTGCTCTGTACTGGGAAATCCGTTCGCGTCTAACAGGAAGGCAACAATGTCTGTGTAGGTCGCGTCAGTCAAACTGTGCGGCCTATTTTTTGGCATTGTTGAGCGAATGGCATCAAAAAGAGTGTAAATTGCCATCCCCCGCCAACGCGCAATGAAGGCATCGCCTGCCAACGCTGGCGCGCTTCCTCCACCAAGCAAGTTCGGTCCGTGACATCCCGAACTGCAGTTGGCAAGGTATGCGTTGCGGCCCCGCGCGGATTGCGCATCTGAAAAGACTCCTTGCGCCGTGCTCTGCAACGGCCCGGCGGATCGAGCGTTGCCCGGAATAGATCCGAACAGCAGAATAAGCGCTAGCATTACCATGACCGTCCAGACAATATCGCGCAGCATTTTCGAACTGCTCATTCCTAGGATGCCGTTTGCAGGCCGTGCGCAGATGCCCCGCTCCTCCGAAGCCTACTTAGCGTCATCGCTTGTTCACATTGCCGTTGACTCTCCCGTGCCTCCAGAGACACATCCATTTGTCCTTACTTGTCTGGTCGCCCGTAGCCAAAGTCCCACTGGGTTTTGGTTGCGGTGAGAATCATTGCCCAACAGGAAAACAGCCCTACAATCGCGGCAAACTCGATGGCGCCCTTTTCGCCATATCTCTCGACGACTCTGCCAAAGAGCTCGTCGGGCACGTCGCCCCCCAGAACAGCGTTTGTAAATTCAATCACCAGCTGTTGTTCTTCGCTGAACATGTGTCCGATCGTGCGCCAATAGGGAAGTGCAGCCTGTTGTTCAACCCTAAGGCCCGCTTGCTTCGCTACAGTCAGGTGAGCCTGAAAACTAAGGTCGCATTTGTAGTGAAGGTTCACGACCTGGACTGCCAATTCCCTGAGGTCAACTCGTTGTCCGCCCCAAGCATTCTGTTCGATTAGACAGTGGGTAGTCTCCAAGAGGAGCTGCGCGAATCGCGGATTCTGAGCCACGATGGCTATTCCACCATGTGCGCCCTTAATCACGAGGCCTTCAGGTTCGGGATAGTGAGATGCTACATATTGAAAGAGCTGTTTTAGGTCCTTCTTAGTCTTCTCGTCTGGAGTGCCCGGAAATGCACCCTGTTCAGATACAACCCGCACACGGGCGCTAATCTTTTGCATGGCTCGCTCTCCTCACTTTCTGCTCACTAAGTGGATCATCCACAATATTGCACCCGTTCCGCGGGCCCTAATCCGTTGTCGCGGTTCGCCCGACACCCGCCTCTCGCACTCAGGTTCCCAGCCGGGTCTGCCATTACGCCTCCCACCTGTTCGAGCCGAGATGGCACCAACGGCGTCAACTGAGCCGAGCAGAGGGCCTCAAACGACCCAGTGATCAGTTCAGCCGATAGGTTCGCTTAGCCGTCCCACTGAACAAGTTGCTCTTTTCGTCCTCTGAATATCCTTTGACCATCAGTTTGAAGGCATTCCACAGAGCTCCGTAACTGCACGTCGCATTGTCTGGCGGGAAATTGCTCTCGAACATACAGCGGTCCGCCCCGAACGCAGAAATGCAGGTCTCGAAGTAGGGGCGCCACCGCTCAACGAGTGTCGCGGACGACGCATACCCCACGTGGTCACCGAGGGGGACTGATAAGTCGACACCCAGTCCTCCGAGTTTGAGTACGACATTTGGGCGGCGCGCGAGTTCGGCGATTGCGTTCTTCCAATTCACGAAGACTTCCGTTTGACGGGTTGCGTAAGGACCCAAGCTCAGCGGCGATCCGATGTGGTTGAGAATGATCGTGGTTCTCGGAAAGCATGTAGCGAGTTCGCTGACCTCCGAGATTTGCGTGTGCACGCACCAGATGTCCAAGCTCAGCCCGAGTGGTTCCAGCGCAGAAACGCCGCGCCGAAATGACGCGTCCAGCATCACACCCTTCACCAGCCAATCCGGAGCCATTCCAAGGAGTCCGGTATCGGAATACGCGGTCCACATCCTGATTCCACGAAGTCGCCCGTTCCCCGCTGCAATCTGTTTCTCAAGAACAGCTTTCACACGGTCGCCCAGCGTAAGGTTCGCCGTTCCAACGATCGCCGCGGCAACACGGCATGGCCCATAGGCTCCGCTTGCGCTCATCGCAGCAATACCGTTCACGAATTCGGTTTCTCCAACCGGCCTCAGTTCCTCCGGGCCGCTGTTACGATACATCGAGTGGCACTCGACGAATACGGTGTCGGTAATGTTGTGACCACTGTGCGACACCGTAGAGAGGAATTCCGGAAGGAGAAACCGAGGCGGCGGTTGGCGGTCTGGATATATGGATTCCCAAAACTGGGGAGAATAGTCCCAAAGATGGTGATGCGGATCGACAATGGGACGCCCGGGCTCAATCGGCGTCTCGTCGCCGTCGCTAGATTCGCCTGATTCAGTCAGCGCTGCTTTGGCTCGCATGAGTACCTCGCGACACGAGACGTCGGGCCCAAACCTTTCCCTAGGTATAAGCATTGATCCTCAACTCGAAAGTCGATAAACACGGACATGAGCGCGTACGTCTGTACATGATTCGAGGGCACGATCGATCAGTCGTGTTTAAGGATGATGGTCTTGAGGCGCGTGAGGCTGGATAGCGCCTCCATTCCCTTCTCGCGCCCGTAGCCGCTCTGCTTGACCCCACCGAACGGCAGCTCAACACCGCCCCCCGCGCCAAAATTGTTCACGTACACCTGGCCGCAGCTTAGCCTGCGAGCGACTCTCAGTTGCCGCGCGCCATCGCGGGTCCATACCGCTGCCGCAAGCCCATAGCGCGTGTTGTTTGCCAGACTAACGGCTTCATTTTCGCTCGCAAACTGCATTGCGCACAGCACGGGGCCAAAGATCTCCTCTTGCGCTAGTCTGTGTTCAGCAGGAACATCGCGAATCAGGACAGGCGCGTGATAGAACCCGCCCCTCGGCGCATCCGAAGCAATCGTGCCACGCGCGACGATTTCGAGTCCGTCGCGCTCTGCGGACTCCACGAACCCGCGTACCCGCTCTAGTTGGGTCGCACGAATGAGAGGTCCGAGATCCGGATCGCGACTCGAAGGCGCCGCGACCAATGTGCGGAATTTCGCGCTAAGCCGCTCAACGACCTCGTTGTAAATACTTCTTTCGACGAGTACACGACTTCCGGCGACGCAAGTCTGGCCAGCGTTTTGAATTATCCCGTTCACGATCACGGGCAATGCCAAGTCGAGATTGGCGTCCTCAAAGAGGATCTGTGGAGACTTACCACCAAGCTCCAAAACTACCGGGTGATAGTGCTCGGCTGAAGCCTGAGCAACGAGCTTTCCGACGTGGGGCGAGCCAGTAAAGGCAACGTGATCTACGTCCGGATGAGCAGCCAAGGCGGCGCCCGCCTCATGTCCATATCCCGTGACAACGTTGATGGCACCAGGCGGAAAGCCCGCTTCGGCCGCCAGCCTCGCGGCGAGCAGAACGGATAGACATGCATCTTCGGAGGGTTTTACTACACAGGTGTTGCCTGCGGCCAGCGCAGGTATGCAGCTACGGCCAAATACTTGGATTGGGTAGTTCCACGGTAGGATCTGGCCAGTGACACCGTGTGGCTCGCGCATTGCGAGCACTGTGTAGATGCTGGGGTACGGGATCACGTCTCCATAGAACTTGTCTGCAGCCCCGGCATAAAACTCACAGTAGCGCATAAGCGCGGTGACGTCCGCCCGCGCCTGACGCATGGGCTTCCCTACATCCTGTGATTCAACTCTGGCTAGCTCGTCCTTGTGCCTATCAACCAGCTGAGCTAGCTTCTCCAGCAGTCGACCACGTTCCCTAGGTGCGAGCTTGCCCCAGGCACCATCACCCAGCGCGCCAAATGCCGCGCGCGCGGCCGCCACAGCCCTATCTATGTCCTCCGTGGTGCCACGCGCGATTCGCGCGAATTCAATTCCCTCGGAAGGATCAATGACTGGAATGGTCTGTCCGCCTGTCGAGTCCACTTTCTGATTGTTAATGAAGT
>Ga0335085_10007015_pt1 | contig 17613 bp, 15 predicted proteins | sample Lox_Sample_45_FD_206712 | JGI IMG/M metagenome (GOLD analysis project Ga0335085, IMG submission 206712) | Soil microbial communities from Loxahatchee National Wildlife Refuge, Florida, United States - Lox_Sample_4.5 | ecosystem: Environmental > Terrestrial > Soil > Wetlands | place: USA...
TCACCTGCTGTTCGAGGGTGGAAATCCGGGCCTGAACTTCCGGTGAGGCCGCCGCGGCAGCCGGAGGCGCTTGGGCAAGACCTGTGGGGGCCATCAAGCCGCAAACGAGTATCATGCCAAGCATCAGTCGCGCCACATTCCCTTGCATCGGTTCTCCTCCATCCTAACTAATGATTAAATATCTTGCTCTTTCTAAAACTCGTATAAATAACCCTCAAATATCTTAAAGAACCCTCATTGATCAATCGGTTTTTCTTATAGGTCCTTGGCGAGCGAACGGAACTGCCTTAGGAGGCGAGAGAGTACAGCGTTTTGGAAGAAAAAGAAAGTGCTTTTACCCCCCGAAACGGAGGAACTGGCGTCCTGAGTTGGAAGTCCACTTCAGCCCGCAAAGCGGGCGACATATCGTAGCCCACGGCGTAAGCCGTGAGTCAGCAAGCCCACTCTCTCCCCCCTCTCCTCTCCCGCCCGGGCGGGCGAGGGGTGCTGAAGGCGGGGTGAGGGCCGTCTACCCAGGGCTTGCGCCCTGGGCGAACTTATTCCGCCCCTATCGGGGCTGCAAAATGCGCTACCCTCGAGCGAAGAATTATTTAACGAACTTCCGACTCAGGACACCAGCAGCCCTAACCGGCAGGGCACAAAGACCCCATGGGAAGTCTTGGCGGTTTGTCCGAAGTGAAGGCCCGGCCCGTCGTGATGATGTCACCCTTTTGATCAAATCGGTGGGTGGAGAGTAGGCAGGTCAGCAAGCGACTCGTCAGGATCCTGCTCCTCGCATTCCTGGACATTCTTCGACAACTCCATTTCAACTTCTTCGGCTGTAGCCAACGCCACGCGGTTCCGTCCTGCGATCTTGGCGCGATACAGGGCAGCGTCGGCGAGGCGGACCAGCGTCTCAGCACCCACATTGTTGAGCTTTTCGAGTGACACGACCCCAAGGCTGAGGGACACGGGAATAAGGCCCTCCGGAGTTTCCATAGCTTTGCGGTCGATGCGGGCTCGGAAACTTTCGGCAAAACGCGCGGCCGCTGCCGGATCGCATCCGGGGATGACCGCAAGGAACTCATCTCCTCCGTAACGCCCGAGGGAATCATAGGTTCTCATGGCCCCCCGCAGTCGGCGGGAGGCTTCCCGCAGGACGGCGTCGCCCGCCAGGTGACCATACGTGTCGTTGATCGCTTTGAATCGGTCCACGTCGGCCATGGCCACGGCAAAGTGACCATGCGTGCGGGAAGCCCGCGCCAGTTCCTTCCGCAGGATGGCGAGGATGATTCCGTGGTTCCATAGGTCCGTAAGGGGGTCGCGGCTGGCTTGGTCGCGTAGGGCCTCACGCGCCTGAAGGAGTTGTTCCTGAAGTTCCACAATGCGCCGGCCAGCCCGCAATCGAGCTCGAAGTTCATAGGGATCGAAGGGTTTGGTTACATAATCGTCAGCGCCCCCCTCCAGCCCCTCCACAACGTCTTTCTTCTGGCCCCGGGCAGTCAGCAAGAGGATGTAGATATATGGCCGCCCCTTCTGCTGCCGGATGCTCCGGCAAATGTCAATTCCGTCTCTACCTGGCATCATCCAATCCAAAACAGCCAGCCGGGGTGCGTCCTTCCCTTGCAGGATTCCCCAAGCCTCTTCTCCCTCCGTGGCCACCATAACCTCATAACCCCATTTCACCAGGAGAGCCTCCAGCATGCGGCAGGAAATGGAATCATCTTCTGCGATGAGAACTTTCATGGTGCCCCCTTCCAAGACAGGATGAAATCGGCAAGAACCCCAGACTGCTCCACCGGCGCCAGGAGCGCCAAGCGGGGACAGTGAATCCCCCGCCAATTCCAGTCCCCGGCATTGGGCCGATCTGTGTTCACAGCGTCTTCTCGGTATGGCCGTGCAAACGATCGAGTTCAGGTTGGACGAACCGCGTGTAACATTCAGGACAAATCCCATGGCTGAACTGGGCTTCGGAATGGTCGCTGATGTATCCTTCAACCTGTTGCCAGTAATTGCGATCGTTGCGGATCTTCTTACAGTAGGAACAAATGGGCAGCAGTCCTTGCAGCGTCTTGACACGTGATAGGGCCTCTTCCAATTCCCGTACCCGCTGCGCCAATGCTCCCTGGAGTTCCAGGACTCGGATGCCTACGTGCACGCGCGCGCGAAGCTCTTCACGGTTGAAAGGTTTGGTGATGTAATCGTCAGCTCCGGCCTGAAGGCCCTGGATCTTGTCCTCCTGACCCCGCCGCGCGGTTAAAAGGATCAGATAAGTCGGCCTCGTCCGTGGGCTTTGGCGGATCTGGCGGCAGATATCGGCTCCATCCATGCCCGGCATGAGCCAATCCAGAATCGCCAACGGCGGCGCATCTTGCGCATGGAGAGCCTCCCAAGCTCGCGTGCCATCCTCGACCGCCGTCACGTCGTAGCCCCACTTGCGCAAGTTCCCGACCAGGATGTGCCGAGACACCGATTGGTCCTCCGCCACCAGAATCTTCATGGAAGAAATCCTTTCCCATCTTCCCTGCTTGAGAACTTCCGTCCTGCACTTCGATTTTCGAGGCGAAATCTCACCCACAATACGGTTGCCCCGTCCCCGCCTTGCGCAGCGCGATGGAGAGCCCTTCAAGCGTATAAGGTTTCCCAATGAACACGGCCGAGCGCGCGTCGGGAGCGTCACGCAGAATCTCGCCCGTGCTGTAACCCGAAGCGAAGACCACCCGCACCCGGGGATCGACCGCGCGCATCCGGCGGAAGGTCTCCAGCCCGCTCAGTTCCGGCATGATCAAGTCCATCAGAACGCAGCCGATATCCTGACGGCGCTCCTCGTAAATCTGGAGAGCCTGATTGCCGTTTTCGGCCACCCAAACCTGGTAGCCGAGCCCTTTCAATCCCTCCGCGGCGAAAGCTCGGACCAGCGGCTCGTCGTCAACCACCAGCACCGTTCCCCGGCCGGGCTGTATTTGTCCCATCCCGCTGGTGCCCGCCTGCGAGGCAGGGGCAGGAATCAAGGGAAGGAAGACAGTGAACCGCGCGCCGTGGCCGGGCTCGCTTTCCACTTTCACGAACCCGTCGTGGTTTTTGACGAATCCGTACACCATGGCGAGGCCCAGTCCCGTGCCGCGACCTGGTTCTTTGGTGGTGAAGAACGGGTCAAAAACCTTGGGCAAGGTTTCGGGTGCAATTCCCGCCCCCGTGTCCTGAACGGAAACGCAGGCATAGAGCCCGGGAGCCAAAGTCGCGGGAAGGTCCGATTGTTGCGCTTCGAACTTAACACCGCTCGCATCGAGTGTAAGCGTCCCCCCTTGCGGCATCGCGTCACGGGCGTTAATGCACATATTTAAAAGGGCTTGTTCAAGGTAACTGGGCTCCGCTTTCACCCACAGTGGCTCGCTTCCCTTGTGGACGGCAACCGTGATATTTCGGTCGAACGTCCGCGCCACCATCTGTCTCACACGGTCCAGGACGTCGTCGACACACACCGGCTTTATCTGCTCCCGCTCAGGACGGGCAAAGCCCAGGAGCTGGCGCGTCAGGTCGGCGGCCCGCTGGGCCGATTGTTCGATCATGCCCATGGAATCCTGCAAGGGATCATCAGAACTCAGCCGTTGGCGGGCCAGTGACGCGAAACCCATCATGACGCTCAGCAAGTTATTGAAGTCGTGCGCGATGCCGCCCGCCAGTGTTCCCAGGGCCTCCATTTTTTGCGCCTGGAAGAGCTGCTGCTGCAACCGGCTACTTTCCTCTTCCGCCTTCTTGCGCTCATTGATGTTCTGCACCATCCCCAGGAAGCAGGCGGGACGTCCCGCTGCATCGTGGAGAAGAGAAATGTTGGTGGCACACCAAACGGGCTCGCCGGATTTCTGCAAGTAGCGTCTTTCGAGGCTGATTTGCCTCGTGTCACCGTCTCGAAGTGCTTGCACCCTTTCCTCGATCACTGCAGCGTCCTGAGCATGGGCGATTTCCGTAAAGTGTTTCCCCCGCAGCTCCTCGCAGGTGGAGCCCAGCAAGCGGGCGAAAGCAGGGTTTACAGTGGAAACCCGCCCATCCAGACTCGCCAGCACGACCCCGAGGTGAGCCTGTTCAAAAATCGAGCGGAAACGCTCTTCCGAAACACGCAATTGCTTGTAAAGTTCGCTGCGCTCGAACGCCAGAGCGGCCTGCGTCGCGACCTGATCGATCAGTTTGCGGGTTACAGAGCGGATACCATCCGGCTGGTCGGCCGCCACGTCGAGAACTCCCAGCAGGCGGGTGCTGGTCTGCAAGGGAACGGCGTAGACGCATTCTTCCGCCGCGCCGAACTCGTGGCAGCGGGGGTCCTTATCGACTCGTGAAACGTAAACCGATTCCCGATGCCGGATTGCCCAAGCCAGAAGCGTGGGCTCCTGGAGGGATACGACACGCCGAGCGACCCCATTCTTTCCCCCACACGCCACCCGGTGAAGCTCGCCTGCCGGCTCGTCCAAACGATAGATTCGTGCATGGCTCAGCCGCTCGCGGTCTGCCAAACGCGACATGATCACGCCCAACACCGATTCCACATCAAGGGCGCCCGCCAGCGCGGCGTTGACTTCTACCAACAGAGAAAGCTGGTGGGTCCGGGCTTCTACTCCATCGTCGAGCCCGGCAACGCCGTAAGGGGGTGCAACGGTCGCTTCGTGTGGCCCCATCGTGGGCGCGGGATTTTGCGAGAATCTGGTCTGCGGGCTATTGCTCGGTAAGGTGGTGGCCATTCTGCTCCTTAATCCCACGCGCGCGACCGGCGCGCTCCGACGGAGTCGCGCGCCAGCCACAACTCAGCCGCGCCAGGCGCGGACAGAGACCCTGCAATTATCCTTCGGCAAAAGGAAGGTTATACTTGAGCATTCCGAGCGCGTTAAACCGTCTGGGTCACGATATGCAGTGAGCGGGGTTTATCGGGATCGAGTCCTTTGATTTCCGCCAGCAGCGCCGCGAATATCTGGCCAGGGACAATGTAGGGAATGGGGGAGTAGATTTCGGACATTTCGCCGGGAACGCGGATGACACGCGTTGCGGACTTAATGTTTGAATTTGGGCCTGTAATCGCCACAACTTCCGCGTGCAGTTTGCGCAGGCGGAGCGTCAGTTCGCGCATGTTGTTGAAGGCCTTTCCCGGTGGCATGAAAACAAACGCTGGGAAATCCTGTTCGATGAGGGCAATCGGGCCATGCACGAAGTCCGCCGCGGAAAAGCGTTCGGCGATTACGTAGCAGGTTTCCATGAGTTTGAGGGACAATTCAAAAGCATTGCCGTAGTTGATGCCGCGCCCTACCACCACGCAATGATTCATGTAGCGGTAACGCTCCACCAGTTCGCGCAATTCAGGAATGAGCTTAAGCGTTTCCTTGACGCGGTCGGGGATCTCGCTGACGCTTTCGATGCTAATGGAGGTGCCCAGCGCCGCGGCGAGCAGGTAGAAAATCATGAGCTGGCCCGTATAAGTCTTGGTGGCGGCGACGGAGTGCTGCCGCCCCGCGTGCACCAGGAAGACATCATCTACCAACCTGGCCATGGTCGACTTCTTCTCGTTGGTAATGCCCACCGTGTAGCCGCCCTGGCGCTTCGCGGCTTCGAGCACCAGGTTGATGTCCGTGCCCTCGCCCGATTGCGAAATGCCCACCACCAGCGTCTGGCGATAATCCATTCTGGTTCGGTACAGGGTATGTACGGAAGGCGCCGCCATGGAGACAGGAATGCCCGTGGTGATTTCGGTTAGATAGCGGGCAAATCGCGCCGCATTGTCGGAAGTTCCCCGCGCCACCAGCACCACCAGGCGGAAATTCTGCTGGCGGGCGAACTTCATGAATTCCAGGGCATGCGCGCGCTCAGCCCGAAACGTCGCCCGCAGTGCCTGCGGCTGCTCCAGGATTTCCTTCATCATTAAAGACATAAGTTCACCATATCGAGTGATCGGGCCATCGGGAGTTGGAATCATTTGCGATTGGTGATTGGCGATATGCGATTTTGGCAATTTGACTCATCTTCGCGCCTGACCCCACCGATAACCGATCTGGGGCAGTGTATCACGAAGGGGTTTACGCAGCCCCCAACCCCTAACACCCGACACCTGGCACCTTTTCTTCCTTGCATCGCAGATTAACAGGTAGTCTAATAGCCTCACCCTTTCTCCAGTACGGTGACCCATGGGAGGTTCGGCGGCATGAATAATATGCTCTCCTCCTATTTTAGGAGGGGGCAGGGGGTGGTAAAGCCGAATGATTGTCGATCACCGATGGGGGCGTTCGCCGACCGGGAAGGGTTTGACATTCAGGGCAACCTAAACTGGAATCAGGGGTAACGATCGAGTGTTATCGCCAAACGTGAAGAGGCGCCGCGGATGATGGGCGAAGAAATGATTGGGCAAATGCCGATGCTCTGGAGAGTCTTCTACTCCTATTCACACCGGGATGCGGAGTTGCGCGAGCGGCTCGCGACGTACCTTGCGCCCCTCAAGCAGCAGAAAAAGATTGTCGAATGGCATGACCGCAAGATCGAGCCGGGAGCCGACTGGGAGCGCGAGATCAGCAGCCAGCTTGACTCCACGCACCTGATTCTGCTTTTGGTGAGCGAGGATTTCCTCGCCTCCGAGTACTGCTTTGGAGTCGAAGTGGAGAGAGCGCTGGCGCGCCTGAAGCGAGGCGAGGTGAGGGTTGCGCCGATTCTGCTCAAGCCGTGCCTGTGGCAGGAATCGCGCTTCAGCGAGCTGCAAATTCTTCCCCGTGACGCCAAGGCCATCACTTCTTGGGCATCGAGGGAGGAGGCCTTCGTCGACGTGGCGAATGAGATCCGGAAACTGGTTTCTGAACCTCCGCCGTCGCCGGCGGAGCCCTCTTCCGAGACGAGCGAGGGCTATCGGTTTGACGCCTCTCTGAATCTCGTGCGCAGCCAGATCCGCGCCTATGCACGTTTGTACGAGAGAACGCGCCAGCGCATGCCGCGGTCAAACGACCGGACCGCTCGCATGGAGCAGATCTTCGCGCAGATGCGCACGCTGGCCGCCGCCTCGTATCCGCTGCTCGACGAACTTGCCAATAGCCCGTCGCCCGGTGAGCATCTCGCCGCCGTTGCCATCCTGCAGGTGTTCGCCAGTGAACAATCTCTTCCCTTCCTCGTTCGGCTGGTCGGTTCAGAGAAACCGTTTGTGGGCTATCAGGCGACAAGAGCGCTCCGCTTCGCTGTCGGCGCTCTGGATGCGCACGCCCATCCCCAGCTCTTGGACGCCATACAAAAGGCCCAGGCCGTGCTTAAGTCAGCCAGTGTTGGATTCGATACCAACCGTCAAACTGAGCTTCGCGCGGCTGAGCAGGAGCTTCAGGACATCATCAAGTCCCTCGCCTCGCCAGCGGCAAGCAATGATTGATCATGGCCGTTGGTAGGGCGGCGGGGTTGGCGCGGAGCGATAGCACTGCAATGCCGCAAATTCCTGTTCTTTTGACAAACATTTTGCGCGCAAGGTAGGGCCGAATGGTCGCCGACGCGCCAAAGCCGTTATGGCGACGGCGCGTGTCCGGACGGTCGTCGTCAGGCCGAACGGTGTTCGGCCCGGGCCAGCGCTGCTGGCCCCTGCATCTTTGGTTGCGGCTTAGCCTCACTGCGCTGCGAAGCAGTGCCGGCCCGCCTTTTCCGGCGGCTGCCAACGACAATTTGGCGCCCCGCTCGTCGGACAATTTGCACCCCATTTTCGGTGTCCCGAAAGTTCATTGTAAGTGGATTATTTTTCAGTATGTTGTCAGCTTTGGGAGGAGAAAAATCGCTCTTCTGACTCTTTATTTTCAATAAGTTCTCAGCTTAGGGCACATTGTCCGATGCGGGACATAAAGTCGCACTGCCATGGGTACAGTTTGTCGGCCTGCCTCGATCCACACCCGCCCATTGTAGCCTAAATAGTTGGCCTTGTCAAGAAGAAAATGCAGCGCGCGTTAAGGGGCCGGCCTGCAACCCATAGGCGTTAAAATAAGTGCGCTTCGTTGGCGGGCAAAGCGCGGGCGGTACAAAAAATACCTTCCCTCTCCTTTGGGGAGAGGGTGCCCGACGGAGGAGGGCGGGTGAGGGGTCACTTCGCGCGTCGTGATGGGTCGCCCTCGCCTCGACGTCGACAGACTGTACCGTTTCGGAACCTCCGGGGTGGCCGTGCGTACCAAAAGACCCCTCACCCCCACGACCTGCAAAACGTGGTGCCCCCTCCGCCTTGCGGTCCCCCCTCTCCCCAGAGGAGAGAGGCTGTTTTGATTCATTCGGATGACCTCTCCTTATTTTAACGCCTATACCCCCTTGGGGGAGAGGGTGGCCCGCAACCGGCGTTTTCATCAGCCGGGACGGGACGAGTGAGGGGGGTCTCTCGGGAACATAAGGCTGAATTTTGAATATGGACGATGAGACGCGCAAAGAAGCAAAAGCCTGGCTGGAGTTCTACCAGGAACTCGGCATTGAGGGCTTTTATCGCCGCGAACCGGGGACGGTAGGAAAGCCGCCCAGTCTTGAGGTAGCACAGCCGGCGGCAGCACCCCCGCCGAAACAAGTTGTGTCACCTGCGCCGGCGCGTGCGGCCTCCTCTCCCGCGCCTCCCAAACCCGTCGTGCCGCCAACTCCCCCGGCTGCGGTGATTCGTCCACCGGCTCCCACTTTCAGCCTGTTTGAAGCAGCGCCCGCGCCACGATCCGGCCCCGAGACGCTGGAGCAAATTCGTCAGGATCTTGGCGATTGCCGCCGCTGCAAGCTGGCGCCAACGCGCAAAACCATTGTGTTTGGCGAGGGCAACCCTCACGCGAAGCTGGTGTTCATTGGCGAGGGGCCGGGCGCCGACGAAGACGAACAGGGCCTCCCCTTTGTGGGCCGGGCGGGCAAGCTCCTGAATCGCATGATGCAAACCGTGGATCTGAAGCGGGAAGACGTTTACATCTGCAACATCGTCAAATGCCGCCCGCCGGGGAATCGCACCCCGGAGAAGGATGAAGTGGATTCTTGTTCGCCCTTCCTCTATCGCCAGATTGAAGCCATCAAGCCCCGCCTGATCTGCTGCCTGGGAGCGCCCGCCGTCCGCACCGTGCTGGGCATCAAGGAAGGCATTACCAAAATCCGCGGCCAGTTCTATGACTTCGGCTCCACCAAGGCGCTCGCCACCGTCCATCCCGCCTACGTCCTGCGCAATCCCCGCGAAGAAAAAATCCTGCGCGAGGACTTTGAGAAAATCCGTGACTTTTTGAAGAGTTCGTAGGATTCTCCGCGCCTTACACAACGCCCCCCTGCATCACGGGGATGGCTGTCGACGAGCCGTTGCCGGTCCCAATACCTCACCACGTTCCGCGCGGCAAAAACCCATGACCTGGCGTCTCGCCTGACGGACATTTTGTCATGCTATTTTATTGTCCCCACGGATTCTTGTAACTGGCTTTCTTTTCAGTATGTTCTCAGCTTTGGTAGGGGAAAAAGCCCTCTTCCTGTCCTTTGTTTTCAATAAGTTCTCAGCTTAGGGCATTTTGGCGCTTAAGGGACATGAAGTCGACCTCCATTTGGCGGGTCATGAGGCTAGCTAGATAGCTCATAAGTCGTTCCTGTCCCCCCGGCGGTTTCCTGGGCCGGCGCCGGACAAGATATTCACGCTGCAGCCATAGTAGCTTATGATTGTAGCTTTGTCAAGGGAAATATGTGCCCTGAGCTGAGAATCCAGGGGCGGCTCGGGCCGCCCAAGGCTGACCAAACTAACGGGAAACCGTCTCACGCCATGCGGCTCTGCCCCTCCCCGCAATCATGAAAATGGATGCGCCAAAGGCGCCTTGGACTGCGGCGGCTCGACGCCGCCTTTGTCATCGTGCTCGGCGCTATTTCAAGGCGGCGTCGAGCCGCCGCAGTCCAAGGCGCTTCGCGCGTTCTCATATCCAGTGACGAGCCGGAGGCTCATGGGAATTTGTTCGGAAAGGCTCCTCCGTTGCGATTTCCGTGCCTACACGTTAAAGTTGAAGAACCAGTTGCTTTCAGCCTGTCGCAGCGCTGGCACGGGAACTCGTTCATGGGCTTTCAAGAGTCGCTTCTGTATCCGGCCATTCCGGTGACGTTATTCGAGGTGGTTCCCCCCGCCGCCGCGAAGCCGGAGGCGCTGGAGTCCTCCCTGCACGAACTCCAGCAGTTGCGTGGGCGCGTCGATGCCATCAACATTCCGGAAATTCACGACGAGGACCGCCCCGGCGAGCGCACCAGCAAATTCATCGAGCGGGTCGAACCCCGCATCCTCGGCTCGCGTATCAAGCGCGAACTGGGGATCGATGTGGTCATCAATCGAGTGACCGTTCACGACCGTGAGCCGGAGCGCTGGTTCCGCGAAACCTGCGGGCCTTGGGATATCCCCAATTGGATTCTCGTGGGTGGGGAGTCGAAGGAGATTCGTTATCCCGGACCCAACCCCGGCGAAGCAGCGAGGCTGGTGAAATCCCTGGGCCTGCCGGTTTCACTCGGTGGAATCACCATTCCCAGCCGGGTGAACGAGCCGGACCGTATTCGCAAGAAGCACGCTCAGGGGCTCGAATTCTTCACCTCGCAGGTGATGTTCGACTCCAACGATCTGGTGTGGCTGATTCAACGGCTCAACGGCGTCGAGGCGCGCATCTTTCTCAGCTTCGCCCCCGTCAGCTCCCGCCGGGATTTGGAATTCCTTCGCTGGCTGGGTGTTGACGTCCCGCGGGACCTGGATCGCTTCCTGCTGGGGTCCGAGCAAGGTGAAACCGCTCCTGCCGAGACGTGCCTGGAGCGATCCATCAACCTCGCTCAGCGCATTCTGATGGATGTTTTTGATAATCTGCCCCCCGATCCCCCTCCCATCGGCTTGAACATCGAGCACATTACCCGCAAGAACTTTACTCCCGCGCTCACCATGCTCGATCGGTTGGGAAATCTCTACGCCAGCCTTGTCGCGGCGCGGGCGGAAAAGCAGTGACGAGTGATGAATGAAAAGTGGTTTCCCAGAATCTCTTATATAACAATTTTGCGGCTAATTCCTCGCCGCGGCCGGAGCTTGGTTGATGGCGTCGATCAAATCATCACCGCCACCAACACTGCGAATATCCTTCAGGTCGTCCGGCGTGGGCACGAACTTGATGCCGCGTTCCTTCACCAATTCTGCAACCCGCGCGCTGGGTACATCACCTTGTAACAAGCTGAGGATTTCAGCCTTACCCAGTCCCTTGGAATTGCCGGGTGCGGTAGGCTGCGCTTGGGGTGCGGAGGGAGTGAGGTGAGCAATAAAGGTCACTTTGGCTTGGCCGTGGGCATTGTTGACGGCGGTTACTTCAAACTTGTTCTCGCCAGGCTGAAGATCGAGAGGGTCGGAACTGAATTGGGCTGCCTGCGCGCTGGTGGGGCGCATGGTGACCGACTTTCCGTTCACGGTAACCACGGGAATGCCCGACGTATCCATCACCACGCCGCGAATGGTCAGGGGAGAACTGGCCACCGCTACGGTTTGCCCTTCGCCGGCGGAGGGCTCAGTCAGAACAATGGTGGGTAGGGGGACTGTCGGTTGCGTCACGGTTACGAGAATGCTGGCTGCCTTCTTACCCGCCGGGCCGGCAGCCGTCAGGGTATAATTCGTGGAGTCCTGCGGTACCAGAGACATCCCCCCCGCTGCTGCCACTTGGCCGACGCCGGGTTCAAGATCGAGGCTGGTGGCATTGCTGGAATTCCAGACTAGCGTCACAGGGCGTCCTTTTTCCACTGTGGGAGGCTCAGCGTGCAAGCTGACCTCCACGGGGGGAGGTGCTGGCGGTCTTACCTCCGCAAGGACGTTCTCGAAGTTCTGCATCGCGTTTTGAATGGCCATTGTCCCGGCCATATTCTGGCTTGCAGCCGCCTCGAATTGGCGCGCCTTTTCCACCGATCCCCACTGGTATTGCGGCAAGTAGATGAGAGTCACCTTCTTTTGGGGCGTGTTAATCAGCAATACAGTCTTTTCAATCCGGATGCCTTTGATTTCGTTAAAACTGGCTTGAAACTCCTCGCTGCTTGCTGCGGCCGCCGGCGCGGCCAGGAAATGAGCTTCTCCTGCCGGCATGAATTTCGCACCGGAGGAAGGTTTGCCGGCCTTTCCTGATTTGACCACCGTGTAGCTGACGCCGGTCCGGGTTACATCAAACCAACCGCACGAAATGGAGGAGTTCTCATCCACGGAGACCGGGTACCGCAGGGTTGGGTTGGAGTCGGCATTCAGCAATTGGGGCTTGGGGGCCTCCATGAGGATCGGAGGCATCGCCGGAGACACGCCCTTTCTGCCCCTGGAGACCCCAAACACGCCGCCTAGTGGACTTTGGATGGCTTCGACGGTCAGAAGGGGGAAAAGAAGGGAAACCACCAATAGCAAGCACGTCCGGCGGCCGCCTAAGCTGCTCAGCATATGAACCCACTCCCTGAGAGGAATCTTTGTGGATTATAGCTTGACCGCGTCGGCGATTGCAATTGCAAGCAATGAAACTGCGGGTTCTACCGGATAGGTCGGCCCCGCCGAATTGGCCGGTAATCAGTTACCGCCGGGGGAGCAGATTGCCGGGCGGGGCAGGCGAGCGCAGCAGGGAGGATTCCCAGCCTTCCGGAATCGGTGTCCAGTCCCGCGAGAAGAAATCGGTGGTGGTCAGGCTGATCAAGATGACGAGCCATAGGAGCGCCGATAGCAGGGCCACGCGCATCAAACGCGGGCTCCAGCGCAGGTGCATGAAGAAAAGAACCACCAGCGTCGCCTTGCAGCAGGCAATGACGAGCGCCACGATGGTGTTCCATTGGCCCAGGTCCACGTACGCCATGCCCGTGGTCAGGGCGGTCATCGCCAGGAGCGATCCGAAAATGGCGAAATAGAGTTTCTTCGGGACAACGTGACCCTGCATTCAGTATCTCCCTCCAATTAAATACAGAAGCGGGAAGAGAAAAATCCAGATGATGTCCACGAAATGCCAATAGAGGCCCGCGGTCTCCACCGCATTGTAGCGGTCCGGTCCGAAGCGGCCCTTTCCCGCCTGTACCAGTAATACGCTCAGAACGCCCACCCCCACCACCATGTGCATCGCGTGTACGCCCGTCATCAGGAAGTAGAAACAGAAGAAAAGCTCGAGGGATTTGGCATTGAGTCCGGCAAAGGTGAAATTGACACCCGGCGCAAGGCCTTCCAAATAATCGTGCCGCCATTCGAGGGTCAGTTTAATAATGATGAAGGCCAGTCCCAGAGCAATAGTAAGAATCAGAAACGTCACGAGGGCATTCCTTTTTCCCATCTGTGCGGCGCGCACCGCCAACGCCATGGTCAAACTGCTGCAAATCAACACGGCGGTATTGAGGGCGCCGATGGTGACGTTCAGCATGTGGCTTCCTGCCTCGAAACCGGGCAGGTAGAGGTTGCGATAGATGGTGTAGCCCGCGAAGAGCCCGCCGAAGAACATCACCTCGGTGGCGAGGAAAATCCACATGCCCAGGCTGGCAGCTTCGTGCTGCTGCTCCAGGTCCTCGAATTGATGCGCCAGCGCGTTTGCGGCGTGACCGTCTGACAACGTGAACCTCCTGCTATGAACGTGGGGGCGAGCGGCGCTCGCCCCCAGGGCCGAACGCCGTTCGACCCTACTTACCGTATGAGTAAGCTTCTTCCGTCACCACGGGCGTCTGCTCAAAGTTCTCGGTAGGAGGCGGCGAAGGCGTCTCCCACTCCAGGCCTTTGGCGCCCCAGGGATTCGGTCCCGCCACCGGTCCGTATCGCATCGACCAGATCAAATAGACCAGGGGAATGGCATAGCCCACCGCCAGGATGGACGCTCCCGCCGACGACATGACATTCAACACCTGGAACTCCGGCGGATAGATCGCGTACCGCCGGGGCATGCCGAGATATCCCAACATGTATTGCGGGAAAAACGTAAGGTTGAATCCTATAAAGATGATCGCCGCGGCCAGGCGCGCCCAGCCGTCGGGATAAAGCCGCCCCGTGATTTTAGGCCACCAGAAATGAATGCCCCCCAGATACCCCATAACCGCGCCGCCCACCATGATGTAATGAAAGTGCCCCACCACGAAGTAGGTGTCATGGACGTGGGTGTCAACGGCGAGCGTCGCCAGGAAAAGGCCCGTCAACCCGCCCATGGTAAATAGGCCAATAAAGCCCAGGGCATAGAGCATTGGCGCCTGGTAGGAAATGGAACCCTTGTAGAGGGTGGCCGTCCAGTTAAACACCTTGATAGCGGAAGGAATCGCCACCAGGAAGCTGAGCGCGGAGAAGATGATGCCGGCGTAAATCGACTGGCCGCTTACAAACATGTGGTGGCCCCAGACAAGGAAGGAGACCACTGCAATGGCTACACTTGAAAACGCCACAAAGCTGTAACCGAAAATGCGCTTCTTGGCGAAGCACGCGATCAACTCGCTGACCACACCCATGGACGGCAGAATCATGATGTAAACGGCCGGGTGCGAGTAGAACCAGAAAAGGTGCTGGAAGAGGATCGGGTCGCCACCCACAGCGGGATCGAAGATGCCAACGTGAAAGAGCCGCTCCACCGCGACCAGCACCAGGGTGATGGCCACAACCGGGGTCCCAAGAATCTGGATGAGGCTGGTGGCGTACATCGCCCAGAGAAAAAGCGGCATGCGGAACCAGGTCATGCCGGGCGCACGCATCTTGTGGATCGTGACCACGAAATTCAGGCCGGTAAGAATCGAGGAGAACCCGGCCACGAACACTCCGAACGCCGCGGAAAGCACGTTGGTGTTGACGTAGGTCGTGCTGAGCGGCGTGTAGAACGTCCAGCCCGTATCCACGCCACCCCCGATCACGGCGTACAGGGTCAAGGCGCCACCCAGGATGAAGATGTACCAACTCAGCAGGTTCAGCTTGGGAAAAGCCAGGTCGCGGGCTCCGATCATCATGGGCACCAGGAAATTTCCCAGCACGGCGGGGATGGAAGGAATCATGAAGAAGAACACCATGATAATGCCGTGCATACTAAAGAGCTTGTTGTAGGCGGCCGGCTCGAATATGGCGCCATTGGGCTCAATCAGGTGAAGACGTATCAGCACCGCCGCGATGCCTCCCACCACGAAGAACAAGGTGATCGAAGCCAAGTAGAGAATAGCAATACGTTTGTGGTCCGTCGTCAGCAGCCACGATTTGACCCCGTAATGGGCATTCAAATAGTGCACCCGAGTATGAAGATCCACCTCTGCCGTTGCCATTATTTCGATGCCTTCCCTTCCTGCGACTCGTAGCGCCGGGCTTTAGCCCGGTATCTACATTCCCTTGAGCATTGCCGCCCTAAAGGACGGCGCTACATTGCCATTACTTCGCTGCCTTCCCTTCTTGCGGGCTTAAAGATTTGATGTACGCGATCAGTTGCAGCAACTGTTCTTCCGTCACCTGCCCCTTGAAAGTGGGCATGATGGGCCGGTAGCCCTGCACGATTTTCGCGGAGGGATAAAGAACCGATTCCCGCAAATAAGCTTCGTCCGCCACGACCGTCGAACCGTCGCTCAATTTTACCCGATTGCCATAAATTCCCGTCAAGGAGGGCCCCTTGCCGGTTCCGTGACAGGTGATGCAGGCCATTTGGTCGTAAAGCTTGGCGCCCGACTGGGCCATGGTTCCGCCGCGAATGCCCCCGCTCAACCACTGCTCGTACTCCGTGGGCTCCATCACGATCACTTCACCCTTCATCAGCGAGTGGTTGGTGCCGCAATACTGGTCGCAATACAGATGGAACGTGCCGGTTTTGGTCGCTTGAAACCACAGTGTCGTGTACATTCCCGGCACCACATCTTTCTTGATGCGGAACGCCGGCACGGAAAAGTCGTGGATGACGTCCTCGGACGTCATTGTCAGTTTGATGGGCTGGTTTACGGGAACATGCAGCTCGTTAATCTCCTCCACGCCTTCGGGATGCTGCAATTTCCACATCCATTGCTTGCCCACAACGAAGATTTCCGTGGATGCGGTGGGTGGACGTGAATTCCGAATGAACAGGCTGGTACCCCACAGGAAGACGACAACCACCAGTCCCAGTGGGATCAAGGTCCAGGCAATTTCCAGAGGGATGTTTCCCTCGATCTGTTTTGGCTGTTCCAGCTCCGAGCGGCGCCGGTAACGCAGCGCAAAGTAGAGGATGGTGAGAAAGATGACCGCCGTGAAAAAGAGGTCAATCGCGGTGAGGAAGTAGTAGAGATAATCCACCCCTTGCGCGATGGTGGACGCTTGATCCGGCCTGATGGAGAACCCTTGCCACATGCTGTTCAGTCACCCTAACGATTTTGGATTTTGGATTAAAGAATCCACTCGCCTGCTCTCCTTCATACTTCCAAAACCGTAAATCCCCAATCCAAAATCTAAAATCAAAAATTCTTCCGCCCGCCACGCGCGAGGGCAAAAATCAGCGTTCCCATGGAGAGAAGGGTAAGCACCCCGGCTATTTTCAGCACATGCGAAACCACCATGCTGTACTTCCCCGCCACCGGATCGTACTCACAGCAGTACAGCAGAACGGCATCGACGGGGTTCCCGATCTTCTCGTTGGAGGCCTCGACCAGCGCCAGGCGGATATCGCGCGACGGGTAAAGAATGCCGTAAAAATAGCGCGAAACCTTTCCCTGTGGCGTTAGCACGATGATACCGGTGGCGTGCGCGAACTGCTTTGTTTCCGGAATGTAGTTGTAGTGAAATCCCACCGCCTGTGCCAGCGCCCGAATCGAGGGCTCCTCGCCCACCAGGAAATGCCAGCCTTCCTTGGCGCCGGGCCGCCCATAAAGGCCCACGTAGACGGCTTTCTTGCCCATGGCCATCTCCCGCGTTTCGGTAGGATCAATGCTCACGGTTACCACTTCAAATTGTTCGCCGATGTTGAACTTCACATCCCGCAGCGCGTTCAAAAGGCCATTTTCCGCCATCGTGCACAGCATCGGGCAACTGTAATAAACCAGCGAGAGGATCACCGGCTTCTTGCCGAAATAGGAGCCCAGGGTCACGGTCTGGCCGGTTTCATCGCGAAACTTTAAATCCAGCGGCACCTGGTTGTTCAAGCGTTGATCAATCCCCACGCCGCGCAACTGCGGAGGCGTAACCGCGGCGTTGTCCTGAGCCGCCGCCCCCACTGCCAAGCTGAAGAGGAAAAGACCGACGTGGGCCGTCACCACCATGCGGCGCAAGAAATCCATCCGGCCGCTCGGTATCCTGACTTGCTCCGTTCCACACTCAGCCACGACTGGCATGTTCACCGCTTCCCCTCCGCGCCCGCAGGAGTGAGCGCAGCCTGATGATTCGCCGTTGGAGTCGCGGGCCGGGACGTTTTCGCCTGGCCGCCCTCCGCCGGCGAACTGCTATGGACCGGGTACCCTTTTTGCAAAAGTAGATCCATCGCGCGGTCCACCGGAATCCTGACAATGCCGGCCTGAGTGTCCACCCATGCGTAACTCTTCAGAATATCTTCCTGGCTGTCGCGGTAACGCTTCAAATCGACTGGCGCCATAGTTTGCAGGTGCGGTTCAGGTGGCACGGTGCGGACGTCTTCAAAGGGGGAAGCCGGCGGCCCCAGCGGTTGGTGCCGGACAAAAAAGTGAAACACGAAGGCGCTTCCCAGCACGCCCAACACGATCAATCCCACCACCCCC
>Ga0335085_10007017_pt1 | contig 17612 bp, 12 predicted proteins | sample Lox_Sample_45_FD_206712 | JGI IMG/M metagenome (GOLD analysis project Ga0335085, IMG submission 206712) | Soil microbial communities from Loxahatchee National Wildlife Refuge, Florida, United States - Lox_Sample_4.5 | ecosystem: Environmental > Terrestrial > Soil > Wetlands | place: USA...
AGCCGATGGCCTGAGGGTGGATCCAGAATCCTCACGGGATCCCGCCGGCCATGGATGTTTCTCTGGTTGCCATCTTCAGCTCTGTCATCAAGCGCTTCGCTTGCCTCATGTGAAAGGCGCGTTCCGCACATCGGCACCTCCCGTTGGCCCCTTTAGGGCTGGGCCCTCAGTAACGACACGCTCGGCCACCCCAGAGTTTCGCCTGCGCGTCGCTCTGACCGTCGCCGAGCCGCCGATCCGCACCCCATTGGACCATTGTGACCAACGGGCAGTGGCCATCCTGCCAGTACCCGCCGGCCAGCTCGGGAAACGCCACGCGGCGCTGCCGCGGTGCACCTCGGGTTTCCCTCAACGACAACCGGCCGGCCCCTCGACCGCGCTTCTGATCGAGGGACCGGCCGGCGCCGGGATGGAGGTGACGCTTAGCGCGCCTTGGAGCTACCGAATGGTCACCTTCGCGAACGAGGTGAAGCGCGAGCCGCCCTTGAAGTGGTTCAGGCTCGGGATGAAGCCAACCCGGACTTCCGTCTTGATGACCTTGTGATGACGCAGGCGGAAGATGCCGCTCGGCGTGACCGGCAGGGTCACGGTCACGGTCTTTGCCTTGTGCGCCAACAGCGTCCGGATGCCGAGATCGTCCCCGCTGAAGCGGACGCGACCGGCCTGCGGGATCTTGACGGATACGGTGACCCCCCTGGTGCCCTTCACCTTGACGTGGGTGATTGGCAGGCAGCCGTTGACCTTGATCTGGGTCTTCTGGGTCACCTTCTTGCCGTTCTGGCCCGTGATCGTCGTGGGCATTTCGAGTGGCTTCTTGCAGAACGAGCCGTTCGCGGACAGCAGCGAGTGCGGTCCGGTGGGCAGTTTGAGCGAGAAGCTCTTGATCGGCACGTCGGGGTTGGTGTTGAACGTGGTGGTCGTGATCCCGTTCTTGATGTGGGTGTTGCCCACGAGGATGACCCGCACTCCGTCCGCCTGGAGCACCAGGTCGAGGTCCGGGAATGCCTCGCCACCGTGCGAGACGATGTAGGCGGGACCCTTCAGGGTGTTCGGCAGCGTCGGCGTGACCGCCGTCGCTTCACCGACGTTCGAGGTCGCCGGGCAAGCGAGGATGTTCGCCTTGGCCTGCGCTTCCGTGCACGCCTTCTGCAGCGTGGACAGGCGCGAGGGCAGGGCGAACGGCTGGGTGGTGACCACGGACGCGATGTTGGCTTCTTCCGAGCCCTTCTGGCCGATCGTCACCTTCAGGCTCGCGCCGTTCTTGCGCGAGGTCTTGGCGCTGGTGGACGCTGCGAACTTGGGCTTGAAGCCCAGCGAGCTGCATCCTTCGACCTGGAAGGGGCTGGAGAGCGTGGCGGTGCCACCGACGATCGCCGGCAACGACGGAGTGCCCGTGAGCGAGCTGGTGCTCGCAAGCACGCCGCAGTTGGTCGGGTTGCGCAGGTAGCCCTGACGCGTGATGTTGACCGAGATCGACTGGATGCGCGTCGGGATGCCGCCGACGATCGTCGGCAACGTGCTCGCGACGCTCACCTGAGCGGTCGATTCGTTCACATTGATCGTGGCACGCGTGAGGATGTTGCCGAGGTTGAACGGGCCGGCAACCGCCGGGACCTTGATCAGGAGCCCGTAGGGTGCGCCGGCATACTTTTCGGTCAGGTACACGGTGCCGTTGAAGGTGAACGGTTCCGGACCGGCGCCGGACTTCACACTGACGGTGCCGATCTGGCTCGAGGCCGGGCACGCACCGGAGCTGGCCTGCGCTTCGGTGCACTGCGTGACGCTCGGGATGATGCCCACGAGGCCCGGGGGCAGCGCGGTGTTGATCTGGGTCAGGTACTGCTGGCCGGATTCCCGTTCGAAGGTCATCGTCAGGGAGCTGTTGGCGCCTGCCGTGGAGGGCAGCACCGACAGCGACTGCTTCAGGCCCGGAGCGGCAAACGGCGGCGGCGATGATGCGCAGCCTTCGACGATGAAGCCTGCCACCGCCGGTGAGAACGTCGGCGGGATGCCGCTGTAGGGGGTGAAGCTTGCCGTCGTCTTCGCTTCTCCGCAGGTGAGCGGGTTGGCGATCGGCGCCAACGGCCCGCCGTTGAAGTGCAGCGATAGGTTGGTGAACGGCGCTTCCGGCTGCTTGAAGAACTTCGCGGTCAGCTGGCCGGTGCTCGGGTTCGGTTCGACCATGCCTTCCAGCCGAACCTGCACGCCAAACCGCTGGTTTTCCGTGATCACGTACACCGTGTACGGCGGGCCCGTGATCGGGCCGGATTCCGGCTTACCGAGGTATACGAAGCCTGTCAGCGAGCCAGCGGGCAGCGTCGGGACTTCCAGCGTCGCCGTTCCGATCTTGCTGCCCGAGGGACAGCCGAGGTGGAAGAGCGGTGCGATTTCGAACTTCGTGCCGTTCCGGTTATTGACGCCCGCCTGTTCGGGGGTGCAGGCCTGCAGACCGGCTGCCGCGGAGGGGTTGATGGTCATGCCCGGAGGCAGCGTCACGGTGGCGTCGTTCAGGTCCGAGGTGTCGAGTTCCGACCCCTTGCTCGGGTGGTTCATGGTGGTTTCTGTCGTCATACCGGTCGGCTGGTCGTTCCCCTTGGCTTCCGGCGAGAGCAGGAAGTTGGGTTCGAAGGGGGCCAGGGCGTTGCAGTTGTTCGGGCCGACCAGGCCTTCATAGGAAACGCTTTCGGTTTCCCCTGCGTACGATTCGACCTTGAGCGTCGTCGTCGTTGCGGGGCCCGGCGGGTTGCAGCTGGTCGGGTTGCGGATGAAGGTCCTGTTTTCGCCTTCCGGTTCTTCGGTGCCCGGGTTGTATTCCCCGTTGCCATAGAAGACGAGCCGCGAGTCGATCAGACCCGGCGGGACGTTCTTGATCACGAAGTAGTCGTGGTAGTCCGTGGACCAGTCGACGTTGCCTTCGATGAGGGTGTGCGCGTAGAGCTTGTGCTTCACGCTTTCGATTTCGATTTCCTTGCCCGTGTACAGCGCGACGCCGTAGAGCGAGGACTCACCGTTGCTCGGTTCGAGGTTGTAGACGTGACCGGTCAGGTGCAGGTTGGCGAAGAGCCCTTCGCCCGGTTCTCCCGGCGGGATCTTGATCACGTTCGTGACGATGTTTTCGCCGATGATGGTTTCGGGTTCGCAGGCGCTTTCGAGGAAGATGCCTTCGGCGACTTCGATCGAGTTGAAGGCCGCCTGAGAGCACATCGGGGCGGCCTGCGGGTTGGTCACCACACCAGGTGCCACGTCCGTGCGGATGTTGCGCACGCCGCCGATCGGGATTTCGCCCGTCGGGTAGCCTTCCGGCGCGACCGCTTCGAAGGGCACAGTCTGGATGACGTGCGTCTTCATGTGGAACTGCGTGACGCCGAACGGAACGAAGCTTCCGGCCGCACGCGCGCCCTTTTCTTCCGATTCTGCGAGATCGGGGTTCTTGGTTTCGCCGCAGTTTTCAACCAGGCAGTTGCCGGCGAACAGGCGTTCGACGCCGACCGATGCCTGTGCGGATGGTGCTCCCAGCGCCACGGCCCCGCACAGGGCCACCAAAAGCGCTAGTGGCATGCGCACGCCGATGCCAATGCGGCCGGCGATGCCCCAGACGCGCCCACCACGCTTGCGCGCGGAAACGGCACCTCTCGAGGTTGACCGGCTAGAACTGGGAACCGAACTCATCAAGACCTCCCGATGACGGTGTTGTGATGTGACCCTAAAAACGCCTCAAGTGCCGCAGCCACAGGCTTGCGGCGCAAGAGCGCCCTCTGCATCGGCAGGGGGAACATTCGGCTTTAGGCCAACAAGCTGCGTTGAAATCTTCAAGGGTTTTCCTTCTACAACACCGCCCGGACACCTTTTGTTCCGGGCGGTGGACAGGAATCCGTTATGGCTCCGCTAGGCCGGCTGGCGTGAATCCCGGCTGCTGATCCGAGGGGCCTCAAGGGCTCGTCCGCCGGCTCCAGCCCGCCGACGCGTATTCCCACCTCGATGCTATCCCTCCACGAGCTGCTGCCAGGGGTGGGGATTCAGCCGGATGTTCCCGGGCGAGTAGAAGCGTGAGATCTCGTCGACCTGGGCCTCCGTCAGGCGGTGCCCGAACGCCGCGCCAGCCCCGAGCCGCTCGTAGGCGGCTGCCAGCGACTTGCCGGCTTCCGAGAGGTCGAAATGGCCGTCGTAGACCGCGATGATGTAGGTGTTGACGTTGGCGCTCAGAAATGAGCGCGCCGCCGCGGGACCGAACCCGATCGCGTTGACCGTCGACCGGATGTGGGACCACCCGTGGTCGGCCAGCCCGCTGAAGGATTCGAAGATCGCCGCCACCCCGGCGCCGGGTCCGATGAGCATTTCGCTGTTTGGCACGAGCGTCGGCGGCAACCGCTCGGCCCGCTTGGACGCCACCGCGATCGCTTCCCTGCCCTGCCTGCTCACGCCCCTCGACGCCGCCGGGGAGCGGCCCTGGTGCTTCCCGGTTCCGACCACGCCGTGGTCCACGAATGGCCAGGCCCGGCGCGCGCTCGCCACCTCGCGCTTGACGGGCCCCTCGGCTGCAAGCAGCGCCTGCCCCACGACCGCAAGGCTCGCCCTGCGGGCTTCCACGGCCGCCTGACTGTGTTTGTGCGAGCCCCCGCAGCCGGCAAGGAGGCCGACGAGCGCCAGGGCGGCGAGGAGAGCGGTGGCTGGGGTCCGGGCCTTCAGGGCGCGCGCGCTAGACGCCGAGCAGATCCACTACGAAGACCAGCGTGGAGTTCGCCGGAATCACCGGGGGGCGCCCGCTCGGCCCATAGGCGAGGTCCGGCGGGATGATGAGCTCTCGCCGACCGCCGACCCGCATGCCTTCGATGCCCTGGTCCCAACCTCTGATCACTTCGCCGGCGCCGAGCGTGAAGGAGAACGGTTCGTTGCGCCGCCAGGAGGCATCGAATTCCTTGCCGCTGTCGTAGAGGACGCCGACGTAGTTCACCGTCACGTGGTCGCCGGACTTGGCTTCCGGCCCGGTGCCCTTGATGATTTCCTTGGTTTCGAGATGGGTGGGCGGCGGCCCGGAGGGAACGGTCACGTGCGGCTTGGTCGAGAGCGGGCCGCTGGTCGGGGTGCTCGGTGGGGCCGCTTCCGTGCTTTCGCTCGCCGTGGAAGTGCTCGCCTGCGATTCACCTGACGACGAGTTGCTCGACGACCCGCAACCGGCGATGAGGGCGGCCACACCGATGATGGCGGCCAGTTGGAAGGGCCTACATGCGATCGCTGGTCGTCCCCTGAGCATCATGGCCTGGCAGCCTAACGAAGCTCCGCGATGGAGGCGTGGCCGGCTCGAGCGCCCAGCTCCATGGCCCAGGTCTGGGGCGATCCATTGGCGCTCCGATCGGCGCGTCGGGCAGGGCTGGCATGTGTGGTCGCATTTTTGGCTGCTACGTACGTGTGCCTGCGCGCGCACACGCACGCACGTAGCAGCCAAAAAACGGGACATATGCACCGAACGCTCGAAACGACCTCTCCGGACCGCCCGAGGGGGATCAGGAGCAGCGTTCGTAGACGATCCAGGAGGCGTTGCCGCCCGTTGCTCTGAAGCCGCTCGGTACCACCGGCCGCGCGGGCTTGGGTTCGTGTGGGTCGAGTATGTAGTCCCGGCGCACCTCCTGGTTGGCGGCTTCCACGTAGACCCCGTGGCGGATCTCTTCTGTCGCGCTGTGCGCGCTCACCACCCGGCCAGGGGTCGTCTTCAGATAGAGAGCAAGCAGCGGGATCGGCGCATGATTGGGCACTCCGACGGGCCCACAGCGTGTGGAGATGGCGCCGTCGCGGACGAGGTCGAGCAGGCTGTTCTGGATGCGTTCCTGGCGCGCAAGGCTGCGCAGCTGGGTGTCGATGCTCCTCCGCTGGCTTGGGATCGACACGATCAGGCCGAGCAGGATGGTTCCGCCGGCAAGCGCCCAGCCCCGGCGTCCGCTCGTGTCAGGGGGCAGGAGCAGCCAGCCGAAGACGCCCACCGCGCAGAAGAGGCACAGGATGGCCGCGGCAAGGAAGGCATAGCGGGTGTCGATCGGCAGCCCGAAGGAGGCGAGCGCCGCGAAGACCAGGACCGCTACGACCCCTACGACGGCGGGGATCGCGGCCCGTTGGCGCATCCACATCAGCGAGAGGACCCCGCCGAGAGCGGCGCCGGCGAGCTCCACGGGGCGGACCACCTCGCCGATCCGGCGCGGGATGTACTCGGGCACGTTGCGAATGCCCGTCACCCGGTCCAGGGTCTCGGCGGTCGCCTTGGTGTGGGTGAGCGACCAGAGCCCGTTGCCCGTCACCAGCAGATCCGAGAGCAACCACAGGAGGGGCGCTGCAGCGACGAGCAGCGCGAGCCGCGCGAGCTCCGTCGGGCTGCGGTGATCCCGGGCGGCCGGCTCGCCGGCGGGGACCCGCCGCACGCGACGCGCTCCGCGGTCGATCACGAGGCGGCCGGGGATGGCCAGATAGAGCCAATAGAGGCCGGCGAAGACCCAGGCTTCCGGCCGCAGCAGGCCGGCCAGGGCGAGCAGCCAGAGCACGGTCCCGCCGGCCCGCCGCCGCCGACTCTCCACGAGCATGGCGGCGAGCATGAACGCGAGGAACGGGAGGTCGATGTAGGCGCGCGAGCCGTAGGAGACGATCGGCGTTCGCGTCAGCAGGATCAACGCCGCCAGCGCACCCACCGGCCAGTTGAACAGGCGGCTGCCGAGACGGAACATGAGGTAACCGCAGGCTGAGAGGGCGAGATAGCCGACCCAGACCGCGATCGTGGCGGCGGCGTGTGCGCCGAGCGGTCCGGCGAGCGTGCCGAGCACCTCCATCAGCGGGTGTGGCGTAGGGGCGATCGGGACCGCGTATTGCGGCGATTCCCCCCGCGAGAGCTGCTGCCCCCAGACGAGCGCGTAGAGGGTGTCGTAGTTGGCGAAGCCGACGCCCAGCAGTAGGCGCAGTAGAACCGCTCCGGCCCCCACCATCGCGCAGGCGCGCAGGCGCCCGAGCCAGCGTTCCGCGGCGGTCGGTGCGCCGGCGGAACGCCGATCGTCTGGCCCGACGACGCTCATGTCTCCGGGCGCAGTCCGCGCCCGCGCCGCGCCGGGCACGCTTGAGGGAGCGATCGGGACCACCGTTAGAAGCTACCGCCAAGCGGCCGGGGCAGGGGCGTTTGGCGGCAGGGCTAGACTCACTCTCCGCAGTGCCGAGCGCATCCGAGACATCACCCCAGCCGCCAACCGGCGCGACCGGTGACGCCACGCGAGAGGCTGTGGCGGGGGCGGTCGACGAGCACCCGAGGGCGGCGGCCCCCGCGCCCCGGCAGGGCACCGGTTGGGCTCGCTCGCTCTACCGAAGGCATCGTCCGCGCACCTTCGCCGAGGTGGTCGGACAGGACTCGGTGGTGCGCACCCTGCGCAACGCGGTGGAGCTCGGCAGAGTGCACCACGCCTATCTCTTCGTCGGCTCGCGGGGCACGGGAAAGACGTCCATGGCGAAGATCCTCGCGGCATGCCTGGACTGCGAGCGCGGCCCCACCACCGACCCCTGCGGGGAGTGCGCCTCCTGTCGCGCGATAGCCGAGGCCACCTCACTCGACGTGATCGAGATGGACGCCGCCTCCAACAACTCCGTCGAGGACATTCGCGAGCTGCGTGAGCAGGTCGCATTCGCGCCGGTGTCGGGGCGTCACAAGGTCTACATCCTCGATGAGGCCCACATGCTGTCTCCGGCGGCCTGGAACGCCTTCCTCAAGACGCTCGAGGAGCCGCCGCCGGCAACGGTCTTCGTGCTGGCCACCACCGAGGCGCAGAAGGTGCCGGCCACGGTCATCGACCGCTGCCACCGCTTCGACTTCCAGCGCCCGAGCACGGAGCAGGTGGCTGCGGTCGTCGGGCGGGTGGCCGCCGAAGAGGGAATCGAGATAGGGCCGGAGGCCGTGGCGGCCATAGCCCGCTCGGCGACGGGAAGCTTCCGTGACGCGCTTGGCACGCTCGAGCAGCTGCTCACCTACAGCGGACCGAGCATCGCGCTCGATGACGTCCTCGCGGTGCTGGGCGTGCTGGACGCCGAGCTTCTCGAGGCGATGGTGGACGCCGTCGACCGGGGAGAGGCGGGCCGCGTCTTTGAGGAGCTCGCCAGGTGTCTCGACGCGGGCCGCGACGCCGCGGGTGTGGCGTCGGACATCGAGCGCCGCGCCAGAGAGCTCCTTGTCGTGCAGACGCTCGAGGGTGTGCCGCCGGAGCTGTCGCTGACACCCGACAGCGACGCGCGCCTGGCCGAGCAGGCGGAACGTGTGGGGCGCGCCACCGTGGTGCGGCTGCTCGAGCTGCTCGCCGCCGCACGCGAGGCCACGCGTGCCGGGGCGGACGCCCGCACCCAGCTCGAGCTGGCCCTCGTCCGTGCCGCCAGTCCCGAGCTCGACGGCTCCACGACGGCGCTCCTCGCCCGCATAGAGCGGCTCGAAGCCCGGTTGGGTGCGGCGGCCTCGACGCCATATGTGGCGCCCGCTCCGCAGGCACCGCCGCCTCCGTCTCCCGCCGGGGAGCAGGAGCGCGCCGATGCGCGGCGTGCGGCGCAGGAGCCTGCGGCGCAGGAGCCTGCGGCGGAAGCGCATGCCCCAACCGACGCGCCAGGCGGCGCACCGCCGGTGGCGGGGGCGGAGCCGCCGGCCGGGACAGACGTGCCGGCGCCGGCTGGGAGCGCGGGCGTGACCTCCGAGGCGGACACCACGGACACCGAGGAGGCGGACATGCCCGAGGCGCAGCCCGGTGAGGCGGAGCTGGCCGAGGATCTCGACTCGCTGGAGCGCCTGTGGCCGAAGGCTCTCGACACGATCCGGGCGCAGAACGCGATGCTCTGGGCGCTGGTCTCCGAGGCCAGGCCCGTGGAGGTGGAAGGCGAGGAGGTGACCCTGGCGTTCGCCCCGAGCGCCTCCTTCCTCAAGCGCAAGGCCGAAGATCCGGGGCACTTCGCAACCGTGACCTCGGCGCTGAAGGAGATCACTGGCAGACCGGTGCGACTCACCTACGAGCTGCGTGAGGACGTGCGTCACGAGCCGCGCAGCGCAAGCGAGGAGGACCTGTTCGCGCGCCTAATGGCCGAGTTCGACGCCGAAGAGGTGCCGGTGGCAGAGGCCTCGGAGTAGCGTGAGCGAGTTCGCGCCCCCGGTTCAGCGTCTCGTGGCGGAGCTTGCCAAGCTGCCGGGCATTGGCACGCGCACCGCGCAACGCCTCGCATTTCACATCCTACGGGCGCCTGAGCGGGACGCCCTCGGCCTGGCCGAGGCGATCAGGGAGGTGAAGGAGAAGATCGGACTCTGCGAGGTCTGCTTCAACCTCGCAGACGAACCCCGCTGCCGGATCTGCCAGGACACGCGGAGGGACAGGGGTGTGATCTGCGTGGTCGAGGAGCCGAGCGACCTGATCCCGATCGAGCGCACGCACGAGTACCACGGTCTCTACCACGTGCTGGGCGGCGCGCTGTCGCCGATGGACGCGGTGAACCCGGAAGACCTGAAGATCGCCGAGCTCGTCCGCCGCGTGCGCAGGAGTGCGCCGGCGGTCGCAGGTGCTGACATGGATGCAGGCGAGGCGATAGCCGGGGCGTCCGGTGGCAATGGGGCGCCGCACGTCCGTGAGGTGATACTCGCCACCAATCCGACGACCACGGGTGAGGCCACCGCGCTGCACATCGCCGCCGAGCTGCACGCCCTCGAGCCCGAGCTCGAGCTGACGCGTCTCGCCTCCGGGTTGCCGGTGGGGGCTGATCTCGAGTACGCCGACGAGGTCACCGTGAGCATGGCTCTGGCCGGGCGCCGCGCGCTCTAGCGGGCACCGCACTATCCTGCGCGCGTGTCCGGGATAGTGGTGATGAAGTTCGGTGGGACCTCGGTTGCCGATGCCACGCGCATCAAGCGGGCCGCGCAGAGAATCGTGGCGCGTCGCGAGGAAGGCCATCGCGTCGTCGGTGTCCTGTCGGCGCGCGGCAAGACGACCGACGAGCTGATCGCCATGGCCGAGGAGGTCTCGGAGAGCCCCGACCCGCGCGAGATGGACATGCTCCTGTCGACGGGTGAGCGGATCTCCTGCGCGCTCTGCGCGATGGCGATCAACGACCTCGGTCAGAGCGCGGTGTCCTTCACCGGGTCCCAGGCCGGGATCGTGACCGACGCCTCCCACACCAAGGCACGCATCATCGACGTCCGCGCCGAGCGGATCAAGGAGGCCCTCGACCAGGACAGGATCGTGCTGGTGGCGGGCTTCCAGGGAGTGTCGGTGTCAGGCTCCAACGTGACCACGCTCGGGCGCGGGGGCTCGGACACCACGGCGGTGGCCGTGGCGGCGGCCCTGCAGGCGCAGGAATGCGAGATCTACACCGACGTGGCAGGTGTGTTCAGCGCGGACCCGCGAATCGTGCCGCAGGCGCGCAAGCTGCCGCTGGTGTCCTTCGAGGAGATGCTCGAGATGTCGGCCTCCGGCGCCGGGGTCCTGCAGCTGCGATCGGTCGAGTATGCGCGCAACCACGATGTGCGAATCCACTGTCGCTCCTCGTTCGACGACAGTCCCGGTACGGTTGTTGTCTCGGAAGGAGAGACCATGGAGCACAGCGAGCGACCCCTCATCACCGGTGTGACGCACTCGACCGCCGAGGCGCGGGTGACGCTGCTGGGCGTCAGGAACGAACCTGGCATCGCCGCGAGCATCTTCGAGGCGCTCACGAAGGCCAACGTGAACGTGGACATGATCGACCAGAACGTCCCGACCTCGGCCGGGGGCAAGGCAGAGATCTCCTTCACGGTGCCGCACGAGGACATGAGGGTTGCCACCGGCGCGCTGTCGACCATGGCGGAGAAGCTGTTCGACGAGATCAGCACGCAGCCGGAGATGGGCAAGGTCTCGATCGTGGGCGCCGGCATGCGCTCGCACCCAGGCGTCGCCGCGAAGGTCTTCAGGGAGCTCGCTGAGCAGGGGATCAACATCGACATGATCTCGACCTCACCGGTTCGGATCTCGTGCGTGATCGATCGCGGGCACGTGGAGCAGGCGGTCAGAACCTTGCACGACGCCTTCGGCCTCTCCGGGCCTGGCACCGTGGTCGTCGAGGACCCGTTCGCGGCCGGCGGTCTCTAGACGGTGGCCGCCGCCGGCGGCGCGCTGCTGCGTTGCTCCCGCAGCGAGCTCTGCAATGCCTCGAGAACGCGCACCACGCGCAGGCCGGAGCGCCCGTCCGAGCGCGGGGTCGACCCGTTGCTCAGGCACTCCACGAAGTGTTCGCACTCCAGGCGCAGAGGCTCAGAGTTCGGCAGGGCCGGGGATAGCCGCTCGCCAGAACGCGCCAGGTACTCCCCCCAGGAGCGCACGTCCTGGTCGAAGCCCTTGTCGTAGATCGTGAGCTTGCCCTCCAGTGCCATGTCATCGAAGGTCGCCATGCGCCGCGAACCGACGATCGTGAGCCGTCGCTCCTTGTGCGGGTCGAGCCACGAGAGATGCAGGTGGGCCGCCTGGCCGGAGGGGAAGCGCAGGTAGCAGAAGACCACATCCTCCACACCGGGCCGCACGTATGACTCGCCGTGCGCGAAGCATTCGGAGGGCTCCTCGCCCAGGAGATGGAGCACGACGGAGACGTCATGCGCCCCGAGGCTCCAGAGGGCGCTCTCGTCCTGGCGCAGCTTGCCCAGGTTGAGCCGGTTGCCGTAGAGGTAGTAGACGGTGCCGAGCTCGCCGTCGTCGACCAGCTGCTTGAGCCGGGTGACGGCGGGGTGATACTCGAGCAGGTGGCCGACCATCAGCAGCCGGCCCGCCTGCTCGGCCACGGCGAGGGTGGCCTCCGCCTCGGCCACGCTCTGCGCGAGCGGCTTCTCCACGAAGCAGTGCTTGCCGGCCTGCAGCACGCGGGTGGCGAGCTCGGCATGGGTGGGCACCGGCGTGGCGAGCGCCACGGCGTCCAGCTCGGGCGAGGCGAGCAGCTCGTCGAGCTCCGCCGTGAGCCTTGCCTGCGGAAACGCCCGACCCCATCTCTCGAGGGCCACCGGCGAGCCGTCGCAGAGCCACTCCAGGCGGCATCCCGGTATCGAGGCGAAGTTGCGTGCGAGGTTCGGTCCCCAGTAGCCGAGGCCGACCACGCCCAGCCGCATGGGCTCGCGCTCCGGGCTCACGTGCGCCCCGCCGTCTGCGGGCGCTCGCCGGCACCGATCTCGGCCGCGAAGGCGTCGATTGCCTCGAGGCACCGCTCTGCGGCGTCACCGTCGCCGTAGAGCGAGGGGTGCTCCGCGGGGGGCTGGGTGCCGAGCGCCGCGAGGGCGGCTCCGGCTTCGAGGTCCACGAGCACGTTCCAGCCGGCCTCGACTGTCTCCACCCACTCGGTCCTGTCCCTCAGCGTGAGGCAGGGCACGCCCGCGATGTAGGCCTCTTTCTGCAGGCCGCCGGAGTCGGTCAGCACGGCACGCGCCTGGCAGAGAATGGCGGCGAGCTCGGCGTAGGGCAGCGGGTCCGTGAGGCGCAGCCCGCGGGTCGCTGCCAGCTCGTCCCAGAGCCCGCAGGCGCGAAGCCGCTCGCGCGTGCGTGGATGGACCGGGAAGAGGACCGGCCCGAAGGGCTCCCCGTCGGCGAGCGTCCGCAGGAGCGCGGCGAGCTCGGCGAGGCGCTCCGGCGGGTCGACGTTGCCGGCGCGGTGAGCCGTCAGCAGCAAGTACCGCCGGCGCTCCAGCCCATGGGCGAGGAGCGCCTCGCCGTTCGTACGCGCCAGCGGCTGCCAACGGGCGGCCAGATCCGCCATCACGTCTCCCACCGACTCGATTCTCCCGGGGACGCGCTCGGCCTGCAGGTTCGCGCAGGCGTGCCGGGAGGGGCACAGAAGGAGGCTCGCCAGCCGATCCACGAGAACGCGGTTGAGCTCCTCGGGCATGGCCATGTCGAAGCAGCGCATCCCGGCCTCGACGTGCATCACGGGAACGCCGGCCTGCGCCCCGGCAAGGCCGCCGGCGAGCGTCGAGTTGGTGTCGCCGTAGACGAGCACGGCGTGGGGCGTCGTCTCCCGGAGCGCCTCCTCGAGCGCGGAAAGCATGCGGGCCGTCTGCGAGGTGTTGCTGCCGCCGGCGATACCCAGCTGACGATCCGGGCTCGCGAGGCCGAGCTCGTCGAAGAAGACATCCGAGAGGTTCACATCGTAGTGCTGGCCGGTGTGCACGAGGATCTCGTCGTGGTGCTCGCGCAAGAGGCCGGACACGGCGGCCGCCTTGATGAACTGGGGCCTGTTGCCGACGACCGTGAGGATCTTCACGAGCGTGAAGACTATCGGCGCACGGGCGTCCCTCCCGGCTGCGCGGTCACCGCCGCATGCGCGCGATCCGGGCGCCGGTCAGGAGGCGGCGCCGACCACCGAGGTGGACCAGTCGATCACCGAGGTCGGCTTCACGACGTGGCGGCCCATCCCGAGCTCCTTCGGCTCGAGGCCGAGCGCGAGTCCCACGAGCTGGGGCAGGTGCAGCACGGGCATGCCAAGGTCCCTGCCCACGACGCCTTCGGCGAGGGGCTGCTGGAGATCGAGGTTCAGGTGGCAGAGCGGGCAGGGGGTAACCAGGCAGTCGGCCTCGGCATCAACGGCATCGCCCAGGTGGCGCCCGGCCTGCTTCAGCGAGGCCTCCTTGTTCATGGTCACGATGGGGAAGCCGCAGCACTTGCGCGCGCCGGCGTAGTCGATCACGGTGCCGCCGAGGGCCTCGATCACCATCTCCATGTAACGGTCGCGCGGGTTCTCCGGCTCGATCCCCAGACGCTCGCGCGGGCGCACGATGTAGCAGCCGTAGAAGGGGCCGACCTTGAGGTTCGACAGCGGGCGCCTCACGCGCTCGCGCAGTGCGTCCAACCCGACCTCCTCGACGAGCACCCAGAGGAAGTTCTTGTTCACGATGCCCCTCTCGTAGGAGAGGCCCTCGCCGGCGAGCGTGGCGTTCACGCGCTCCCGGTAGTCGGCACTTGCGTCGAGTCGCTCCTGGCACTCGCTCTGTGCCCCCTGGCAGGTGGAGCAGATGTTCATCATCAGCTCCGCTCCGTCCACCTGCTGGGCGAGCGCGAAGGTGCGGGCGTTGAGCGTGTCGGCCAACTCCTGGTTGTGCTCGGCGATGACGCCGGCGCCACAGCAGCTCGCGCGATCGAGCTCGACGAGCTCGATGTCGAGCATTGGGGCCACCCTCGCCATCGACCCGTGCAGCTCCGGCGTGAAGCCGCGGCTGACGCAGCCCGGCCAGTAGGCCACCTTGGGCATCAGGAGGCCTCCTTCTGGTCGGCGCCGGAGTCCCCGGCGTCGCCGTTGGGCGACGGCTCGGAGTCCTCGTCGTAGCCGGTCACATACAGGTTGAGCTCGTGGCGCTTGGGCGGCGCCTCCTTCTTGGCACCCTTGCCCTCGACCTGCCGGTAGATGGACTGGACCGCCTTCAGGTCCCGGCTCGGGAGCTTGTGCCCGAGGAGCGCCTTGCGCGGGCTCACCTTGCCGCGCAGGACCGCCTTCATGATCGCGGGCAGCGAGGAGAGCAGCTCCTTACCGGCGGCCGGGTGGAACTTGCCGAACCAGGAGTCCCCGCCGTAGGAGCGCGGCAGGAGCTCGGCCTCGTGGAGGAGGCCGTAGTCGCGGACCAGGTTGGTGAAGGCCTTCTCGTGGCGCTCGCCGTTGTTGTGATCGACGATGCCGAAGTCCGAGGTGGCGACGCGGCGCAGACGCATGATCTGGCCCATCGGGTTCACCTCCTTGGGACACGCCTGCACGCACTTGAAGCAGTGGGTGCAGTCGAAGATCCCCTCAGGGTCCTGCGAGAGCGCGTTGAGGCGCTCCCCGTGGCGATCGTCGCGCGGGTCGCCGACGAAGCGGTAGGCCTTGGCGAGCGCCGCCGGGCCGATGAAGCCGGGGTCCACCTCCATCGACAGGCAATCCGAGACGCAGGCGCCGCACTGGATGCAGGCCATCGTCTGCGTGATGTCCACCATGCTCTCGCGATCGACCAGGTACTCGCGCTCGGGCACCGGCTGCTTGTTGATGAGCCAGGGCGTGACGCGCCGGATCTTCTTCCAGTGCACGGCGTCCATGTCGACGATGAGGTCCTTGATGACGGGCATGTTGCCCATCGGCTCGACCACGATCACGCCGCCGCCCCCCGTGGCCTCGGCCGCCTGCTGGGCGCGGTCGAGGTGGGTGTTGCAGGCGAGCGCCGGCTCACCGTTGATGCGCACCCCGCAGGAGCCGCAGATGGCGGCGCGACAGGAGCAGCGGATGCCGATCGAGCCGTCCTCGCTGCCCTTCACCTGAAGGATGCCCTCGAGCACGGAGCGATGGCCCTCGAGCTCGACCGTGTGCTCGTCCCAGTAGGGCGCCTCCCCGGACTCGGGGTCGTAGCGGCGCAGTCTCAGCTTGAACTCGGCCATCGCCTCAGTATGTCCTCACCTCTGGTTGCCATTGCGTGATGGTCACCTCGGAGTAGGAGATCTCGGGACCGTCCTCGCCGAGGGTGATGTCTATGTGCTTGAGCCACTCCTCGTCGTTGCGCTCCGGGTAGTCCGTGCGGAACTGTGCCCCACGGGACTCCTTGCGCTCGATCGCGGCCACCACGATCGTCTCGGCGCAGTCGAGCATGTAGGAGAGCTCGAGTGCCCCAAGGACGTCCTGGTTGAAGACGGTGCCGCGGTCGTCGATGTGGGCGCTGCCCGCCTCCTCGCGCAGGCGTCCGATCGTCTCGAGCGCCGCGTTGAGACCGTCCTCGTCGCGGTATACGGCGACGTACTGGTTCATGGTCTCGCCGAGCTCCTGCTTGATCTCGGATATGCGCCGGCCTCCGGCCGGGCGGGACAGGATGGCCGCGATCGTGGCCTCCTCCTCGGCGAGGCGGTCCTCCGGAACTGCGGGCATCGCGATCCCTTCGGCTCTTCGGGCGGCGTGCTCGCCGGCGCGCCGCCCGAAGATGAGCGTGTCGAGCAGCGAGTTGGCGCCCAGCCGGTTGCCCCCGTGCACGGAGACGCAGGCGACCTCACCGGCGGCGTACAGGCCGGGAATGGGCGTGGCGCCGTTGACGTCGGTCTTGATGCCGCCCATGATGTAGTGCTGGCCCGGGCGGATGGTGATCGGTTCGCGCGTGATGTCCACGCCCGCGAAGTCGCGGCCGATGTTGACGATCTCACGCAACGCCTCCAGGACTCGCTTGCGCGGGACCTGGGTTATGTCGAGGTGAATGCCGTCCTTGTTCGGCCCGACCCCGCGGCCCTCGAGGATCTCGGTCTGCTCCGCGCGGGACACGACATCGCGCGAGGCGAGCTCCAGCTTGTTGGGCGCGTAGCGCTCCATGAAACGCTCGCCGTCGGAGTTCAGCAGGATGGCGCCCTCGCCGCGAGCACCCTCGGTGATGAGAAGGCCGTTCTCCACGAGCGTGGTCGGGTGGTACTGCACCATCTCCATGTCCATCAGGGGAGCCCCCAGGCGGTAGGCGAGCGCAATGCCGTCGCCGGTCACGATCAGCCCGTTGGTGGTCGGCTGGTAGGCCTGGCCGGCGCCGCCGCAGGCGAGGATCACGTTCTTGGCGCGGAACACCTCCATGTGCCCGCTGCGCACGTCGCGCGCCACGGCCCCGCAGCAGGCGCCGGCCTCGTCGACCAGGAGCGCCGTGACGAACCACTCCTCGAAGCGTTCCACCTGCTCGTGGTGTCGCATGAGCTGCTCGTAGAGGACGTGGAGGATGGCCTGCCCGGTGATGTCGGCCACGTACGCGGTGCGCTTCATCGAGGCCCCGCCGAATGCCCGCAGGTCGAGCTCGCCGAGCTCGTTGCGGTGGAAGGTGACGCCGATGTGCTCGAGGTGCATGACCTCTCCGGGAGCCTCCGAGCACATCACCTCGATCGCGTCCTGGTCGCCCAGGAAGTCCGAGCCCTTGACCGTGTCATAGGCGTGCGAGCGCCAGTCATCGGCCAGGTTGATCGCCGCGTTGATGCCCCCGGCGGCGGCCACGGAGTGCGAGCGCACCGGGTGCACCTTGCTCAGTATCCCGACGCTCACCCGCTCTTCGGCGGCCGCCAGCGCCGCCCGCTGTCCGGCAAGGCCGGCCCCGATTATCAGTACGTCGTGCTCTGGCATGCGCTCCGGGACTCTATAACCCAGCGCCCGTGCCTCGCCGCTCGCGCCGAGGGCCCGCTGGCGCGGCGCCTGCCGGGCCAGCGGTGCAAGCAACGCACGGGAGGCCGGCGCGGCTCCCGTGCGCCGAGGAGGAAGCGCGGATGTTCGGCGGTGGCAGCGGTAGACTCGCTGCGCTCACGGCGGTGACCGAGCGCGAGGGGCTCCGGCGCGTGTCCGGCGGCCGTGTGAGCGAGATGCTCGGGCTCCTCGTACCGCTCGTCCCCAGGCCAAGCCGATCCCTCCTTCCACAACCATCCCAGAGCCGGTGGCCCCCGGGCTCGTCTCGCCCGAGCAGGCGGGCGAGACGACCGCTGCTCGCGCGCCGACCGAGCCCGGGGCGAGGCCGATCGGCCGCTTAGACAAGCTGATCAACGTTCTCGCGATGGTGCTGCCGCTCGTGCTCGTCGGGTTCGCCGCGTGGCGCGCCTGGGGCGGTGCGCTGCGCTGGTCGGACCTGTTGGTGCTCTTCGTGCTCTACGCGCTCT
>Ga0335085_10007018_pt1 | contig 17611 bp, 17 predicted proteins | sample Lox_Sample_45_FD_206712 | JGI IMG/M metagenome (GOLD analysis project Ga0335085, IMG submission 206712) | Soil microbial communities from Loxahatchee National Wildlife Refuge, Florida, United States - Lox_Sample_4.5 | ecosystem: Environmental > Terrestrial > Soil > Wetlands | place: USA...
TCTCGCTGCGCACCCGCACGTATTTTCCTCTGAACGTGACCAGGGCGACTCGTTCCGGCTGCGACACCGATTTCGCGAACAGGGAAGTGGTGGCCGAAACAAATCCACCCGCGAGCAACAGCGTTCCGACAAGCAGGAAGCAGGCGGCGAGACAAGTCACGGGCGAACGCAGGATGCGCCGTCCGCGCACGAAAAACGTTTCCCGATCGAAGCGGGCCCAGAAGGCGTCGCGGAAAGCGCCGCAACAAGCCCACAGCAGAATCACGCGGTTGCGGGCGTCAAGCGCGCCGGCTTCAGCCAGGAAGTTGGCCCAGTGCCAGGTGCGGCTTCGCCATTGTTCCGTCCATTCGCTACGAACTGGCGTCGGCACGGCTAAGCCGGCGAGCCAGATGATGGCACGGCAGGCTTGAATCGTCACTCCCAGCTTGGTGGGCCGAGGCATTCAACACTCCACATCCGCTACGCGTATGGTACGGCAAGAGCCTGTCTAGTCAGACGCCGCGTGCGTGGAAAAAGTTTCGCCGGGTGCCAGCTTTGTGAAGATGATTGCCCGATCGCATCGTTTCTTTAGGGTGTTATTCCGAGCGACCCGAGCGCAGGCGAGCGGGAGCCGAGGGACCTGCAGTTTCTTCCTCGCCATAGGGCGGCGGGTTTTGTATCAGGGCCCGATGTTTCGCCCCCACCAATAATCGTGTCATCCCGAGCGCAGCCGAGGGACCTGCAGTCTCTTCCTCGCCGTAGGCGCAGGAGATGTCCGATTGCGAAGCAGCAGAACAACCTAGGCACCCGCGCCGGAGGCGCAGTAGAAGTTAGCCCAGCGCTTCAGCGCTGGGTAGACGGAGGATTCGAGCTCGAGTCCCGTAGGGATGGCAGACGAAATACGCAAACCCCCACCACGGCAAACGAGCCCGGATGAGGCACGCGGCCCTACACCCCCTCGTCATACTCAATCACTGTCTCGATCTTCGCCGTCTTTTGCAGCATCGCCGAGACCGAGCAGTACTTCTCCTCCGACAACTGAACCGCCCGCTCCATGCCCTCGCGCGACACCTTCCCGCCGACGCGATAGATCAGCTTGATGCTGGTGTAGACCTTGGGATAATCCGTGGCGCGCTCGGCTTCGGCGCGAACCTCGAGAGTAGTGAACGGCTCGCGCCGCTTGCGCAGAATGCTGACCACATCGCTCAGCGTGCATCCGCACAGCGCGATGAGCACCATCTCCATGGGAGTGCTTGCCGTCTTGGGTTCCCCGGCATCCATCACAACGGCATGCCCGCTGCCCGCCTCGCCGAGGAAACGGTCTTTATCAGTCCAGATCGCGCGCGCTTGGTACATTGTCAGCCTCCTGCCGTTTTCAAGATACACGGCAAGATTAGCGTGCCGTAGCGGGACGAGTGAAATGCTTCTTCGTGCTATGCTTTGGGCCCCCGCAGGTCTACCAGCCCACACCTGGCTCTGGAGGAGTTATGAAACAGGCCCTGCTTCTGCCCGCTGTGCTGCTGATTGCGATGACCAGCTTCGCCGACACATCCATCAACAATTTCACCGGCTACAACGACTACTGGTACCCGTTCGGCGACCCCGCGACTTCTATCCAAACTTTTGGCGAAATCTTCACCGCCCCGGATGGCATCCGGAATCTATCCAGCTTCTCGTTCTATACGGGGAATCCACTGCAGTCCGGTGACATCATCACCGGAGCCTATATCGCGACTTGGACGGGGACCCATGCTGGAACGCTTCTCTATCAGAGTGGCCAATACACCTATGACAACACCGGAAACGAGGAGCTTACCTTCAATACCGGCGGACTGTCCGTCACGCCTGGCCAGCAGTACATCATGTTTCTGAGTACCTCTCAGTTTCATGGGGAGTCGCAAGGGGAGGCGTACGTGCCCGCTGGGGGTACCAACACATATCTTGACGGCTTCGCTTACTTCAACAATGGCAACGGTTTTGGCCTTCTATTCTCTCTCCCTTGGCAAGGGTATGGCCTGTCGCCAGACTGGGCAGTTGATATTGAGTTCAACAACACTCCTGAGCCGCCATCCTTGGCGCCGTTTGGTTCGGGAATCCTCGGCACTCTTGCGGTTCTTCGGCGCACGCTATTCTAAGGTGCCATCGTCAAATTGCACCGGCTGTCATTGATAACCAAGGCGTTATCGAGAATGGACGTGGACTGGCGGCGTGACCGGAGGCAAAGCGCACCAAAGCGCACCTTGGCTCTTCCTTTGAGTGACACAACATGCTTCAAGGGGATCGCCAAGGCCCTTAGCCGCGGGCCAAATTCGACTGCTATCTGCGGGAAACTGTGCTTTAGAAGGCAGCCCGGAGTCTGTCAATGGCACCGACGTGTCGTGGTGCAAACACGTCATGTCAGGAAAATTCCAGATAGTTTCATCCGCCTTGTTTCTCGTGCTACTCTGCCCAGACTGACATCGCGCAAGCGCCCACGCCTTCCGCGAGAAACTCAACCTTTCGGAGCCAGGATGAAAGTCGAACTGCCCATCGTCTACCTCGCCCGCCACGGGGAAACTGCCTGGAGCCTCTCCGGCCAGCACACCGGAACCACCGACCTCCCGCTCACCGAGCGCGGCGAGCGAAACGCCGTCAACCTGGGCCAGCGCTTGCAGGGACTGACATTCGCCAAGGTGTATTGCAGCCCGCTGCAACGCGCGAAGAAAACGTGTGAACTGGCGGGCTTCGCTTCGCAAGCGGAGATCGATCCTGACTTGACAGAGTGGAATTACGGACGGTACGAAGGGCTTACCAGCGCGCAAGTTCACGCGACCGCGCCCGACTGGGACTTATTTCGCGACGGCGCGCCCGGCGGTGAATCACCGCAGCAGGTCGGTGCCCGTGCCGACCGGGTTGTACAGCGCATTCGCGCTCAGCAGGGAAATGTGCTGATTTTCTCCAGCGGCCATCTGCTGCGGGTGCTGGCGTCGCGCTGGCTCGGAATCGAACCCGGAGGCGCACGCTACTTTCTGCTCAGCACAGCGAGCCTCAGCGAGTTGACGTACGAGCACACCCTCGCCTCACCCGTGATCGGCCTGTGGAACGACACCCACCACGTAGGGGCGTGACAACGATTATTTCAGCAAATCCTGCGCCCCGCGCACGGCAAAGGCCAGCACAGGTCCGGGCAGCAAGCCGAGGTAGACGGTAGCTATCGCGCTGATCGCCAATCCCATGCCCATGGTGGCAGGAACGCTCGCGACCGGAGCTTCGGTGCGCTCCTCGCGCATGTACATGTAGACCAGCAGACGCATGTAGTAATACGAAGCGATGGCGCTGTTGATCATGCCGATGACGGTGAGCCACACCAGGTGCGACTGCAACGCCGCCGAAAAAACGTAAAACTTGCCAAAGAACCCAGCAGTCGGCGGAATGCCGATCAGTGACAGCACGAAGATAGTAAGCAGCGCCGCCAGCCCCGGCGATCGTTTTCCCAGCCCGGCGTAATCGTCGAGCGTGACGTAGCGCTCGCCGCTCGACGCGAGATGGGCGACGATGGCAAACGCGCCCACGTTCATTGCCGCATACGACGCCGCGTAGAAAATCGCAGCGGAGATGCCCGCTTCGTTTCCGGCGGCAAACGCTACCAGGATGTATCCGGCGTGTGCGATCGAGGAGTAGGCCAGCAGCCGCTTCACGTTCTGCTGCACCAGCGCGCCGATGTTGCCGATGGTCATCGAGAGCGCAGCCGACACCCACACCATCCAAAACCATCCCGGAGCGCCGGAGGCAAACAGCACGCGCAGAAGCACTGCGAAGGCCGCGGCCTTCGGGCCGGTCGACATCAGCGCGACGACCGGAGCAGGCGAACCCTCGTACACATCGGGCGTCCAGATATGGAATGGCGCCGACGCGACTTTGAAGCCGAGTCCAACGAACATCAGCGCGACAGCAAGGTAAACCAGCACGGACGGTTCGCCCTGCAAGGCCTTGGCGACGCCATAAACGTTGGTGGTGCTGGTTGCGCCGAACACCAGCGCGACGCCATACAGGAAGAACGAGGTGGCGAACGATCCCAGCAGGAAGTACTTCAGCGATGATTCTGAGCTCTCCGCCGTACGCCGCCGGAATCCGGCGAGGATGTAGGTCGAGATCGACGAAATTTCCAGCGCGATGAAGATCAGCACCAGCTCGACGGCCGACGACATCAGCATCATGCCGACAGTGCCGAACAGGATGAGCGCGTAGTATTCGCCCGAATTAATATGCTGCACTTCCAGATAACTGAACGAGGCAAGAACTACGATAAGGGCGATGATCAGAACGACGAAATGAAAGAAGACGCTGAAGGCGTCGACCCGCACCATGTTGAAAAAGCCATAGCCGTAGTTCTCGGCCTGAATGAAAGCCGCCATCAGCCCAGCCAGCAAGCCGCCAAGCGCTATCGTCCCCAGCACCTTCTTGTTGCCGGCCGCAATCACCGGGTCGGCCAGCATAATGGCCATGCCGGTCACGCAGAGCACCAGCTCGGGCAGTATCCGAAGATAATCGACTGTTGGAATCATCGTGCCAAGACCGCCGTAAAGTTCATCGCAGACCTCGCCACACCATAAAGACGATCACCGCCGCTGCGCCGGCGGCCACCCATCCCGCATAAGAACGAATGTTGCCCGACTGCATGCGCCGCATTACATCGGAGGCTTCGCGCGCTTCCGTGCCGGCTCCGTTGACGGCGCCGTCAATCAGTCCAATATCGACGGCTTTCCATAAGACGTTGGTCGACAGCATGATCAGCGGTTGGATAATCACCGCCCCATAGAGTTCGTCGATGCGGTACTTGTCGAGCACCAGGCGATAGAGCCCACCAGCGCTGGCCGCCATCTTCGCCGGAAGATCCGTCCGCTTGTAATAGAGGTACCAGGCGCCAAGGAATCCAATCACCGCGACACCGACGGAGATTCCCATGAACATCAGCTCCGTGCCGGTTTCATCGTGCTGGGCCGCAGCAGGCTCCGCCGCCACCGGAGCAGCGGGAGCGTACTTGGCGAATACCGGATCGAGGAAGTGCTCAAAGTGATCGGAGCCGCCGAGCGAATGCGGAACGCCGACCCACCCGCCGATCAGCGATAGCGTGCCAAGAATGATCAGCGGCACAACCATCACCCACGGGCTCTCATGCGGCAGGCCGCCATGACCGTGATCGTCACCGTGGCCATGTCCGGCTGTCGCCGGGTTCGGTCCGCGATATTCGCCGAAGAATGTCAGGAACCACAAGCGAAACATGTAGAACGACGTCATGCCGGCAGCGATGATTCCGATGAGCCACAAAATGTGCTGGCCGCTTGCCCACGTCTGCCACAGGATCGCGTCCTTCGAGAAGAACGCAGCGAACGGAGGCAGTCCGGCGATCGCGAAGGTCGCCGAGCTCATGCACAGGAAGGTCCACGGCATGTACTTGCGCAGGCCGCCCATGAAGCGCATGTCCTGCTCGCCGCCTAGCGAATGAATGATCGAGCCCGAGCAAAGGAACAGGCAGCCTTTGAAGAACGCGTGCGTCATCAGGTGGAAGATGCCAGCACCGTAAGCCATCACGCCCGCGCCCATGAACATGTAGCCCAGCTGCGAGACCGTGGAGTAGGCCAGCACCTTCTTGATATCGGTCTGCACAATACCGATCGACGCAGCGAAGATTGCGGTGAGCGTGCCAATCACGGCGACCGCCAGCGCCGCGACGGGCGCCCGGCTGAAGATGGCATTCGAGCGGCACACCATATACACGCCGGCGGTTACCATCGTCGCCGCGTGGATCAGTGCCGAAACCGGCGTCGGGCCTTCCATGGCGTCCGGCAGCCAGACATACAGCGGAATCTGCGCCGACTTGCCGGTCGCGCCCATCAGCATCAGCAGGCCGGCAGCGGTCAGGAAGCCGATGGTTGTCTCGACGCCAAGGGCGGAAATCTTGGTGAACAGCTGGTCGTATTGCAGCGTTCCAAAGTGCTTCAGCAGGATGAACAACGCGATGAGAAATCCGAAGTCGCCGACACGGTTGGTGATAAACGCTTTCTTGCCCGCGTTCGCCGCCGATGCCTTCAGGAACCAGAAGCCGATCAGCAAGTACGACGCCAGGCCCACGCCCTCCCAGCCGACGAACATCACCAGGTAGTTGTCGCCCAGAATCAGCGTCAGCATGAAGAACATGAAAAGGTTCAGGTAAGCGAAGTACCTGTAATAGCCATCTTCATGCGCCATGTAGCCGACAGAGAAGACGTGGATCACAAATCCCACGCCCGTGACAATCAGCAGCATGACCAGCGAGAGCTGATCGAGCCAGAAGCCGACGTGAATCGAGAAATCGGCGGCCCCGATCCAGGAGAAGTGCGTCTCGATGTAGGGAATCTGGTCCGCAGGCATGCCGGCGAATTGGGCCGCGATCCACAAGGCATAGAGGAATGCCAGCGCCGTCGAACCTAACGCGACGCTGTTCACCAGCGCCTTCGAGAAGCGCTTGCCGAACAGCCCGTTGATGGTAGCGCCCGCCAACGGCAAAGCCGGAATGATCCAAAGGTTCATAGTAAGTAGTCTTCTAGCTGGCGGCGTTTCCGAATCGATCCGTATGTCGCCGCTTCCAAACTCGCTTTTCGCTCTTCGCTATTCGCCAAAGCAGTTCATTCAGCATCTCTGGCGAAAGGCGAAGCGCGAATACCGAACGGCACTTGTCACAACTTCAACAAATTCACCCGATCCACATTCAGCGTTTCGCGCGTGCGGAAGACGGAAATGATAATGGCCAGTCCGACCGCCGCCTCGGCCGCAGCCACCACCATCACGAAAAATACGAACACCTGGCCGCTGAGCTGCTGCAGTTGCGCCGAAAAGGCGACGAAGGTCAGGTTCACCGCGTTGAGCATCAGCTCAATCGACATGAAAATGGTGATGATGTTGCGCTTGATCAGGAACCCGGCGACGCCGCAGGCAAACAGAATCGCGCTCAGGACCAGGTAATACGACAGAGGAACCATCTATTCCTCCCTCCGAGCCAGAACCACCGCGCCCATGATCGCAATCAGGATCAGGATCGAGGTGACTTCAAAGGGCAACAGGAAATCGCGGAACAGCAGGTGCGCCAGCGGTGCCGGAGCGCCGAACGACTCGGTGCCGTTCATGATCTGCGGACCGCCGATCGCGATGCGGTCCATGCCAGTCATGTGGCTGACCACCCACGCTGAAACCGCCAGTCCGAGGATGAGGCCCGGCACGCCCACCATGATGGCCACCCGGCTGGCGTGGGGCACTCGTTCTTCTTCGCCCGCGTTCAACAACATGATGACGAAGACGAACAGCACCATCACCGCGCCCGCGTAGACAATGATCTGTATGGCTGCCACGAACTCGGCACCCAGCAACAGGTAGAGCAACGCCAGCGATCCCATCACTACAATCAGCGACAACGCGCTGTTGATGGGGTGCCGCTGCACCAGCAGGTTGATCGCCCCGCCGACACAAACCGCCGCGAAGATGAAGAACAGTACAAGATGCAGCATGGATTAATCGCTTTTCGCTGGGTGCCCCATCCAAGCCCTCTTTTGGCTTGGGTGGGATAACGCTTTTGAACTTTAGCCGCCAGCTTCCAGCCGCCAGTTAAGTCCGGTGTGTCATCCTGAGCGGAGTCGAAGGACCTGCAGTTTTCCCGTGACCGAGAACATCTGCCGTCCCTACGGGACTCGGCTCATAATTTCAAAGCTCTCCCAGCGCTAAAGCGCTGGGCTATGATCTGCTGTCCCGCTCTGCGGGACGGAAAGCACGCAATTCAGCAACACGCTTCTCATCTCTGGCCGCGTACTGCAGTCCTCAATCTGATACCTGGCACCTGAAACCTGACACCCAAGCTGAAAGCTCAGGGCTGATAGCTGACAGCTCTCTTATTTCAGCGCCACTACCAAACTCGTCACGATGATATTCGCCAGCGCCAGCGGCAAAAGAAACTTCCAGCCAAATGCCATCAGCTGGTCATACCGGAAGCGCGGCAGCGTGCCGCGCACCCAGATGTAGATAAATATGAAAACCAGAACTTTTATGACGAACCACAACACCGGCAACAGGGCGTGCAAAATCGGCGGGCCGAAAACCGGGCCCGACCATCCGCCCAGGAAAAGAACCGTCGCCAGGCAGGCCACGGTGAACATGTTGGCGTACTCCGCCATAAAGAACATGGCGAACTTCATGGAGCTGTACTCGGTGTGATAGCCCGCGACCAGCTCGGTCTCCGCCTCTGCCAGGTCAAACGGAATGCGGTTTGTCTCCGCATACGCCGCCGTAACGTAAATGAAGAACGCGATGATCTGGCCGGTAAAGATGTTCCACTTGGGAATGAAGCCCAGCCACGTGCCCGACTGCGCCATCACGATGTCGCGCAGGCTGAAGCTCCCGGCATAAATAAGCACGCCGACCAGCGACAACCCCAGCGCAATCTCGTAGCTCACCATCTGTGCCGAAGCTCGCAAGCTGCCCAGCATGGAGTACTTGCTGTTCGACGACCATCCGGCCAGCGCGATACCGTACACGCCAATGCTCGTGAGACCCAAAAGGATCAGCAGCCCGATGTTGACGTCGGCGATCTGCAACGGCGTACTAACCGGCCCGATGGTAACCCAGGGACCAACCGGGATCAGCGCAATGGCGGTCAGCGCAACGGTCAGCGAGAGGACTGGAGCCAGCAAGTATAAGGGCTTGTGTACGTAAGGAGGTGTGAGGTCTTCCTTAAAGATAAACTTCAAGCCGTCGGCAAGCGGCTGCCAGATGCCGAAGGGGCCCACCCGCGTCGGCCCCCAGCGGTTCTGGATATGGGCGACGACCTTGCGCTCGGCCAGCGTGGTGTACGCGACCGCCGTCAACAAGACGAAGATCGCGATCACGATCTTGATCAGCGAAACGAGAATGAAGAGTCCGATGCTCATTAAGAAGGTCGTTCCAATTTATGTACCGCGTTAAGCGTTTGCCCTTGGCTTTTGGCTTTTAGCCAGAAACCTTGGATCTCGCTATCCGGCCAAGAGCAAAGGCTAAATGCTAAAAGCTCCGTGGCCCCGGGCCACGGAATCAATCCGCCGCGACGCCCTTGTCTTCCGGCGTCTGCTGATATCGCTCCATCACCGTATTCAACGTCTTCGAATAACGCCCCAGCGTGCCTGACGTGAACAGCGTGTCGTTCGACGGCATAACCAGTTCCGGATGCCCGGTACCGGTCGCGCCGGTGATCTGCACCAACTGCGTATGCTCGTCCTGCCCGGCCAGCAGTCCCAGCCGCGAGATGTCGTATCCCGGCACCAGTCGCTGAATCTCATCCAGCATCGCAATGGGATCGAACGGGCTCATCTTGGGCTCGAGGTTATGCGAAGCAAGCCATACTGCGTGACGGTCCGACTCGCCCGACTGCGCTCCGCGTGACTGGCCCATGTCGGCGCGTGTGCCTCCGCCGCCGAACGGCACCAACTTGCGAACGTCATAGCCCATGGTGTTGGCAATACGGACGATGCACTCGAAGTCGCTGCGCACGGCAGCGAAATCGCCACCCTTCTTCGCCATCTGCAGATCGCCGAAGGTATTGGTCATCGTGCCGGTCTTCTCGTAGGCATTGGCGATCGGCAGCACTACGTCGGCGACCAGCGCGGTGTCGGTCAGGAACATGTCCTGCACCACGGTGAAGGTGTTCTGCAACACAAACGGGTCGATGTTGTAGCGCGCGATGGGATTCGATCCGACGACGTACAGCATCTTCAGTTGGCCGGACTTGGCTGCGTCCATCATCTGCAGCAGGTTCATGCCCGGCTGGCTGGGAATCTCATCCAGCCATTCTTCGTGATAATGCGTCTTCGAGTTCACCGGCGCGTAGCCCGGCAGCATGTCGGGATACAGGCCCATGTCAGCCGCACCGCGCGAGTTGGCGTAGTCGCCGAGACAGGCAAACTTCGCGCCTTGCGCCAAGCCAAAGTCGATCAGGACCTTGATGTCCGCTCCACGCAACTCCGAACCAAAGACGATGACCAGCGACTTCTCGCCCTTGACCTGATCACGCAAAGCGTTCAACGCCTCGCGCGTAAGATTGGGCGAGATTAGCGCATTGGCGGCCGCGTCATTACCGGCGAGGAACTGCACCAAGCTGCCTTCCGATCCCGGAGCGATCTGGGCAAACGCGGTTGCCTGACGGCGCAGCTTGATGGGATACGAATTCGCGATGTAGACGCGCGCGCGATGCAGGCGAACGTTAGTCCGAATCTGCCAGGCGAGCAAGGGATGCTGTTCTGTGGGATCGTTGCCGATCAGCAGAATCGCCGGAGCCTCGCCGATCTCGCGCATCGATGCGGTCGCGTTCGCTTTACCTGCCAGCGCCGAGGTGAAAGCAGGGAAGTCGGCCGTGCGATGGTGATCGATATTATTGGTTCCCAGCACCAGGCGCGCGAACTTCTGCAGCAGGTAATTCTCTTCGTTGGTGGTGCGATTGGAGCCGATCACGCCGACGGCCTGCGGTCCATCCTTGGTCAACACTTCTTCAAACTTTGAGGCGATCAGCTCAAATGCCTGTTCCCAGGTCGATGGAACAAACTTGCCATCGCGCTTGATCAGCGGCCTGGTAAGGCGTTCGTCATTGTGCGCGAAGTCGAAGGCGTAGCGTCCCTTGACGCAGAGGAAGTCGCCGTTGATGCCGCTTTTGTCGCGGTTGTCGCCACGCACGATCTGCATGCCGGTGTCAGCACGGCGCACGCCCAGGGTGGTTTTGCATCCGTCACCGCAATGGGTGCAGACGGTGCCAACGTGCTTCATCTCCCACGGCCGCGTCTTGTAGCGATAGGCTCCTGAGGTGAGCGCGCCGACCGGGCAGATGTCGATACACATGCCGCACTCTTCGCACTCGAGATGGTCTTCTTTATTGGGAGCGATGATGGCGCTCGATCCGCGATTGTGAATTCCGAGGGCCCAGACGTCCATGCCTTCGCCGCACACGCGAATGCAGCGATAGCACAGGATGCAGCGCGGACGGTCGAAGAAGACCACCGGCGACCACTGCTGCTCTTCGCGGTGGTTTTTCAGCTCCATGTACTTCGACTCGGCGGCGCCGTAGGTGAAGGTCATGTCCTGCAGTTCGCACTCGCCACCCGCATCGCATACCGGGCAGTCCAGGGGATGGTTGCCCAGCAGCAGCTCGATCATCGACTTGCGCGCCTGCTTGATCTTGTCGCTTTCGGTGGTGACCACCATGCCTTCGCCGACGACCGTGGTACACGCCGTCTGCAGCTTGGGCATCTTCTCGATCTCCACCAGGCACATACGACAGGCGCCCTGCAGCGAAAGCCCGGGGTAGTAGCAGAACGAAGGCACATGAATGCCCGTGCTCTTGCAGGCTTCAATCAGCAGCGTTCCCGCGGGAACCGTGAGCTTCTTGCCGTCGACAGTAAGTGTTACGTCAGCCATTGAAAAACCGCTATGCGCCTTTCGCTATTTGCTCTTCGCCGGGTGCCCCATTCCGGCTTCCTTTGCCGGGGTGGGAATTTTGCGCTGCTCCCGAACATCAACCGTGCCTACGGGACTCGCGTGTATCTATTCGCCTACCCGGCACTGAATCGCCGGCCTTAAGCTATTTCGCGCCTCCGGCGCTGGAATCGTCCTTTGACCTTCGCTCTGCGTGGCCACCCGCTCTCCGATCCCATCCGGCGAAGAGCGAAGGGCGAGCCGCGAAAGGCGTTCTACGCTCCTACCAACTCCGCCGCATGCTCATACGGACACGGCTTGCCGTCCAAATGCGCTTCGAACTCTTCCCGGAACTTCTCGACGTACGAAATCATTGGCATCGCTGCCGCATCGCCCAGCGGGCAGAACGTCCGCCCCAGCATGTTGTCGGCCAGGTATTTCATGTTGTCGATGTCTTTCGCCACTCCACCGCCGGCGTGGAAACGAATCAGCGTCTTCTTCAGCCAATCCGTTCCTTCGCGGCACGGAATGCACCAGCCGCAGCTTTCGTGCTGATAAAACTTCATCACCCGCAGCGCGAACTTCACGATGCACTGCGTGTCGTCGAGCACAATGACGGCACTTGAACCCATCATGGTGCCGGCCTTCGCCATGCCGTCGTAATCGAACGGATAATCAATCTCGTTCGGTCTGAGGATTGGCACCGACGAGCCGCCGGGCACTACAGCCTTTAACTGGCGCCCGCCCTGGATGCCGCCGGCGACATCGTAAAGCAGTTTCTTAAAGTTGTAACCGAGAGGAAGTTCGTAAACCCCCGGCTTCTCCACGTTGCCACTGATGCTGACCAGGTGCGTGCCGCCGTTCTTCGGCGTGCCCAGGTCGGCGAACCATTGTCCGCCGCCCAGCATGATGTGGGGAACGCTCGCCAGGGTCTCGACGTTATTGATGACCGTCGGGCCGCCCCAAAGTCCTACCACCGCAGGGAAGGGCGGCTTGATGCGCGGCACGCCGCGCTTGCCCTCGAGCGATTCCATCAGCGCCGACTCTTCGCCGACTTCATACGCCCCGGCACCGGAGTGCACATGAATATCCAGGTCGCGGCCCGAACCGAAGATGTTCTTGCCGATAAAGCCTCGCGCATAGGCGTCGGTCACGGCTTTCTCCATGACCTTGACCAGGTAGCGATACTCGCCGCGCAGGTAGATGTAGCCGGTCTTCGCGCCCACGGCCAGCGCCGCGATCATCACGCCTTCGATGATCGAGTGCGGATCATGCTCGAAGATCAGCCGGTCTTTGCAGGTGCCGGGCTCGCTCTCGTCGCCGTTGCAGAGCACGTACTTCGGCTTCGGCGACTGCTTGGGCACGAACGACCACTTCAAGCCCGTCGGGAATCCGGCGCCGCCACGGCCGCGCAGATTCGACGTCTTTACCTCGTTGATGATCGCGTCCGGCTCCATGGTGAGCGCCTTTTGCAGCGCTTTGTAGCCGTCGAGCTCGAGGTAGCGGTCGAGGTTGGTCGCGCCCATGCCAAACCGCTTGGAGACGACCTTCACTTCATCGGGATGGGAAACTAAGTACGCCATTCGCTTAACGCCATTCGCTATTCGCTATTCGCCGGACTCGCCGATGGGACTTCCGGCGAGAAGCGAATGGCGAGCGGCGAATCATTGCTGCTCCTTCTTCTGTATCCCTTCAATCAGCTCGTCCAGCTTCTCCGGCGTCAAGTTCTCGTGGAAGTCGTAATTCAACATCATCGACGGAGCCCACGAGCATGCCCCGATGCACTCGACTTCTTCCAGATGGAACAAGCCATCAGGGGTCGATTCCTTGTTGCCGATGCCGAATTTCTTCTTGCAATGGTCGAAGAGGCCGTCGGCGCCGCGCAGCAGGCAGCTCACGTTGGTGCAAATCTGAAAGTTGTATTTGCCAATGCGGTGCGTGCGCAGCATCGAGTAGTACGTAATGACGTTGCGCACTTCAAGGTCCGTGAGATCGACACGCTGCGCGATCTCGTGGATCGCTTCGTCGTTCAGCTCGCCGACTTCGTCCTGGATGTACAGCAACATCGGCACCAGCACCGAGCGCTTGGTCGGATAGTGCGTGATCATGTCCGCAAAGCGCTGTTCGAGTTGGTCAGAGAATCGCATTTTTGCTATTGGCCCTTAGCCCCTGGCTCTTGGCCGGAGTCATGCCGATTTCTGGCTAAAGGCCAAAAGCCAATAGCCAAAAGCTGGTTCAATCAAACTCCCGCGTCGGCGGGGCCTGCTCCGGGCCCAGGCGGCCGGCAACAATCTCGGCCTTGAAATAGTTCTCGCCCTTCACCGGACATCCCGCTGCGCGCCGCAACAACGAAATCTGCCCGATGTGCGTGAGCGCATCCGCAATCGGCCCCTGGAACAAAGCTTCGCAACTGGCAGCCAGCGGCTCAGCCGAGGCGAGGAAATCATCGAGCGCCTGCAGTCCTGCATGGAACCGCGTGACCTCATCGTCCCAGGGCAGTGGCGACGCATCCTTCCAACGCTGCTGGCCCTGCGCGATCGAGAGCGCCCAATCAAACAGGTCTCCGACGTGCGACAGAATCTGGACTGGCGTGCGCGCACCCTCGGCGACGCGAAACTCGCCAAAGCTGGCCGGTACGCCGCGCACGGCCTTGCCGCCACGATAGGCTAGCGTCGCCAGCGTGTGGCGCAGCATCTCGCGCCTCTGATCAACCGCCGCGCTCTGTGCCGTCGTCGTCATGATTCGCTTTTCGCTATTGGCTCTTAGCTCTCCGCCAGACCAGCTGATGCCGATTTCTGGCTAAGAGCCAAAAGCTAACTGCCAATAGCGGCTTTATCTGTCCACATCTCCCAGCACAATATCGATCGACCCGATCGCCGCTACCACATCAGCGATCAGCCGTCCCTCGCACATCTTCGCCAGCGTCTGCAAGTTCGCAAACGACGGCGAACGCATGTGTACGCGATACGGCTTGGCCGTGCCATCGCTCACGATGTAGTAGCCCATCTCGCCGCGCGGAGACTCCACCGGCGAATAAACCTCGCCCTCGGGAACCGTGAAGCCTTCCGTCACGATCTTAAAGTGATAGATGAGGGCTTCCATCTCCGTCTTCATCTTCTCGCGGTCGGGCAGCACCACCTTCGGAGCGTCAGCCTTAACCCGTCCTTCCGGCAATCCTTCCAGCGCCTGGACAACAATCTTTTGCGACTCTCGCAGCTCCTGCACCCGCACGACGTACCGTGCCCAGACGTCTCCATCGTTCGATACCGGCACCTTGAACTTGAAGTTCTCGTATCCGGAGTACGGATTGTCACGCCGCAGATCGACATCCACGCCACTAGCCCGCAGCGTCGGGCCAGTTCCACCCAGGGCCAGGCAATCCTCCGCCGAAATGTGCCCAACGCCCTTAATGCGGTTTACGAAGATAGGATTACCGGTCAGCAGCCCTTCGTACTCATCGATGTTGCCGGGAAAACGGTCAATAAACTTCTTAACTCTGTCGAAAAAGCCCAGCGGCGGCTCCAGCGCTAGCCCACCAATGCGGAAGTACGATGTCATCATGCGCTGTCCGGAGACCGCTTCGAACAGCCGCAGTACGTCTTCGCGCTCGCGGAAGCAATACAGGAAGACCGACATGGCGCCGATGTCCATGGCGTGCGTGCCTAGCCACACCAGGTGCGAGTTGATGCGGGTCAACTCGTTGAGCATCACGCGGATCCACTGCGCGCGCGGCGGGATCTCCATCCCCAGCAACTTCTCCACCGCAAGGCAGTAGGCGAGGTTGTTGGTCATGGGGCAGAGATAGTCGATGCGGTCGGTCATCGGCACGACCTGCTGATAGAACTTGGCTTCGCAGGTCTTCTCGATGCCGGTATGCAGGTAGCCGATGTCGGGCAGAATGCGGACGATCGTCTCGCCGTCGATCTCGAGCATGAGGCGAAGCACACCGTGTGTCGACGGGTGCTGCGGCCCCATGTTCAGAATCATGGTGTGGTCTTCAGTCGAATCCAGTACTGGAGGGCGCGCGATGGTTTCAGGCATTAGCGGTAACCCTCGACGGGATAATCCTTGCGCAGCGGGTGGCCGTTCCAGCCCTCGGGCAACATGATGCGCTTCAGGTCGGGATGTCCGTTGAAGCGAATGCCGAACAGGTCGAAGACCTCGCGCTCGAAGAAGTTCGCACCGGGCCAGATCGGCACTAGCGAGTCAACCTGGGGATCGTCGTCGGTGAGCCGCACCTTGAGCCGCAGCCGTTTCTTGGTCGAAGTCGAGAACAGGTGATACACCACTTCGAAGCGCGGATTGTTGGGATACCAGTCGACGCAGGTCACGTCCATCAGCGCGTTGTAATTCAGTTGCGAATTGTTCTTGAGCGCAAGGCAGGCGTCGCGAAGGCAAGTGCGCTCGACGTAGACTGTCAACTCATTGCGGTCGAACTTGGCGCCGTCGATGGCGGCCGACTTCCAGGCCAGCAGCGCTACGAGCTCCGGCTTGTGCTTTAGAACTTCGATGTCGGTGATTGCGGGAGGCCACGGCATGGTCAGATTCTCTCCGCCTTCGACGAGCGGTTCCACTCAATGACGCCCTTCTTCACGATGTACCAGTAACCCGCCAGCACGATACCGATGTACACCAGCATCTCCCAGAAGCCAAACATTTTAAGGTCTTTGAAGATGATCGCCCAGGGATAGAGGAAGACGGCTTCGACGTCGAACAGGATGAAGAGCATCGCGACCAGATAGAACTTGACGGAGAAGCGCTGCCGGGCATCGCCTACCGGCGACATGCCGCATTCGTACTGCGACATCTTCACCTTGTTGAACTTGTGCTGGCCGATCAGCCACGATAGCAACACCATGGCACACGCCAGGGCGCCGGCGATGCAAAGGTGAATCAGTAACGGCAAATAACGCGCAAAGTAGGTATCGGGCATGGGACGAAGCCGCTCAGAAAGCTTTGCGAATGAACCGGGTAACCTTTCGAGTCTATTGGTCGATACCCAGTGTGTCAACCGCGCGCGAGGCAGTGTTCATGCAGGTTTCATAATGCTGCGGGAATGTGCAAAATCGCCGCAGCTGGGCGAGCGGAGGATAGTTGGCAGGATCGTTTTTCGCCATTCGCTTTCGCTCTTCGCCGGAAAATCCAGTGAAGAAAAAGTGCGACGGCCGTCGCCCTGGCTGCTTCAATTGACCGAAGTGAGTTATTCAACACGGGCTCGAAGCAACAGTTCACCGGGCAGGGCACGGAAACCGCGTTTCTTGTGATTTCTTAGTTCTCCGTGTTCTCAGTGCCTCGGTGGTCAATCCTCGCCGGGCAGACACACTTGTGCTGCAGACACAGGTGTGCTTCCCGGCGGCGCGCGCATACCTGAACCCGGCAGCTTCCATCGAGGCGCCGGTTAGCGTCGTCGGATGAGCTGCGGAACGTTCAGGGTTTTTTGGGCCCGGCCGTCGCGAAGAGTTATTCAGTTGTCAAAGAGTCGTCCGGCGCGGGCACTGGGCCAGCCGGTTTTGCGTTCTAGAGACGCAAAAAGAGCCAGAAGGCGGGATGCGCCGTTCTGGCTCTACTGTTTCTAGTATGACAGATTGAGAGGGGAAAATTTAGCAGTTTAGAAACTTTATATCTTTATTGCCATCATGGGATTGCGGGGATTTATGGCACCTTCGAGTAATTGACAAGCCCTTTGCCGAAATGGGAATCGGGGGATTTGGAGCCCGTAGCGCGTGTGATGATCGCCTCGGGCACGTTTTCTTGCCTTGAACCCAGCACTCCGCCGGCGGCTCCGTGCGGGGCTGTCATCACACGCCCTGCGGGCTCTTTGTCACGCAATTGCCTTGCATATTCTCACGTGGAGCAGCACAACGCCCGGTCAGACCTATCCCCCGCCAACGAAGTGCACAATCTCCAACTTGTCGCCGTCGTGCAGAACGGTCTCGGCCCACTGGGCCCGGGAAACAATCTCGCGGTTCACCTCGACCGCGACACGATCGGCCTTCATGTCGAGTTGTGCGACGAGGTCTCCCAACGACAACCCGTCGGGAAATTGTTTATCGTCACCGTTGATCTGCAGGCGCATGGGATCACTGTAAACCAACGCCTCATCACCAGGTGGGGTGATCGAGTTTTTACAATTTCCCCCCACAATCCGACATTCCGCCGCGTCAACTCGATCATCTAACACCCCATCTCAGGG
>Ga0335085_10007019_pt1 | contig 17610 bp, 13 predicted proteins | sample Lox_Sample_45_FD_206712 | JGI IMG/M metagenome (GOLD analysis project Ga0335085, IMG submission 206712) | Soil microbial communities from Loxahatchee National Wildlife Refuge, Florida, United States - Lox_Sample_4.5 | ecosystem: Environmental > Terrestrial > Soil > Wetlands | place: USA...
AGCTTGGTACGCAAAACTTGCAAATATAAATCAGGCTATCTCGCCCGAACTTCGTGCCAGAGCCGCGGCACTCACAAACGATCACGCGACCGACGTGGACAAAGTGCGGGCCATTTATGAATACGTCTCGCGCATCCCCGAGATCGACCTGCCCTTCTCTCCGGCAACAGGTGCGATTCATCCGGCCGCACAGGTGCTTTCTCAGAAGAACGCGACCGGCGCCGATAAACAGATGCTGCTCGTCGTTTTGCTCGAGGCTTCCGGAATTTCAGCTGAAAGCGCATTTGTTTCGAGCACTACATTCGATCGCGATCTGCCGTCACCCGCGCAATTCGCCCGCCTTGTCACAGCTGTGCGCCGCGACAAGGAAATCGTTTGGCTCGACCCGAGTTCCGGGGTCGCGCCCTTTGAATTTCTGCCTGCGTCGAGCAGAAAAAAAAGCGCGCTGTTGATCCCCTCCGGTGCACTAGTGGAAACTCCCGCCGACCCGCCTTTTCCTTCCACGCAGCATGTCACAGTCGACGGCCGCGTGAGCGAACTCGGAAAACTCACAGCCAACATTCGCTACCAGCTTCGTGGCGATAACGAATATGTTCTGCGCCTGGCCTTTCATCGCACTCCTGAATCACAGTGGAAAGAACTCGCGCAAACAATTCTCACGCTCGACGGTCTACACGGCGACGTCATCGCCGTCAAACCGTCCGATCCCTCCAGCACTCAAAATTCGTTCGCGCTTGAAATCGACTATGCACAGCCCGCCTTCATCGACTGGTCGGCGGAGCGCATGAAAGTTCCCATTCCGCTCCTGGCCCTCGGTGTTCCGGATGCCCCTAGAAAACGCGAAAGCGCCATCGAACTTGGCAGCCCCCTACACGTCACGGCGCAACTACAGTTGACCTTCCCTGCGAACTTTTCGGTCCGCGCGCCAGCCGCGATTGCGGTGTCGCGCGACTACGCCGGATTTGAATCCCACTACGCATTCGCAGGCCATGCTCTCACCGCGGAACGCACTCTCGATTTCAAGCAGCGATCTGTTGCTCCGTCTCAATCAAATGATTACTTGGCCTTTTCGCACGCCGTCGCGGCCGACCAAGCGCAGCCTTTGCTGGTCGAGAATACGTCCGCCGCATCATTGACCGTTCCGTCAGACGCAGGCGCCCCCGAACTGTATGAGACAGGAGCGGCAGCACTGTCCTCAGGAAACACACGCTCCGCCATTCCGCTTCTCGAACAACTGGTCAAAATCAATCCGAAATACCCACAGGCATGGACCCAGTTGGGCTTGGCGTATATGCGCGCCCGCGAACTGGATCTCGCTGCCAACGCCTTCCAGAGGGAACTCGAAACAAATCCGGACGATCCGCGGGTTCACAACTATCTCGGTCTGGCCTACGAAGCCGAGCACAAAGATGACGCGGCCGTCTCCGCATTTCGCCAGCAGATTGCGCTCGATCCGCTCGACAAGACCGCCCACGAAGCGCTCGGCAACATCTACCTTTTGCAACACGAATACGCGCAAGCCCTGCCTGAACTCGACAAAGCCGCCGTGCTCTCTCCCGACAAAGCCTCGCTGCAACTCAGCTTGGGAGACGCTCACTTGAATCTGGCGCAAAACGACCAAGCCTTGGCCGCGTTCGACAAGGCCGTCGCGCTTTCACCGAACCCCGACGTCTGGAATGCCGTCGCGCGCGATTTGGCTGACCACAAACTTGGACTTGAGAAAGCTGAGAAATATGCCGAAGCAGCCGCGGCTTCTGTCACCACCGCGCAGGTGGATGTCGCTCACGTGCCGCCGGAATTGTTTGCCGAAGAAGCAAAACTCGCTCGCTACTGGGACACTCTCGGCTGGATTCGATTTCAGAAAGATGCTCTCGAAGCCGCGCTGCGCTATTTTCACTCGGCTTGGGTATTGAATCCCGACGGCGAAATCGCCTTTCACCTCGCGCGCGTCTACGAAAAGCGCGCCGATAAAGCCGCCGCTATCCGCACCTACGCGCTGGCATTGATCGCTCCCAATCCCGACCCGGAGGCGCAGGCGCGCCTCACGCTCTTGCTTGGCGGCAATTCGGATATTCCGCAGTTGCTCGTCCGCACAAAAGCCGGCACACCAGAGAATCCCCACTTCCGCATTGAAAATCCCTCGAAATCAACCGGCACGGCGGATTTCACAATAATCCTGTCGCCGTCATCGGCTGCAAATCCCGGCGCGCGGGCAACCGGAATCCGTTTCATCGACGGGAAAGAAGAACTTCGGCCACTCGCAGACCGGCTGCGCGCTATCGACTTCGGGCCGATGTTTCCCGCTCCTTCTCCGCAAAAGCTTGTGCGAAGCGGCCGGCTGGAATGTTCGGCTGTGTCGGCCGAATGTACCTTTACGCTGCTGCCATTGGGCTCAAGCGAATCTGCGAAACCTCAATAGAACTGCGGAGCAGAACAACCGCGTAGGAGGCCCGGACTTTTCTCCAGGGCCAGTGAAATTATTTCAATTCGAGGACTTCTTTTTCCTTCATGGCCGAGATATCTTCGATTTTCTTCGTCTCGGAATGCGTCAGCTTCTCAAGCTCTTCCAACGATCGCTTCTTCTCGTCCTCGCTGATTTTCTTCTCTTTCTCGAGCTTCTCAACCGCTTCCTTCACATCGCGCCGCACGTTTCTCAACGCGGTCCGGTGATTTTCCAGAATCTTGTGCAGATGCTTCACCATATCCTTGCGGCGGTCTTCCGTCAGCGGCGGAATCGGCACGCGCACCACTTTCCCGTCGTTTGTTGGGTTCAGCCCCAGGTCGGAAGTACGAATGGCCTTGTCGATGAGCGCCACCGCGCTTGGATCCCAGGGCGAAATCACAATCGAGCTCGCATCCGGCACGTTCAGCGTCCCCAACTGATTCAGCGGCATCGGCGTGCCATGGTAGTCCACGCGCACATGATCGAGAATCGCCACGTTCGCGCGGCCCGTTCGTACTCCGGCCAGTTCCTTGCGAAAATCGTCCACCGCTTTTTCCATCCGCGATTTTGCCTGCGCCAAAGCATCTTTGCTTGTGGCAATCGTACTCATCGAAAAGTGCCTCCGCCCGCGCTTCTAAGCTGCGGTCACCGTGGAGCCCACGGCGTCGCCCATCACTACGCGCTTCAAATTCCCAGCCACGCCCATGTCGAACACAACGATGGGCATCTTGTTGTCCATGCACAACGAAATCGCCGTCGAATCCATCACCGAAAGTCCCCGCTGCAGCACGTCCAGGTATGTAATCTGAACAAATTTCTTCGCGCCCGCTACCTTTTCTGGGTCCGCGTCGTAGATCCCGTCCACTCGTGTGGCTTTTAAGATCACATCCGCCTTGATTTCCATGGCGCGCAATGCCGCCGCCGTGTCGGTGGAAAAATAAGGATTCCCCGTGCCCGCCGCGAAAATCACCACGCGGCCTTTTTCCAGGTGGCGTGTTGCCCTGCGCCGGATGAATGGCTCGGCTACCTGATGCATCTCGATCGCGCTCAGCAAGCGCGTGAGGCAGCCGGCCTTTTCCAGCGCATCCTGTAGCGCCAGTCCGTTGATCACCGTCGCCAGCATGCCCATGTAATCGCCAGTGGCGCGGTCAATCGCCAATTCTCTTTGCCGCGTCCCTCTGAAAATATTGCCCCCGCCTACCATGATCGCCACCTGCACGCCCAGGTCACGCACGTCTTTCACTTCCTGCGCGATTACCTGAATGGTGCCGGCGTGAATGCCGAAAGCATCCGGCCCAGACAACGACTCGCCGGAGAGTTTCACCACAATTCGGCGGTATGCGGGTGACGGCTTCTTCGGTAGGGTTCGCTTGTTATTGACCCGTTTAAGCGCGGAGGCTGTGGGCATCGCTCTCTCGGCAATCCTGAACCACCTGTATTTTAAGGTACTTGGTCAAATTCGGCACGGGCCACTTTCCATTCACACTGTATTCATACGGCCTGAGGATTTTCGCACAACAAATTGGAGGGGTACAGCAAAAGACTCCATATCGCCACATCGCGTTATGGAGTCTCGCCAATTTCAATGTTCGAGGACTATTCGGGTGTGGGTCCAGCCGTCGCCGTTCCGTCGGTCTCGCCCACCTTGAAACGCGCAAACCGCCGGATGGCGATGTTCTCGCCCATCTTCGCGATGGCTTGGTCCACCAGTTCCTTGATGGTCACGCCTTCGTCCTTGATGAAGTGCTGCTCGTAGAGGCAATTCTCCTCGTAGAACTTCTCCATCTTCCCGGAAACGATCTTCTCGATTACCGGCTCGGGCTTGCCGGTCGCCTTGGCCTGCTCGCGGTAGATATCGCGCTCGCGATCGAGCACATCCTGAGTCACTTCCTCGCGCCTCAGAAATCGCGGGTCCAGCGCGGCGATGTGCATAGCCACATCATGGCTCAGGCGCTGAAAATCATCCGTGCGCGCAACGAAGTCGCTCTCGCAATTAATCTCCAGCAGCACGCCGATCTTTCCGCCGGCGTGAATGTAGGAGCTGACCAATCCCTCGGACGTGGCACGCTGCGCTTTTTTCTGCGCCGCCGCCTGCCCTTTCTTTCGCAGCACGTTGATCGCTTGTTCGATATCGCCGTTCGCTTCCACCAATGCGTCGCGGCACGCCGAAAATCCTGCCCCGGTACGGTCGCGCAGGTCCTTCACGAGCTGCGCCGATACATTTTTCCCCGTTTCAGTTGCCATGATGGCTCTGTTCCTTTGTATGGATATTCTAAGGTGGATCGGGCCTGACTACGCCATGGTTAGAAGTATCAATCGGAATGTCGAACAAAAATAGTGCTCCGCATCTTCGACGCGCGCTCAAACGCGCTACCCATCGATCCCTCAGCGTCCGGAGCTCTCGTCTTCGGTTCCCACAGGCGCAGTCTCCGCCGGCAGAACGTCCGTCGGCTCGCCCTCCACGAAGTCGCCCTCCTGCTTCTCATAGACCTCGTAGGCGCTCGTGTCGACGTAGTCCACAGCCTCTTCGCCGGTCGCTCCAGCAACCTTTTGGTCGGCAATCTGCGACTGCTCGAAGGTCTGCCGGCCCACGACCACCGCATCGGAAATCTTTGAAGTGAACAAACGAATGGCCCGCAGCGCATCGTCATTGCCAGGAATAATCCAGTTCACCAAATCGGGATCGCAATTCGTGTCCACGATGGCCACCACCGGAATGCCCATCCGGCGCGCCTCGCGCACCGCAATCACCTCGGAATTCGGGTCGATCACGAACATGATGTCCGGCGGCGTAGCCATGTTTTCCACGCCCGCGAAATTCTGCTGCAGGTGCTTTAACTCGCGCTCCAGCCGCGCGCTCTCCTTCTTGGACAGTTGCGCCATGCGTCCGTCTTCCACCATGGCCTTCAGCAGCTTCAATCTCTTGATGGACTTTTGCAGCGTGACCCAATTGGTCAGCGTGCCGCCCAGCCACCGGTGATTCACATAAAACATGCCGCAGCGCTGCGCCTCTTCCGCAATCGCTTCCTGCGCCTGGCGCTTGGTCCCGAGAAAAAGAACGCTTCTGCCCGCGCCAGCCTGTTCGGCCACGTAGCGCGCCGCTTCGCGGAACATCTTGAGGGTTTTTTGCAGATCGATAATGTGGATGCCGTTGCGCTCGCCGAAAATATATTCTTTCATTTTCGGATTCCAGCGCCGTGTCTGGTGGCCGAAGTGAACTCCAGCCTCCAGCAATTCTTTCATCGTGATTTCTACTCCCAACGTTTCTCCTCTCCCTAAAAGGGATGCTTGCAGCGCCTTGCGGCCCGAGCATCCTTTTTTGCCGGTTCCTTGCCGGCCGTGAATTCCCCGGCGAACCGGGGTCCTGCCGAATCAACTAACGCTTGCTGAACTGGAAGCGGCGCCGAGCGCCCTTCTGTCCATACTTCTTGCGTTCCTTCATGCGCGAATCGCGCGTGAGGAAACCATTTTTTCGCAACGCCGGCCGCAGTTCGGGATTCAGCCGGGCCAGAGCGCGCGAAAGCCCCATGCGCACCGCTCCCGCCTGTCCGCCCACGCCGCCGCCCTTCACCTGCGCGGCCACTTCCACCTGGTCGTGCATCTGAGTGAACTTCAGCGGCTCCGTCGCCGACGTATGCCACGCCACGTTGCGGAAATACTCGTCCACGGGTCGCCCATTCACGGTAAACCCGGCAGGCCCCGGCTTGATGTAGACGCGCGCCACGGCTTCGCGCCGCCGCCCCGTCCCATAAAATTGCTTTCCAGCCGTGCTTTCAAACGAATTCGCTGATGAACTCAAAACTTCCTCCTGAGCCTGCTGCTTCCGTGGAAAATGGCACCCGTGCGGCGGACCGCTACGCGCGCAGTCGATTCTTCACATATAGATGCAAGCGCTCCACGCGCTTACACTGTGAGGGGCTGAGGTTTCTGTCCAGCGTGGCGGGCCAGCGATTCACTTCCCACATACACACGCAACTTTTTCGCGCGACGCGCCCGCAACTTATTCTTGGGCAACATTCCCAGCACCGCTTCGCGCACAACCTCTTCCGGCCGCCGCTGCATGAGCAACTTGATCGGAATTTCCTTCAAACCACCCGGATATCCGCTGTGGTGCCGGTAAATCTTCTGGTCCATCTTATTGCCGGTAAGCTTCACGCTCTCGGCATTGATCACGATCACGTGATCGCCGCAATCCAGATACGGCGTAAACTGTGGTTTGTCCTTGCCGATCAACAACCGCGCGATTCGCGTCGCCAGCCGGCCCAACACCTGCCCCTTGGCATCAATTACGAACCAGTTCTTGCCGACATTCAACTCTTCGGCCTCTCGGCCCTTTGCTACGTACGTCCGCATCTCCCTCGTCACACCTTTCCCTTGAAGACAAACGCCAAGTCTATGTTAGCGCACAACTGCTGTCAATTGAATACACTGCGTTCGCCCAATCGTCCTCACATCCCTTTCATTCGCAGCACCTTGTAACTCGAATTTCGGTAAATAAGCCGGCTGTTACCCTCATTCACCACAGCGTCCTCCCAAAATGAGTGCTGCCAGCCAGCTTCCACCACGATCCCCACAGGAACATCCCTCAAGAAACGGGCGGCCTGCGCCGGCGTTTCATCCCAGCCGAGCCCCGCGGCCGGCCTGTTCGTAAATAGAGTCAGCGATCGAGGTTTGGGAAACGCCACCACATCCGACGGCGCGGTATTTTCTCGTATGAACGCGCACATTTCCTTGAAATCGATGTCTTCCGTATTCGGTCCCGGCCTCGCGCGCAGCCGGGCCTGGTAGTCCCCGACATAAGCCACGATCAGGATCAGCGCCAATGCCCCCGCCAACCCAAATCGCAGTTGTCGACTCAATTTTCCAGCGAGTAACAGCACTCCTTCGAACGCGTACAAAAAGTACAGCGGAAGTATTGGTAGCAATCCCCGGTCGTATAGATTCACGGTATACACCGCCAGAACACCGAGATACACCAAGAGGTAGAATTCCGTGGCCGATCTCCGCAACCAGAGAGCTCGCACGAAACCAGCCGCGGCGAACGCTGTCATCACCAATGCCACCCAAATTTGAAACAGCCTGCTCCAGCCATTCGCCCATACGTATGAAAGCCTCTTGCTGTAAACCATAAACTGCTCGGCCACCGCGCCTGGCGAGAAATTCGTCAATTTCACATAGGTGTGAGGAGCCGTGAGCGCCTTCATTTGAATTGCCACAAAGCTCAACGTCAGGAACAGGACAGCACAAAAAAATCGGCTCGGCCGTTTGAACCGGACTAAATCCATCAGCCCCATGGCAGCCAACAGAGTGATCCCAATTGTCCGCGTCCCGTACGCGCAATAAATCAAAACAGCCAGAAAAAGCGCCTGCGTAAAACGCCACTCGTTCACATCAAGATGCTGGTAGCAGATCTCAATCATCAGCAACACAGCGAAAGAAAACATCAAGTACGGCATCTCGGAAAGAACGTAATCCCCATACTCCAGGAAAAAAGGATGGAGCGCGATTATCAGCAACAGGCAGATCTGGCCGTAGCGGGACAAGATTGGATCGATCAAACGCAGGAATAAAATCAGGAAGATTACGAAGCAGGCCACCGTGATTACTTTCATCGCCCGGAAGTTCACGCCTAGGAACTTGTACACGGGCGCCAACATCAGTGGATAAATCGGCGGATACCCCTCCGCCGGGCCCATCCACATCGCGTCCGGATTCGCTATGAACTTGATTTCCGAATACGGTCGGCCTTCTACGACGTTGGCGGCATGCATGATGTAGGCCGCGTAGTCGTCAGGGATTAACGCGTGTCCGGGCGTCAGGCTCAGCAGATAGCCCAACCCGATAAGCGCCACTAATGTCCATTGCGGTTTTTTGCGAAGGATGTCGTGAAGAAAATTCCCCGTTCCCGAAAATCCTGGCCCTTCGCGGTTCAGTTCGAGGTCCGATGGCGAAGTTTTAAACACTAGACTGCATATTATCCTCGTCTTGCTTGGTCAACCGAACTTTTGGAGAGAAAAAATGCCCGCGGGTCATGCTGATACCGGTGAGCCACGAGCAGCCTGTTACGCGAACGTTTCTGAAGGATCTACTCGCGAGCTAACCCTGTCCGCGAAGTCACTGCTCCCAATGCGAGCGAGCTTGTAAGCTTTCCTGGCGGCGGAGCGCATCCCATCGCTCTCAACGTAATTGAGTGACGATTGAGCTGGGTCCATATTTTCCGATACGAATTCGGCCAGAAACTGCGGTTGGTATCCTGCGTAAACTCGCATCCCAAACAGGAACAAATCGTGGGCAATAGATCGAAAGCGGTCCACGCCGTTCTTCTCCCATCGGCGGGCAAGGGCGAGGCCGCATTCTGCCGCGTCGGTCGCTTCATGAACGGCGTCGGGTATTCTGCCGTGCATATGGGTCTCCGATAAGCGCTGCGCTATCGCTTGACAGAGAACATGGCGCGCCTTCATCCCAACCTCCGCGGCATGCACGTCATCGGTCTCAAGGTCGGCAACAAGAGTAACGGCACGGCGGGCCGCTTCCTCGGCGAGCCTTTCACCTTGGGTGCTTTCTTCGGCCAGCCTCGCGCCGGCCAGATTCATCCACACTGCCGCCAACAAATACAGCCTATCGGTGATCCGTGCGGCGTGTTCGTTCTCAAGGATTTCGATCGATCTTGAAAATCCCTCTATAGCTGCGGCGATAGCGTGGGATTGTAATGCCAGGCCACGATTCTGGTGCGCGATGGCCAGCCGTCTTGGAAATCGCGAGTCCTCATGCAGCGGTAGGTCGCGAAGCAGAGCGATTGCTTCGTCGTATGCGCAAAGTGCCAATTGGATCTGTTTGGATTTTCCTGGACGCACTAGGGCATCCGCGCGATTCAACCAACACGCCGCAAGATCATATCGAAGCATTGGAGATGTCTCGATGGGCAGACCACGGCGCAACTCCAGCGCCCGGTCAAAGTACCCCAGCGCCGCACCGATAGCTTCTGGTCGGGTGCCGTCCATCAAACGAAGGCCCTGCTCCATGAAGATCGATGCCTGCGCGTTGATCTCCTCCACGTCGGCGGCTCCTCTCATAGCTCCGCCCAGTACCGGATCATGTTGTGGTAGATGCTAGTGAGTTTTCGGACCTCGGGGTCGTTGCGGCCGAGGCGTTGGACGAGCTCCCGAATCGCATTGTCCATGTCGAACGTCATCCGCCGAGCAAGCGGATCCTTGATCATGCTCTGCAGCCAAAAGAAGGAGCTGATGCGCGTCCCCCTCGTGATCGGAGTCACCAGGTGCAGGCTAGTCGACGGGTACAGGACAAGATGGCCCGCCGGCAGCTTTACCCGCTGGGAGCCATAATAGTCGTCGATCACCAGTTCGCCGCCGTCGTACTCCTCAGGTTCCGACAGGAACAGCGTGACCGAAAGATCGGTGCGGATGCGCAGGCCAGTAAGTTGGTCGCCCCGGATACAGTTGTCGACATGCTCGCCGAAGAATTGCCCCGGCTCGTAGCGGTTGAAGAGAGGCGGGAAGACATGAAGAGGAACTGCGGCCGAGATGAAAAGCGTGTTGACGGAGAGCGCACGGAGAATGCGCTCTCCGAGTCGCCGGGACGTCTTGCCGTCCGGTGGCAACTGCCCGTTCTTCTTCACCCCCGCCGATTGTGCTCCGGCCGTCGAGCGGCCGTCCTCCCAAGCTTCAGCGGCCATGATGCGGCGAAAATCCGCTACGTCATCTTTGCTCAAAACATCGGGAATGCAGATCAGCATGCGTGGATCCCCTCTTGTTGGTCCCCTCTTGTTGATCACCTATTTTTAAAGTTAAAAATCAGGCTCAGATAGACTGCCCGGCCAGGGGCGACTTGGACGAACGGCTGTGAGCTCTGGTACAGCGAGTCGTAGTAGGTCTTGTTCGTGATGTTCTGCCCATAGAGCTTCAGGCTCGCGAAGGTGTTGATCCTGGTCTCGGCGAAGAGATCGAACCGCCAATAGGAGGGCAGGAAGGTCGGGTCCGGGGCGCCGGGGTAAGCGATACCGCCGTTCGCCGCGAGCAGCGAACCGCCCTCGATCTTCGACGCGTAGACGCTCTGCCCGCCGAGCTCCACCCGTCGCGTAATCTGGTATTTGGTCAGGAGGTTGAATGACTGGGGTGCGATGTTGGCCAATTGCAGGCCCACGTTGGTCGGCACGATCGACTTCGTCACCTTGGGATCCATCACCACTAGGCCGGCCAGCACGCTCCATTTGTCGGTGACCTTGCCAGCCGCCTCGAAGTCGATACCCCGCACGCGGTAAGCTGCGCCCGCGACAATCTGGCCGCTCGTGTAACCAGGTAGCCCGGCCGGTGCCGTTTCGCGTGCGTTGGTCACATCGGTCTGAAAAAGGGCGGCGCTGGCCAGCAGGTGCCGCTGGATCAGCTCCCACTTCGTTCCAGCCTCGTAGGACCTGCTTTTCTGCGGACCGAAGATCTGCGTCGCAACCTGCGTAGCCGCCAAGCCGCCGTAGGTGCTGGAGGTTGCGTCGAGTTCATCACCGACCGGGTCGGCTGCGGTTGCATAGGCGAAGTAGAGACTGCCGATCTTTACCGGCTTGACCACCAACCCGACGTTATAACTGGTGATCCCGTCATCTGCAGCCTGCGAGCTCGTATTGTTGGCGGCCGTGATGTGGTAGTCGTCGTATCGGATCCCGGCGTTGACGATGATGAAATCATGGTAGTTCGCCGTGTCCAGCGCATAGCCTGCTTTGGTGTCCACCTGATACCGCAGCGGATTACCCGTTAGCTGGATCGTGCCCGACCCGATCAGAACGTGCGGAGGATTGTAGACGCTAACAATTGGCGCTCCGTTCGAGGTGAAAGCCACAGGCCCCGTCGTCAGTTCGGAAGTTAGGCCGCTGTAACCCTGGATGCTAATCCGCTCGTTAGAGAACTCGCCTCCAACAACCGCCGTGTGACGGATTTCCCCGGTGTCGAATTCGAACGTAGCTTGCGGCTGGTCATTGATAACATCCACCGGCTCGTACCGGCTCTGCGCGTTCAACTGAACGTAGCCCGAGAAGAAGTCCAGCGTCGAAGAATAGGGCGCAGTCGCTCCGCTGGCGCTCGGGTTCTCGGGGATCGTGCCGATGTAGTTCAAAAGGGAATGGCTCGCCCGGAATTTGTTCTTGAGCGTTACGTGATCGTTGATCTTCCATTCTGCGTCGGCCGTCCCCATATCCTGCGTCGACTTGGTGAAGTCTCGATTGATCGCGCCGTAATAGGTGTCGCGCGGCACGCCGCTTTCGGTGACCGGCTCGCGCGTGACCTGGTTGGTCGGCACTCCAAAGTCCGGTAGGCCCCACAGGTATGTGTGCGAATAATTGGCGGTCACCTTAAAGTTGTCGGTCGGATGATAGGCCACGGCGCCAGCGGCGCCCCACCGGTTGGCGGTTGTGAAGTCGCGCCCAGCGAAGTCGGCGTACTGGACCATGCCGTTGGCACGCACGTCCAGCGCAGGGCTGATCGCCTTATTGATGTCGACGGTGCCGCGCTTAGTCGAGTCATTGAAGCCGCCCTCGCTCTCAAAGTCGTAGAAGTCGGTGTTCCGGGCTTCCTTGGTGACGATGTTCAGCGCGCCGCCCGTGGTGCCCCGGCCGGCGAAGGAGGAGGCCGGACCCCGCAAAATCTCGACCTGCTCGTCGTCGAAATTCTCGCGGATGCTCACGCCGGGATCCCGAACACCGTCAACAAAGACGTCGTTGCGCGCATCGAAGCCGCGGATGAAGAAGCGGTCTCCGAAGGCGTTGCCGCCTTCACCCGATCCCAAGGTCACACCCGCCGTTGACCGCAACACTTCACGGAGGGTCGTCGCGTTCTTATCTTCGAGCGCCTCCTGAGTAAGAATCGTTTCTGTCCTCGCCGTGTTAAGCACCGGCTCGGTGAACTTGTCCGAGGATAGGCGATCGGCCTTGTAAGGCGCTTCCGGGTCCGCATAGGGGTCTGGGTTGTAAGCACTCACCGTGACCGATTGTTCCACTGGCGAAAGATTCAACGTTGCTATGCCCGGGCTCGTGAAGCGGTAGCTCACGCCCGTGCCTTCAAGCAAGTGCCCGAAGGCTTGCTCATTTGTGTAATCGCCAGTCACACCCGCTGATTGCACTCCTCCAATGGCAGAGTTAGCCAACACTACACGTAGTTCACTGGTACTCTCGAAAGTCGGTAGGATGTCCTTCAACTGGCCAGCGGGGACTTCGAAGTGGTGAACAGGCGCGGCAGATCGTGGCTGCGCTGAATTTGTCTTCGTACCGGTGGGCGATTGCTGGGCCTGAGCCAAGGGCATGCTCTGGCTGCCGATCGCCGTATACGCCACCAGCGTGCCCATCGCCACCCATTTAAAGGTGACTGGCCAGCGTGGTTCATCGGTTTTGTTCTTTCCAGATTTCTTGCTTCTACGGCTCGGTTTTCCAGCCACGTCGCTCTCCTGTATTCCCGTGGCTGCTTTCCATATAATGACCATGGTCGGCAGCCATCCGGTTGTCGATTTGCCGGTCTCCGCGACTTCCTGCCAAGGTTTGGTCGCGGAGACCGTTCAATTTTGAATTGTCGGAGCCAGATGCGACCCAGTCGCATCTACGCGAGTGTATTGTCGGTCAACCCATTCCTTTTTCCTGAGTTTCCTAAGAGGGCCTTTTCTGCGCCACACCCGCCGCGGCGCTACACTTCTTGCAAACCCCACCCACTTCCAAACGCAATACTGCAATTTGAAACGAACTCTGTTTTGCGATTTCCTTCCTTAAGTCGTCAAATGCGTGGCTCGTGTATTCGAAAATCGCCCCGCAACGAAGACACGCCAGGTGGCAATGATCCTTGCTCGTCTTCACTTCGTAATAGTGCTTCTCGCCCTCGATATGCATCAGGTCCAGTTCATCGATCAGTCCCTGGTGCTTCAGTAGAGAAATCGTGCGGTACACCGTCGCTCGATCGATATCCGGTTCACGTTCTCGGGCCAAGTGCAGCAATTCCGCCGCATCGAGATGACGCGGAACTTCCTGGATAATTTCAAGCACGGCTCTCCGCTGCGACGTGATGCGCACTCCGCGCGCACGCAGCTCCTTCAGAAGTGATCGCCGGTGAATCGCTCCTGATTGGGTCTTTCGCCCCAGCTGCGACTCGGTCGCAAGTAAAGAGCCAGCACCCATAAAAGCGATACTCCCTTCTCAGTTGTTATCGGGTATCAACTGGAGGACGCCATTAGACAGCAGCACTCGAGCCCTGTCAACAGAAATAGCACCGTACAAGTCCACTTTGCAAAAGTTTTACATTTGCTGAGGAATTCAATTTGGAATATCGGATTTACTACCAGGCGGAGAGACAATCAGCCGAGACACAACTGCCTATTCGCGGCGGGTCACTTGCCGGCGACCCGCGCGCGAACAGACCCTGCGGAGAACTAGGAAGCGGTGGTCGAGGCGGCGACGGTGCTGCGCGACGACGACTTCGAGAACGAAGACTTCTCGAAACTGCTTTCGCCGGCGTCCCCGGACTTGTCGATTTCGATCGACCCTTTGAAGTAGGCGCCATCTTCGATCATAATCCGCGCCGTGGTCAAATCGCCGACCACCGAGCCATCTTTCTTGATCTCAATGCGGTCGCGCGCGCGAAGGTTTCCCTTCACGTTTCCGTAAACGACCACTTCGCGGGCGATAATGTCGGCTGTGACTTTCGCGCTCGCTCCTACGGTCAGTTTGCGGTCTTCCAACTGCACCAGGCCCTCGACGCTTCCGTCGATGTGCAAATCCTCATTGCCTGTAATCTCGCCCTTGACATGCAAACTTCCGCCCAGCCGCGCGGTACCGCTGCTTGTCGTCGAGGGATACGTCTGATCCAATGGTGCCATTGTCTTAGCCTCCCCAGAAAAGGATGACGCGCTTACATTTGGTACCGAGCTAGGCTGCTGCGGGAGCGGCTGCCTTGCGGGAGATTCGCTGCCCTTCTTCTCTCCTCCCCACATTTACCCTCCTTAGGGCCCACCACCAAAATCACCGTACAAATCGAGGACCGGGGCCTTCAATCTAGCCCGCTGATATATCGCTGCCAAATGCTAATTGGTACAGATGTGTCTCGATAGATAACGCTGTCTTCTGGGCTGGTCAAAAATTTGCTGGGATTGCAGGCTAACACACGCTCTTCGCTCGCACAATGAAATGGAGACTGGCCTTCGCCTGTCCCCCCAACACAAAAGAATCGAATCGGCGGACGAACACCCGGCGAACTATTGGCCGCCAGCCCCCTGCGCCGATTCCCGCTCCCGATCGAGTACGTAAGCCTGAATCAAGTGTACCTGTGCCGAAGTCAGATCGTCAGCGAACGATGGCATGCCGGACTCGCGCCGCATTCCGCCGCGCACGATCTGCTCGAACATCTGATGCGTTTCCCGGTCGAGATATCGCAAGTCCGGCACTTCCCCGCCGCTCACAACATCTGCGCCGTGACACCGCGAACAGAAGCTTGCAAATAGAACGCGCCCTTTTTCGATTTCCGCCAGCGAAGTAACCACGTGAAACGTGGGCATGGGCACAGGAGTCACCTCCCGGTGATATGGCGGCACCGTCGCCGTCCCGCCAAGCGCAAATGTGAGCAGCATCCCGGAGCCGACATTCCCGCGTCCAATCGGCCGGTTGTTGAGCACCATCGGCCCGCCCCATCCCACCAGCACCGAAACATACTGCTTTCCATCAATCGCATACGTCATCGGCGGCGCCACAATTCCCACTCCCGCTTCGAACTCCCACAGCTTTTTCCCGTCGGTGGCGCGATAGGCCACGAGCTTCCCGTTCGCCTGTCCGTGGAACACAAGATTTCCAGCAGTTGTCAGCGTTCCGCCGCTCTTGGGATTTTCCAGGTCAACATGCCACGCCTCTTGCTGCTTCACCGGATCCCACGCCAACAGTCGCCCGCTCACCTTCATGTTTCGCGCTTCCTCCGATGCCGGCCCGTGATACGCGCGATCCGCTCCGGTGGTCTGATCGTTCAGATCAATCTTGAAATCGCGGTTCACCGCGTGGACCGAATTGCCATCGACGGCGTTCAGGTACACGAGTCCCGTCGCCGGATTGAACGAAATCGGATGCCAGTTGTGTCCTCCGTCCGTGGCCGGCTCCACAGCTTGCCCATCCTTGAGCTGACGGGCTTCCGGATTCTCGATCGGGCGCCCGTTCGCGTCGATACCCTTCGCCCAATTCACCGCGGCGTAGGCTTTCGCCGAAATAAATTTTCCGGTTTCTCGGTCCAGCACGTAGAAGAAGCCGTTCTTATTTGCCTGCATGATCACGCGCCGCGCCTGTCCGTCAATCGTTAGCGTCGCCAGCATCAGCGGCTGCGTCGCGTCGTAATCCCAGTCGTCATTCGGCGTCGTCTGGTAATACCACACCATCTCGCCGTTCGACGCATGCAACGCGATGATCGCCGCTGTGTACAAAGCGTCGCCCTTTCCCCGTATTTCGTCGTACCAGGGCGCGCCATTCCCCGTGCCGGCAAAAATCAAATCCGTGTCGGGATCGTAGACGATCGCGTCCCACGGGCTGCCTCCTCCGCCCGCTTTCCACCACTCGCCCGACCAGGTCGCCGCCGCCTTCTTCATCGCTTCGGATTCAAACGGTTTCGACGGATCGCCCGGCACCGTGTACGATCGCCAGGCCAGCTTGCCCGTTTCCGCGTCGTATGCGGATAGATAACCCCGCACCGCATACTCCGATCCCGCATTTCCGATAATCACCAGTCCCTTCGCAATCCGCGGCGCTCCCGTGATCGCATACGGCGAATCCTTCGGCGTGGTTTGCACTTCCCATGTCACCGCGCCGGTCTTCGCGTCGAGCGAAATCAGCCGCCCATCCAGCGCTCCAAGAAAAAGATGGCCCTTGTATATTGCGACGCCACGGTTCACCACATCGCAGCACACAAACTTCGCGTGATCCTTGGCCACTTTCGGGTCGTATTTCCAGAAAAGCTTCCCGGTCTTCGCATCCAGGGCATACACCACGCTCCACGCGCTGGTCACATACATCACGCCATCCTTCACCAGCGGCGTCGACTCGAGCGCGCGCTTCACGCCCATCTCGTACGACCACACCAGCCCTAGTTTTCCAACGCTCTGCTCATCAATTTCTTTGAGCGGGCTGTAGCGCTGCTCGGAATACGTGCGCCCGTAGGTGAGCCAATCCGAAGAATCCGTATCCGCCGCGCGCAGCGCCTCGTCATCAACCACATCCTGCTTACGCGCGCATCCGGTCAGGTTCGGTAACGCAACCCCAATGAGCGCGAGCGCTGCCGCGCAGAATAATTTCCGGTGAAGAAAACATCCGAAGCCCATGATTCCTCCGCGAGTCTTTGCGTGCGACTCCGATTCCATTCCCTATATCATTTGGATACAGCAAGACTCATACGCTGGGAGAGAAACTGGGTCAAGCAGAATGATGGCCGAATCTCTGAAACGAACGGGACAAAAGAGCCTGAATTTGCTTTTGGCGCCTGCGTAGTATACTCCGCCCACAAATTGGAGGTTTTGCCGGAGACTGCCTATGCTACGCAACTGTGCGAACCAAATCGTTTTCGCTTCGATCCTGTTCGCCGGCTGTTTCGGCGCCGTAACTCTCAAGGCCCAGCAACAACCCAGGCCCACGAAAATTTACAACACAGCGAAGCTCAAGCTGAAGGAAGGAAAGCAGCTCTTTGGCGCCACGGTCATCTCTCCCGATCCCAACATCTATTGCGCCCTGGCCAATTCCGGCTACGACTTTCTCTGGATCGAAATGCAGCACAGCCCGCTGACCTTCGAGGATGTCGGGCGCATGATATGGGCCTGCCGCGGCGCTGCGGCCATGCCTTTCGTCCGCGTGCCGGACGCGACCGAAAGCGATATCCAGAAGGCTACCGACCTCGGCGCTCTCGGCATCATCGTCCCCACTGTCGACACCGTGGAAAAAGCCCAGGCCGCTGTGAAATGGGCCAAGTATCCGCCCGAAGGACGCCGCAGTCAGGGCAACGGTCAATATATCCCGTTGTATGGAAGCGACTACCGCCAGACCGCCAACGACAATATGGTCGTGGTCATCATGATTGAAACGCCCATCGGTGTCGAAAACGCCGAGAAAATTGCCTCCGTTCCCGGAATCGACGTCATCTTCGCTGCCAGCACCGACCTCGGCA
>Ga0335085_10007020_pt1 | contig 17608 bp, 17 predicted proteins | sample Lox_Sample_45_FD_206712 | JGI IMG/M metagenome (GOLD analysis project Ga0335085, IMG submission 206712) | Soil microbial communities from Loxahatchee National Wildlife Refuge, Florida, United States - Lox_Sample_4.5 | ecosystem: Environmental > Terrestrial > Soil > Wetlands | place: USA...
CGCCTGCCCGCCGACGGTGTGCCCTGGTACGATTTCGACGACGAAGGCGTGTATTTCCGCAACCGCGACACCTCGGCCGCCGCCATCCTCGCCTGCGGCCTTTTGCGCCTCGCCAGCCAGGAACCCGACCCCGCCCGCGCCGCCAAATATCGCCAGCAAGCCGAGCATACGGTGCAATCGCTCATCACGCGCTACCTCTCGACCACCGGCGCGCTCCGCCACGGCTCCAGCACGCACCCAAACGACGGCATGCTCATCTACGGCGACTGCTACCTGGTGGAAGCCCTGCTGACGCTCACGGCGCAATGATCCTTGTTCATCTTTGTTTATCTGTCGCCTCAACAACTTACAAACCGGCCGCTTGGCGCCCATGCTAAACCTCATCACATAAGCAGGCCTGCTTAGACGTTGACGCATCGCCTCGGGTGGCACAGGCTTCAGCCTGTGATCGTCCAGCGGTGCGAGTTGGTGATTCCACGCGGCCATGTGCCGCTATAGCCGCCGAATCGAAAGCGAGAGGCGGCCGAAGGATACGATGCCGGCATCCAGAGTCAGTTGAAAGGCAGCGGACCAGGCGAAAGGCATTCAGTAAAACCTCTCGAACCTCCAGCCCCGCGGCCGGATTCAGCCACCGGCCGGGCGCCGAAAGGCGCTCGGCCCCTCGACGTTCCCCCCTTTCCCGCGGCGCACGTGTGCCCATCCGATAAACTAACCCCCATGGACCGCTCACAAGCCTGGGAACTCCTCTGCGAGTTCACCAAATCCGACAGCCTCCGCCGCCATGCCCTCGCCGTCGAGGCCTGCGTCACCGCGTACGCGCGGCAGTTCGGCGAAGACGAGGCGAAGTGGTCGGTCACCGCGCTCCTGCACGATTTCGATTACGAAATGCATCCCAGCGCGCCGGATCACCCCATGAAAGGCGAGCCCATCCTCGCCGAGCGCGGCGTGGACGACGAAATCCGCCGGGCGATTCTCTCCCACGCCAACTACAGCGGCGTGCCGCGCGAATCGCGTCTTGAGAAGACGCTGTTCGCCTGCGATGAGCTGGCCGGCTTCCTCACCGCCGTTTCCTACGTCAAGCCTAACCGCAGCATTTTCGAAGTGGACGCCAAATCTGTCCGCAAGAAGATGAAAGACAAGGCCTTCGCCCGTTCCGTGAGTCGCGATGATATCGTCAATGGCGCCGCCGAGCTCGGGGTCGATCTCGACGAGCACATCGCTTTCTGCATTGAAGCCATGAAGCCCCGCGCGGCCGACCTGGGCCTTGCCGGCGTCGCAAATTCCTGAATCCTCGTTCGGCAGATCGCATCTCATCACGCAGCGATGGCTGCTGCGGTTACCGAGGAGCCAATTGTCAACCCGGTGGAGAACATCCCGGGAACCAGCCGGGGTGGAGGTGGGGCCGACCACTTCCATCCTGGTGGTGATGACGGAGGCGGTGACGGGCGCGAGGGCTGGAGGCCCGGCCTTTACCGCTTCGCCATGTGGTTCGTGGCCGTCGCGATCTCTACGCTTTTCGTTGTCCTTGCTTTTGTCTACGCTGTTCGATCCGGCAACCCCGATTTCTGGCCCCCCGTTCGCATTCCTCGCATCCTGATCGCAAGCACGGTGGTTTTGCTGGCGAGCAGTGTCACCTGTGAGGCCGCCCGTCGAACGCTGGGGCGTTTCTGGCTCACCGCGACGCTGTCGCTTGGTTGCACATTCCTGGCTTTGCAGGTCGCCGCATGGCGCGAACTCGCATCGGCAGGCGTTTTCATCGCCGGGAACCCGCACAGCACGTTTTTCTACCTGTTCACCGGCGTTCACGGGCTGCATTTGCTCGCCGGACTCGGCATGCTCTGGTATATGCTTATGCGCGCGCTCTTCCCCACGCGCCGCGAGCTGAACCTCGCATTTGTCCGCGAACGCGCCGACGCGGCCGCCATCTACTGGCACGCCATGGACGCGCTCTGGCTGGGACTCTTCCTCGTGCTCTGGTTCGGGCGTTAGCCCTTCCCGCCGAGCAGATCCCCTAGTTTCTCGATGGCCTTCTCCAGCTTCTGCGGCTTCTCCAGCACCGGCGCGAATAGATCGCCGCGCGCGCGGAATCGCTCCACGGCATTGCGGATGTTGAAATCGGTCGGCAGGATGCCCTTCTTCACCTCGGGCCAGTCGAGCGGCGTCGATACCGGCGCGCCCGAATACGCACGCAGCACGTACGGCGCGGCGATGGTCTTGCCTTCCACAATCTGCATGTAGTCGAAGTAGACCCGGCCCTTCTTGCGTTTCGACACGGCGCGCGGCGTGGTGAACAGTGTGGGATTGTCGCCGGTCACCAGGTGTGCCAGAACTTCCGCGAACGAGCGCACCTGTTCATAGGTGTACCTGGGCTCCAGCGGGATGTAGACATGCATCCCGTCGCCGCCCGTCGTCTTCGGATACCCTTCCAGCCCCACCAGCTTCAGCTTCTCGTGCACAAGCTGCGCGGCCTCGACGATGAGATCGAACGGGCATTCCACCGGGTCGAGATCGATGAGCGCGAAGTCCGGCTTGTCGAGCGAACCGACGCGGCTCATCCAGGGGTTCTGGTCGATGCAGGCGAGGTTGGCGAGATACAGCAGCGTGGCGCGGTCGTTGGCAATCACATAGTTGATCGGGTCGCCGCGCGTTTCCGAATCGATCGGCTCCACCCGCACCCAGTCGGCGAAGTTCTCGGCGTTCTTCTGAAAGAAGAATTGCTTCTCGATGCCGTTGGGATAGCGCTTCAGCGAAAGCGGGCGGTCGCGCAGGTGCGGCAGGATGAACTCAGCCACAGCGTCGTAGTAGTTAATGACGTCACGCTTGGTCGCGCCGTCGGCCGGATAGAAAACCTTCTTCAGATTCGTGAACTTCAGCGTGCGCCCCTCGATATCGACCACCGCTTCGGCCGGCCCATCCGGGATCAACGCGGCGCTCGGCGCAACCGGGGTCTCCACCACCGCTTCCTTCGCCGGCTTGTCGAAGCGCAGGCCCAGAAACACAGGCGCGCGCAACTGGCCGTCGGGCGTCACCTCCAGATACTTCACTTCGCACACCAGCTCCGGCTTCACCCACGTGATTTTCCGCAGCGCTTTCGGCACGCTGGTGAACGGGCTCTTCGTCACGATCAGCGGCTCCAGCCTCGCGTAGATCTCGGCGAGGCTCTTATCCGTGAATCCGGTGCCCACCTGCCCGACGTGCACCAGCTTCCCGTTCTCGTACGAGCCGAGCACCAGCGAGCTGAAATACTGCCGCTCGCCGTGCGTGAATCCGCAGATGACGAATTCCTGCCGGTTCGTCGCCTTGATCTTGAGCCAGTTCGAACTGCGCTTTTCCTCGTAGCGGCTGTCGGCGCGCTTGGCGACCACGCCCTCCAGCCCCGATTGCCGCGCCGCCTCCAGCATTTCCTCGCCCTTGGCCGCGAAGCTCTGCGAGAGACGGAAGCGCTCGTTCGGCTTCAGGATCGCTTCCAGCGCGCGCTTGCGCTCGGCCAGCGGCACGGCACGCAGATCGTAGCCGTTCAGATACAAGAGATCGAAGACAAACAGCGTCGCCGGCGTTTTACGCGCCAGGTGCGCGATAGTGTTCGGATCGCTCACGCCGATGCGCGGCTGGATCAGGCTGAAGCTTGACCGTCCCTGCTCGTCCAGCACCGCGATTTCGCCATCGAGTATCGCCGTCTCCGCCGCGACGTAGTGCGGGAGCACGGTGAGCTCGGGGTACTGCTGCTCCGTGCGGTTGCCGTTGCGGGAGAGGATGCGCAGCCGACCGTCTTCGATGAAGCAGACCGCGCGCACGCCGTCCCACTTGATTTCGTAGACCCAGCTTTCGCCGGAGGGCGGACGGTCGGCGAGCGCCGCCAGCATCGGCGTGATCGTCGCTGGCATCGGCGCTTTTCGCGCGCCGTGCAGCTTCGCGGGATCCACCGCGCTCTTCGCGCTCTTCTTCGGCGGCAGGTCGTCGGCAATCTCCTGCTGTGTGCGGCCGGTGAGCACGCTCACCGCGTGATCCTCGATATTCCACGACGCGACTGCCGAATCGTCCTTCTTCTTGATGAGCAGCCACTCATTGCCCTTGCCGCGGCCTTTCATCAGCACCAGAGCGAACTCACCCGTCAGCTTCTCGCCGTGCAGGCGGAACTTCAGGTCGCCGCGCTTCATCTGCACGTCTTCGGAGTCGGCGCCGAGCAGCTCCCACGTGCCGCGATCCCACAGCATGACGCTGCCGCCGCCGTACTCGCCCTTCGGAATATTGCCCTCGAAGTTGCCATAGTCGAGTGGATGATCTTCCACATGCATGGCCAGATGCTTCGCCAGCGGTACCAGTGACGGCCCCTTCGGTACGGCCCACGATTTCAGCACGCCGTCCATTTCGAGGCGAAAATCGTAGTGCAGCCGCGTGGCGTCGTGACGCTGCACGCAAAAGAAACGCCCGCCAGCGGGTGCTGCCTGTCGCACCTCCGGTTTCGGTTCCGGCGTCTTGTCGAACGAGCGTTTGCGCGCGTATTCGCCCAGCTTCGCCATGCGCTCAAACTATGATAGGGTATGCCCGCCGTCGAGTACGTGATTCTGGTTGTCGTGTGCGCCACGGCCGCTCTGGCGATTGCGGCGTGGCGGGCCTCGCGTCAGAAGACCGATCTCTCGCCGCTCATGGCGCAGCTTGGCGCCATCGAGAAAGCGCTCGACCGCAATGAACGCGCGCTTCGCGAAGAACTGGCTCGAGGCCGCACCGAATCCACGGAAGCAGCCAGCCGGTTGCGCACTGAAGTGAGCACGCGCATCTTCGAGCTCAGCTCTGCCAACGAGTCCCGCTTCGATTCGCTGCGCAAGTCCGTGGAGGACCGCCTTCGCCACTTGCAGGAGGACAACACCGCCAAGCTGGAACTGATGCGCCAGACGGTGGATGAGAAGCTGCAGGGGACCCTCGAGCAGCGCCTCGGCGAATCCTTCAAGCGCGTCAGCGATCAGCTCGAAAACGTCTACCGCGGCCTTGGCGAAATGCAAAAGCTCGCGGGCGGCGTGGACGACCTCAAGCGCGTCCTCGCCAACGTGAAGACCCGCGGCAACTGGGGCGAAATGCAACTCGCCACCCTGCTCGAACAAATGCTTGCGCCCGAGCAGTACGAGCGCAACGTCGCCACCACGGGCACCACCGAGCGCGTCGATTTCGCGGTGCGCCTGCCGGGCCGCGACGTGAGCTCGTCTGTTCTCTGGCTGCCCATCGACGCGAAATTCCCGCAGGACGACTACCAGCGTCTGGTCGAGGCGTCTGAACGCGCCGACCGGGCCGCTATGGAAGATGCGGGCAAGGCACTGGAATCGCGCCTGCGCCTCGAAGCGAAGCGTATCCACGACAAATACCTCGATCCGCCCCAGACCACCGATTTCGCGATCCTGTTTCTTCCCACCGAGGGCCTCTTCGCCGAGGCGATCCGCCGGCCCGGCCTCGCCGACGCGCTCCAGCGCGACTGCAAAGTGGCCATCGCCGGACCCACCACGTTGTGCGCGCTGCTCAACAGCCTGCAGATGGGCTTCCGCACGCTGGCTATTCAGAAGCAATCCGGCGAAGTGTGGCGCGTGCTCGGCCAGGTGAAGAAACAGTTCCACATGTACGCCGACGTGCTGGGCTCGATCAAGAGAAAGATCCACGACGCCGGCACGGCAGTCGAAAAAGCCGAGCTGCGTACCCGCGTCATCGAGAAGACCCTCCGTGACGTCGAGGCCCTGCCCGCGCCGTCGGGCGCGCAACTGGCGCTCGATGTGGCGGAGGCGGAGGCGGAGGCGGAGGCGACGGCGGAGGCGTCCACGCTGTTTTGAGCGCGCGCTATTCTGGGCGTGCTGTCCTTCGCGAAGGAGGCGGTGTGGAACGGGCGCGCCGCCAACGAAGGCCACCCGCGGATCGAGATCGCGCTCGCATCTCTGCTCGAGTAATCAGCTCACCACGCGCTTGAGGAACGTCCGCGTGCCCGCCCACGTGCACAGTGCAATGCCCACGATCAGCGCCACCACCACCCAGCCGAACATCATCGTGGGAATGTTGCCCGGCACCATCGCATAGCGCAATCCCTCGGAGCAGTAGGTCAGCGGATTGATCATCGTGATCGCCTGGAACCAGCGGATGTGCTCGAGCGCGGGCCACGGATAGTACGTGCATCCGGTGAAGATCAGCGGCGTGAAGATCAGGGTGAACATCAGGCTGATCTGCTCCGGTTTGATTACCGTGCCCATCAGCAGGCCGATCGCCGCCCCCGTTGCTGCCGTCAGCACGATCATCAGGGCCAGCGCGGGAATGCGGTCCGTCCGCACCGCGAAGGCGTGCCCCAGAATCAGCGCGCCCACCGGAAAGATCGTCAGGCCGGCGATGGTTCCGCGCACGCTCGCGATGAGCAGCTTCTCGAACGCCACCACCCATGCCGGCTGCGGCGCAAGCAGGCGGTCGTCGATTTCGCGCGCGTAACCGAGGTCCAGCACCAGCGGCAGCGTCACGCCCTGCAGCGACGCCAGCATTGACGAGAGCGCCACGATCCCCGGCAGCAGCAGCGCCGTGAATCCCTGCGCCGCCAGCCCGATACTCGGCAGCACCTTTCCGAAGATGAACAGGAAGAAGATGGGCTGCATCAGCGCCTGCACCAGGAACTGCACGAACTCACGGCCGGTTACCACAAGGTCGCGATGCAGCGTGGCGGTAAAAGCGCCAATGGCCAGACGTGTGCGGCTGCTTTCGTATCTTGTTTCGTTCATCGCAGGTGTTTCCCGGTCAGGTAAATGAAGACTTCTTCGAGTGTCGCCTGGCGGACGCTGATATCGCGGACGCGCGCGCCCGATTCCAGAATGGCATGCGCCGCATCTCCCACCAGAGATCCCGCCTCGGCCGCATACACGCGAAATGACGTCACGCCGCGCTCGGCTTCCGGATTCGTATCCGGCACCACTTCCACTTTGGTCACGCCCGGCAGCGCGTTCAGGCGCGCGGTCAGCGCATCTGTCTGGTCCGTCATCACGCGAAGTTCGAGCGAATTCCCGCCCGGGATCAGCTTCTTCAACTCGGCCGGCGTATCGTTCACCAGGATGCGGCCCATGTCCATGATCGCGATGCGCTGGCAGAGCAGGTCGGCCTCGTCCATATCGTGCGTGGTCAGCAGAATGGTCAGCCCCTGTTCGTTCAATGCGCGGATTCGCTCCCACAGGAACAGGCGCGATTGCGGATCGAGATTATTTGTGGGCTCGTCCAGGAACAGCACGTCCGGCTTGTGCATCAGAGCACGCGCAATCATGAGGCGCTGGGACATGCCGCCGGAATAGCGATCGGCCTTCTCGTTGCGCCGCTCGTAAAGGCCCAGCTCTTTCAGCAACTGATCGGCGTGTTCCTCGCGCTCCCGCCGTGGCACGCCGTGATACGCGGCATGAAACGTCAGGATCTCGCGCACCAGCAGGCTGCGGTCCAGATTCGGGCGCTGCGGCACCACCGCGATGCGCTGCTTCACGCGAATCTGGTCGTGCACCACGTCGTGGCCCATGATCGACGCTTCGCCGCCGGTTGGGACGACCGCTGTGGTCAGCACGCCGATGGTGGTGGTTTTCCCCGCGCCGTTGGGCCCCAACAGACCGAAAATGCCGCCGCGCTCCACCTCAAACGAGACGCCGTCCACGGCGTTCGACTTCGCCTGCGGGTAGCGCTTCGACAGGTTTCGTACGGAAATGGCCGCTTCGGAATGCATCGCCGTTAGTGCCCTTCGGATTCGAGGTAGCGCTCCACCTCGATGGCCGCCTTGCACCCTGCGCCGGCCGCGGTGATCGCCTGGCGGTAGGTGCGGTCCTCCACGTCGCCTGCGTGAAACACGCCTTCGACGCTGGTTCGCGCGCCGCCCTTGCCCACGATGTAGCCGTCGGCGTCCAGCTCGATCTGGCCCGCGAACGGTTTCGTATTGGGAACATGCCCGATGGCGACGAAATAGCCGTCCACCGCGCGCACCCAGGTTTCGCCGGTCTTCACATTGCGCAGCTTGACGCCGGTAACGTGACCCTTCTCCACGTCAAGAACGTCTTCGGCCACGGTATTTGTCAGGAACACGATCTTCGGATTGGCCCGCGCGCGTTCCAGCATGATCTTCGAGGCGCGGAAGACGTCGCGGCGGTGCACGATAGTCACTTCATCGGCAAAGCGCGTGAGAAAGTTGGCTTCCTCCATTGCGGAATCGCCGCCGCCCATCACCATTACTTTCTTGCCTCGGTAGAAAAACCCGTCGCAGGTGGCGCAGGAACTCACGCCGTGGCCGATCAGTTTGTGCTCGTTCGGCAGGCCGAGCCAGCGCGCGGATGCTCCCGAGGCGATGATCAGAGTCCGTGCGCCGTGCCACTCGCCATCCACGTTCAGCCGGAACGGACGCTTCGACAGGTCGGCCTCGATCACAGTACCGTGCACGTACTCCGCGCCGAAATGCTCGGCCTGTTTGCGGATGTTCTCCACCAGTACCGGACCATCGACGCCTTCGGGGAATCCAGGGAAGTTCTCGACGAGAGTGGTGAGGGAAAGCTGCCCGCCGGGCTCGTGGCCGCCTATGACCAGTGGCTTCAGACTCGCGCGCGCGGCGTAAACAGCCGCCGTGTTTCCGGCACAGCCCGAGCCAACGATGATTACGTTTCGCATGGGGGATCGCGGATGTTGTCCGAATCCTTACATGCTAGCATTGGCGCCGCCGCACCGGCCCGGAACGCGTGAATGGTATGCGGTCCAGACCGGGGCGGCGGCATAAACGGCTTCGCAGCGGCCCCCTCAATTTCACCCGTTTCAAATGCCGGGTTATTGACTTACTTGCTTTTCTTCTGCCGCCGGCGCAGGAAGGCGAGGCCAACCAGCGCTGTGCCCATTAAAGCCATGGTTGCGGGTTCCGGAACGGTGCTGCCGTAAACCACGCCGTTGCCGCAGTTGGCCGACGCCATCTCGAAGGAGAAGTTGCCCGCGCTGAACAACGACTGGCCGCCCGTCAGACCGGTGATCGAAATATCGTACTTCGGAGCCGTCGTGCCGTTACCCACGGTGTTGATATTCACCGTTCCAAGCCCCAGCAGGACAGCGCCGCTGCCGGACGCCCAGACAGGCAGGCTGTTGCGGTACGTTGCGTTGGGATTCCCGAGGGCCGTCTGCGCGGTCTGAGTCCCGGTGATCTGGTACAAGCCGCCGCTCACCAGGCCGTTGTGGCCGGCCAGAACCAGCGCGTATTGCGTGCTTCCCGCGGTGATGAGCATATCCGCGGCGCTGAATGAAATGCTGCCGGTGCTCGGCGTGGTGAACGGAGTCAGCGTCGCATCGCCGAAGTTCATCCTGATGTCCGCGCTTCCGTTGCCCAGATTGTCAAACGTCAGAGAGGCGCTCTGGATCCCGAAGACGGTCGGGTCGCCGATCACGCACGTGTTCGGATTGCCGGTCGGGCAGGTGACGTCCCAGTTCGCGCCGTCCGTACCGGAGGCGGTGATCGTCGCGGCGAACGCCGGTGCTGCCACAGCAAGAAGGATGGGCGCCAGTGAGAGGAATTTCATGCGGTTTCCCTGCATAAAACTCGCATCTGGTCCCTTAGGGGGCCTATGGACCCGCGGGCCACCCGGTACCGGTCCTGCACCCCGTACCCGGACCCGCCGCGGTCCTGGTACGACCGGCGTTTGCGTCTATATGGCGCTTACCGCTGATTCGCTTTGAGGGTCTTCTTGCGCAGACGGATGGACTGCGGGGTCACTTCCACGAATTCGTCCTCACGGATGAACTCGATGGCCTGTTCCAGGTTCAGGATCTTCGGCGGCACCAGCCGAATCGCGTCGTCCGAAGTCGAGGCGCGCATATTGGTGAGCTTCTTTTCCTTGACGATGTTCACGTCCAGGTCGTTTTCGCGCGAGTTTTCCCCGATTACCATGCCCTCGTAGACCTCGGTGCCGGGCGCAAGGAAGATCTCGCCGCGCTCCTGCAGGTTGAAGATGGCGTAGCTGGTGGCCTTGCCGGGCCGGTCGGCAACCAGGCTGCCGGTCGGCCGAGTGGGAATGTCGCCCTGCCATTCGATATGGCTGTGATAGAGCGAATTCATGATGGCGGTGCCGCGCGTGTCGGTGAGCAGCTCGCTGCGCAGGCCGATGAGCCCGCGCGACGGCACGTGGAACTCCGTGCGCACGCGCCCGGAGCCGTGGTTGATCATCTTTGTCATCTTGCCCTTGCGTGAGCCAAGCTTCTCGATCACCACGCCCACGAAGTTCTCCGGGCAATCCACCACCAGCAGTTCCTGCGGTTCGCAGAGCTTGCCCTTGATCTCTTTGGTGACGATTTCGGGCTTGCCCACCGCCAGCTCGTAGCCTTCGCGGCGCATCATCTCGATGAGAATCGCGAGCTGGAGCTCGCCGCGCCCCATCACCTTGAACGCGTCGGGCCCGCCGGCCTCTTCCACACGGATGGAAACGTTGGTGAGCAGCTCCTTGTCCAGCCGGTCGCGCAGGTTCCGCGACGTGACGAACTGGCCCTCGCGCCCCGCAAACGGGGACGTGTTGATAGTGAAGGTCATGGCGATGGTCGGCTCGTCGATCTGCACGCGCGGCAGCGGCTTCGGGCTCTCGATGGCGGTCACTGTGTCGCCGATGGTGATGCCTTCCACGCCGGCGATGGCGAGAATATCGCCGGGCTGGCCCACCGTCTCATCCACGCGTTTCAGGCCCTCGAACGAGTAGAGCTTCGTAATCTTCGTGGTGTGGAACGAGCCGTCCATCTTGGCGATCGATACCTCGTCGCCGTAATGCAGCACGCCGTTGAAGACGCGGCCGATCGCGAGGCGGCCGAGGTAGTCGCTGTAGTCGAGATTCGCCACCAGGATCTGCAGCGTGTCGTCGGGGTCGCCGGCCGGCGGCGGGATGTGCTCGATGATGGCGTCGAACAGCGGACGCAGGTCGCTCGACTGGTCCTCCATCGCACGCTTGGCGATCCCCGCCTTGGCGTGCGTGTAGATGATGGGGAACTCGAGCTGCTCCTCCACCGCGTCCAGATCGATGAACAGGTCGTAGATCTCGTTGAGCACTTCTTGTATGCGCGCGTCGGGCCGGTCGATCTTGTTGATGACCACGATGGGGGGCAGCCGAGCCTCCAGCGCCTTCGAGAGCACGTAGCGGGTTTGCGGCAGCGGGCCTTCGCTCGCGTCCACCAGCAGCATCACGCCGTCCACCACCTTGAGGGCGCGCTCCACCTCGCCGCCGAAGTCGCTGTGGCCGGGCGTATCGACGATGTTGATCTTCAGCCCGCCGTAGTGGATGCCGGTGGTCTTGGCGAGAATGGTGATGCCGCGCTCGCGCTCGAGTTCGTTCGAGTCCATCACGCGCTCGGCCACCTGCTCGTTGGCGCGGAAAATGCCGCTCTGGTGCAACATGGCGTCCACCAGCGTCGTTTTGCCGTGATCGACGTGGGCAATGATGGCGATATTGCGGATGTTCTGGTTCTGCTTCCTGGATTTCATTCTTGTTCTGACCTGCCGGACTATGCCCGGCTTTCCGGTTCTTCCGCGGGAATGGGGACGTCCTTGGCGTGACGCCAGAGGCGTTCGAGATCGTAATACTGGCGAGACTGCGGGGCGAAGATGTGCACAATAAAGTCGCCGTAGTCGGCCAGCACCCACTCCGCGTTGTTGAGGCCTTCCACGTTGAGGGGTCTCTCCCCGTGCTCCTTCAGCCGCTTCTGAACCTCTTCGGCGATCGCCTGAATTTGGCGCGGGTTCGAGCCCGTGGCGATCACGAAGTGGTCCGCGAACGACGTAATCTCGCGCAGATCCAGCACACGAATATCGGTCGCCTTGCGCGAGTCCGCCGCCCGGACAGCCACCAGCCAGGCCGGTTCCAGCTCTTCAGGCGCGACACCGGCGGCCTGTTCTTCGACGTCCGTGGAATGTGCGGAATCTGCGAGGCTGGGCGGGATCTTTCGAACCGTGCTGCTCTGGCCGCGACTCAGACTTCGTCTCCTACTCCTGATGGTACACTGGATCGAGAGAATGCAGAAGACGCGAGCATTTTTGTTCGCCCTGTGTTCGCTGCCATTGCTGGCGCAAAATCCGCCCGGCACCCAACCTAACCCATTCAGCAGACAGGCCGAACTGGCGGACGACGAGGTGCGGCGCATTTCCAGCCTGGTGGAGAGCGGGGCACTGCCCCGCGCACGTCTCGATCAGGCCCTGGCGAACCTTGCCGACGCCCACGACGACCTGATTCTGCGCCGGACCCTCTACGCCCCAGTCGAGAGCATGACCGAGGACCAGACCGGCGAGATGGTGGCGGCGGCCGAGCGGCGCGTGGACCGGCAGAAGACCCAGATCGCCAACACCCAGTCGATGATCGACATGGGCATAGCAGCGCGCAACGCCCTCGACCCGCTCAACGCTGAGCTGCGCTTCCGCGAGACCACCCTGGATCTGGCGAAGGCGCGCGCCGCGATCATTGCCGATCTTGCCGCCATGGCCCGCACCGAGCAGAGCCTCGATTCGCCGCTCGCCGTGGGGATCCTGGAGGAACATTTTCAGGGGAAGGGAACCTTCAGCGCCGAAGACCTGAAAGGCGTTGAGGCGGCGTGGCAAAAACACTATGATCGTCCCATGCCCATCAGCGCCAACGGCGACACAGCCGCGCACCGGGCCCTCGGGTTTGACCATCGCGGCCGCGTGGATGTGGCGGTGACGCCGGATCAGCCCGAAGGCGTCTGGCTGCGCCAGTATCTGGAAGCGCACAACATTCCCTTCTACGCGTTCCGGTCAGCCATGCCCGGCAAGGCCACCGGCGCGCACATTCACATTGGCCCCGGCAGCGTTCGCCTGAGCGCATCCAAACACGAGGCCGGATAAGTGGCCGAACTCACAGTACTAATCTCCAAAGACCGGATTCAGGAGCGCGTGGCGGAGCTTGGCCGCGAGATTTCACGCGACTATCCCGACGGGCCGCTGTATCTGATCGGCATTCTGAAGGGCTCGTTCATGTTCCTGGCCGACCTGTCGCGGGCCATCTCAACGCCGTGCCGCGTGGAGTTCATGGGCATCTCGAGCTACGGCCGCAGCACGCGCAGCTCGGGTGAAGTGAAGGTGACCAAGGACCTCGACGTGTCGGTGGAGGGCCATCACGTACTGGTCGTTGAGGACATCATCGACAGCGGCATCACTCTGACCTATCTGTTGAACGTGCTGGAGCAGCGCAAGCCGAAGTCGCTCGGCATCGTGACCATGCTGGACAAGCCGGAGCGCCGGCAGCGCCCGGTGCAGCCCGCATATGTCGGCTTCGAGGTGCCGGACGAGTTCGTGGTGGGCTACGGTCTCGATTTTGCCGAGGAGTACCGCAACCTGAGGGACGTGTGCGTTCTGCATGACGGTCCCGAACCGAAATAGGCGCATGAAACCGCAGATCCATGAGGACCTGACCCGGCCGGCGCAGGTGCGGCGGGGGTCGGATCGGCAGTTTGGCTTCGTTTTGGGCACGCTCCTGGCGGCGCTCGGCTTGTGGCCGCTGCTGCGGCATCGTCCGATGCGCCTGACGGTGCTGGCGGTGGGCGCCGCGCTGGCGCTGATCGGGCTGATCGCGCCGATTCTGCTGCGTCCGCTGAATCGCGCGTGGACCGCGCTGGGTCTTCTGCTGGGTCGCGTGGTGAACCCGGTGGCGATGGCGGTGCTGTTCTATCTGCTGTTCACGCCGCTGGGCCTGTTGCTGCGCTTGTTCGGCAAGGACTTGTTGCGGCTCCGCGGCGACAAGACGGCGTCGAGTTACTGGATCGAGCGTCAGCCTCCGGGTCCGCCGCCGGGGACCATGGTGAACCAGTTCTAAGTGGCCACCATCCTTGGCATCTCCGCGTTCTATCACGACAGCGCCGCGGCGCTGGTGCGCGATGGGGAGATCGTCGCGGCCGCGCAGGAAGAGCGCTTCACTCGCCGCAAGCACGATGCCGGATTCCCGCGGCATGCGGTGGAGTATTGTCTGGCCGAGGGCGGCGGCGCGCCTGATTACGTTGTCTTCTATGACAAGCCGTTCCTCAAGTTCGAGCGGCTGCTGGAGACGTATCTCGCGTTTGCGCCGCGCGGATTCCGCTCATTCCGCATGGCCATGCCGCTGTGGATTCGCGAGAAGCTGTTCCAGCGCGATGTGCTGCGGCGGGAACTGCGTGCGTTCCTGCCCGGATTCGACGCCGCGAAGTTGCTGTTCACCGAGCACCACCAGAGCCATGCCGCCGCCGCGTTCTTCCCGTCGCCGTTCGAGGAAGCGCTGGTGCTGACCATGGACGGGGTGGGCGAGTGGGCCACGACGTCGGCCGCGCTGGGACGCGGGAATCGCGTGGAGGTGTTTCGCGAGATTCACTTCCCGCACTCGCTCGGGCTGCTCTACTCGGCGTTTACGTACTATTGCGGGTTCCGGGTCAATTCCGGCGAATACAAGCTGATGGGTCTTGCTCCGTACGGCACGCCGCGGTTTGCCGATGCGATTCGCGAGCGCCTGATCGACGTCAAGCCCGACGGCTCCTTCCGCGTGAACATGGAGTTCTTCAACTACTGTGCCGGGCTGACCATGACGAACGCGCGCTTCCATGCGCTGTTCGGCGGCTCGCCGCGCAGGCCGGAGGACGAGTTCACGCAGCACCACAAAGATGTCGCGGCATCGATTCAGGCGGTGCTGGAAGACGTCGTGCTGACGATGGCGCGCTGGCTGCGCCAGGAGACCGGCATGCGCAACCTGTGTCTGGCCGGTGGCGTCGCGCTGAATTGCGTGACCAACGGGCGGTTGCTGCGTGAGGGCGGCTTCGAGAATATCTGGATCCAGCCTGCCGCGGGGGATGCCGGGTGTGCGGTGGGTGCGGCGCTCGCGGTGTGGCACGAGTTTCTGGGGCAGCGGAGGGCCGCGGGCGAGGATCGCATGAAGGGCGCGTTGCTCGGGCCGGGCTACACACAGGAGGAGATCGAACGCGCATTGCAGGCCGCGGGCGCGCGGTACCAGGTACTCGATGAGGCCGAATTGCTGGCGACCACGGTGCAGGCGCTGACGGAAGAGAAGGCGGTCGGCTGGTTTCAGGGACGCATGGAGTTTGGACCGCGCGCGCTGGGAGCACGGTCGATCCTCGCCGACGCGCGCTCGGCATCGATGCAGACCACGCTCAACCTGAAAGTGAAGCGGCGCGAGTCGTTTCGTCCATTCGCGCCCGCCGTGCCGGAAGAATCGGCGCGCGAGTGGTTCGATTTGCCCGTCGAGAGCCCGTACATGCTGCTGGTGGCCGACGTGCTGCGGCGCGAGATCCCGGCCGTGACGCACGTCGATGGCTCCGCGCGCATCCAGACCGTCACGCGCGAGCAGAATCCGCGCTTTCACGCACTGCTGCGCGCGTTTGAAACACGTACCGGTTGTCCTGTTCTGGTGAACACCAGCTTCAACGTTCGCGGCGAGCCCATCGTCTGCACGCCCGCGGATGCGTTCGCCTGCTTCATGAACACGGAGATTGAAGCGCTGGCGATCGGCAACTGCTACCTTCGAAAAGAGGATCAGAGCCTCGATGCCGTCCGCGAAACCGCGGTCTTCGAGCCCGATTGAGCTCGTGGCCGCCCGGCTGGACGAAGCCGTCGCCTCCTTCATTCACTTCGTTCGATCCCTCCCGCCACCGGCCGTCGAGCCCAGCACGACCGACAAGTGGGGAGCGCGCGAGGTATTCATTCACCTGGTGTTCTGGCACGAGCAGTATGCCAGCATCACGGCCGCCCTGGCCGCGAAGAAGAGGCCGAAGCTGTCGTCCGGCACGCTTCGCGAGAGCAATCGCCGCGCCGTCGAGGCCGATCTCGCAACTCCCGTCGAGGAGTTGATCGCACGCTGGACGAAGGCGAATCGCCGCCTCGCTAAGCTGGCGCATCAGCCCGGCGCGGCCGATCTACGCATCCCGCTCAGCGAAAAATCGAAGGCGTGGCCGCTGCCGGTGCTGATCCGGCTGGCCGCGGGCCACATCGAAAAGCACCAGAAGAAGCTCACGCTGCGGTAGGGCGGTGCATGCGCGCGCCGATCCAGCTCATCCAGCGATCGATGCCCGCGCCGGTCGTCGCGGATGTTCGAATGATCTCCATCCCCGGGTGAATCTGCCGCGCGTTCTCGCAGGCGAGTGCGTCGTCGAACTGCAGGTGCGGCAGCAGATCGATCTTGGTGAGCAGCATCAGATCGGCTTTATAGAAAATGCCCGGATACTTCAATGGCTTGTCTTCGCCTTCGGTAACGCTCATCAGCACCACCTTGCCGTGCTCGCCCAGATCGTAGCTGGTGGGGCACACCAGGTTGCCCACGTTCTCAATCAGCAGCAGCTCGATGTCGGCGAGATTCCAGTCGGCCAGCGCGACCTCGATCATCCGCGCATCGAGATGGCATGCGCCCGCCGTGGTAATCTGCTTCACCGGGAAGCCTGCGCGCGCGAGCCGGCGAGCGTCATTGTCGGTCTGGATGTCGCCGGTGAGGACGGCCACGCGAGTGTCCGGCGGGAAGCGTTCCAGCGTCCGCTCCAGCAGCGCCGTTTTGCCGGAGCCGGGCGAGCTGATGAGGTTCAAACAGAAGACGCCGTGTTCGAGGAAACGTTCGCGCAACGCCGCGGCAATCGCGTCGTTCGCGTTCAGGACCTTGCGCTCAATGGGAATCTGGCTCATCTTCTTCCACCTCCAGGTAGCTCAGATCCAGTTCATCCCGCGAGCCGCGCTCAATGTCGAGCGATGCGGCCCGAAACTCAGTGTCGCGCACCAGCACGTCGAAACAAAAGCGCAGCGACGAATCGTCGATGCCGGCGAACTCGCCGATGCGCAGCCCCACCTTCTTCAGACGCGCCGACGGCCGCAGCGTCATTTCCTTTTGCACCGCCTCGATCAGTGAATGGACGATGCTCAGTTCGTGCATGTCAGCAGATCCTCGGCAGCTGCTCGCCAGCCAGCATGTCCACAATACGCGTGGTGCCGAACGAGGTGCGCATGAGCACCATCTTCCGGGCAGTGCCCGTGACGGTTCCAATGATACGGGCTTCCGCGCCCCGCGAGTGACCGCGCATCGCTGCCAGCGCGACCTCGGCGGACTCGGGCGCGACGATCGCTACCAGCTTTCCTTCGTTGGCCACGTGCAGCGGATCGAGCCCCAGCATCTCGCACGCACCGCGCACCGCTTCGCGTACGGGTATGGCGCGCTCGTCGATCTCGATGGTGACGCCGGATTGCGCGGCGATTTCGTTCAGTGTGCTGGCGAGGCCGCCGCGCGTGGGGTCGCGCATGGCGCGGATGCCGCCGCTCGCGTCCAGCATCGCGCGCGTCAGCGTGTGCAGCGGCGCCGAGTCGCTGCCGATGGGATTGTCGAACTCCAGACCTTCGCGCTCGGCCAGAATCGCGATGCCATGGTCGCCGATATAGCCGCTGAGAATCACGCGATCGCCCACGCGCGCATTGGCGGCCGACAGCGTCACGCCGGGCCGCACCACGCCGATGCCGGCGGTGTTCACGAAGAGCCCGTCGCCCTTGCCTTTTTCCACCACCTTGGTGTCCGCGGTGACGATGCGCACTCCCGCGGCTGCGGCGGCTTCGCCCATGGATTGCGCCACGCGGCGCACGGTGTCCAACGGCACT